>Ga0075030_100006225_pt1 | contig 10685 bp, 10 predicted proteins | sample LitLauG_LLR_2012_FD_71393 | JGI IMG/M metagenome (GOLD analysis project Ga0075030, IMG submission 71393) | Freshwater sediment microbial communities from Pennsylvania, USA - Little Laurel Run_MetaG_LLR_2012 | ecosystem: Environmental > Aquatic > Freshwater > Creek > Sediment | place: USA...
GATCGTGACGCCGGCGATGCCCGGGTCGCCCGAATCCAGCTTTCCGCTCTTCTGCAAATCGTTGTAGACCGTTCCGGTTAACGTGGCGGTGCTGCCAGTTGTAACGGGGTTGACGACCGGCGTAACCTGAGGGAGCACAGCGCCCCAGAGGACGTCGGTATCAGCGTACGCGGCGTTGTTGCTGACATTGAGGTAGCCGCCGTCGCTGATCTGCGGGCCATTGGGATCGGCTGCGTTGACTGGGTCGTGGCCCCAGGGGTTGCGCAAATTGACAATCCCGCCGGCGCTGGTGCCCACGACTGAGTAGACGTGGTTGGCGACGACAGAGGTCGTGTACAGGGACTGCGTGCCCAGGGTGACGACGTTGCCGGCGGCGAGAAGCTTGTTGATGGCGGTGGTTAAGCCGGCGCCGTTCTTCATGGCGGATCGGCTGATGGTGGTGATTATGCCGCCCAGATCCTGAAAGACTTCGTCCGAGCCGCCGCCTTCGATCGAGTGGTAGCTGACGTCCTGCGGGTTTCTGAAATAGCAGAAGGCCTTTTCCATGATGGGCACCCAAATCGCATTGTCCGAGGGAAGGCCCGCATAGATGAGTTGTCCGCTTACGGCGGGAAGTTCGCCGTCAACGGTGATCCAGGTGTCCTGGCCACCTTGGCGCTCGAACTTTACCTTGTAGGTATCCGGGCCGGTGGACTGAACGTCCTGCTCGATGAGACCAGGGTCGGTCCGGGCGATGGCAGATAGGGTTGCGAGGAAATAGCAGTCGCCCGCGGCTTGTTGCACGACGTCATCGGGCGACGGGCCGTTGGCGCCAAAGAGGGGGTCGGCGGAAAAATCCGCGTAGGCCGCACCCGGGTAGACCGAACCCACGGGGGTTGTGCCTGCATTGATCAACGGTTCCTGCACACCGCCCGCGGCGGCGTCGAACGCTCCAAAATCCGCCTGGCTCTGCGGGGCATTCGCGGTGGTGGCCCTGGTCGTCGCGACCGTCATCGCGAAATTCCCGAACGTCGCCGGCAGCGCCTTGTGCGCGGCGAACGCCGTCGCGGTATATCCGTGACTGATCTCGATATAGTACGTTCCGGCGTCGAGCAACTGGGACATTCTTGCCGTGGCGCGGGTCGTCGACATAGTGTCGATTTCAGTTCCGTCGGGGAACATGAGGCTCACGGTATCCTGCTGCTGAAGGTTGTTCAGCGTGACATTCAGAGTAACCGGAGTAGTTACAGTGACCCCATAGACATCCTGGGCCGTCGTCGAGCCGACCGAGCCTCGGGCCACCTTCTGCGAATGAAGGTGGAAACTCCCCAATGAGGTTGCATTTTGGAAAATGTCATTGGTCAGCGCGCCGGTTGCGGCGCTCATGAGTTGCCGCTTTTCGAGCAATTCCAGCCCCGAGCCGAACGCGGCTGCCCGAGCCGACGTCGTCTTGCGGGCGTTCGACTTGCGAGAGGCCTTGGCGACGAGAGACTTTTTATTGCCGCGAAACATGGACTTCTCCCTTGTAGGTAGTGAAGCGGCCAATTCCACTTCACGATGTCTGCTTTGTTTTGCAGATGTTTGACTCAACGGGAGAAATGCTATCTCGCCCGGCGGGGGAGCAAATTAGAAACAAGCGGCGTTTCCCTACACGGCGCTATAATTGAGGTGAGACAAGCAGTTACAGCGAGTGGACGGTGCGAGCGTAGCTCGATCCTGCAGCGTTGGCATGACGGTTACGACGCGTTCTGAACCGTGAAACACACGCCGTTTGCAGCGTCGCCGCATATTGCATCGACGGTGCTAGCGTGGATCGTCTGTTCCAGGCGCTCGATCTATGGATTGAATACTCAAGTCGCATCGTTGCCCCAACCATCATCGCAATATCGCGGGTCTGGGGAACTTTGTGAAGTCTGGAACAATCCCCCGTCACCGCTATAATCGCGCCAATGCCTTACACATTGACGCCGGTGACTGATGAGATTCTCCCGCCGGAGTTCAACTCCCCCGGTAGTGAGAACCGCTGGACCCTGAACTTCGGTCCGCAGCACCCGGCAACCCATACGACCCTTCGCCTGGTGCTTGAACTTGACGGCGAGCGCATCCTCAAGGCGACGCCGCACATCGGCTATCTACACAGCGGGTTCGAAAAGCTCGGCGAACACCTCAATTACAACCAGTACGTCACTATCGTCGATCGGATGGACTATTCCGCGCCGATCTACAACGAGCTCGCCTGGCATCTGGCGGTCGAAAAACTCATGGGCATCGATCTGACCCCGCGTTGCAAGGTCCTGCGGACCATCGCGGGCGAGCTGGGGCGAATCCAGTCCCACCTGCTTTGCATAGGGGCGGCCGGGCTCGACCTGGGCGCGTTTACCGCCTTCCTCTATGGCTTTAACGAGCGCGAGAGAATTTACGACATCGTCGAATACATGAGCGGCCAGCGCTTCCACACCAGTTGGACGCGCGTCGGCGGGCTCAATATGGACTTGCCGGATGAAGATGTGTTCAAGCGCATGGTGAAGGACTTCATCAACAACGCGATGCCCAAGGCGACCGAGGATGTCGAGAAGCTTCTAAACAAGAACCGGATTTTCGTCGAGCGCACAAAAGGGATCGGCACACTCACTCGCGAGGAGGCGATCGCCTGGAGCCTGAGCGGGCCGATGGCGCGCGCCTCGGGCGTGGCCCGGGACATCCGCAAGGATGAGCCGTACCTTTGCTTCCAGGACAATTGGGATGGACAAGGCGCGAAGGCGGTCGATTTCAAAGTCCCGATCATGACCACCGGCGACGTGTATGCCCGCTACCTGATCCGTCTGGAGGAAGTGAAACAAAGCCTCCACATCATCCGCCAGCTCATCGACAAGATTCCGCCCGGCCCGGTCGATGTCAGCCCCGAAGGCAAGGATGTGCTGCCTCCCAAGGATCAGGTTTACAGCAGCATCGAGGGCCTGATTCACCACTTCGAGCTGGTAATGACCAACCGCGGCTTCGAAGCCCCCAAGGGCGAAGTCTACGGCTGCATCGAAACCGCCAACGGCGAACTCGGTTACTATATCGTCAGCGACGGCGGCAACGTCCCCTGGCGCGCCCGCACCCGGCCCAACAGCTACATAAACTACCAGTGCTTCCCCAAGATGATGGAAGGCCACATGATCAGCGACGTGGTGGCGGTGCTGGGAAGCATCAATATCATCGCGGCGGAGTTGGATCGGTAGGGGGTGAATCGTGCGGGAAGAGTTGCAGATATTCTCGGATGCGGTGCCGTTTGTGCCGTTTCAGATAACAATGGCGAGCGGGCAAACATATATCGTTCGACATCCCGGGGTGGGCGATTCTTGGCGCCGACATTATGTATCTGATGTATCGAGATCCCGACAGCCACTCGGTCTTGCGACTCGTTCAGATCTCTTCCGTGGATACAATCGTGTAGTTGCGTGGATCCAAGGAGCGTTTAATGGACAAGCACGATCAGCTGATGGATTTGCGATTGCGAAGACCGTTCGTGCCGTTCCGAGTCACCCTCTCGGATGGACGACAAATTGAGCTGACGCGACAACTGGGTTTCGCAGTGGGTGGAAAGTTGATGCTTGTTGCACAAGATCATGGTGCCGCCCTTCGAATTAAAATCGATGACGTCGTTTCGATCGATGAATTGCATCCGATCGGTTGAAATGGTTGACCCGAACATCGCAACCCATCGCACTCACCCGCAACCACCCGTATATTGGTTCCCCTATGGCATGGATCACAGAAAATCGTCGCACCGCAACCCTCGAGCGTCGCGCAGAGGCTTATCTCACCGACGAGATGAAGCACAAGCTCGAAGCCAAATACTTCCACCGCTTCCCCACCAAGCGGGCGGCTTTGCTTCCCGTCCTGCACGCCGTCCAGCATGAATACAACTGGATCCCCACGCAGGCGATGGAAGAAATCGCTGACTTCCTCGGGCTCGCCCCCGCCGAGGTACTCGACACCGCCACGTTCTATGAGGAATATTGGCTCAAGCCCAAGGGCCAGTACCTGATTCAGGTTTGCCGCTCGCTCTCCTGCGAAATCTGTGGCTCCAATGAGCTGACCAGCTTCTGTAAACAGAAGCTCGGTCTGGAGCTGGGTGAATCGACGCCGGACGGGCGGTTTACACTCGTCGAACTTGAATGCCTCGGTGCCTGCGGCACTGCTCCGGTCGCGCTGGTCAATGAAGTTCTGCACGAAGAACTAACCGTCGACAAGCTCAAGCAGATTATCGAAACCCTTCCGCAAAACCCGCACGACTACAAAGACCCCTTCATCAACTGGGACGAGCACTGACTCGCTCATCCATGACCACGGCGGCCCAATCGTCTTCGGCTCCCGCGAGCAAATCCGTTCGACGGCTCAAGGCATTAGTGGTCTTTGGCCTTTGCGTCGGCATCGCGGCCATGGTCCTAAGCGTATGGCAGAAACGTCACATCTATCATTTAGCGGTTGTGCAGGAGGGAATTCTCTACCGTGATGGGTTCAAGTCCGAGGGCCAGTTTGCCGCCACTTTGGAAAATGTTCATCCGCGGACCGTCGTGTCGTTGCTCGATGGGTCGGAGCAGCGGGATCCGCGAAAATCGCAATTCTCCCACGAGCAGGACATGTGCTCATCTCGCGGTATCAAGCTCGAACGGATTCCGGTGTCCCTCGGCGGCTGGCCCAGCAGTGAGGACATTCAGCAGTTTCTAACGATCGTATCCGACCCAAAGAACCAGCCGGTGCTGGTTCACTGCGCCCAGGGTGTCCGGCGGACGGGATTCTTCGTCGCTGCTTATCAGGAGTCGGTCCTCGGATACAGCAAGGCCAAAGCCGAAAACGCCATCCTGACTTTTGGCCACAGCGACACGACCGTGGAGCAGATTCGCCGGTTCCTTGACGGCTACGATCCCAAGTCCCGGATCGTCTCCGTGTCGTTTGGACGAAGCGCCGAGTAGAATGACATAACGATGTCCGAAAAACTATCCATCCAACTTCCCAAACCGCTGCCCGCGAGCGACGACTGCCTCCCGCACGCGGCCATGGCCTTGGGTTCGATCCGCGGCGTCGGAACCCGCCCGGCTCAGACGATGGTCTCGCGCCTGGTGATTCAGGAACAACTGGGCAGTTGGGTGATGTACCGCATGGATGCCGAGGGCGGCTTCGTAGGTGACACCTGGCACCCCACCCGCGAAGACGCACTGCAGGAAGCCAAACGTGAGTTCGGAGTCGATGTGGGCCCGGATATATGAGTGAATCTCCCCCCGGCAAAGGCCTGTTCGGCTGGTTCGGGCGTCAGGTTGGCCACATCAAAAAGGCCATCCAGACAGACCCCGGCGGCCCGCAGGTCGCGTTCCGGAAGCAGAAAGTCGAAGAAGCCGAGCATCCCGAGCAGCCCGGCGTTAAGCTGCGACGAACGACCATCGACGAAGTGATCGTGCAGAAGACGCTGTCCACAAAGGACACGCAGCAAGACCAGGAGCAGAAGAGATAGACCGGAATGACCTCTTCTCTTTTTTCGTCCTTCATGTAACTTCGTGCCGCTTCGTGGAGAGAACTGAGCTGAGTAATTTATGGCTTACACAGAACCTGTCCTGACTAAACGCATCCCGCTCGACCCGAACCAGCGCCACGCCGTCTGGTATGACGAGTACGTCGCCACCGGCGGCTATGCCGCTCTCAAGCGCGCGCTGGACATGAAGTCCGATGACATCATCAAGACCGTCACCGACTCGGGCCTGCGCGGACGTGGCGGGGCGGGGTTCAGCGCGGGCCAGAAGTGGTCGTTCATTCCCAAGGAAAAGAAGGGCCCGCATTACTTGGCGGTCAATGCCGACGAATCCGAGCCCGGCACCTTCAAAGATCGCTACCTGATGGATTTCGATCCGCACCAGATGCTTGAAGGGATCGCCATCGCATCCAAGGCGACTCAGTGCGACATCGCCTACGTCTACATCCGCGGCGAGTATCACCGCTCAGCCAAGGTCCTCGAACGCGCCATTAAGGAAGCCTACGACCACGGGATCTTCGGCCAGAACGGGATGATGGGCACAGGCTATAAGCTCGATTGCTACGTCGTTCGCGGAGCCGGCGCCTACATTTGCGGCGAAGAAACCGGACTGCTCGAAAGTCTCGAAGGGAAACGCGGCTGGCCCCGCAATAAGCCCCCTTTCCCGGCAATCGCGGGCGCATTCGCCAGGCCCACCGTCATCAACAACGTCGAGACCCTCTGCTGCGTCCCCTGGATCATTGGCCGGGATGACGGCCCGCAATGGTTCAAATCCATGGGAACCAAATCATCTCCCGGCCCCAAGCTCTACGGCATGTCGGGCCACGTGAACAAGCCGGGCGTCTACGAAGACGAACTGGGCATCACCCTCGACTACGCCATCAACAAACTCTCCGGCGGCATGAAGGGCGGCGCATACAAAGGCGCCATCTGCGGCGGAATCTCCATGGGCGTGCTCGGCCCCAATCAGCTCGACATCAAGCTTGATTTCGACGATGTCCGCTTCCGCGGCGGCTGCCTGGGTCTCGGCACCGCCGGGATGATCGTCATGAACGAGCACACCGACATGGTTGCCGCTCTGCGCAATTGCGTGCGGTTCTACGCGCACGAGAGCTGCGGCCAATGCACGCCGTGCCGGGAGGGCACAGGGTGGATGGTCAAGATCATGAATCGCATCATGGACGGCATGGGCCGACGCCAGGACATCGACATGCTGATGGAGCTGGAAAAAACCCAGGGTATCATGCCCGGGACCACCATCTGCGGGTTAGCGGACGGCACCGGCTGGGCCACCCGCACCTTCATCAACAAATACTACGACGAGTTCGCGGCGCGCTGTCCGGAGATGCCGCTAACGCCGGTGACGATCAACCGTGGACGAAGGAACGTTGCAGTGCCGATGGGATCGAATACGCGTTGATTACTTAACTTCGTCGGGATATAATGTACATAATTATGTACATTAACCGAAGAGGTGTTTGTGACCCGTACAACCGATATCACCAGCTTTACGGACTTCAGAAACCATTTGCGCGATCATCTTGATCAGCGCAAGACAACGAGTCGGCCGCTGTTTGTCACGACCAACGGCGAAGCGGAAGCGGTTGTTCTTTCTCCGACCGCCTACGACGAGCTGATGGATCAAGTCGAGCTCGTAAAAAGCCTGTCACTTCTCGATCAAAGCATGGATGACATCAAGGCCGGTCGAGTGCGACCTGCCAAAGCCGCGATCCGCCAGATTGCCAAGCAGCTCAATCTGAAGCTGGGTCGATGAAGTACACCGTTCAGATAACGGACGCCGCCTACGCGGCCATCGCCGACCAGGCGCGATATATCGCCGTTACATGTCGTGCTCCACTCAACGCCCAGCGATGGCTGCAGAAAATATGGGACGCGATTGACGGGTTGGAGCAGTTTCCTCATCGCCACGCGCTCGCGGCCGAGAATGAGTTCAAACGTTACGAGGTTCGCCGGGCGCTGGTCGGCGATTACCTGATCCTCTTCACAATAGATGATGAAGGAAAGAACGTCTGGATCATCGGCTTTCGGCAGGGCAGTCGATTGCCCCGTCCCGATGATCTGCCCGATGAGCAGCCGGGCCAGAATCACTAGGTCTCACGTGCCTCTTGGCTCGATCAGCGCCTTAAGCATCGCCGGAAAGACCGCCCACGCGTCCAAATACGTCTTTTCCAGCGGCACGGGAATATAGCGCGTTTCCGAAAGGAAAATGGGCAGCGAAGGAAGCGGGTCGGCGATGCCACGGGCTCGACATATGCCGTCGGAAAATCGCCAGCCATATACGATGCAACGGTCAGCGATTTACCGGGCGGGGCGACGAACGGCTCGCTGCTGAATTCATCCCAAATTAGCTTATGAATCCCGTCGGGATCGCCCGGGCCCGGCGGAAACAGGTCCACGACCATGAGATGGACGCCCTGATTCAGAATATCCGCCGCCTTTTCGACAAAGCTCCGGATCGCATTTTCGCTCTCTTTGTTTCCCGGAGAAACGATCTCAATAATCGCAACGACCTTTCCCCGGCCATGACGGATGACGACCCGATCGGCGTGATTTGAGTAAATGATTCTTTCCATCCGCGCAATGACACGAGCCGATGCCGGCGCCGTCGCGACCGCGTTCGCGACATTGTCGCTTCCCTCGGAGAGGCCGGTATGGAGGGTGACAACATCCGCAATCGGACGCCCGGCGACTCGCTCCGCCATGGCCATGTAGTCAGGCGGGAGAAGCCCGCCATTGAGCGCATTGGTCAGGGCAATCACCCAGCATTGGTGAAAGTCGTGGAAGTCGCCTGCCTCAAGCTTAGACCAGTCGTGAACCGGCATAGGGAGCCTCTGATGTCGCATACTTTAGCATGCCACCCGCTGGTTGTTCAAAGCAAACAATCGGCGCGTATGATAGCGGCATGACCCAACCTACCACCTTCTCCCGTCGTTTCATGCTCAAGGCCGCTGCCCTCACCGCAGCCGCCGGGCTTCCCGCGTATGCGTTTGCTGCCAATGAGGCGCCGGCGGCGGCTTCCTCCTCCGATCCGTGGCGCGGGCTCAAAGTGGGCGTCGCGACGTACAGTTTCCGCAAACTCCCGCTCGATGCCTGCATGAAGGGGATTCAGCGGGTTGATCTTCATTACTGCTCGATCAAAGACTTTCACCTACCGATGACCAGCACATCCGAGCAGCGCAAGGCGGTGGCGAAACAGTTCCGCGACGCGGGAATCGTTCCCCTAAGCTGCGGAAACATCACGCTCAAGAACGACGAAGCCAAGAGCCGGGTCGCATTTGAATACGTCCGTGATGTCGGCGCGCCGACGATGGTCTGCGCTCCCGACCCCGACGCGCTGCCGATGCTCGAAAAGCTGGTCAAGGAATTCGACATTAAGCTCGCGATTCACAACCACGGCCCCGAGTCGCCGCACTTCAAATCGCCCAATGATGTCTGGCCCGCGATCGAGCATCTCGATCCGCGCATCGGCTTCTGCATCGACGTAGGCCACACCGCCCGTGCTGGCTCCGACCCCGCCGAGGCAATCCTCAACTTCAAGGACCGGCTCTACGATTGCCACTTCAAGGACATTACCGACGCTCACGGCAAGAATACCAAAGTCGAAACCGAAGTCGGCCGCGGCGTGTTGGATGTCCCCGCCATGCTCCGGTCCTTGCTCAAGATCGGCTATCAGGGTCACGTCGGCTTCGAGCATGAAAAGACACCGGAAGACCCGCTGCCGGGATTGGCCGAATCGGTGGGGTATACGAAGGGTGTGCTGAAGGAACTCGCATAGAGATGGACGTTGGGTCCGCTTCAAGCGGACCCTACGAATTGATGATATGTGTAACGGAACGTGGGTTTGCTTCGAATGCCAGATCAGCGTGCGACGGCCCACATGGCGGTTAATTACCCGTGCGCGCTCGTGGCTGATCGGGAGCACGATTGGCAACAGCGTCCGCTGCCCAAAGTGCCATGAAGCCTGTATATTCCTAGGCCCGTCAATTGAAATCCCTCCAAAACGTGATCGTGCTGCTTGGGATCAACTCCACGAAAGGGTAACGAAGATCCACGCCGAAGCGACGGACTTCCGTTTTAAGCAGTCGGTGCGGCAACAACATGATCTGGAGCAGCGGATCCGAGAGTTGGAAGGGCGTCCTCAAAATCCGGGTCGGGATGCCTTGCTCACTCAATTGCGAACGGAGCTCGCAACGCACCCATTACGAACGTCATAGGGTCCGCAGTAGTCGGACCCCGCGTCAATTGTGAATTCAATCGCGATCGCGCCTATGCCGCTCGCGCACGCCCATAAATCCCAGCCCGAGACTCGTTGCCGCCGCGATGAAATAGAGGAACGTTCGCCAATCATCAGTTATTCCCGAACTGTGCCGTTTGTATCCCTCCCACCCCAGGAAAAACGCCACGACAAAGAACGAAAAGCTCAAACGCCCGAGCCAGCGGCGCGTGAGGTTGGACCAGCGACGTTGCATGGTGGATGTTCTACACGAAACGAAGCAGGCACACGGATAAGATAAACCCCCCACGCCGCGGCGACGCGGCGCCGGGTGCGTTGCTTGCATATCAGCACAATCGCCACGCCGCCCCGGTTCTGGGGGGGCGCGCATTTCCGGTCCGTGAAAGCCGGGGCGGCGCGGCGGGAAACCAATTTCCATCAACAGCGCGCCCACGGCGCCGCTCTGCCCCGGCGTGCGGGGGTGCTCTTATAAGGGAAACGTCCTGCGGAATTGAATTGACGTCATGCGACTGCAAACGTAGTGTCGGCAAACCATGGCTCGCTTACACCTCACGTCTCGATCGTTAATCTGTATCACGTTGCTGACCCTGCTCGCGATCCCACCACTATCGCGTGCTCAGGAAACTTCGCCGACGCCCCGGCAGATCTTCGCGCAGGCGATTGCCTCTTGGTGCAATCTGATCGAAGGTCACAACGGCGCGGACACTCATACGCTGACCACGCAACTCAAGCTCGTGAAGTCTCAGGGGCTTGCCAAAGAGATCGACGGACTAACCGTTGATCTGGCCTTTCAGGCACCGGATCGGCTTCGCATCAGCGCGGACGCGGGCAAATACAGCGTGACGGTGGGCCGGGATGGGCAGGTCCTGTGGGTCCACGAGCCAACGATGAAATTCGCGGTGTTGGGTAAGGCCGGGGTTCCGCTGTTCAATGCGGAGC
>Ga0075030_100006226_pt1 | contig 10684 bp, 8 predicted proteins | sample LitLauG_LLR_2012_FD_71393 | JGI IMG/M metagenome (GOLD analysis project Ga0075030, IMG submission 71393) | Freshwater sediment microbial communities from Pennsylvania, USA - Little Laurel Run_MetaG_LLR_2012 | ecosystem: Environmental > Aquatic > Freshwater > Creek > Sediment | place: USA...
GGCAACACCTGCTTTTCGTCGTCCGCAAGCCAGTCCAGGTCGCGCCAGACTTCGCAGCCGTACACCTTCTTCGGCTTCGTGTCGCCCGCGACAGCCGCGCTTCCTAAGCGGGTAAAGGTGCGGAGATGGTGCATGAGGGAAGGGGGCAGACAGCTTTCAGGCTCATCTCGCATTGGACGATTCCGCATCTTGAATCGTTGTGGCTCTTGCGCTACAATCACTGGGACCACTTATCCCTGGAGGTCGGCCGATTATACCGAGCCGAAGGACGTTGGTATGGTACGGAGCGCGGTGCAGACTGGCGGACTCACGGTTCTTCTCGCTACATTAATGCTGGCGCAGACCTGTAATTTTGTATTCGTTCCGCTTCCCGCGCCGCTGGACGCGCCGGATGTGTATTATCACGGAATGACTGATTCGGGACTGGTGATGGGCTTCGCGGGTCTTCGTCAGTATACCTACTCGATCCAGGAGTGCTGTTTGCAAGCCGTAGTACGCTCAAACGGTGTCTCTTTGCTTTTCACTGATCCAGCAGGAGGAAGCGTTGCTTTCCTGGGAGGAAACAACCGAGGAAAACTTGTTGGCTATACCTACTCCGATAACTACAAGGCTTTTACTAACGGACTCTTCGACTGGGTATTTCCTGGCATGCACGGCATCATCCGGAGCAGTGACCAACTTCATAGCTTCGACTATTCGAGCGCTACTGGAACCCGCCTTCAGGGCATCAACGACAACGGCGACATGGTAGGCACATATTGTGAGGGACCGGGAGCCTTGAATAATGCCTATAACGGCTCGCAGCATGCCTTCAAGGTCATTGGTGGGGTCCCTAGCCGCGTTTTCCAGATGGAACCTGGGGATGCCAGCTTTGCACTTGGAATCAATAATGCCGGTCAGATTCTCGGATACGTGCACATCCCTGCGACCAAATCGGTTCGTGACTTCGTTTCTCCTTTCCTGATAGATCCTGACGGAACTTATAAGCTGATCAATCCACCATGGTTCACTTCCCAAACTTACGGTACGGGCATTAACGATGCCGGCGACGTAGTGGGCTACTCTTGGCAGGATGGTACTATCCCGCATGGCTTCTTGCTGCACAATGGGCATCTTGAGATGTTCGATGCACCGGGTGCCGGCCAGGGGGCAGGTGGAGGCTACACTGGCTATCCTGGCACCGAGGTGTACGCCATAAACAATGGTGGGCAAATTGTCGGTAGGGGCGGGAGTGTGAACAATTTTGTCACTTCCTGCCAGCCGCCGGTTCCTAAGACGATTGCGGCGGTCGGTGGCGGATCTCAAACGGTCGTCGTTGGAAAGACTGCTCTCCCGCTAATCGCCAGGGTTACCGACGCCGCCGGATACGGGGCCCATGGCGTCAAGGTTTCATTCGCCGTCACTTCCGGGGCCGGGGTGCTATCCGCGGCTTCAGGCGTGACCGAAGCTGACGGCACGGTAAACACCGTTTTTGCGGCGCCAACCACGCCTGGGACTGTCACAGTGACAGCTACCGTCCCGGGGCTCCCACCTCTGGCATTCACTGAGTTCGTGGTCCCGGTGATAGTCGGCGCACCCAGTGGACTGAGCTTTGCCTACACGCTCGGCGGCGCTCCAGCGCCGAGCCAGAGCTTCAGCTTCTCGACAAATCCAGCCGGTTTGACTGTTACTAGCGTAACCGCAACGACGAACGGGGGCAATTGGTTGTCGGCAGTCGCGAGCGGCGGGACGGTCACGGTTTCTGTGAAAACGGCCGGCTTGGGTGTTGGTACATACAATGGCACGATCACTCTTTCGGCAGCAGCGGCGTCGCCACCGAACACCGCAGTCGTACCTGTAACCTTGACAGTGAGTTCCCCGAGCGTGGCGATCACTGGAGTCGCGAACGCTGCTAGCGGTACTGCTGGTATTCAGAGCGGATCTTGGGTCTCCGTTTTTGGTACCAACCTGTCCGCAACGACGCGAATGTGGCAGAATTCCGATTTCTCGGGTAATAATCTTCCCCGCGCTCTTGACGGCGTGAGCGTAAACATCAATGGCAAAAGTGCGGCAGTTTATTACATCAGCCCCGGACAATTGAACGTCCAAGCCCCAACGGATGCCGTTACGGGCCCGGTCCAAGTGCAGGTGAGCAATTCATACGGAGTGGCCATGGGCACGGCGACGCTGCAGCCGTACGCTCCTGGGTTCTTCACTCAGCAGGGGAAATATGCTGCTGCTGTAGGCGTCGACGGTGTCTACATAGCGCCCACTGGCTTCTACGGAGCCACCGCGGCATCTCGGCCCGCTCATCCCGGCGAGGTGCTTTTAATCTACGGGACAGGTTTTGGACCGACAACACCCGCCATTCCAGCCGGTCAGATCTTCAGTGGCGCTGCGCCGCTGAAGGATCCTTCTCAGTTACAGATCACAGTCGGAGGTGTGCCGGCGACCGTACAGTTTGCCGGGATTGTCGCTTCTGGCGAGTACCAGCTCAACGTAGTCGTCCCTGCCGTTCCCGATGGTGACCAGGCAATCATTGCAACAATTGGTGGGGCAAGCACTCAAGACGGCCTCTTGATTTCCGTAAAGAACTAAGGGACTCGGCCAATAATAAATCTCCACTCAATGGCGACCCGAAAGAAGGACAAAACTAGCGGCGTCGCTAGTGATTGTGACGAACCATTTGCGCAGCCCAGTAAGCCGCTCGATACAGGCTTCGTAGGGTCGCATCTGCTTTTTGGTGAGCCGCACGCCCTTGGGGTAAGACGCCCAGATCGTGGGCGAGGCCCTTGTCGTGGAGTTCTTTCACGATGTCTTCCAAAAGTCTGTTCAGGACTTGCGAGATCTTCCCGTGTCGGGCTTTTGCGGGCGGCATGCGGAAAAGTTCTCCATCGATCAGTTCGAGCTTGTTAGGTTCGTCGGGGAGGCGCTCGAACTCCTCGAACGTCATTACGCCTGTGGTGGCACCCATGGCACTATCATGTTACCGCAGCCGCCGCGCCACATCTTCCCGGAACCGGTCCACGCAACCCAGCACGTAATCGGCAATCGAGAGCGCAGGGTCCTCCACTAACGGCGTCAGATCCATGGCGTACGTAAGCGCGGTCTCCTGGTCGGTGCCGTGCGAGGCAAAGTACGTGGCGTGCGCCAGGCGGCGGCCGGCCGTGGCCAGGTCGTAACGCTTGCCGCCCGTGACTTGCGAATCGAAGACGCCCACCAGCGAAGCCGCAATGTTGGAACGCGCGGAGACCGGCAACACCTGCTTTTCGTCGTCCGCAAGCCAGTCCAGGTCGCGCCAGACTTCGCAGCCGTACACCTTCTTCGGCTTCGTCTCGCCCGCGACGGCGCGCAGCGCGGCTATCGCGCGCAGCGATACGCCGATGTGGGTGTCGTGCTTGTCGGCCAGGTTGTGCAGATAGACGTACTCGGGTCTGGCGGCCAGCAGGATCCGCTTGAGGTCGTCCACCACGGCGGGTGCGTTCGGGTTCTTGACCGCGGCGCTGGGGAACCCAAGCTGAATCTGGCAGGCATACTCGCCCACGTACGCGGCCTTCCGTTGCTCGATGCGGCGCACGCCTTGCATTTCCTCGTCGGTGTATTCGCCGTAGATTCCCGAGCGAGGACTGCCCGCGCCGTTGGTCACCACCACGCCGGTGAACCATTGGTTCTTCTGGCCGAAACAGGCGGCGATGCCATGATAGGCCATGATTTCGATATCGTCCTGGTGGGCGGCAATGCACAGGTGCGTGGTGCGCGCGAGCGCCGCGGCGGGCTCGACGCCATCGGGAACAAACAGGTCCGCGGCGAGCTCATGAAATTGCATGGTGGGTCTCCTTGGTAATGGCCGGCAGGCTGGCGGCGGCAATCGCCTGGCCGTGGCGCTTTTCCTTCTCGTCCGGAATATGAAAACGGATGCGCTCGGCCATCTCCGGAAACTCGGCCTTGAGCACCTGGTTGGCTACGGATAGAATCAGGTCGCCGCCCGCGCCGGTCATTACGCGGCCCAACACCAACAGGTTGCGGAAGACGTACATGTTGTCATACGTCGCGATGTTGTAGCCGAAGTAGACACCGATGGTCTCGTAGATGCGGAGCGCGCGGGCATCGCCGGCGGCGGCCAGTTTCTGCACCTGTTCGAGCTTGACGGGCAGCGGCATTTCCTTGGGGAGGTCGATGCCCGCCGGCCCCAACAGGCGCCCAACAGCCTGTTGCGAGAAGTATTGCGCGCCCACGCCGCCATCGCCCGACCATTCGTCTACCGGCGCGTCTTCACGATAATCCACGGGGACGAAGGCCAGCTCGTTGAGCCACGTGGTGATGGCGCCTTGCGGCGTCACGAAGCCGGCGGCCAGGCTGCTGCCCATGGCGATGCCGAGGACCGCGCTGTCGTCGAGCGCCATGGAGCCGGCCAGCGCCGTGACTTCGCCATCGTTCACCACGTCGAAGGGAATGCCGCCCCAAGCCGCCCGCAGATCGAAAAACAGCCGGCGGATGCGCGTGTCGAAGAGGCCCTGCGGCACGGCGCGGTAGAGCGAACCGACCCGGACCTCGTTGGCCACGTAGACGCCGGCGGCGCTGCCGCCGATGGCGTCGACTCGCGGCAAATGGGCTGCGGCGCGCTTTAACGAATCGTGGATGCCATCGAAGTGGTACTGCGGATCGGCCTGCACGGCTGGGTTCCAACCCACTTCCTCGCTGAAGACGACCTTGCCATCCACCACCGCTGCGCATTTCCGGTCGCTGGCGCCAAGGTCGAAGCCGATGCGATTGCCATCCAGATGGCGGCCCAGCGGCGCCGCCGTCTCTCGTTGCTCGAGCGTGCCGCTCTCGATCACCATCGGCCGGCCGTAGACGCGTTCGCCCATAAATTGGTGGTCGAAGGCGCGGGCGCCGGCGGGCGCATAGACCGTGCGCAGGTAATCGGCGATGCGCCGGTCGCCGGCGATGACCACGCGGTATCCGCCCTTCTGCCAGAGGAGGAATTTGACCAGGCGTTCCACGTAGCGGTGGTTGATCGCCTGGTAGCTGCCTTCGTGAGGCAGGATCTCGGTATGGCAGACCGACACCGATCCATCGCTGCGCTCCAGTGCGATGGCGAGAGCCTGGCCGCCCGCTTCGCGCACGGCGGCGCGATAGGCCCGGTTCCAAAGCGATGCCGGAACGAAATCGGGGTCCAGAGGGGGACAGAACTTGGGCGCGATGGCGACGTGTACGGGCATCAGAACCTGATTGTAACCGGCAAGCCGGGATCCGTGGCACCGGCTTCGACAGATGGGGATGGGTGATATGCTTGGTAAATCGTTGGCTGAAACATTTCACAGGGCCATCCGTCTGACCTTGAGACGCTATGAAAAAGCTACTGGCCATTCATTTCCTGCTCCTGGGCGCTTTCCTGGCCAGGAGTGCAGACCTGTCCATTCCTATCGAGAAATACAAGCTGAAAAACGGTTTGCGCGTCATCCTCTCCAAAGACAATGCGGTGCCAGTGGTGACCGTCTACATGATTTACGACGTGGGGGCGCGCTCCGAGGAGAAGGGCCGCACCGGCTTCGCGCATCTATTCGAGCACATGATGTTCGAAGGCTCGGCCAACGCGCCCAAGGGCACGCACTTCGCCACGGTGGAGTCGAACGGCGGCACCCTGAACGGTTCCACCCACCCGGATTTTACCGACTACTTCGAGGTCCTGCCTTCGAACAAGCTGGCCACGGCCCTGTGGCTGGAATCCGACCGTATGCGTAGCCTGGCCATCAACGAAGAGAATTTGAAAAACCAGAAGGAGGCGGTCAAGCAGGAGCGGCGGCTCAGCTTCGACAATCAACCGTACGCCACGGCCATTGTGGATGTCTGGCCCACGCTGATGTTCCGCAACTGGCAGAGCTCGCATTCGCTCATCGGCTCGTTCGAAGATCTGAACGCCGCCAGTGTGGACGATGTCGCCAAGTTTTTCAAGAGTCACTACGCGCCCGATAACGCGGCCCTGGTGATCGTGGGCGACATCCAGATTCCCGACGCGAAGAGGCTGATTGAGACGTACTTTGGCGACATCCCGTCGCAGCCGCTGCCCAAGTGGCCCGATCTGGCCGAGCCCGCCGGCTTCCAAGCCCACAGCCAGGTCTACAAAGACCCGCTGGCGCGGGTGCCCGGCGTGATTATCGGCTATCCCGGACCCAAGCGGCACTCCCAGGATTACTATGCGCTGCATCTCATCGACGCGATTCTCACCGGCGGCGGCAGCTCACGCTTTCGCCTGAACCTGGTGAAGGGGAAGCAGTCCGTGATCGAGTACGAAGCGGAGATGGGGTGGCCGTTTGCCAGCGCGCTGGATTATCGCGATCCGGAGCCGTACGCCATTTTTCTCAAATATAATCCGAAATTCACGGGCGACCAGATTGTGGCGCAAGTGCAGGACGAAATTGGCAAGCTGCAGACGGCGCCGCTCGATGGCCAGGAACTGGAGCGCGTGAAAACGCTGGTGCGCGCCAGCGTGGTCCGGGAGTTGCAGGGCTCGCTGAACCGCGCGCAGGCCCTGGCGCAGTATGAGCTGGTCGATGGTAATGCGGCATTGATCAACACGGAGCTGGATGCGGCGCTCTCCGTGACCGCCGGGCAGATCCAGGCCGCCGCGAAAAAGTACCTGACGCCGGACAAACGTGCGGTGCTGCAGATTCTCCCGGCGCCCAACCCGCCGGGCAATCCGGATGGAAAGAAGCCCGACGATAAGAAGGAGGGACGGTAAATGTTCCCAAGATCTCTGGCTGCAATCGCCCTGACCGCGGCCGGCCTGGCTGCGCAGAGTGTGGACCGCACCAAAGAGCCGCGGACGCCGCCCATTCCCGGTTACAAGCTGCCGCCGGTCTCTGACATCCGGCTTCCGAATGGCTTGGGAGTGGTGCTGGTGCACGATGGCCGATTTCCGCTGGTAACGGCGCGGCTCAATTTTCAGGCGGGCACCAAATTCGACCCCACGGAATTGCCCGGCCTTGCCGAAGCTGTGGCAGCGCTGCTCACCGAAGGCACCAAAACCCGTACTGCCCGGCAGCTTTCAGAGGAGACGGACGCGCTCGGCGGCTCGCTCTCGGGCGGCGCGGGCCCGGATGCTCTCACGGTTTCGGGCAGTGCTCTCGCCGAAAACCTCACGCGGCTCCTGGAGCTGATGGCGGATGTTTCCAGAAACGCCACGTTCCCGCAGGACGAAGTCGATCTGTACAAGCAGAACCGCATGCAGAACCTGCAGCAGCAGCGCTCAGACCCTTCCTTCCTTGCCTCGCAGAGGTTTTCAGAGGTGGTATTCGGCACTTCGCCATACGCGCACATCGCGCCCACTGAGGAGACTGTCCACAAGCTGGATCTTAAGGTGTTGGCCGGATTCCGCGATACCTACCTGGTTCCCAACCGGGCCACCCTGATCCTGGTCGGCAAACTGCCCGCGCAGGAAGAGCTGATGAAAACTCTCAATCAGCAGTTCGGTTCCTGGCAACAAAAGCAGGTTCCTTCCGCGCCCAACGCACAGCCGCCCGCGCCGCGCCGCCAGATTGTGCTGGTGGATCGGCCGGGCTCCGTGCAGGCAGACATCCATGTCGGCCGCCTGGCCCCCATACGGACCGGGCCGGAATATTTCCCGCTCATGGTGGGCAACACGATTCTGGGCGGCGGCACCAACTCGCGCATGTTCAAGAACATTCGCGAAAAAGAAGGCTTCGCCTACGATGCCCACAGCAACTACAGCACAAAACGGGATGCGGCCTCGTTCGAGGCGGTGACCGAGGTGCGCAACGAAGTGGTCGAGCCGGCGCTCAAAGCCGTGCTGTCCGAACTGGATCAGATGGCCGGCGGCCCCGTGGCCGCGAGCGAGCTCTCCAACATCAAGAACTATGTGGCGGGCCTGTACCTGCTGCGGCTGGAGACGCAGGATGGCGTTGCCACCCAACTGAACGCCATGAACACGCTGGGCCTGCCCAAGGACTACCTGGAGACCTACACTACGCGCGTCCGCTCGGTGGAGCCCGACCAGGTTCTTTCCGTGGCCAAGAAGTACATGGCCCCCGGCCAGGCAGCGATCGTGGTGGTGGGAGACGCTGCGAAAATCGGGGAAGCGCTGAAGAAGTTCGGCGACGTGACCATTACGAAGGCAGACTGATTCGGACAACCATTTCATGTGGCTAGGCATCGATGTTGGCACCGGGGGCTCGCGCGCGCTCCTGGTGGACGAGCGTGGGGCGGTCCGCGCGGGGTACACGGCGGTGCATGAGGACATGCACATGGAGCGGCCCCTTTGGGCCGAACAGAGGCCCGAGAATTGGTGGGACGCAGTAGTCAAGGCAATTCGCGGCGTGCTCGCCAAAGCCGGCGTGGCTGGTTCCACGGTGCGCGGCGTCGGGCTCTCCGGCCAGATGCACGGGCTGGTCATTTTGGACGCTGCCCACCGGGTGATCCGGCCTTCGCTCATCTGGTGCGACCAGCGCAGCCAGGCGCAAGTGGACTTCGTGAACTCCAAAATCGGGCGCGAGAATGTCCTGAAGTACATCGCCAACCCGGTGCTGACCGGCTTCACCCTCCCTAAGCTCCTCTGGGTGCGGGACAACGAGCCGCAAAACTTCGACCGCGTGCGCCAGATGCTGCTGCCCAAGGACTACGTGCGCTTTAAGCTGACCGGCGATTTCGCCTCGGAGGTTTCCGACGCGTCCGGAACCGCCGTCTTCGACGTGGTGCGCCGCCGCTGGTCGTACGAAATGATGGATGGACTCGGGCTCGACCGCGCGATCCTGCCGAAATGCTACGAATCGAGCGAGGTCACCGGACAAATCACTCGCGAGGTGGCCCAACTCACGGGACTCGCGGCCGGGACCCCGGTGGTGGGCGGCGGCGGCGACCAGGCCTCCAGCGCCGTGGGCAACGGCATCGTGGAGGAAGGCATCGTTTCGTGCACCCTGGGCACTTCGGGCGTGGTTTTCGCGCACATGGAGAAGGTGGCGTACGACCCGGCCGGCCGCGTCCACACGTTCTGTCACGCCGTGCGCGACAAGTGGCACGTGATGGGTGTGACGCAGGGCGCCGGGCTGAGCCTGCAGTGGTTCCGCAATCAGTTTGCGCCAGGCGCGGATTACGACGCACTGACGGCCGAAGCCGCAAAATCGCCGCGCGGGGCCCAGGGATTGTTCTGGCTGCCGTATCTGATGGGCGAGCGCACGCCGCACTTGGACGCCACCGCGCGCGCCGCTTGGGTCGGGCTGACCAACAGCCACACCCGGGCCGACCTGATCCGCGCGGTGATCGAGGGTGTCTCATTCAGCCAACGCGATTGCCTCGACATCATCGAAGGGCTTGGTGTGACGGTGAACTCCGTGCGGGCGTCCGGCGGCGGCGCCCAGAGCGAGTTCTGGCGCACGTTGCTAGCGGATATTCTCAACAAACGGGTGGTGACGCTGGAGACGCAGGAGGGCTCGGCCTACGGAGCGGCGCTGCTGGCGCTGGCCGGCACTGGCCAATCGGGCGGTGTGCCGGAAGTATGCCGCGCCGCCATTCGCGAAACCGCCGCGGTCTCGCCCGGCGCGGATGCGCCATTCTATGCGCGGGCGCATCGTGTATACCAGGCGCTGTATCCTGCGCTGAAGCCGATTTACGAAAAGATCGCCGAATAGTAGGAGGCGCGGACCTTCATGGGCGGTCTGAGCTTCCGCCGCTACGAGAATTGAGGTACGGCCATGAAAGGGGGGTCCGGCCTCACGCTCGTCCGGACCGAAGGCAGGCTGTGAGGCAGTCTGTGTACATGCGTGATGCCTCTCACCGAAAGCGGCGCATTCGGGATCGTGTGGCGAAAACTCCCGCCACACGAGTACTTATCGGCCAAATCGGTGGCTTTCTACAAGCCTGTCAATCGTTATTCCGGTACGCTAACTTTATTGAAGATCGCGGCCATAGCTTTTAGCCTGGCCGTCGGCAGCTTCCGCCACCACCCGAAAGCCGCCCAAACGCTCGCAAAGTTCGCGCAGGCCTGGCGCACAATCGGCGCCAGCAACTATGCTTATTTGCACGGTACGGTAAAGGCGGGCAAGGCCGGGAGCGTCGGAGAAGCAGTGGACAGGACAGTGGAAATCGCCCGCAGGCTGGACAACCGGGCTACTTTGGAGCGTCAGACTGCCGCTTATTTCAGGGGCCTGACCTCCAAAGCTGCCGCGGAAGAGACCGATCTCGAAGATGCCCTGAGCGCCACATCACTAGAGATGGACTTTGACCAGCCATAACGCTCCTCCCCGGCGCGGCGAGATCTGGACCGCCCTGCTGGGAAACCCGCCGGTGCGCCCTTGGGTGCTGGTAGTGTCACTCGACTCCCGCAATAGCAGCGAACGGGTCGATTCCGTTCTGATCGTTCCTTTCGGCGGTCTGGGCGCGGACGGTCCAACGACCGTGCGATTTGAGCCCGGAGAGACGGGACTCCCAGGTCCATCCTGGCTGAAAGGCCACTTCATAACCACGCTCAAGAAATCGCTTCTTGGAGAGCGTTTGCCGCGCGCGCTTTCAGCGGTGCGCATGCGGCAGGTCAGCCTGGCCATTCAGCGCGCCTTTGACCCGGACTCGCCACCGCGGAAAGCGTAACGGCGTTCCGTTGGCGCTCCCACGAAGCAAAGGAACCGAAAGAAACCGCCTCATCGTTACCGTTTCTCGCGCCGCGTGACGAGCTCATGGGCCGGCGCCCGGTTGT
>Ga0075030_100006227_pt1 | contig 10684 bp, 9 predicted proteins | sample LitLauG_LLR_2012_FD_71393 | JGI IMG/M metagenome (GOLD analysis project Ga0075030, IMG submission 71393) | Freshwater sediment microbial communities from Pennsylvania, USA - Little Laurel Run_MetaG_LLR_2012 | ecosystem: Environmental > Aquatic > Freshwater > Creek > Sediment | place: USA...
GGGCAAGCGCGACCGGCTCGCCGCGATGTACGGGCGCCCCGACATCATGGCCGGCGTGACGCTGCCGGACGCCTTCGCTCTCTGGCAGAAGGGTTACAATGAGCGCATCGACGTTGCGGCAACCCATCCGGTCGATGCGGCGGGCACGTTCGAGCGCGGCGGCCACGGGTTGTTCGGCACGCTGCCCGACTATTTCCGCTTCGCGCAGATGCTGTGCAATGGCGGCCAGCTCGAAGGCGCGCGCGTGATCGGCCGCAAGACGCTGGACCTCGCCCATAACAACCATCTGCCGCTGTCGCTGCTGCCCATCGAGATCGGCGGCGGGCCGTTGCTGGGCTACGGCTACGGCATCGGCTCGCGCGTGCTGCTCGACGCCGCCGCCTCTGGCCTATCGGGCACGGCGGGCGAATTCGGCTGGTCGGGCGCCGCCAAGACGCATTTTTGGGTCGATCCGAAGGAGCGCGTCGTCGCGGTGTTCATGACCCAGTCGATGCTGAGCTTCGACCTGCCGGAGGCGGATTTGCGCGGGCTCGTCTATGGCGCGCTCGACTGACGGGGACAGCCATGCCTGCCACCCCTGACGATCTCCTTGCATTTCTCAGCCATCTCGGGATCGAACACGCGACGGTCGAGCATCCCGCGCTGCACACCGTCGAGGAGAGCCGCGCCGCGCGCGGCGACATCCCCGGCGGGCATAGCAAAAACCTGTTCGTCAAGGACAAAAAGAGCCGCCTGTTCCTGCTGACGCTGGGCGAAGAGACGCCGGTCGACCTCAAGCGCGTGCATGAGAAGATCGGCGCCAGCGGCCGCGTCTCGTTCGGCTCGGCGGACCTACTGGAGGAGGTCTGGGGCGTGCGCCCCGGCGCGGTGACGCCGTTCGGCGCGATCAACGACAAGGGCGCGCGCGTCACCGTGGTGCTAGACGCCGAGCTAATGTCGCATGCGCGCGTAAACTTTCATCCGCTGGTCAACACCCGCACCACCGGCCTCTCCCCCAAGGGCCTCATGACTTTCCTGCGCGCCACCGGCCATGAGCCGCTGGTGATCGCCCTGCGCGGCGAGCCGGTTGAATAATTCCGCGTCTGGCCCCAAGTAGGCGCTGCGCCAGGGGGCGCGCGGAATGGGACGAGGCGACATGGCTCTGGACGGCGCGAGTACGGTCAAGGACGTCACGACGGCGAGTTTCAAGGCCGACGTGCTGAACGCCTCGCTGAAAGGCCCGGTTCTCGTGGATTTCTGGGCGCCGTGGTGCGGCCCCTGCAAGCAACTCGCCCCCGTGCTGGAGAAGGCCGTCGCCGACTCGAAGGGGAAGGTGACGCTGGTCAAGATGAACATCGACGACCACCCGCAGATTCCCGGACAATTGGGCATCCAGTCGATCCCTGCCGTCATCGCCTTCGAGCGCGGCCAACCCATCGACGGCTTCATGGGCGCGTTGCCCGAAAGCCAGGTGCGCGGCTTCATCGAGCGCCTCGTCGGCCCGCTGACGGGCGGCTCCGACATGCTGATCGCCGAGGCGGAAGCGGCCGTTACGGCTGGAAATTCGGAAGGCGCCGCCGCGCTTTACGCCCGCGTGCTGGCGGAGGACGAGAGCAACGCCAAGGCCATCGGCGGCCTCGCGCGGCTGCATGTCGAGGCCGGCAATTTCGAGGAGGCCCGCGCCGTCCTCTCGATGGCGCCGCCGCCCGCTCCCGGCAAGGAGCCGGACCCGGCCATCGCGGCGGCGACCGCTGCGCTGCATCTGGCCGAGCAGGCCGAGAGCGTCGGCGATCTCGCGCCGTTGCAACAGAAGCTGGCCGCCGACCCCGGCGACCATCAGGCCCGCTTCGACCTCGCCGTGGCGCTGAACGCCAAGGGCGAGCGCGATCAGGCCGCCGACGAGTTGCTCGCCATCATCAAGCGCGACCGCGCCTGGAACGACGGCGGCGCGCGCAAGCAATTGCTGCAATTTTTCGAAGCCTGGGGCCTGATGGACAAGTCGACAGTGGCGGCGCGGCGCAAGCTTTCCGCGATCTGGTTCTAGGGTCCGCAACGTAGAACAGACGATGAAACTCAACCGCACCTTCGCCCACGCCGCCGACCTGCCCGCGACCTTGCCGCTGTTCCCGGTGGCGGGGGCGCTGTTGCTGCCGCGCCGCCCGATCCAGCTCACCGTGTTCGAGCCGCGCTATCTTTCTATGCTCGACGACGCGCTGAGCGGCGAGCGGCTGATCGGCATGATCCAGCCCAAAGCGGGTGAGGCGGCGAGCGACATGGCGCCGCAGCTTTGCGAGATCGGCTGCGCGGGACGGATCGTGCAATATGCCGAAGTCGGCGACGGGCGCGTATTTCTGTCGCTGATGGGCGTTGCGCGTTTCCGCGTCGCGGAGGAGTTGACGACGCTGACGCCTTATCGACTGGTGCGCGCCGATTACGCCGGGTTCGCGCAGGATTTTGTCGAGGGCGCCGGCGAGAAAGAGGTGGACCGCGACGCGCTGTTGAAGGCGCTGCGCGAGTTCGCCAAGGCCAACGATCTCAAGATCGATTGGGACGACGTGAAATCGGCGTCCAACGAAACGCTGGTCAATTCGCTGGCGGTGATGAGCCCTTATGGCGCGCGCGAGAAGCAAGCGCTGCTGGAGGCTCGCGATTTGCGGGCGCGCGCGGACATGCTGATCGCGATTTCGCAGATCGAGCTGGCCGGCGGCGCCCAGGCGCCGAGGAATTTGCATTAGTTCGATACAAGCCGATAATGAAGACAGCGCGTAGGGTGGGCTTCAGCCCACATCTTCGCGCTTTGGCGCCATTCCGAACCTCTCCGCAACCGTCTTGGTTGAGAAAAGGTGGGCTTGAAGCCCACCCTACGCGCTGACTGTCGGGGGCGTCGCCGCATGCGCCGCGTGCTGCGCGCCGCTCCTCGCCGCGCCGGCGGCGCTCGCGGCTTCCGGTCTGGGGATCGGCGCCGTGTGGCTGACTTCCTTTCTGGCTGGCGATGTCGGTTTGATGATCGCGCTTCTCACAGTCGGCGGTGGCTTCTGGCTGTGGCGTTCGCGCACGAAGAGAGCGAAGGCGAGGTCCTGCTCCTGCCCGCCAACGGCGGGCGAGCGGACCGACGACGCTTGCGGCCTCTCCGCCGCCCCCACCTACCGCAGTCCTTAAAATCGATGCGTGGAAGGCGCGCGCTTTGGCGACCTTTTCTTGCGGCTTGGCGAAAATCCGCGTCTATGCGACCGCCTCAAGCGGCTTCGCTCCGCGCGTTCGCGGTCGGCTCAAAACCCACCGCCTTCTCCACGACATAGAGCGGCCGGCGTTTCACTTCCGTGTGGATGCGCCCGATATAGACGCCGAGCACGCCCGTCATCAGCATGTTGGCGCCGCCCAGCAGCGTCATCACCACAATGATCGAACTCCAGCCGCGCTCCAGATGCGCGCCCGCCGCCCACATCGCGACGACCCACAGCGCATAGGCCCCCGCAAGGGCGCAGACCGCAAGGCCGGCCCAAAGTGCGGCGCGCAACGGCGCGTCGGAGAAGGCGACGAGGCCGTTGACGGCAAGACGCAGCATTTTGCTGAGCGGATATTTGGTCTCCCCCGCCGCGCGCGCGGGTCGGTGGAACGGCACGACCGCCTGACGGAAGCCTATCCAGGCGAACATGCCGCGCACATAACGGTCGCGCTCGGGCAGGCTGAGAAACGTGTCCAGCGCCTTGCGGTCGACGAGCCGGAAATCGCCGACGTCCTGCGGCATTTCGACATCGCCGAGCCGCCCGATCAACCGATAGAACAGCGAGGCGGTGAAGCGCTTAAAGCGGCTTTCCCCCGCGCGCGAAAGGCGCTGGGCGGCGACGACCTCATAACCCTCGCGCCATTTGGCGATGAGGTCGAGCACGATTTCCGGCGGGTCCTGCAAATCGGCGTCCATGACGACGACGGCCTCGCCGCGTGCGCGCGCCATGCCGCAGGTGATCGCCACCTGATGGCCGAAATTGCGCGAAAGTTTGAGGAGCTTGTAACGGGGATCGGCGTGCGCCTTCGCTTCCAGCACGATGGGGCTGACGTCGCTGGAGCCGTCGTCGACAAAGATGACTTCGGCGGGTCCGTCGAGCCTTGTCAGCAGCTCGTCGAGCCGCTTCAGCAGCACCGGCAGCACCGCCTCTTCGTTATAGATGGGCACGACGAGGGAAAAGACGGGGGTCATGGGCGCCGACGCTGGGGACGCGATAAGTTTCGCCGCGAAGATTTAAGAAAGGCGTAACCACGCGGAACCCTGGGGGCGTCGGCGTCCACGCCGACGGGACTCACGCCGCGATGGCGGGCGGCGCGAAATGCTGGAGGTAGCGCACCTTGATGTCGGCGACGCGCAGCACCACGAAAATATCGGTGACGCCGAACGCTTCGTCGATGACGGCCTGACCGCCAAAGCGGGCGCCGAGTCTCAGATAGCCTTTGACCAGCGGCGGCAACTCGCGCAACGCGGCGCGCGGATCGGGCGAGGCGTCCGGCTGAGGCGGCGCGGCGACGCGCGTCCCGGCGGCGGGCGCGGCGCCCCATTCGGGCTCGGCGCGCTGAAGATCGAGGACGGCCAGCGCGCCGGCGTGCGCGCCGGGATCGACGCCCGGCAGGCTGGCGCATCCAAACATCACGTCGATGCGGTGGCCAAGCGCGTAGGCCCAGACGCCGCGCCACAACGCCTCGATGGTGCGTTTGCCGCGATAGCCCGGCGCGACGCAGGAGCGGCCCAATTCCAGGAACCGCAGGCGCGGATGCCGCGCGATCAGCGCCTCAACTGCGAATTCGTTGGCGCTGTAGAAGCCAAAGGCGCTCTGCGCGATCTCCTGGCGCAGCAGCCGATAGGCCCCCACGACCGGCGCGCCGGGCGCAGCGCGGTCGATGACGACGATATGATCGCAGACCGCGTCGAAGCGGCAGAGATCGCGCCGGACAATGCTGCTGGCGGCGTCGGGCGCGGCGCCGCCCTCCTCGAAAAATACGCAGTATCGCAGCGCCTGCGCGGCTTCGATTTCGTCGGCGCGCTGAGCCAGCCGCACCTCAAGGCCGCCGGCCTGCGCAAGTATGCTGGCGTGAATCATTCCAGAAGTCCCCTTCCGGCTCCTTCACAGGCTCACGCTCACAATTTTATGACGAGCGGCGCACGGGGGCCTTGTGCATGGCGCGTTCGATGGCCTCGGCGAGCCCCGGCGTCTCGAACGGCTTGACCAGATATTCGTCGATTCCCGCCGCCAGCGCCGCGGCGCGGTCCTGCGCGGTGGCGTTGGCGGTCAGCGCGACGATGGCGACCGGGCTCGCGCCTTTCTTGTATTCGCTTTCGCGAATGGCGCGCGCGGCCTGGCGGCCGTCGAGCCCCGGCATCTTGATGTCCATCAGGATCAGGTCATAAGTCGGCGCGGTCTCGGCGAGCCGCACGGCGGCGAGCCCATCGCGCGCGCGCTCGACCTCGAAACCAAGCCGACGCAGCGCCTTTTGCGCGATGACGTAATTGATGTCGTTGTCCTCGGCGACCAGCGCGCGCATATGCGCGGGCGCGAGTTTCGGCGCTGGCCGGGCCTCTTGCGGCGCGGGCGCGGCGAATTCGCCCGACAGCCGCTCGAACAGCGAGCGCGCGCGCACGGGCTTGACCAGCCAGCCGTCGAACCCGTTCATCGCTGCGCCGCCGAAGGCGCGCCGCTCGAACGGCGAGATCAGCACCAGGCTGCGCGACACCCCCGCCGCGCGCGCCGCCACCGCCAATTGATTGGTCGCCTCCAGTCCCAAAGCGCAATCGACGATCACGATATCGGGCGCGGGCTTTTGCGCCAGCGCCGCCAGCCCCGCCTCGGGGCCGTCGACGCAGGTGATTTGAGCCCCGCATTCAGCGAGCCGCGCCGCCAGCGCCGGCCCCTCGAACGGCGAGCGCGCCACCACCAGCGCGCTGCGCCCTTCCAGCTTCGCCGGCGCGCTCGACGCGCGCTGATCGTCCTCAGCCGGCAGCGGCGCGGTGAAGGTGAACAGCGAGCCGCCGCCGGGATTGTCGGCGAGCGTGAGCGTGCCGCCCATCAATTCGGCGAGCCGCTTGGTGATGGCCAGACCCAATCCCGCGCCCTCGACATGATGGGTCGATTCGCCGCGCTCGAAGTCCTCAAAGATCAGCGTGCGCCGGTCGGCCGGCACGCCGGGCCCGGTGTCGGCGACGCTGAACACGAGATGATCGCCCTCGCCGCGCACGACCGAGACGCCGACCCCGCCAGCATCGGTAAATTTGACGGCGTTGCCGGCCAGATTGAGCAACGCCTGGCGTAACCGCAGCGAATCGCCGCGAACAAAACGCGGCGCGGCGCGATCGACCGAGGCGGCGATCTCCAGCCCCTTGTTCTGCGCATTGGGCGCCAGCAATTCGACGACGCTTTCGAGCAACGGGCGCAATTCGAACGGCTCCTCGACCAACTCCAGCCGCCCGGCTTCGATCTTCGAGAGATCAAGAATCTGGTCGATCAACCCCGCCAGCGCGGCGCCGGAAGAGCGGATCGCTTCGACATAGCTGGCGGGCTCGGGATCGAGCCCCGCGTCGCGCAAGAGATCGGCCATGCCCAGAATCCCGGCGAGCGGGGTGCGGATTTCATGGCTCATGGTGGCCAGAAACCGCGACTTCGCCTCGTTGGCGGCCTCGGCGCGCTCGCGCTCGGACGCCGCCGCCTTGAGCCGCCAGAGTTCGTCGCGCAGCGCTTCGTTCTGCGTCTCGGCCGCTTTCGCCCGGTTTTCCGCCAGCACGCGACGCCGGATCAACTCCATGCCCATCGACACGATGAGGGCGACCTGCGGGCCGAAATGGATCGCCAGCGTCAGCCAGTCGGCGTTTCCGAGGTCCGAAAGAAGCGAGAACATGGACGGACTTTCCGCAACGACGCCACAACGCCGTCACTCTGCACGAGCCGAGTTGAGATTCCCTTATCCCTGACCCACCCTCACGCCGCCGCCGCGCGCTCCGCCACGCCGCGATAGCTCAGCGCCTCGGCGAAATGCAGCCGCTGCACCGGCCCGCCGCCGTCGAGATCGGCGAGCGTGCGCGCCAGCTTCAACACACGATGATACCCTCTCGCGGATAGCCGCATGCGGTCGGCGGCCTCGCGCATCAGCGTGGCGGCGGCGGCCTCGGGCGCAGCGACCTCCTCGATCACGCTCGCCGGCGCGGCGGCGTTGCAACCGACCGCGTCGAGGCCGAGATCGCGGTAGCGCTCGACCTGAATGGCGCGCGCCGCCGCCACCCGCTCGGCGACCTCGCGCGAGCCCTCGGCCGGGGGCGGGCGCATCAGATCGGCGGCGGTGACGGCGCCCACATCCAGCGTCAGGTCGAAGCGGTCGAGCAAAGGCCCCGAGAGCCGCGCCTGATATTGCGCGGCGCAGCGCACCACCGGCCCGCGCCCGCAGGCATAGCCGGGGTCGTCGGCATGGCCGCAGCGGCACGGGTTCATCGCCGCGACGAGTTGCACGCGCGCGGGATAGACGATGCGGTGATTGGCGCGCGCCAGCGCGACCTCGCCGGTCTCCAGCGGCTGGCGCAGGCTGTCGAGCGCTTGTGAGTTGAACTCCGGCAGTTCGTCGAGAAACAACACGCCCTGATGCGCCAGCGACACTTCGCCCGGCTTGGCGTGATGGCCGCCGCCGACCAAAGCCGCCATCGAGGCCGAATGGTGCGGCGCGCGGAACGGGCGCCGGTCGGTCAGCGCGCCGCCCGGCAACATGCCGGCGATGGAATGGATCATCGACACTTCCAGCAATTCGCGGGGGCTCAGCGGCGGCAGGATCGAGGGCAGGCGCGCGGCGAGCATCGACTTGCCGGCGCCCGGCGGGCCGCTCATCAAGAGGTTGTGGCCCCCCGCCGCCGCGATCTCCAGCGCCCGTTTGGCGCTCTCCTGCCCCTTGACGTCACGCAGGTCCGGCAGGTCGGAGGCGGGCGCGCGCATCGCCGGCTCCGGCCGGCTCAAAGCCTGCGCGCCCTTGAAATGATTGGCTAGCTGGATCAACGAGCGCGGCGCCAGCACTTCCAGTTCTGACGAGGCCCAGGCCGCCTCGGCCCCGCAGGCGGCGGGGCAGATGAGGCCCAAGCCCCGCGCGTTGGTCGAGATCGCCGCCGGCAGCACGCCCGTCACCGGCGAGATGGTTCCATCGAGCGCCAGTTCCCCCAGCACCGCATAGCCGTCGAGCGCGTCCGCCGGCAGCGCCCCGATCGCCACCATCACCGCCAGCGCGATCGGCAGGTCGTAATGGCTGCCCTCCTTGGGGATGTCGGCGGGCGCCAGATTGACGGTGATGCGCTTGGCCGGCAGCGCCAGCCCGGACGCCTGCAAAGCCGAGCGCACCCGCTCGCGCGATTCCCCCACCGCCTTGTCGGCGAGGCCGACGATGTTGAACGCCACCATGCCGCCAGCGATGTGAACCTGCACGTCGATAGGCCGGGTTTCGACGCCCTCGAACGCCAATGTCGCCACCCGCGTCACCATGCCCGCCTCCGTGTCGGAGGGAACATTTGCAGAACGTCAACCTCTTGGCAAGTCCCCCTCCTGCAAGTCCGCGCGCGTTGCCTTACCCGCCCCCGCCAATATTGGCCGCCGCAAGCACCGCCGCCACGCTTTTGGGGCCGGCGTGGTCCTGCGAGATCGCCAGCGAGGCCGCCGCCATGCGCGCGCGCAAAGCCCGATCCTCCTGCAAGCGGAGCAGAGCCTGCGCCAGCGCGGCGACGTCGCCGCACGGGAAAACCAGCGCGTTCTCCTGCGGACGGGCGATCGACGTCGGGCCGATCGCGCCCGTCTCGTCGCTCAACACCAGAGGCAGGCCGACCACCGCCGCCTCCAGAACCACCATGCCGTATTGCTCCTTCTCGCCCGCGTGCGCGAACACGTCGGCGGCGGCGTAGAGCGCCGGGAGCGCGTCGATATTGACGAAACCCAGAAAGCGCGCGTCGACGCCTCGGGCCGCCGCCAGCGCTTCCACTTCGCCGCGCAGCGCGCCGTCGCCCGCCACCATCAGCACCGCGCCCGGCGCCAGCCCCGCCACGGCGGCGACGAGGTCGCCGACGCGCTTGCCAGGCGAAAGTTTCGACACCGCCAGCGTGACGAAGGCGTCGGGCGCCATGCCGAGCGCCGCCCGTCGCTCTGCGCGCAACCGCTCGCGCGCCGCCCGCGCGGCCCAAAACGCCTCGTCGATCATCACCGGCATGCGAAACATGCGCGCGCGCGGATAGCCCAGCGCCGCCCAATGCGCCTCGCCCCGGTCGCCCATCGTCAGCGCGGAATCGTAACGTCGAAGAAACAGCGGCGCGACGAGCGACTTCACGCGCCGGCGCCAACCGGGCGGCGCGCCATGCGTGGAGCTGTCGGCGGTCAGCAGCGTGCGGGCGCCGTGCAGCTTGCACCAGACAAAGGCGCGCAGCAGCGTCTTGGAGCCATAGCCATGCAGGATGACGGCGTCGGGCTGGAAGCGCTTCAGCGCCGCGCCGACGCTTTTGTTGTCGACGTGAAAACCGGTTTGTTTGATGCCCTCCGCCTCGGGCAGGAATTCATGGGAATAGCCGCCCGTCAGATCGGTCGCCCAAGCGACCTCCGTCTTCATCAGCGGATCAAGCAATTTGTCGACGCCGATGCGCGAGGCGAATATGACGTGCAGTTCCAGCGACGGCTCGCGCGCCAGCGCCCGCCACAGCGGCGCGTAATACTGGATCGGATGGGTGACGACGACCGCGAGGCGGAGCGCTTTCATGTCGCCGACACCGCCGTTCGCAACAGCCGCGCGCTCGCCGCCGCCGCGCCGCTCTCCTCCACCCATCGCCGCGCGACCTCGCGCGCCGCCGCGCGGCCGAGCGCGCGTTGCGGGGTGGGCTGCGCCGCGAGGGTTTCTATCGCCTCGACGAACGGGGCCTTGTCCTCGAGCGGCAAATCCCAGCCGGCGCCCCTCACGGACAGCCCCCGCCAAGGCGTGCGGTCGCTGATGAGAACCGGCGCGCCGCACGACAAAGCCTCGAAGATCGCATGGCCGAAATTCTCGCCGCCCGTGGGCAGAAAGAACAGGTCCGTGCGCGCCAGCGCTTCAACTATGACTTCGTTGCTCGCCGCGCCGCGCCAATGCACGACGACATTGCCCGGCAGCGCCGCCGCCAGCCGCTCGCAGCGCGCGACGGTCGTTGAATCCTCCGGCGGGCCGAAGATTTCGAACTCCACTTTGGCGCGCACGCGCGCGAGAACCTCCAGCGCGAAATCGAGGCCCTTGATCGGCACGATGCGGCCAACGAAGATCACCCGCAACGCCTCGCCGGGGGCGACGAACGGCGGCGGCGTCAGCATCAGCCGCAGATTGGGCGCGACTTCGATGCGCGCGCGCCTTGGCAGGCTGGCGGCCATGTCGGCGGCCTCCGCCTCGCTGGTGGCGTGCCAGAGGATATTTCGCCAGATCGTCGCGCGGGCCAGCGCCAGGAACAGCCGCTTCTTGGCCGCCTTCACCGCCAGCGCGCCCTCGCCGAACTCGCCGCGCGGGCTGACGATGACCGGCGCGCGCGTGGCGCCGAGCGCGCGCGCGGCCAGCGAGGGCAAGGTGAACTCGCGGTCATAGACGCTGTTGAGCCACAACACGTCGTGCGGCGTCTGGTTGAGGACGCGCGACAACCCGCGCGTCCTCAACCAGACGCCGCACGACGTGTTGTGGCTCAACAGCGTCTATG
>Ga0075030_100006232_pt1 | contig 10678 bp, 10 predicted proteins | sample LitLauG_LLR_2012_FD_71393 | JGI IMG/M metagenome (GOLD analysis project Ga0075030, IMG submission 71393) | Freshwater sediment microbial communities from Pennsylvania, USA - Little Laurel Run_MetaG_LLR_2012 | ecosystem: Environmental > Aquatic > Freshwater > Creek > Sediment | place: USA...
GAGCATGATGGTGATAGTCCATTCGGTCTCCTCGGTCGCTTGGCTTCGCAACCTTAGCTTCCCAGTTCTTGACCGAATGGACAACAACCTATTGAAACTTCACATTTAGCCCCTGAGGGAACGACCTCCCGCCAGATCCCGATCTTCAAAATCAAGGCACCTCGACCGTCACCAACCTCGTCGCGTGATCGCCCGTATTTGTCAGTGTGTGCGTGTAACCTCCGCGCACCCGGAATCAATTCCTTATGTGTGACTTCGTGTCCTTGGTGGTTGATGAAGTTAGGGCACTACTGGTAGACGATGGTTCCCCCGACGATGGTCGCCACAACTTTCCCCTGCAGCTGCCATCCATCGAAGGGTGTGTTCTTGGATTTCGAGAGCGACTTGGCCGCGTCAAACGTCCATCTCTTCTTGGGATCAAAGATGGTGACATCGGCAACCGAGCCGCGGGCAAGCGAGCCGCGGCCGCGCAGATCGAAACAGCGTGCCGGACCAGCCGTGAATAGCTCCACAATACGAGCGAGCGGGATTCGCTTCTCACGGTGCAGTTTGGCAATGGCGAGGCCCAACGCCGTTTCCAGACCGGTGATTCCGAACGCGGCACGCTCAAATTCCATCTGCTTTTCGTGGAGAGCATGGGGCGCATGATCAGTCGCGATCGCGTCCACCGTCCCGTCGGCCAGCGCGACCACGATGGCCTCGATGTCGGAAGCCGAACGCAGCGGCGGATTCATCTTGTAGTTGCTGTCATAGTCGCGCACGTCTTCGTCCGTCAGAGTGAAATGATGTGGGGTGACTTCGCAGGTGACGCGGGCCTTCGCACGTTTACCGCGGCGAACGCCTTTCAGCGCGTCCGCGGTCGATACATGCGCCACGTGCAGGCGGGCGTTCGGGATCTGCATCGCCAGGTGCACGTCACGCTCCACCACCGACGCTTCCGCGGCAGCCGTCATGCCCCGCAACCCCAGCCGGAACGAACGCGCTCCCGCATGCATGGAACAGTTCTCAGTCATGCGCGTGTCCTCGGCATGCTGCACCACGGGGAAATTCAACTCGCCGCCTAGAACGAGCGCCTCCCGCATGATCGCGTCTTCAAGGATCGGCCTCCCATCGTCCGTAACCGCGACTGCGCCCGAGCGCTGTAGCGCGCGGAAATCCGTCAGCGTGACTCCCTTGCTTGCGCGCGTGGCGGCGGCAATCGGGAAGACGTTGACCACGGCGCCGCGTTCCGATTGCCGGAGCCATTCCACCCACTCGGCAGAATCCACCACCGGAGCGGTGTTCGGCATGGTGCAAACCGATGTGAAGCCCCCAGCTGCGGCTGCGGCCGTGCCGGTGGCGATCGTCTCTTTATGTCCCTGCCCAGGCTCGCGCAGGTGCGCATGAAGATCGATGAATCCTGGCGCAACCATCAGTCCGCGAGCGTCGAATTTCTCGTCCGCTGCGCCGCGAATCTTGTTGGGCGCGGCCACCTCCGCAACCCGCCCATCCTTCAGCAGCACATCCATGGGCGCGTCCACGCGCGCACCGGGGTCCATGAGGTGGCCCCCCTTGATGAGAAGCGAGGATCCCGGCTTGGTCTTGTCTCTCATCGCATTCTCCCCACCGCCCTCGCCAGGATCGCCATGCGCGTGGGCACCCCGTTCCGCACCTCTTCCAGAATCCGCGACTGCGCCCCATCGGCAATTTCGCTCGTCAACTCAAGCCCGCGAATGATCGGCCCGGGATGCATCACGACCGCGTCCTTCTTCGCCATCTTCAGCCGCGCCGGCGTCATCTGGTAGCGCGCGATGTATTCCGGCAGGTCGATCTTCAATCCCGACAAGCGTTCTTTCTGCACGCGCAGGAGCATGACTACATCCGTGCCGCGCAACGCGTCTTCGATGTGCCGCGTCACGCGAATGCCGGGCGCCAGCGTCGCAGCCACCTCCGGCACAAGTTCCTCGGGCCCGCAAAGAATAATCTTCACCCCAAACTTGCTGAGCAAATGGGAGGCCGACCGGGCCACGCGGCTGTGAAAGATGTCCCCGACAATCGCGACCTGCAATCCTTTGAAGCTCTTCTTGTTGCGCAGGATCGTGTACGCGTCCAGCAGCGCCTGCGACGGGTGTTCGTGCAGGCCATCGCCCGCATTGATCACTGGAACGTCAATATGCTGCGCCATCACGTGCGGTGCTCCGGCGTTGGGGTGGCGGATGACGATGACGTCCGCGCCAACCGCGCGCACCGTGTACCCGGTATCGAGCAGCGACTCGCCTTTCTCGATGCTGGAACCGGCCGCCTGTACCAGAACGGTGTGAGCCCCCAGCGCCTTGGCGGCGATCTCGAACGAACTGCGGGTGCGCGTGGAAGCTTCGTAGAAAAGAAGCAGCACCCGCTTCCCTTTGAGCAGGGGACGCGGCCGGTCCGGGTTCATACGCCGCGCGAATTTCAGAATTTTCAGGATTTCCGCTGCTTCAAGGTGCTCAATCCCAAGCAGGGAACCACGAGCTGCATTCATGGGCATGGTCGCAACCACGGACTGCGATCTGCAGGGAGTCTTTCAAACCTTCGCCGGGCCTGAAGCCACCGCGTTCTACAAGAACTGGGTTTCCAAAAAATCGGTTTTGGGAAGGGCACGGCTTCAGCCGTGCCGCCAGACCCTCCTAAACTGCGGGCTTTAGCCCCTGAGGGCCGCCATTCTGACCCCCTCAACAGCATTCTTGAACCAGCTCTACTGTTTTTCCATCAACAAAACCTTTTCTGCCTCATCCACTTCGCGCAACTTCACTTCAATAATCTGGCTGTCGGTGGTCTGCACCTTGCGTCCCACAAAGGCCGCCTCAATCGGCAGTTCACGGTGGCCCCGGTCAATCAGGACGCAGAGCTGCACACGCCGCGGACGCCCCGAGCGAAACAGCGCATCCATCGCAGCGCGGGTCGTGCGTCCGGTATAAAGCACGTCGTCGATCATGACCACCGACTTGTCGACAATCGGAATCTCCAGTTCACTTTTCTGCACGACCGGCTTCTCCCCCAGGGTCGAAAGATCGTCGCGGTACAGGGTGATGTCGAGCGTGCCGACCGGCACGGGTTTCTTTTCAATGCGCTGAATAATCTTCGCCAGCCGCTGCGCCAGCGGAACACCCCGCCGCTTGATGCCGACGAAAGCGAGGTCTTCGATGCCGTTGTTTTTCTCGAGAATTTCATGAGCCAGCCGGATCAGCGTGCGCTCGATTTCCGAGGCCGACATCAGCTGTGCCTTCTCGTGAATCTCGACTGGACGGCTTGGAACCCGTGAACTCATAAACGCTGCATCATACGCGTGTGGAAAGATCAGAGCAAGGAGGCGTCCCCGTCGGTCGTGTCTGAAACTCATTAGAACTGGTTTCACAAATAGGTCTTGGGTAGCGCACGGCTTCAGCCGTGCCGCTCGGGCCCGTCAAAAATGCGGGCTTTAGCCCCTGAGGGTCAAGCTCGCAGCCCAGCAAAAGCACGGATGAAACCAGTCCTAACCACCAGGGACACGATGGAAGGGTATGATTCCGTGAGGGTTCCTTCGTGCCCCCTCCGGTCCTTTGTGGTTTGCTTGTGGCGTCACGATCGCGAGCCGGTCCGGAGCGCCGCTGCGACTGCCCCGCCAATCGCTGCCAGCCCCGCGAAGATGACAATGCCAAACAGTGCGCTCAGTGTCAGTCCCGCCGGACTAAGGGCACGCTGCACGGCGGCCTCGGCTTCTGCCGCACTCGCCCCGAACGCCCGCAGAACCCGGAGCATCTGGTCTTGGTATTCCTGTTGTGCATGGAACACAACCACCTGCACGATGAACAGCAGCGCTGAAAGTGCGCCTGCGATTGCTCCCGCCGCTGCCCCCATACGCGCTCCCGAACTCGCGGCCGGCTGTGAACCGCCCCCGCGCCGGTACAGGTAAACTGCCAGCACTCCGATCAGTACGCTGCCCAGCAGCGGAATCATTCCGATTAACACACCGAGGATTCCCGCCGTAAGCGTTGCCCGCAGCGCAGGGTTGTCGCCGATCGCGCCCCGAGTGTAGTCCGGACGTTCAGAAACAACTTTCCCAAAAGAAGACTCACGCCCGTCCTTCTCCCCCGCGATGTCTGGGGCAGGGCCGGCTGGCTGCACCCGCACTTGGGGAGCTCGGCATTTCGGACAAAAGGGCCGCCCGTCCTCGACCATAGTCCCGCATTGAGCGCAGGGGTGTTCCACCTCTCTTGAAACTAGCGCAGGCGAAAGAAGAGAGCAACTCGTCGTGAAGAACAGCGGAGCCAGGCGCCGGTTTTGGGCTGAGTGAATTTGTCTCGTGCGGGTTTTGGGAAGGGCACGATTTCATAGCTTTGGAAAAACTCAGACGTTACCCGGAAAAGGGAAGGGCCCGATTTCATAGCTTGGAAAAACTCAGATTTCACCCAGAGAAGGGAAGGGCACGACTTCAGTCGTGCCGTTAAGTTGCTGAAAGTGTGTCCGCGCTTTAGCGCCGGAGGTTCGCCTTCCACGACTTTGGCCCAATTCCGGGTAGTCCATGTGATCGCGATTTCTCGCCAACAACCGCATGGTTTCCGGCTAGCCGGCCATCCGGACAGAAACAATCACATGCGCAGGTTGGCATATTTTGCATATCGAAGCATCCGGTGAGCATCTAGACTAAGTACATGTTCAACGCAAAAGCCTACTCCGCTAGCAGTGCAACTTCGCCCCTGTCCTTCACTACGATCCCACGGCGCGACCTGACCCAACACGACGTACAGATAGAGATTCTGTTCTGCGGCATCTGCCATTCCGATCTCCATCAGGTCCGCAACGAGTGGAAGGACGCGATGCCCACCGTTTATCCCTGCGTCCCCGGCCATGAAATCGTTGGCCGCGTTACCAAGGTCGGCTCCGCGGTCACGAAGTTCAAGCCCGGAGACCTTGCTGCAGTCGGCTGTATGGTGGACTCGGACCGCACCTGCCCCGAGTGCCAGGCGGGCCTTGAGCAGTTCTGTCCGAATTTCACCTTAACTTACAACTTCCCCGACAAGCATCTGGGTGGCGTCACCTACGGTGGCTACTCCGACAGTATCGTCGTCGATCAAAAGTTTGTCCTGCGCGTCCCCTCGAACCTCAATCTCGCCGGGGCTGCTCCGTTGCTCTGCGCCGGTATCACAACTTATTCACCGATGCGGCACTGGGGTGTCACCAAGGGCAAGAAAGTCGGCGTGGTCGGTCTCGGCGGACTGGGCCATATGGGCGTGAAGTTTGCACACGCGCTTGGAGCCCACGTTGCCGTCTTCACGACTTCTCCAGGGAAGAAGGAAGACGCACTCCGCCTCGGCGCGGACGAGGTCGTCCTCTCACGCAACCCGGACCAGATGCAAAAGCACGCTGGCAGCTTCGACTTCATTCTCGACGCTGTTTCCGCAGATCACGACATTAACGCTTACATCAATCTGTTGCGGCGCGATGGCAACCTCACGCTCGTCGGCGCGCCCGAGAAGCCTCTCGCTGTGCCGGCGTTCGGCCTGATCATGGGCCGGCGCAGTCTCTCCGGCTCGCCCATCGGCGGCATCGCCGAAACCCAGGAGATGCTCGACTTCTGCGGAAAGCACAACATCACCTCCGATGTCGAAGTCATCCCCATCCAGAAGGTCAACCAAGCCTACGAGAGACTGCTCAAGGCCGATGTGAAGTACCGCTTCTCCATCGATATGGCTTCCCTCAAAACTGAGTAAACCGATGAAGAAGCACTTCCGCGTCCCTGGCAGCACGTTTCTCAAGCTGGAAGAACTGGGAGCTCGCTGGCGCGAAGAGCAGCGTGCAAGGGCAGCGTCCTAAGCGCGCCCTATTTCAGGAAGGAGCAGCAATGCAAAAGCGCAAACTTGGAAAAAGCAATCTTGAAGTCTCGGCCATCGGTCTCGGCTGCATGGGCATGAGCTTCGGTTATGGTCCGGCTGCGGACAAAAAGGAGATGATCTCTCTGATTCGGTCTGCCGTCGAACGTGGCGTAACGTTCTTCGACACCGCCGAAGTTTACGGTCCTTTCACCAACGAAGAACTCGTCGGCGAAGCGCTGGCTCCACTGCGTGACCAGGTGGTGATCGCCACCAAGTTCGGGTTCAAACCGGATCCCAATGGTGGACCGCGCTGGAGCAGCCTGGACAGTCGTCCAGAGCACATCAAGCAAGTCGCCGAAGCCTCGCTCAAGCGCCTCAAGACCGATGCGATCGACTTGTTCTATCAGCATCGCGTCGATCCCAATGTGCCAATCGAAGACACCGCTGGTGCCGTAAAGGACCTGATTCAGCAAGGCAAGGTCAAGCACTTCGGCCTTTCTGAAGCAGGGGCGCAGACGATCCGGCGCGCGCACAAAGTTCAGCCCGTCGCGGCACTCCAGAGCGAATACTCACTTTGGTGGAGAGAACCTGAGGCCGAAATCATACCGACGCTCGAGGAACTTGGCATCGGGTTCGTTCCATTCAGCCCGTTGGGCAAGGGCTTCCTCACCGGCAAGATCAGCGAAGACACGCAGTTCGACAAGACTGACTTCCGCAACATTGTTCCTCGCTTTACGCCGGAGAACCGTAAAACAAATCAGGGTTTGGTTGATCTCCTTGGCAAATTCGCAGCGCAGAAGAAGGCGACGCCTGCCCAGATTGCGCTCGCCTGGCTGCTTGCACAAAAGCCGTGGATCGTTCCGATCCCGGGTACGACGAAGCTGCATCGACTCGAAGAGAACATCGGGGCCGCTGCCGTCGAACTTACGCGCGAAGATCTCGGGCAGCTGGAAGTCGCAACCTCAAAGATCTCCGTGCAAGGTGCTCGTTACCCCGAAGAACTGCAGAAGTTGGTGGGGCGCTGAGAAAAGAGTGCACATGCCAGCACCGAACGATCTGAAAGGCCGCCTCTCCCGGTATCGTGAAATCAACCTCAGTGTGACCGGCAGAAGGTCAGGACGGACCATCTCCCAGCCAGTCTGGTTCGTGTTGGACGATGATAAGGTCTACCTCCTGCCGGTACGGGGCTCAGACACACAGTGGTATAAGAACGTGCTCAAAGACCCGTCAATTCGGATCGACGCGCGCGGCGCAGACGCTGAATTTCAGGCCGCTCCCATTGCTGATCAAAAACAGGTCTCGTCTGTGGTTGAGAAATTCCGCGTCAAGTATGGGGCCAGCGACGTGAAGAAATATTATTCAAAATTCGACGTTGCCGTTGTCGCTCAAATGCGGTGATCGGCAGTTCGGGAATCAGCAACCGTCGGGTGCCCCAGGTTCGCGTCCGTTCTTTAGACGCTACCCTGGGCGGCAAACTACTTTCTCAGGACGCCTTCGGTCGCCTGTTCACGCGGTTGCAACCCGCTCGGACTCGAGCCGTCCCCCCTCGTTCGCGCGCGGACGTTTCGACCGAAGGAACGTTGTAGAGGGCGACATGGGCAGCACAAGCCATCCCGGCAATCATCTGAGAGAGGCCTCGGCTGGGGTCTGTGATGGTGAGGCGGCTCGCCGTTTGTGAGCGTCGAAAAGGACGATGGCAGCACAGCAAATGGGACTCAGCAGTATGTAGTCGAGCAGGAACGAATCTGCGGAATGTCCGGGAGTTAGCTTCCTCACGGTGAGTTCCGCTGGATATTGGATCAAGATCACTGCAATTCCAAGAGCAAAACCAAGTCTAAGTTTTGGCGCGACATGCCGTAAGCGGAACGCCATCATGCCGATCCAGGTCAGCAGAAAAAAGGATACCGTCAGGACAAGACTGAAAATGAAGAATTCCAGGGTCAGTTCCCAAAACGCGAGATTCCATTTTCCGATGCGGTCGGCGTCGACATCATGTAACAAATAAACAGCAGCAGCGTTAGTGAATAGCGCTGCTCCAAACATCCCGATGAAAAACCTGGAAGTTAACCGCCACATACGATCGCACAAAGAGTTTAACCTGAGTTTGAGATATTCATCCGCAACCTCGAGGACAATCGGGGGCTGGGCCGGTGGCCCACTCAAGCCCGGTTTTGGCTTGAGTGGGGATGTTCACACCTCACAGGCTTAGGGCCGGTGAGCAAAGCCAGATTGTCCTCATGCCATGGGGACTAACGCGTTTTCACCATAGCGGGCAGAGTCATTTCGTCACTTTCTGCTGCTACCATCGCCGCCGGCACTTTACCACCGACGCAAGCCGACGAATCTTCGAGTCAGGGTGGAACATCCCACCCTAAAATCGCAAAGCGCGATTTTAGGATGGGGCACCCGGCTCCATTCCCGCGCGGGCGGCCCGGATGCAGGCACTCCTTCTCAGATGCGCTAAACGAATTTATGTTGTCAAATTGGAATGATGTGGAGGCGCAAGGATGGCAAAGAAAGTGGTTCTTGCCTTACTGATCGGATCGATCTTCGGATCGATCATTGGTCTCTATACGACATTCGTGATTCAGAATCTCTGGAACTGGTTCGCCACGTCCGCCTTTCATGTGTCGGAAATATCCTTCTGGGGAATGTATGGTTTTGTTCTCCTCGTGAGCCTCTTCACCACTCAACCTCCTCACGAGGTTTCCGATGATCCCCAGTGGAAGATGATGTGGATTGTTTTGGAAGCCTGTGTTCCCGATGACAAGCGAGCGATGCTCAAGGATCAGATTGATGACCATATCCAAAATCTCGAAAGGAATTTTTGGGTGGAAGCTATCTTGAAAGGCTTTCCCATGGCACTGAGTACGGTACTGGCTAACACATTCGCCCTGGTGATCGGGTGGGCCGTTCATACTTTTCTTGCCTAGCGGGACGGGTGGCCCACTCAAGCACTCAAGCCTGGGTTTGGCTCGAGCGGGGAAGTTCATATCCTCTCAATTCTGTCACCCCGACCGGAGTAGATCATCCGCAGAGCGATGAACTGTGGACGGGTGGCCCACTCAAGCCCGGTTTTGGCTTGAGTGGGGATGTTCACACCTCACAGACTTAGGGCCGGTGAGCAAAACTAGATTGTCCTCATGCCATGGGGACTGCTGCGTCTTCACCAAAGCGGGCAGAGTCATTTCGTCACTTTCTGCTGCTATCATCGCCGCCGGTTGTTTACCACGACGCCAGCCGACGAAGTTTCGAGTCAGGGTGGAACCTCCCACCCTGAAATCGCAAAGAGCGCGATTCTAGGATGGGGCACCCGGCACCCGGCGCCGAATCCCAATTGACAGCACCCCTGACCGGGAGCAAGCTTAACGCCGATCTTCTGTAGGAAGTTCCCCCATGGATCGCAGACAACTCCTGGTTGGAATGACGGCAATGGGCTTGGTAAGCCAACTCAACATAAGTCAACTCCTGCATGCCCAGAGCGTAGATTCTACGAATCAGAATTCGAGAACGAAGAGATTCTACCCGCCGGACCTTGACCTGAACGAACCTCGCGGTCCCGTCAAGACGTGTGTCGAAGAACGAACTGCGCCGGACGGGGGCGTGATGACACACGTCTACGAATACAGCCCTGATGGGAAGATGATCTCGTCGCGCTTCGAGCAGGATGGGCGGCCCAGCTTTTCCACGGATGACTACCAGCACACCGAGGTTCGAGACGACGAGGGCCGATTGGTGAAGTTCGTCTCGGGGCCGCGCGGCGCGCCCGGCCGCGAGTACTCGTACGCCTATGACCAAGCGGGAAGAATGCTGACCACCACGAACAACGAGAACAGTGATCGCATCGAGTATCACTACGGGCCGGATGGCCTCATGACATCCGTTCAGAGTTTTGACCCGAAGACGATTGAACGAACGCGGAACGCTGCTTTCGCCGGATCACCATGGGACGCCTCAGATTGCGGCTTCGGAGTGCCGACCGGTAGCAAGGTCATAACCACCTACGACAAAGACAACAATGGAACGGAGTTGCGCGTCCTGACCGGGGACGGTCAACTCGTAACACAGATCGTCCGCAAGTACGACCCGGCGGGCCTCTTGCTGGAAGAGAAACCGCTACAGCAGAACCTGGCTTTTCTGATGCTCGACCGCATGCCCCCGGAACGACGAGCCAGCCTGACCCCGGAATGGATGGAGGCCGTTAACGCGTCGATGGCTGGCAAGAAACCTTCCCAAACAACGTATAAGTATGACGGCCATGGGCGATTCATTGAAAAAGTCGACCGCAACATGATTTTTGAGAACACCATCACGATCCGGTACAACGACTACGGAGACAGGATCGAGGAGCGCAGAACGTTCAAGGAGAACTCCCGGATGCCGATCGGCGTCCCACATACGTTCGACGCCGACGGCAATGGAATTCCCTCAGAGCCCGTTTCCGAGGTCCCCGAAAGAAGATTTCTGCCGGAGGATACCATCGAGCGCTACGCCTACCAGTACGACCGTTATGGGAACTGGACACAGAGGATCGAAACCCGCAACGACGGATTCACGCTGACCACGCGCCGTACTATCACTTATTACTAAACTCGAAGGGTGGCCCACTCAAGCCCGGTTTTGGCTTGAGTGAGGATGTCCACACCTCACAGACTTAGGGCCGGTGAGCAAAACTAGATTGTCCTCATGCCGTGGGGACTGACGCGTCTTCACCACAGCGGGCAGAGTCATTTCGTCACTTTCTGCTGCGATCATCGCCGCCGGCTCTTTACCACCGACGCAAGCCGACGAATCTTCGAGTCAGCCTCGGATCAGAAAATAAACTTCAGGGCGAATTCGCCGATGCGGGGGTTGTGGGCGCCGCTGGG
>Ga0075030_100006235_pt1 | contig 10677 bp, 13 predicted proteins | sample LitLauG_LLR_2012_FD_71393 | JGI IMG/M metagenome (GOLD analysis project Ga0075030, IMG submission 71393) | Freshwater sediment microbial communities from Pennsylvania, USA - Little Laurel Run_MetaG_LLR_2012 | ecosystem: Environmental > Aquatic > Freshwater > Creek > Sediment | place: USA...
GAAGTCCTCCGTCAACGCCGGTCTGAACACTCTGGCGCGGCAGGGAAGCTGGCGTCCCCAACGGGATTCGAACACGAAACCCCGGGCGGAGAACCGTCGCAAACCGTCGACCAAACGCGCAAAGACAACGACTTGCCGGACGGCCAGGACGACGCAAGTGAACGGGAGTAGACGCCCGACGGGGACAGTTCGGGGACAGTTGAGGGACAAGGTGCCGTCCACGCACGCCCCCCAGGAGGCTACCTGAAGGTCAGCGTCAGCGCACCACGTACGCTTCCATAACAATAAGAACAGCCCCCGGGTTCCATGGGATCTCGAGGGCTGATGGTCCGATCATTCGTCGAACGTGTGTGCAAGATAGTGCGCCAACCCGTAGAGCATCAAAGCCAAGACACAGAGTGCCCTGACGTGTGTCGATGCAGGCGACACGATTCCGAGACCAACGATGCAACCACTAACGTGGATCGCCGTAGTGAGCTTCCGAGTGCCCTCAGGGCCCACGGAAGCAAGTTCACGGCTCCTCTCACGCACCGATCCCGTCACGATAACCCATGCCAGCAGGCTAGCAACGGCCATGAGTGGGGGCCACAGGATCCCAGCAGAAACGTAGGGCGCGAGCAAGCAAGAGAAGGGCGGGTTAAGCAGAACTAGGCCGGCGCACATACCCCCGGCGACGAACCCAGCGATAGCAGCGATATATAAAGAACGCGTCTCATGAAAGCACCCCCCAGGTTGTCCACAGCCACCGTACTCTACAACCACTAATGATACTCTCACTCATCTCATGCAACAAGCTGTTACCAGCGCGACACAGCATGCGTCGCATGCAACCAACCACACCCCCAGTGGCTCGCGTTCGATACCGGTACGACCTCGAGTGCTTTGCATGACGCTTCGGGAACATGCGTGAGGTGTTATCCAGAACCTGTACGTTAGAAGAAGCGGGAGCCCCCTCAGCAGACTCATCCCGACGACTCCTACTCCCAGATACGGGACTGCACTAGCCAGCGGGACACGCACGTCCGCGCCTCCACCTGATGACGCAATCCAGCTAAGCGCCCCGAAGTAGGCGGCCTTCATTGCCCCGTAACTGAAGCGGCTCCATCGCGAGAACAAGAGCGAGTGAAGATGTGGCAAGACCCAGACGTGCCCGTCGTCAATATAGCCGGAACGATAGGCGACAAGCCGGAGAGTGTCGGTGGCTATGATGCGCACATAGAGAGTGATCCAGAGCCAAGCGGGAACATTACCACAGGTTATGAATAGGGCGAGGAGCACAGCCTCAATTATACGATCGCCGATCACATCGACAACAGAACCCAGAGTTGAGTTGCACTTGTAGCGTCGTGCGATGGGACCGTCTAGACCATCCAGTGCGAAGGCACACAGAATCAGGAGCCATGAATAGCTGGCCGCGGGCGCCCGGGTCACATGCTGCGTTACAGCAATGAGTACAAAGGCAACTCGCATTATGGTAATTGCGTTGGCCGCTTGTCGCATGTCCTAATGTCCGCCCGAGGCCAGCGTGGTGAGGCCGATGTATGTAAGATGAATGGCCCATGCGACAATAAACAAGGCAACGTGTGTGCGCCACCGCCACCGCCGCGTAGGCACAGGAACTTCTAAGCTGCGTGCCCTTTCCTCGTCGTTCGTACCAAGGCCAGCGAGATTGAAGTCCTGAGCAGGCAGCAATCGGAGGAAACGGTGCTTCATCTCATCGCGGGACCCCCAGCCGGGGAGGTGCTGATTGACCTCCGGGTAGAAGTCAACTCCGATCAATCTGACGGCGGTATCGGCCCAAATCGTCGTTATGGCCTCGTGATCAGCAGGGACCGTTTGGCGGAGAAGGGTCTCGAAGTGTGCTTGCGTGACGCGTTCTTGATCCCGAAAGACCAACACTTGGAATACCACGACGATGAGCAGGACGATTGTTGCAAGTGCATAGGCGTCACTGAATGGCCCTACACTTCCAGTTAGGAGAAGGCCAACCTGGCTGATGGCAGCGAAGACCGTCATGCTAAGAATGAAGCCGCCGATTGCCTCGCGTTTCGCAAGTGCATGGTAGAGATAGTGGAGGACCCCCAAGGCGAAGGTGAATGCCGATACAGACCACATCTTGCCCATTGGGGAGATCTCCAGTCCGATGTGGGGAGCGCCGTGTGCGGAGAACGCGCGGGTGCCATACGCAAGAATGAGACAGCGAACCGTCTTTCCGAGGAGTACGGGGACTAGGCAACTTCTCACCCGGATTCCCCGAAGGCCGGCAAGAACTAACAGGGGGTCAAAGAACGGGTTTGGAACTACCGCGAAGGCGAAGAGGGTTACGGCAGGCCGGGCCAGGAAGTTCCGCCCTAACCAACTGGAGCTGAGGCGATCAAGTCTGACCCTTAGCGCCGGCGCGAGATGTCCGAGTGTTGCCCTTCCAAGAACGAATTTAGCGAGCTCGCCAGTACCTGTGGCTAGGCCGGCAGTAATCCCGACCGTTAGCGCAGGGTATGCAAGCGAATATGCAATGGTCGTGAGGTATCCGGGGGCAGCGAATTCGATGGAGGCCCCACTCACAAGCGAGATCAGTGCGAGCCCCGGAAGGCCAAAGGTCCGTAATGTGGCTATGGGCAGGTAGCCGGTGGCAACCGCCACAGTGAGAAGTATGGCGGCGCTCCAGGCGAGAACCACGGGAGCGTGACGTATTCGTCGCAAGGTCTCTCCACGGTCATGAGTCTGACTGCCGCCCACGGGATGTTGCCCGCTGGCATCATGCCCACGCTCACCACATCCTCATGATGCAGGACGTGAAGACGCAGAAGGGATACACCGAGGTGTGGGTGCAACAGCAGTGTCCGCTGGCGTGGGCCTACTTCAAGCGCTTCGAGAAGCTCCTTCGCGCACGTAAGGCGTTTCAGAAGTTCTTCGATCCAGAGCGCGACCCGTTCTACTCGATGTACTCGGTAACTGCGGACACCATGGCCCCGTTCAAGACGTGCTGGATGGACGTGTCCGCGACAATGAAGGCAACTGTGCTTGAAGCCCAGGATGGGGAGGTGCTGACGATTCCAGAGCACACCGTCATGTTTGTGCCAGCGACCTCTGCAAACGAGGGACACTATCTAGCTGCCGTCTTGAACTCCGGCATCGTTGGCACAGCGATCGAGGGTTACGCCGTCGACAACCATCTGTCGACACATCCGATCGAGAACATCGTGATCCCTCGATTCGAAGGTGACCGTGCACTACACATCCGCTTGAGTCAGCTTTCGCGAGCGGCTCACGAGGGGGTCACCGAACAAGATGAGCAGGCCGTTCGGGCGGCCCAGAAGTCGATCGACAAGGAAGTGCTTGCGCTTTGGTAGCCAAAGCATCGCGGGCGAAGCGCCCGCTTGAGGAAGTCCGATGCGTCAGCGGTGCCATTGTGGCCGAGTCGGCGAAGGCATCGTTCTCCTCGGCGTTCTACCATCCTATTAGCCGCCTTGCGGTTAGCGATGTGGGGCACTAGACTCCACGATGCGCGTGAACGAATCGGCCGACAGGCGCTAATGGCGAAGTCCCGCGGCCGACGTCGGGATTCTAGCGACGCAGCTACTCCGGGCGCTCAGCGTCGTCCGCGACGTCCAGTGGCAGGCAGCCGATCCAGCCGATGTACTCCATGAGCTTCGTGAGGTGACGCTTCACCTGCGAAGACTGCGGCACGAGCTTGAGCTCGTCCCGGAGTATCCCAGCAGTTGGCGATCGGCAGTCATGGCGCTCCATGAAGCCATGGCCATTGCCCTGCGGCTGAACGTCACGGCCGCGGTCGCCGAGAATCGTTGCCGGCGCTGTTCCGACTCGTCGAGCCGGGTCACCCGGAGTTGCCACAGGTGATCGGCTCGATCGATCTGATCCACCGGCTGCGGACAAGGCAGATTGCCGAAGGCGTCCACCGGTGGCGAATCTCGGACCGCACGCTTCGAGCAACGTGCACGGACTGCCTGCGGGTGATCCGTCGGCTCGAGGTGGGAGTGGCGCAGGAGGTAGCGCGAGTACCTGGCACGCTCGACGGCTCGTGAGGCCAGTTGCGTGCGTGGATCTGGTGCGGCTGTTAGCGCTCCTCACCTGTGGATTGTGCGGTGGAAAAACAGGGGATGGGGTCCCGTTGACGCCGGGTACACGGGGTGTATACTCCTGAATACCATGGCTCATCGACCACTTACACTACAAGAACTCAAGGCGCTCCGGTACGTCAGGAACTACATTGTTCACTTCCGCCATTCCCCGTCAGTCCGGGAGGTGCAGAGGGACCTGGGGTACAGTTCGCCGCGATCGGCGGCGAAGCTGCTGACCCAACTTGAAGAGCTCGGACTGCTGAAACGGCGCGCGAATAAACAACTCCAAGTGTTGCAGGGACTGCCAGAGGACCGAGCCCACGCGCGAACCATTCTGGTGCCGCTCGTCGGGTCGGCACCCTGTGGTTCTCCGCTGCTGGCCGAGCAGAACATCGAAGCCATGATCCCCGTCTCGGTCAGCATCGCTCGGCCGCCAGCTCGCTACTTCATCCTGCGGGCTAACGGAGACTCGATGAACCTGGCTGGCATCGCCGACGGAGACCTCGTGCTCGTGCGCCAACAGTCTTCTGCCGAAGAGGGTGACCGTGTGGTGGCGCTGATAGATGACGAAGCCACGATTAAGGTCTTTCGGCGGTCGGCGGATGCTGTTGCGCTGGTGCCTCGCTCGAAGAACTCACGGCACTTGCCAATCTACCTAACCACTAACTTCCAGATTCAAGGCGTCGTGAAGGCGACACTTCCTGGCTGGACTGGGAACTGACTTCAATGGACATCCATTTCATCGACGTCGGATGTGGCAACATGACGCTCATGGTGCTTCCCGACGGAACAATTGTCTGCTTCGACTGCAATCTTACCGAGGACAACCGGGATCGAGTCCTGGACTACGTCGACACCGTGATCGGCTCCGACACGGAAATCGACATCTTCATCAACTCCCACCGCGACGCGGATCATATGCGGGGCATCACGCTCCTGCATGATTCCCACCCGATCAGGGCCATTTGGGACACGGGGATCGTCGGCACAAGCCCGGAATCTTCAGAGTACAAGGACTACATGAATCTCCGGCGAACACTCCCCGCTAAGACAATCGAGGCGCGCAAGTTCTGGACGTATGGCGGAGCAAAGCTCAGATGCTTGAATGCGGCCTGGGACGACTACACCGATCCGAACGACGAGAGTGTGGTTCTCAAGGTCGAGTACGGAGACAGCAGCGTTATGCTCGCTGGCGACACGAGCTACAGGCCGTGGCAGGAGAAGATCATTCCCCACTACTCAACGTGCGATCTCAAGTCTTCGATTCTCCTGGCCGCACACCACGGCTCGCTTACGTTCTTCGACGATCCCGGCGACGAAAGGAACTACTTCGCGTCGCACATCAAGAAGATCGCACCATCTATGACCCTCGTGTCCGTTGGGCCCAACCAACACGGGCTCCCAGATGCGAAGGCCATCGAGCTCTACGAGAAGCACTCCTCCGGATCCAGCAAGGGCAACAAGCTCTACACTACTGAGGACAAGGGGACGATGACGGTCACGCTGAAGGAAGAAGGTGGCTGGAACCTTTCGGTGAAAGGGTAAGACGCATGGCCACCCCCAGCTTCCTCGACGCATATTCAATACGAGCGCGAATCGCGCCTGTGTTGATCGCTGCCCTTCCGCTTGGCCTCGCATTCGCGGCATGGCTGCCTGTTGCGAATCAGTTGAATGCAGTCCCCGCGAGCGCTCTCGTGGCTATCGCTCTGGTGACGCTGTTGGCCCAGGTTGGGCGCAACGCCGGGAAGAAGAAGGAACCGGATCTCTACCGGCGATGGGGAGGGGCGCCGACCACGTACTTTCTGTCCTACGCGCGGTCGCCTCTGCCAGCCGAGGTCCTTCAGCGAATTCATGAGCGACTACGCGCGATCGGGCCAGAAAAGCAACTCCCGCTCTCCGCGAAGGAGGAACTCGGTGACCCGGCTGCAGCTGACCGTATGTATGTCAGCGTGACGGCGTGGCTCCGAGAACAAATGAGGGATAAGACTGCCTTTTCCCTCGTCGCCGAGGAGAACGCTAACTACGGCTTCTGTCGAAATCTCTGGGCACTGAAACCTGCTGGCGTATTGGCCTCGTGTCTCGGAAGCGCGACTTGCACGGTGAGACTGGCGCAGAGCCTGATCGAGACCTCGAACATCAACCCGTACGTCGCTCTGTACTGCCTGCTCTCGGTGATTCTCCTCGTGATGTGGCTTCTCCGCGTCACCCCTGCCTGGGTGCGGTCCGCAGGTGATGCCTACGCCGAGCGTCTCCTCGCCTCAGTCGATAGGCTCCAAGCCCCATGACGTTGACGACCACGATCTGGGACGTCGAACACGGAGCCGCCGCGATCGCCCAGTGTCCAAACGGGAAGGCCATTCTCCTCGACGCCGGTTGCAGCGACAGCTTTTCACCAGCGTTGCGCCTTCGAGATATTGGGTATGGACCGGCACGGCAAATCGACCAACTCGTCGTGAGTCATCCCGACCAGGACCACATCAACGACCTGCCGCAAGTGTTGGAATACCTGAAGCCCCGTATTCTCTTTCGCAACCGGTCGATTCCCGACGCGCTCATCTACCGGGGCCCCGGTGGCGCTCCGGAAACCGAAGCAAAGCGCATCTACAAGCACATGCATGAGACCTACGTCGGCCCCGTGAGCCTCAGCGACCAGGCGCTACCCGTGAGCAACTGGGGCGGGGTAGCAATGCGGCACTTTCACTTGGATGCAGGTAAGCACGCTAGCCTTGCGGGCAATAGCTCTTGCAACAACTACTCTGTCGTCACGGTGCTGACCTACGGAGTGACGACGATCGTCTTTCCGGGAGATATTGAGGACGCCGGAATGCAGGCTTTGATGGCGGAATCGGACGTGATTGCTCAAGTATCCGCCACACCGCTCCGAGTCTTGATCGCCGCACATCACGGCCGCAAGGCTGGAGTGAGCACGGTGTTTCTGAAGGCGATGAAGCCATCGCTGACAATCATGTCTGACGTCCACGGAGCTGAGACGACCGACTATGCAAGCTACGCCGCCCATTCTCAGGGACTGAACGTCCAGGACCATGGTTCGCCATCGACAAGGCGAGCAGGCGTCGTCTCAACCAAGATGAACGCCGCCATTGAACTTAAGGCGACTCCAAACGACCTGTTCATCACGCTCTACTAGGCTTGGCGGTCTCTGTGCACCCTCGACTCCAACCCAGCGCGACGCCGACGAAGCTGTCCAGAGGACGCGCGCCTACGCGCGACTCCACCCCCCTGCACCCCGCGCTCCTGCTCTGCCATGATGACCCTGCACTCCTTGTCTGATGGCCGCGCGCCCTCGGACGCCTCGCCGTACATGAGCCATTTCCAAAGCTCAGGCCAATAGGCCTGCCAATTGGAATTACTCGCGGCGCGCACAAGCGTGGCGAGTGGTTCTGATCCGGTGAAATCGAGGCGTCGGCCACGCAGGGTGATTTCCAACTGTAGCCCTACCAAGAGGGAACGCAGTTGGAAAGGCGTCCCGTCGCGTACGACGGCTGGCCCGCCCTCGACCAGGTCGAGCTTGTCGACGAGGGAGGTCACTCGGGCCTGACCTTCCGACGTACCGGAACCGATTGCCGCGGTGGGGCGCTGGAGTGTCACCCGCCGCTCCCGCAGGGAGTTTCGCTCGCGCGTGAAAGTCTCGTCGTCGATGAGCTGGCGCACGCGAAGACTGAGCAACTCGCGCTCCTCGCGCTCGAGGCCAACCAGCGCACGTTCTCGCTGTACGCTCACCTGCGCGGACAGGCCAGCCTCGCCAGCATCGAAGGCAACCAGCTTCCGGCGCAAGAACGCCAGGATCGGTTCGGGAATAGCGAGCCGACGGAAGTACTCCGCGATCTGCGTCCCCACCTGCGCCTCGGAAATCGGCTTCTCGCGGCAACGGACTCCCGGCTTGGACCGACAGCAGCGGTGGTAGACATAGCGTCGGCCACGCTTGGTGTGGAACTCCGCGATGACCGCGCACCCGCAGTTCCCACAGCGCACAATTCCGGCGAGCGGGTTCTCGTGCGTGGTGGCGTGGGGGTGGGCGCGACGGCCGAGCAGCTGCTGAGCGCGTTCGAACTCTTCGAGCGAGACCAGCGGCTCGTGCGCACCCAAGTACTGGCGGCCGTCTTCGAGGTCGATGTACCCGGCGTAGTAGCGGTCGACGAAGATCCGGTACGCGCTTGAGTAGCTCAGCAGTGTGCCACCGGTCTTGCCCCGCCGGGGTGATCGTAGCCCCCACTCCTCCCTGGCGACGCGGGCAATCTCCTTGGGCCGGGTTCCTTGAAGCAGCATGTCCCACATCTTCCGCACCACGGCGAAACGCTCGGGGTCCTTGATGATCGTCTTGGTTGCCCTGTCGTTGAGGTAGCCGAGGGGCGGCCGGTAGTTTGGCCAGCCCTTCTCGAACCGGGCGCGGTTGCCGCGCTTGACGTTCGCCCGCAGGTCGTCAATGAACTTGGCGGCAATGGCCAACTCGAATGACCCCATCAAGCGGTCGTTACCGTCGGCGGTCTTGATCCCGTCGCTGGTGATGATCCGTTCGAGCTTCCCGTCGGCCTGGGCCTGCAAGATGAGACCAGAGTCGTAGGGGTTGCGGGCCAGCCTATCCATTTTCCAGCAGAGCACGCCGTCGATCTGGCCGCGGCGGATGCGTCGAACCAGCTCGCCAAACACCGGCCGCCCCGGCGCCTTGGCGGAGCGGGATTCCGTCAGTACTTCGGCGACCGCGACGTCATGCCGCTGTGCCAACTGGCGCAACTCGTGAACCTGAGAGTCGATCGAGAGAACCTGGCGGTCGTCGGATTCGGTGGACTTGCGGGCGTAGATGACGTACTGGCCCATCGGGGTGAAGGGTTAGTTGGATGAGGAGGTAGTAATTGCTCGATTCTCGGATTCTGGCAAGGGCTGCTCGTCCACAGGCGAGTCGGAAGCATTTGAACCGCGGACGGCCACGTCTCGGACGATCGCCAAGCTGCGCAAGAGCTGGTCGGTAACCGTGCGCGCTTCATCCGTGGTGAGTTCTGCCCCCGCGTGTTCGCGAGCGAGGATCCGAAACTCCTCGACCTCGGCGTCAGTGAGGCCGGCACCGAACCGTTGGTCGGGTGAGCTGTGCAAGTGTTCCATGCTCTCATTCTGAGGCCTTCTGGTTTTTCGGTGCAGGGGTACCTTCGGAACACCATTGGCACGGAGAACAGTGGCTCGAATCGACTTGTCCCCAGCGGTGTGCACAGGGTGTCACGTCGACCCCCCTGTTCGGTTTTTCTTCGGTTCGCTAGAATGTGTCCATGACCCTGCAGTTCACCCCACGACACTCCCGCCTCAAGGCCAAATTCCCCAACGCCATTCGTCGGTACCGCGTTCAGCGTGGCCTCAGCCAAGAGCGACTCGGCAAGGCGCTTGGACTGGATCGAAGTCTTGTCTCCCGCTGGGAACGAGGCCTGAAGCTGCCGTCAATCCCCTGGCTCTTCAAGATGGCTCGGGAACTGGGCACCATGCCGGAAGCGCTCTACCACGACTTCTTCTCGCCGCCACGAGACGACGAGACTAACTCCCCCGCAGCATGATCGAGCAGCACCTTCTTGCTCGCTTGCGCGAGCGCGCCAACTCCCGTGGCATCGTCCCAGTTCGTGGTGAGGTGCTCGCCGAGGAGGTTGCCGCACCCATCGTGGACGTCGGGCATGCGCTTGAGAAGCTCGAGCGCGCTGGGCTGCTGCAGATCCTTGTCCCGTTCCCGTTCCTTGTCGTGAAGCTCGGTTCGTGGCCTGGTAGCACCCAGAAACGCCCAGTTTCTGCCGCTCCGGCCTATAGCGCTATTCAGCTATCACAATCAAAGCAGTTGAATAGCAGCTATAGGCAGACCGGTGCTCACGGGCCCATCGACAAGGAACTTCTCCAAGAGATCCTCGAAACGGTTGGGGAGACGGACGGCAAGTCATTCGAGAAGGCCGTCGAGCTCTACTCGCCGCACTTGATCCGTTTGGCGCTGGACCGGGTGCGCCGCGCCAAGGGCATTCGCAAGAGCCGCACGGCGCTCTTCCGCCACCTGCTGCCGCGGCTCGCTCGCGATGAGCACCGCTTCGATCAACTGACCTGACGCTTCATGTCCAACCCTCAATCCATCACCCTTCAGCTCGATCGCCGCATCCTCGAGCATCCGCGGGCCTACCACCTGCGACGCATGCGCGCGGGACTCTGGCTCTACCTCGACCTGTCGGCCCGGCTTCCGGCCGGTACTGACACCATCGAGGTCGAGCCCGCGGCGATCGGGCGGGACATGGGGCTCCCTGAGGGTACGGTCCGATCCTGGCTTGGCCACCTGCGGAAGTCCGGCTACCTCGACGCCGTGCGCCTGAACGGCAAGACCCGGGTGACGGTCAAACGAATCGTCGCGTCCGAGCCAATCGCTGAACCGCCGATCCCCACTCGCTTCTTCACGGTCGCCAAGATCCAGCGGGCCTTGGGCGAGACCAGCGACGACACCACCCTGCAGGCCGTGCTCAACCTGCACTCGGACGAGCAGATCAAGCGTGCGCTCGCCGGCACGCTGGCCGTGCCCGAAACGCAGATCCGCCGCTCCCGAACCGCGCTCTTCATCTACTTACTC
>Ga0075030_100006236_pt1 | contig 10676 bp, 10 predicted proteins | sample LitLauG_LLR_2012_FD_71393 | JGI IMG/M metagenome (GOLD analysis project Ga0075030, IMG submission 71393) | Freshwater sediment microbial communities from Pennsylvania, USA - Little Laurel Run_MetaG_LLR_2012 | ecosystem: Environmental > Aquatic > Freshwater > Creek > Sediment | place: USA...
GAACTCGAGGTCGATCTGCACAAGGTGAAGGTGGAATTCGCGCCGCCCGGGGAGGTCTACAGCAATGAGATGCTTGGCGGCCAGCTTACCGGCGGCTCGACTTCAGTGCGCGATGCGTGGGAGAAGCTGCGCGTCGCGGGCGCGAAGGCGCGCATCATGCTGACCGAAGCCGCGGCGCAGAAGTGGAGTGTCGATGCCTCCAAGTGCACCGCGAGCAACGGCATGGTCATGGGCCCGGGCGGCAAGAAGGCGACCTACGGGTCGCTCGCGGAAGCGGCCTCGAAGCTGACGCCGCCCAAGGAAGTGAAGCTGAAGGACCCGTCCAAGTGGCGCTACGTCGGCAAACCGCTGCATCGCCTGGACACTGCGGACAAGATCACGGGCAAGACCGTGTTCGGCATCGACGTCAAGCTCCCCGGCATGCTGTACGCCTCGCTCGCGCAATGTCCGGTGATCGGTGGCAAGGTGCTGAGCGTGGACGACGCCAAGGCGAAGTCGATGCCAGGCGTGAAGCACGTGGTGAAGATCACCGATGGCGTTGCCGTGGTCGCCGATAGTTGGTGGCAGGCAAAGCAGGCGCGTGACACGCTCAATATCACCTGGGATGAGGGCCCGGGCAAGGGGCTCAGTTCGGAGTCGGTCGCGGCCGGTCTCGTTGCCGCGATGACGCAGCCAGGCGCGACGATCAAGGCGCAGGGCAATGTCGCCGACGGCATGAAGGCCGCGGCCAAGACGGTGGAGGCGACCTACGAAATGCCGTTCCTGTCGCACTCGCCGCTTGAGCCGATGAATTTCACGGCGGACGTGCGCAAGGATTCGGCGCTGCTGATCGGATCGATCCAGTTCCAGGCAGCGGCGCTGGGCATGGCTGCGGCCATCACGGGCCTCAAGCCGGACCAGATCACGATCAAGACTACGTTCCTCGGCGGCGGCTTCGGGCGTCGGATCGACCTGGACTATATGGCGCAGGCCGTCGAAATCTCCAAGGCGATCGGCGCGCCGGTCAAGCTGCTCTGGACGCGCGAAGACGACATGACGCACGACTTCTACCGCCCGGTCAGCCACACACAGATGTCAGCCGGACTGGATGCGGCTGGCAAGCCGGCTGCGCTCAGCCTTAAGATGAGTTCGCAGTCAGTGACGGCGCGCCTGTTCCCGCCGGTGGTGAAAGACGGGATAGATCCGTTCATGACCGAGGCGATTCTGATGCCCTACGATATCGCCAACCAGTCGGTAAAAACGGTGATTCACGACACGGGTCTCAGGGTTGGCTACCTGCGTTCGGTGTCGCACGCGCTGAACGCCTTTGCCAACGAATCGTTCATCGACGAGATGGCTGCTGCCGCGGGCAAGGATCCGTACGAGTACCGGCTCGCGCTGCTCGAGAGCAAGCCGCGCCACAAGAAGGTACTGCAGATGGCGGCCGAGAAGGCGGGCTGGGGCAAGCCGCTGCCCAAGGGCCGCTCGCGCGGCATCGGCTTGATGGAAGGCTACGACACCTACATGGCGCAGGTAGCCGAAGTGTCGGTGAAGGACGGCGAGATCAAGGTGCACCGGGTGGTTGTCGCTGCGGACTTGGGAATGATGGTCAATCCGAACATCGTCCGGCAGCAGCTCGAAAGCAATGTCGTGTTCGGCCTGACCGCGGCGCTCTACGGCGAAATTACGCTCAAGAACGGGCGCGTGCAGCAGACCAATTTCGATACCTACAAGCTGCTGCGCATGCCGGAAGTGCCGAAAATCGAGATCCACCTGGTGCAGAGCACGGAAAAGCCGGGCGGCATCGGCGAGCCCGGGATGGCGCTGCTCTCGCCTACGGTCGCGAACGCGGTCTATGCGCTCACCGGCAAGCGGCTGCGCAAGATGCCTCTCAGCCTTGCATAACTGCCTTTCGCTCCGACAAAAAGCCCGCTTTGGCGGGCTTTTTGTTTTTCTTTTCCTGTCGTTCAACTGCTTTTCGCAGGACTACGAGAAGGAAAAGCGCTGGGCAGACGACATCCTGCCGACCCTCATGGTCGGCGACGCGGTCTGGCTGGAGCAGAAGAACGGCCACCGCTTCCTCAGCCTGTTCATCGACAACAAGAGTCCAAAAGGCGCCGTCATCATCGCGCACGGGCGCGGCTGGAGCCCCGATTTCGAGCTCTACGGCACGCTGCGCACGCGCCTGGCCGACGAGGGCTACGCCACGCTGTCGATCCAGCTGCCGGTGCTGCCCAGCACCGCGATCCTTGGCCTGTACGTGCCGCTCTATCCGGACGCACGCGAGCGCTTCCAGCTCGCGGTGGATTTCCTCAAGGGCAAGGGTTACAAGAACATCGCCATCGTCTCGCACAGCCTGGGCGCGACCATGGCCAACCAGTACCTGATCCGTACCGACGATACGACGGTGAAAGCCTGGGTGTTCATCGGCATCCTCCAGGGGCTGGAGGAGATGTATCGCATCAAGATCCCGGTGCTCGACGTGTTCGGTGGCGACGACTGGAACGTGATCATGTGGGGCGCCGAAGAGCGCAAAAAGCAGATCCTCCTCGATCCAGGCTCGGCCCAGGCGATAGTGCCGAAGGCCAAACATTTCTTCGAAGGCCGTGAGGACGAGCTGGTGAAGATCATCACCGACTTCCTCGACAAGACCCTGAAATAGGTTTCAGTCCGCTTTTGCGCCGGAGGCCGTCACCACCTCGGCCCATTTCGCGGTTTCCGCGCGCAGCAGCGCGTTGAACTCTTCAGGCGCGCTACCAACCGGCTCGGCGCCCTGTTCTTCGAGTCGCTTGCGCATGTCCGGATCGCGCGCGACGCGCGCCACGCCCGCCGCCAATACGGCAATTACTTCGCGCGGCGTCGCTGCGGGCGCCAGCATGCCGAACCACAGCGGCACCTCGACCCCTTCGACGCCGGCCTCTTTCATCGTCGGCACGTCGGGCATCAGCGGCGAGCGCTTGGGGCCGGCCACGGCGAGCGCGCGCAAGCGCCCGGATTTCACGTGGGCGCCGATGGCCAGCGGATTGACGAAAGTGAGCTGCACCTGCTCGCCGAGCAGCGCAGCAATGGACGGCGCGCTGCCCTTGTATGGCACATGCACGATATTGGTTCCGGTGCGCAGCTTGAAAAGTTCGCCGGCAAGGTGCTGCGTGGTACCAGAGCCGGCCGAGGAAAAGTTGAGCGCCCCGGGCTTGTCGCGCGCCAGGGCGACCAGTTCCTTGACGGACTTCACGGGCAGTGACGCGGGCACCACCAGGATGTTGGTGCTATCGGAGAACACGGATACGCCGGTGAGATCGCGCAGCAGGTCGTAGGGCGGATTCCGGTACAGCGACATGTTGATGGCGACCGCCGGACTGTTGAACAGCAGCGTGTAGCCGTCCGGGGCGGACTTCGTCACGTATTCGTTGGCGATATTAGTGCCGGCGCCGGGCTTGTTTTCCACGATTACCGGCTGGCCGAGAATCTCCGAGAGCCTGGGCGCCAGCAGCCGCGCGTTGATGTCGACCCCGCCGCCGGGCGTGAAGCCAACGATCAGGTGGATGGGCCGGGCGGGGAATTGCTGTGCATACGCATTTGCACAGAGAAGAAACATGAGAACGAGAATCCGCATCATTCGCTCCTGATTCCGGCTCTCGCCACGATTTTTGCGTTCGCTTCATATTCCCGCCTGATCACCAGCGCGAACTGCTCGGCGGTGGAGGCCGCCACCACGTTGTCCAGCTTCACCAGCCGGTCGGCGACTTCGGGCATGGCGAGTGCAGCGTTGACCTCATCGTGCAGGCGCTTGAGCACGGCTTCGGGCGTCTTCGCCGGTGCAAACAAGCCGAAGTGCGAGGTGTAGTTCGAATCCGGGTAGCCGAGTTCGGTCATGGTCGGTACCGCCGGCAGCGCCGCAAGGCGTCTGGGTGCCGCAACGGCGAGCAGGCGGAATTTGCCCTGCTGCAGCATCGCATTCACGCCCGGACTGGGGTTGGCGGTGAACAGTTCGAACTGGCCGCCTGCCGCGTCGGTGATCACCTGGCCGCCGCCGCGGTAGGGCACGTGGGTCAGGTCCACACCTGCCATCCTGAGCTGCTCCACCATCAGGTGGCCGAGCGTCGCGATGCCCGAGGTGCCGACGCGCAGCGCGCCTGGCCTGGCCTTCGCCTGCGAGACGACGTCGGCGAAGTCCTTGCCGGTAAAGGCGGGCGTGCCAAGAAGGTAGACCGGCGAATACATCACGCTCGCGAGCGGCGCAATGTCCTTGAGCGCGTCATACGGCACCTTGCCGACGTGCGGCAGCAGCGTCAGCGGGCTGATGGCCGAAAACGCGATGGTGTAGCCGTCAGGCGCGGACTTCGCCATCGCGTCCATGCCGAGCGCGCCGCCGGCGCCGCCGCGATTCTCCACCAGCACGGGCTGGCCGAGCGCGGGCGAGATTTTGTCGGCCAGCAATCTCGTTACCGCATCGCTGGTGCCGCCGGGCGGGTAGACCACGATGACGTGGATCGGCTTGGAGGGAAACGACTGCGCGGCCGCAGACAGCGAAAGCGCGGCCGCCAGGATCGCGCACGTGATTCTGAAATTCATCCGGAAAGCATATCATCCGGCGGAATCTGATCCGACACGGTGAATCAATGACTGTTGCCTACGTGCATGGCTACGATGCGAAGGAAAACCGGCGGCTGCAGGATCAGGCGTCCACGCTGGTAGAGCTGCTGCACTCGGATACGCTGTACCCGGAGGGCAGCAGCGTGCTGGAGGCCGGCTGCGGAGTCGGCGCACAGACCATTGCCCTGGCGACCAACAGCCCGAAGGCGCTGATCACATCCATAGACGTGTCCGAGGCGTCGGTCGCCGAAGCCAGGAAAGCCGTCGAGGCGGCGGGCATCGGCAACGTGACGCTGCGGCAGGCGGATATCTTCCGATTGCCGTTTCCGCCCGCGTCGTTCGACCATGTCTTCGTCTGCTTCGTTCTAGAGCATCTGTCCAAACCAGAGGAAGCGCTGAGGGCGCTGAAGGGCGTGGTGAAGCCCGGCGGCACCATTACGGCGATTGAAGGCGACCATGGATCCACTTATTTCCATCCGCAGAGCGAATATGCGGACCGCGCGGTGCGCTGCCTGGTGGAATTGCAGGCAAGAGCGAGAGGCAATGCGTTGATAGGCCGGGCTCTTTACCCCTTGCTGACGGAAGCCGGATTCAGCGATATCCATGTCTCGCCGCGAATGGTCTACGTCGACGCGAGCAAGCCCGGACTGGTCGAAGGATTCACGAAGAAGACCTTTACCGCGATGATCGAGGGCATCCGCGAACCCGCCGTCGAGTCTGGACTCATGAGCGAAGCCGACTTCGACCAGGGCATCTCCGATCTCTACCGGACTGCAGAAGCGGACGGGGTGTTTTGCTACACGTTCTTCAAGGCGAGTGGAACGCGTGCCTAAGGCTGCCCGCAAATTGAGAGTAGAAGCAACAAACGCGGCTGCGGTATCGCGCGAGCTATGGAACGGCCTGATCCGCTTCAACCGCGGGCAGGCAGGGCCGCTGCGCTACAAGCGCGCGGTGCTGAGTATCCGGGGCGGAAAGGGCCGGTTGTTCGGCGGGCTGATCCTGCAGTCGTACTGGAAAGAGAGCTATGTCGAACTGCTATGGCTGTCGGAGGGGGCGCGCCGCCTCGGGTATGGCCGCCGGCTGATGCGGGAAGCCGAGCGCCGCGCGCGCCGGCACTTCTACGTGAAACGACTTTCCGGCTAGACCCAGACCTGCAGCACGTAATCGTAGGCGGCCTGCGCGTTGGTCATGTCGACGCGCTGCAGCTTGATGGCGTAGCCGCGCTTCGTTTTTTGCAGGTGATGGGTGTACTTGCCGGCGAAGTGCCGCACGTCGTCGCGCCGCAACTCCAACATGTGGAATCGCGAGCGGACTTCCAGGTCGCCGTTCTTCGCCACCTTTTGAATGGAGACGTTCGACACGATGTGGTTGGTTTCCCACAGGGGCCTCTGCGACCACGCGTCCGGATGCAGCACGCGCAGCATGCGCACCGTCATCAGGTTCTTGTCCTCGGCGAAGATCGCGGGCTGGCCGTCCCAGGTCTTGTAGCTCGCGTCCGGCGGCATCCAGTAGATGCCGTCGGGGGCGAACAGGTCGATCCAGTCCTGCCATCGCTTGGCATCGAGGAATTCCGCCTGCTGATAGAGGAATTGCTCGACCTCCTGCTGCAATTCGAAACTCTTCACCGGGCGGCCCTCATGTACTTCGCCCAGGCCTTCATCTGGTTGCGCATCGGTGCTTCCGACGTTCCCATCTTCGGGCCGGAAGAAACCGCGCCGTTCTTCTCGATGTCGCGGCCGAGATGGCGTGCGAGGCTGACCCAGTCGCCGCCGTCGGAGGCGAGGCCCTGGTGGCATTTCCAGAAATTCTCCAGGTCGTCGGCGTTGATCAGCGTCGCGGGCGAGTTCACCAGGTTGTAGTAGGCGAGCGAGCGCCGGTAGATCGCCTCGGGTGCGCCCTTGAGGCGGAAGTGCCAGATCTCGGTCAGCGTGCGGTCCACGCCCAGCGGCCGCACCGCGCGCAGCTGCTGCAGCGGCGACTGCACGGAGAGGCCCGGATACACCAGCACGTGGTGGATGTTGACGCCGACGATTTCCTCGAAGCGTTTCCTGCCGTAAGCCTTGATCATTACCTTGTCGTAGGCCAGCGTGTCCGGATCCTGCGGCCGCAGGCCCATGTAACCCGTGAGGATGCAGTGGCCGTAGGGATAGTTGATGGTCTGGAAGTCGTCCCACTTGTCGATGGTCACGGTCGCGAACGCCGACAGCATGTGGTACGACAGCGGCGCGGCGCCGCCCGTGGCGCGCTTGGCGAGCACCTTCTCGACTTCATGCGCCGCCCGGCCGGTGGACTGGTGCACCACCGAGGGATGCAGCGCGTCGATCTGGTTTTCCATGAACAGCTTCCAGTTGGAGTGCTGAATGACGCGGAAGCAGTTCGGCACCACCTCGACCTCGCCTTCCGGCGCGCGGTCGCACATGTCGTCGAAGGCGACGATGGATTCGCCGAGGAATTCCTTGAGCGTCGGCCCGTCCTCGGCGAGGCTGGCGAAGACGAAGCCGCGGTAGCTCTCGACGCGCGCCGCTTTCTTGATGCTGCAGTCCGGATTGTCCTTGCCGTAGCGCGTGCCCTCGTAAGCCGCCTTCATCGGGATGTTCTTCAGCCTGCCGTCGAGTTGGAAGGTCCAGGCGTGATACGAACACCGGAACTGCTCGCCGGTGTTGCCCTTCCGGTCGCCGCACAGCATGTTGCCGCGGTGCGGGCAGCGGTTGTAGAGCACGTTCACCTTGCCATTCTTTCCTCTCACGAGGATCATCGGCTGGCGGCCGATCTGCACCGTGCAGTAGTCGCCCGCCTTGGGGACCTGCGACTCGTGGCCGCAGTAGATCCACACCGTCTCGTGGATGCGTTCCATCTCGCGCTCGAATATCTCGGCGTCGGTATAGACCTCCTTGCGCACGCGGTCGGGTTCGACCATCTTGGCAAGATTCGCAACGCGCTCCTGTAGCATGGGAATTTCCTGTGGCAGAGAAGGATTCCGGGATTCTACCAATGGCAACCTCGATCGAGGGCGGCGCGCTACCCGCGCCCGAAACCGTGCTGGCCGAATGCCTGGCTACGCTGCAGCGTTTCATGGACGCGCTGAACGCCCATGACGCGGCGGCGATGGATGCCGAGATGCATTTCCCGCACGTCCGCATCGCCGGCGGCCGCGTCACGGTCTATGATCAGCCCGGCCGCAATCCGATGGACCTGTTCCAGAAGCTGAAAGCCGAGGACGATTGGCGCCACAGCGTCTGGAACGAGCGCAGGCTCGTCCAGCGCAACGGCACCAAGGCGCACATGGCCGTCACCTACACGCGCTTTCGTTCCGACGGCAGCACGATCGGCGTCTATGAATCGCTCTACATTCTCACCCTGAAGAACCGCCGCTGGGGCATCCAGGCGCGCTCGAGTTTCGGCCCCTGAGCGCCTAAACGGCGATCAATTTTGCCGCCCGTTCCTTGAACTGCTTCGCGGCGAGGAACAGGCCGCCGTCGGCGCCGTCGATGAAGTGCAGGTGCTTGCCGGAGTAGTTGAACACGAGGCAGGTCATGTGGGCGCGGTCGGTGACGTGCAGGCCGTAGAGCAGCTCGCGCTTCGCATAGCGCCCGGCCAGCCAGGCATCCAGCGCCTCGCGCTGCCGGGTGTTGCCGGCGAGGATCTGGCGGTAGATGTCGTTGAACTTGCGCACGTCGGAATTTTTCAGCAGCGTGTCCTTGTACCGGCTCCAGTCGGTGAACTCGGTCTTCAGGCCGAACTTCATCAGGAACCAGCCCAGCACCACGAACCACCGCACGCGCATCAGGTAGAGCCACTTGCCGAACGGGCCGCGATCGGCGGCGCGCACGCCGACCTCGTTGCCGAGCTGGCGCGCGCCGAGCGCGGGTGTCAGCGTGATGATGGGCGGGGTGAGCGGGTGGCTCGCCTCGTCGCTGCCGTAGATCTCGCGCACCTTGGCCATTACCTCGCGGTAGATAAGGGATGCCCTGCCGGAATCGGCCGGGTTTTCCGGCACGAGAGCGCGCACCATCAGGCTCACGGTCTCGCCGTGGCGGCTCGGGATGTCCTGCCAGCGGCATTCCAGTCCCTCCAGGCTGCCCTTGGCGGCGACGCTGCCCGGCTTCACTTCGCACAACGGCGCGGTGGCGGGGTCCTTCATGTACTTGTCGGCGAAGGCCATGCCGCCGCCCGCGAATACGGCCTGGATGTAGTTCTCGGACACGCGTACGCGCGACACCAGGATGTCCAGACCGGCCTTGCGGACAGCCGTCATTGGAATCGTGGCCACGCGCAGTTCCAATCCGAAGGAGTTCTTCGCCATCTCCTGGGTCTTCACGAGCGCGCCTTTGGCGTCTTCGAGCAGCCCGGGCGGTACGCAGAAGGCGCTGCCGTCGCCTTCGAAGATGAACGGAATTTCGAGCGCGCCGGCGGCATTCAGCATGGCGGTGACGGCGGAGGCGCCGACCGTGTTGACGTGCTTGTAGTTGCCCGACTGCACCGCGAGCGTGGAATTGCGCACGTCGCAGGTGGCGACATGCCAGTCTGGCGGCAGCGGGGAAAAATTGGCGGCGTCGGTGATGCCGTCGAAGCTCGCGAGCACCGGCAGCCCGGCGTAGAAGCCCGCGCTGTCCGCACTATCCGTCATAGCGAGTCGTAGTAGTCCGCCATTTTCCTGCGCATACCCTCGTCCGGCAGCGTGCCGAACCCCGCGGCGACGTTGTCGGCGACGTGCTCGGGCCTGCCGGTGCCGGGAATGGCGCAAGTGACCGCGGGATGGCCGGCGATCCATTTCAGGAAGTATTGCGCCCAGCTCGCGACGCCGATCTCCGCCGCCCACGGCGGCAGCGGCTTGCCGCGAACGCGCCTGAACATCGCGCCGTCGGCGAAGGGGCGGTTGGCGATCACGGCGATGCCGTTCTGAGAGCAGTAGGGCAGCAGGCGCCGCTCCGATTCAGGCTCCGCGAGCGAGTAATTGATCTGCAGGAAGTCGTACTTCTCCTTCTTCAGTTGCCGCTCCACCTCGGCGTGGGCCGAGGCCGTGTAGTGGGTGATGCCGAGATATCTGATCTTGTTTCTTGCCTTCCAGTCCCGCAGCGTCTTCGTATGGACGTCGGCATCCAGCAGGTTATGGATTTGCATCAGGTCCATCTGCTTCACCTTCAGGCGCCGGAACGAGGTCTCCATCTGCGCGATGCCGTCATCGCGTCCCCTCGTCCACACCTTCGTCGCGATGAAGAGTTTCTCCCGCAGGCCGAGTTCGGCGACGAGGTCGCCGGCAACCGACTCGGCGCTGCCGTACATCGGCGACGAGTCGACTACCTCGCCGCCGGCTTTGGCGAATTCGGCGATCACCTCGCGCAAGGGCGCGCGCGCGGCGGCATCGGTGCCGGCATCGAATACCTGCGAGGTGCCGAGGCCGATCGCGGCGATTTCTTCTCCGGTAGAGGGAATTTTCCGAGACATGATTTTGTTCGATTCGCCGAATGCGGGGCCCAGCGTGAGAGCGGCCGCTGAGCCTGCCAGCAGGCGCAACAGGCCGCGCCGCGCTTCGTCCATGCCGCATTCTAGTAAAGTCCGGCACGGAGGAACCGAAACGCGATGAAACTGACGATTCGCTCGGTACGGCCGGGAGAGGGAAGAGCGCTCGCGTGGTCGTTCGCGTATTTCTTCTGCCTGCTTTCGGGCTACTACGTGCTGCGGCCGCTGCGCGACGAAATGGGCGTCGCGGGCGGCGTGCGCAACCTGCAGTGGCTGTTTACCGCCACTTTCCTCGTCATGCTCGCGGCGGTGCCGCTCTACGGCGCGCTGGTGGCGCGCCTGCCGCGCCGGCGCCTGATCCCGTCCGTCTACCACTTCTTCGCCGCCAACCTCCTCGTTTTCTGGCTGCTGCTGATTTTCGACTTCGAGCGGCCCGCTGTCGCGAGAGTGTTCTTCGTCTGGGTCAGCGTCTTCAACCTGTTCGCCGTTTCGGTATTCTGGTCGTTCATGGCGGACCTGTTCACCTCCGAACAGGGCAGGCGCCTGTTCGCGTTCATCGCCGCAGGCGGCAGCGCCGGCGCGCTCGCCGGACCGGCGCTGACCGTGATGCTGGCGGTGCCGCTTGGTCCGGCGAACCTGCTGCT
>Ga0075030_100006239_pt1 | contig 10674 bp, 8 predicted proteins | sample LitLauG_LLR_2012_FD_71393 | JGI IMG/M metagenome (GOLD analysis project Ga0075030, IMG submission 71393) | Freshwater sediment microbial communities from Pennsylvania, USA - Little Laurel Run_MetaG_LLR_2012 | ecosystem: Environmental > Aquatic > Freshwater > Creek > Sediment | place: USA...
ACGCCCAGTGTGGTTAGGATCGGCGTCAGATTCAGGTCGAACACCACTTTCAGCAGCCACACCGCGCCCAGCATCACGACTACCAGCTGCGCCAGCTTCTGTGTCAGGCTCGTGACCGATTGCGCGCCCGTTACGCGGCCACCGTAAAACCGCACGATGTTCCCCGCCAGCCGCCCCATCGCGATCGTCAGCGACAGAATCCACAGCACTTCGAGCATCTGCGGAACATAGTGCAAATACTGCCGCGGCAGCTCCGAATTCTGCAGCGCCAGATGCACGCCCAGAATCAACGCCCACAGAATGATGGGGCCGCGCAGGCTCTCCACGAGGATCACGTCCAGATTGCTGTCCGTGCCCTTCGCCCACGCGCTTACGGTGCGGAACAAGAGCTTCCGCACAATGAACCCGCCCAGCACCGTCGCGGCCAGCACGAGCAACGGGACGAGGATGCCGAACGGGTCGGTCAGCAGTGCATGCATGAAGGTAGGCAAGCTCTTATTGTGCCAATACCGGCCCGCCCGAATTGCCTGCACGCTGTGGAGCCCGGGCGCGTCACATAAGTGGATGGTTGTGTCCAGAATCTTCCGGTATTCGGTGGCCAGTCTGCTCCTGCTGGGTGCCGCCGGCGTGCCCGCTCCCGCGCAACGACCTTCGACTCCCGTTTTCGTCGGCGACTCACTGGCAAGATCCGCCGCAGGCGTCGGCACCGTGGAAGGATCAGCGTCCAGCGGCGATTCAGCAAAAGAACAGGCTATGCTCCTCGCCCGCAAAGCCGGGCGGGCCGAAAAGGCCGGCCGATACGCCGATGCCTACGTCTTCTGGTCAGAAGCCGCCGCCCTCCAGCCCCGCAACCGCAAATACCCGGCGCGCATGCAGGTGATGCAATCCCGCGCCGCACGGTCTGCGAAGGCCTCCCCCGCCGCAGACACTCTGACTTCATCGTCAGCCGGGGCCGCGGCCTCCCCCACCGCGCCGCTTTCAGCCTACCCGTCCGATCCGGCGCCTTTCGCCTTCGACTCCCTCACGGCCCGCGAACTGGCTCTCTCACGCGAGCTTCAGCAGCCTCCCGTCATGCACGGCAAACCGGGCGCATTCGACTTCGATCTCACCGCCCCGCCCCGCGAGCTCTTCGACAAAGTCTCCCAGCGCTTCGGCCTCGAACCTGTGTTCGATGGCGATTATCCGCCCTCCGCCCCACCCATTCGCTTCCGCGTCACCGACGTCGATTACCGCGACGCCCTGCGCGATCTGGAAGCCGCCACCGATTCCTTCGTCGTTCCGCTCTCCGCCGGCGTTTTCATGGTGTCGCGCGACACGCCGCAGAAGCGCAACGATCTTGAGCAGTACATCGCTATCTCCATCCCGGTACCCGATGCCCTCACCGCGCAGGAACTCACGGAAATCGCGCAGATCGTCCGCTCGGCCACCGGCATCGAAAAACTCGCACTCGATAACGCACGGAATGCGATCGTCATGCGCGACCGCATCTCGCGCATGATCCCTGCCGAGGCACTCATCCAGCAGCTCTTCTCAGCCCGCCCGCAGATGATGATCGAAGTCGAATTGCTGGAAGTCACCGACAGCGACATCCTGAAGTATGGATTTACCGACACCACCAATCTGTCCGGCGTGATTCTCGGTAATCTCTTCCACAACGCCATAACCGCGCCTGCCGGCGTCACCAACCTCGTAACCTTCGGCGGAGGCAAGACGCTCATCGGGATCGGCGTCGCTACAGCGCAGGCTCTCTTCAATCAGTCCACTTCATCGTCGCGCTCGCTTTATCGCTCAGAAATCCGATCCATCGATGGCCAGGCCGCAACGCTCCATGTCGGCGACAAATATCCGGTCCAGACGTCGGGTTATTTTGGCGGAATCACGAGTACAAGTCAGGGCAGCGTCGCGCAGCCGCCGCCCGCGTATACATTCGAGGACCTCGGGCTGCAGCTGAAAGTCACGCCCCACATGCACATGGATGGCGAAGTCACGCTCGCCATCGAAACCGGCTTTGAGCTTCTTGCGGGCACATCTAACAACGGCATCCCCGTCATTGGCCGACGTCAGTTCAACACGCAGATTCGCCTGCGCGAAGGCGAATGGGCGGTGGTAGCAGGGCTTATAAACAACACGGATTCCAAATCCCAGGGCGGCGTGGCGGGCTTGTCGAGTCTCCCGCTCATCGGCAACCTCTTCCGCCAGACAACGAAGGACACTGAGCGCAGCAACGTCCTCGTCGCGATTCGCCCCCGCGCTCTGGCGCTGGGAGCGGAACTGATCGTCCCCCGCCCGCTGCGCGTCGGCACCGAAACCCGCCCCGCAACACCGCTGTTCTGAATCCAGCCTGAAGCCGTCTTTCAGGCAGCCCTTCTCAACTCGTCCGAAACCGTTCGTCGATCTCCACCTGATACCCGCTCGCGAGGCGATTCGTCTCGTTCGCCATCCCCGTCACCGCCATCAGCTCCGCAAACATCGCATCGGTCATGCCGGCCTTCCGCGCCGCCGCCGTGTGTGACGCGATGCAGTACGCGCAGCCGTTCGTCGTACTCACTGCCACGTAGATCATCTCCTTCATCAGCGGATCCAGCGCAGATTGACGATCTGGCCCCATGACCTCCTTGATGCTCGCCCACGTCCGCCGCAGCGTCACGGGATCGTTCGCCAGCGCCTTCCAGAAATTGTTGATCCAGTCTGTATTTCGCGTGGCCATGATGTCGTCATAGACCGCCCGCACCTCCGCGCTCGCAGCGTCGTATTCAATCAATCCGAGGGTTGCCATAGGAGCCCAGCCTATCGCAACCGCGAATCAGGATAAAATACCGGAGTCATGCTAACGAAGACCGCGTCTCTCACTGCTTCCCTGTTACTCGCCTCAACGGCCCTCTTTGCACAGCGCCCTTCCGACCCCGCGCTTCTCATCCCGCAAACAGCGCCCCTGCTCGACTACGTTCCCGTAGCCGACCCGCTGGCCATCCCCGCCGATGCCAAAACCGGCGCCTCCGCCAGCCTGACTTTCGATAAGAACGGTCACCTCTTCGTCCTCTACCGCGGCCCGCAGCCCATCATGGAGTTCGACGCGAATGGCAAGTTCGTCCGCGCTCTCGGCTCCGGCTTCACACGCACCCACGGCATCCGGATCGATAGCGACGGCAACTTCTGGATTGCCGACGTCGGCGCTCACACCGTCACCAAACTCAGCCCCGCGGGCGATGTCCTCCTCACCATTGGCACCAAGGGCCAGGCCGGCGAATGGGACGAGGCCTCGGGCTCGCACAAGCTCAACGAACCCAACGAACTCGCCATCGCCCGCAACGGCGACATCTTCATCGTCCAGGGCCACACGCCGAACAAAGGCAACCCGGGTGTCCTCAAGTTCGATAAGACGGGGAAATTCATCAAGGCCTGGGGCGGCTACGGCACCGAACCTGGCAAATTCAACGTCGCCCACGGCGTAGCCATCGACGCTAAAGGCCTGCTCTGGGTGGCCGACCGCGAAAACCAGCGCATCCAGGTCTTCGATCAGGACGGCAAGTACATCCGCGAGATGAAGTATAAAGGTCTGCCCTGCGGCTTCCAGATTGGCGAGAAGGATATTTATATGGTGAACGGCTTCGCCGGCCAGATCCTCCGCCTCGACCTCGATGGCAAAGTTCTCGCCGCCATGGGCCAGCCTGGCAAGGGCTTGGGCGAATTCGGCGAAGCCCATTACATCGCGGTGAGTCCGAAAGGCGAGCTTTTCGTTGCCGACACCGTCAACGGATCTGTCCAGAAATTCGTGAAGAAGTAGGTGCCTATGACCAACCGACGCAGCTTTCTAAAACAGTCGTCCGCGCTTCTTGCGGCGACTCAGGCGGCCCCGTTTCTCCGCTTTGCGTTTGCGGCGGAAGCGGGTGAAGCCATCGCCGAGACAACGTCCGGCAAGGTCCGCGGCATAATCGCCCGCGACAGTGCCGCTGGCGACATCAAAATCTTCAAAGGCATTCCCTACGGCGCGTCCACGGCGGGCGCGAATCGCTTCATGCCTCCCGTGAAGCCCACAGCCTGGACCGGCACGCGCGATGCCCTCGCCTACGGCCACACCGCGCCGCAAACCGTTGGCAATCTGCGCCCGGGCGCAACGGAAGAAGGCGAAGACTGCCTTGTGCTCAACGTTTTCACGCCCTCGCTGACTAACGGAGCCAAACGGCCCGTGATGGTTTGGCTGCACGGCGGCGGCTTTTCCACCGGCTCCGGCTCCGGCGCTATTCTCGACGGCACGAACCTCGCTCATACCGGCGACGCCGTGGTTGTCACCATCAACCACCGCCTCAACGTTTTCGGCTTTACGTACCTTGGCGAGCAGGCGGGCACGGACTTCGCGCTCTCGGGCGGCGTGGGGATGCTGGATATCGTTGCCGCGCTCCAGTGGGTGCGCGACAACATTGCGCAGTTCGGGGGCGATCCTAATTTAGTTACCATATTCGGCCAGTCCGGCGGCGGCCGCAAGGTTGCCACGCTCATGTCGATGCCCTCCGCCCAGGGCCTCTATCACCGCGCAATTATCGAGAGCGGGGCAGTCCTCCGCCTCACCGCGCCGGAAGATGCGATTCATTACACACAGCTCCTCCTCACCGAACTCGGCCTGAAACCCGCTCAGACGCGGGAACTGCAGACCGTTCCAATGGCCCGGCTTCTGGCCGCCAACGCCGAGGTGCTGAAGAATGTTACTCCGCGCGAACCGGGTTACACTTCCAACTCGCCGATGGTCGATGGCAAGGCGCTCCCCACTCATCCCTGGGACCCGGCCGGTCCATCCATGTCTGCCAAAATTCCGCTGCTTATCGGCTGGGCCCACACCGAAGAGACGCTCTACGACCGGCCCACCGCGGAAACGCTCGCTCTCGACGAAGCCGGGCTCCGGAAGCGCGCCGAAACACGCCTCAACACGGATCCCGCCCGTGTCATCGAAACCTACCGTAAGGCGCACCCCGATGCCTCGCCGTGGGATCTCTGGATCCTGATTGCGACCGATCATCCCCGCGGCACCTATTCGCGCGAACTCGCCAAACGCAAAGCCGCGCAGTCTTCCGCGCCGGCCTATCTCTACCGCTACGACTGGGAGACACCCGAAGGCGGCGGGCACATGCGCTCGCCCCATACCATCGAAATTCCGTTCGTCTTTAACAACATCAAAATAGCGGGACCGCTTATCTCCAAGATGCCGGAGGCCTATGCGCTCGCGGAAAAAACCAGCGCCGCCTGGGTGGCTTTCGCGCGCACAGGGAACCCCAACACGCCGAAATTGCCGAACTGGCCCGCCTATTCGGCCAAAGCGCGCGACACGATGCTGTTCAACAACCAGAGCCGCGTCGTGCAGGATCCCGATCGCGAACCGCGTCTGGTGATGGAACAGGTGTTAAAGCTGGCCTAAGCCGGCGGTGTCTCTGGCGGCAACTGCAGCAAATACCCCCGCGGACCCACATTCATCGCCAGTGTCGCACCCAGCGATTCCGACACGCCCGCTGCCTCATGGATATGCCCGCAGAAAAAGTATGCCGGCTTCTCCCGCTGTAGAAACGCCCGCATCGACCGGCTCCCGGCGTGCTTCAGATTCGTAATCCGGTCCAGCATCGTCCCTTGCGGCGGCACATGGCAGATCGCTACCATCGGGTGCAGCCCGTCGAACGCATGCAACCGCTCTTCCAGTTCTTCTTCTGAATACTCGCCCGGCGTCTCGAACGGCGTCGGATTAGAGTACCCCAGCCCGATCACGTTGTAACCCGCAATCTCCATCCGCTGCCCGTGAAAATCGTGCAGCCCGAACTTGCCGCAAAACGCCGTCACCTGTTCGGCCGACTCATGATTCCCCGGAATCACATAAACCCGATCCGCGCGCTGCTTGAGAATTTCGCCCATCGCATCGAGTCCGCGCGCCCAACTCACCAGATCGCCCGCGCAGAAATAGTAATCGGCTTCCGTCGACATCAGTCGCTGCAGTGCCTTCGCATTACTGTGGATGTCGGAAAAGATCAGCAACTTCACGTCTTTGATCTTAGACCGGCGAGCGGCAATACCCACACGTGCCCCGCAGCAAGCCGCCAAATTTTTGGCGAATTTCCGCTGAAACGCCACATTTTTGCCGAGCGCCGGTGTTCGGGCACATTGGTCTTATCGGCCGTGAAACCAGCGTTTTGAGGAATTTATCGGCAGCCCCGGCCTTTGGCCATCCCGCTGCATTGCCAGGTGCGGGATATCGTCCCGCAGGAACGCAAATATGAGCAACCTCTCAACCTTTCCTATCACCACCACGCATTCCTTTAATCCTTTACTTTCCCTCGTCCCCGTCGAACCACTGGAACCATCTGCGGTAGCGCCGGCCCTTGTCCGCACCACCTGGCGTCGCTCGTCCACGGATTCCGATCTCTGGTCCGGTAACCCCAGGCAGCGCCGCGCCGCCAAAGCTCCGGCGCGGGGGACCGTTCCGCCTAACCGGTTTGCGCCGGACAACGCGCAATGCATCTTCGACGCGGCCCTGCAGCACCATCTCGCCGGCCGTCTCGACGAGGCCATCGCGCAATACACGGTCGCTCTTTCGCTCTGTCCCGATTATGCCCGGGCTCACAATAACCTCGGCGTCGCGCTCGTCGCGATGGGCCGCATAGCTGACGCCATCGTCCACTACGAACAAGCCCTCACCCTCGACCCGGATGATGTCAATGCCCACAACAATCTCGGTATCGCGCTGGCCGCGCAGGGCAGGGTCGCGGACGCCATCAGCCACCATGAACGCGCCCTTGCACTCAACCCCGGCGATGCGGCCGCCCACTACAATCTCGGTCTCGCCTACGCCGCGCTGGACCGCATCGCCGAGGCCGTCGCATCCTATCAACGCGCCGTTACTCTCAGGCCGGGTTTTGCCGAAGCTCACAACAATCTCGCCAACCTGTTCGCGGCAGATGGCGACCCCGCTGCCGCCATTCCGCACTACCGCCGGGCCATCGCCATCCGCCCGGACCATGCCGACGCTCATAACAACCTCGGCAATACTCTCCGCGATCGTGGCGAGTTCAGGGACGCCAGGGTCCACTATGACCGTGCCATCGCCATCCGGCCCGATCATGCCGAAGCTCATTTCCACCGCGCGCAACTGAAGACCTTCCGCCTTGGCGACGCGGACCTGTCAGCGCTCCAGTCAATGGCCGCACGGGATGATCTGCCTGCGACAAAAGTACCCTTCGTTCATTTCGCGCTCGCCAAAGCCCTCGAAGATTGTGGCGACTATGCGCGGGCGTTCCGGCATCTGCGCCGGGGCAACGATGCGAAGCGCCGCCAGATTCACTACAGCGAAACGAGTGTTGCCGAACTCTTCGAACGCATTCGGTCAGTCTTCGATCGGCGTCTGCTTGAGCGCAGCGCCGGTACAGGTCACTCCTCGTCGTCCCCGATATTTATCCTCGGCATGCCGCGCTCCGGCAGCACTCTGATTGAGCAGATTCTTGCCAGCCATCCAGATATCCACGGTGCCGGTGAACGGACCGACTTACAGAAAGCAGTCCCGCCGCAGTTCCCGGAGTGCGTAACCGCTCTCGATGCCGCCGCGCTGCATCGCATCGCCGAAAACTATCTCACCAGCATGCCGGCACTCTCCGATGGCAAAATCCGGATCGTGAACAAGCTGCCGGATAATTTCATGCTTATCGGACTGATTCGTCTTATTCTGCCCAACGCCCGCATCATCCACAGCGTCCGCAACCCTATCGATACCTGTGTCTCCTGCTACTCCCAACTGTTCGCCTCCGGTCAGCATTTCAGCTACGATCTTGCGGAACTGGGCCGCTATTACCGTCGCTACAACGAACTAATGACTCACTGGCGTGCTATCCTGCCGCCGGATTCGATGCTGGATGTCACCTATGAAAATGTCGTGGATGATCTCGAAGGCGAGTCGCGCCGCCTCATCGACTATTGCGGCCTCGCCTGGGATGATCGCTGCCTCAGTTTCCACAAAACCAACCGGGTAGTTCAGACCGCGAGCGCCGTACAGGTGCGCCAACCGTTGTACCGCGACTCGCCAGAGCGCTGGCGCAGGTTCGAAGCCGGCCTCGGCCCCCTCCTGCAGGAATTGGGCGGCCTCATACCTGCGCCGCCACGTACACCTGCCATCGGGCGCGCTGCTTAACGGAACATCTTCGGATCCAGGGCATCGGCGATCTTGTGCTCGCCCGCCTCGTTTGGCGCGAAGTTGTTCGCCGTGTGCAGATCCGGCAAATACTTCGACGGATGGGCCGGGTCGCGCATGATCGCATCAAGGTCAATGACCCCGTCGAACGCCTTGCTCGTTCGGATCCACTCGTTTACCGTTACACGGAGCTTTTCTTTCTCGGGCGAATAAAAGCCCGGGAACGGGACGCCTTCGAACGGCATCATCGTCGCAGCGATCACCTTCACGCCCCGCGCCCTCGCGCGCGCCGTCAGTTGCAGATACGCCGCCTGCAGATTCTCCAGCGCCGGCATCTCCGCTGCTGAAACCACGTTCCCGCCGGGCTGCCCGATGTCGTTGATCGCGTCGGCGATCACCACGTGCGTCAGGCCCGGCACCGTCAGCACGTCGCGGTCGAACCGCGCAAGACCGGCATCGCCCCCGCCCGGATACGGCCGGAGCAACGGATTCGCCACCATGGACGCGTTAACCACGGCGACCGGCTTGCCGCCTTTATTCAGCCTCTCCGCCAGAAACTGCGGCCAGTGCCCGGCCCCTTCCGTGCGCGTCGTGCCCATGACCACAATTGCGCCCGCGCTCTTCGGATCCAGCACATCCGCGCGGCTGACAAACAGGTACGCCGAGGCCGTCCCGCCGGCAAGCTTCGCCTCCATCGTGAAATTCCCCGCGCCCGAAATCTCCGCAATCGGCTTTGCCGCGCCCGGCTGATCCTGATTCGCCAGCAGCCGGTGATACGTCTCCGGCATCGTTTCCTTTGGCAGGAACAGGCTGACCGCCAGCGTGCCGAACGCCGGAACCTTCATGTCAACGGCGTCCGCATACGCCGGCGCTCCCACGGGAACCTGGATCGTCTCCGCGCCGCCGAACGTCAGCTTATGCAGCGACGCTGTATCCACAGCGCCATCGGCGCCGACAATCCCCACTGTGGCTGCGCCGATAATAAGCGGCTTCGTCCCGTATTCATTGCTGAACCGCACCCGCACGCGAGTCCCGCCCGCGCTCAGCGGCACATATGCACGGATCGTCTGGTTCGTCAGCGCTTTCAGCGCACCCGTCTGTTGTTGCGGATCCGCTGCCCACGACGCCACCCAGCCCTTCTCCGCATTCTGCGGCATCGCCACGAACGCCACGCACAGGAGTCCCGTCAGCCAAATCGTTCGATTCATACGCTAGCCAAATATCTTATCCCGGCCCCGTCCCTGACGGTTTTTCTCCGGTGATGAGACGCGCCCCCCGGTTGAACGTGAAATATTGAAAGGCCCAATGCACCGCAATCAGCAGCCGGTTCTCAAACTCCACGATATAGAGAAGGTGAATGAACAGCCATGCAAGCCACGCAACGATGCCCGAAAAACGTAGTGGCCCGATCATTGCCACCGCTGAATTGCGCCCGATCGTCGCCATGCTGCCTTTATCGACGTAGTGAAACGGCGGCAGGGTCTCATTCCTCAGGCGCGCCTCAATTCGTCGCGCCGCATAACGGCCCTGCTGCATGGCAGCCGGCGCCACGCCCGGAACCGGCTCGTCATTCTGCCTGACGCTCGCCAGGTCTCCAATCACTAGGATCCCGGGATGGCCTGGAATCGAAAGATCGGGCGCAACCTCTACCCGCCCCGCTCGGTCGAGGGGAACACCTGTGCGCTTCGCCAGTATGATTCCCAGCGGCGATGCCTTCACCCCCGCGGCCCACAGAACCGTGCGCGCCGCGATTCGCTCCTGCCCTGCCTTCGTCTTCACAGTCACGCCATCCGGATCGATCTGAACGACTGTTGCCGACGTGCGCGCCCGCACTCCCAGCTCGGCCAGTGACCGCTCGGCTGCAGCCGACAATTCAGCCGGATACGAGGGAAGCAACCGGTCGGCGCCCTCCACGAGGAAGATCTGTGCCGCCGCCGGGTCGATATTCCTGAAATCGTGGCGCAAAGTATCTCGCGCAATTTCCCCCAGTGCACCTGCCAATTCCACGCCCGTCGGTCCGGCTCCAACCACGATAAACGTCAGGTTTGCCTGCCGCTCAGCCGGCGCGGAAGTCTTCTCCGCCCGCTCGAACGCCAGCAGCATGCGCGCACGGACCTCGGTAGCGTCCTCGATGGTCTTGAGCCCTGGCGCCATTTCCGACCATTCCGGGTGACCGAAGTAATGGTGGGTGGCACCGGTCGCGACGATCAGCGTTTTCCCAGCCAAAGCGCGATTCATCGTTCAGAATCACCTCGCGCGCCGCCGTGTCGATGTCGACAACTTCGCCGAGCAATACCCGCGTGTTCATCTGCTTGTGCAGGACGTGGCGCAGGGGCGATGCGATTTCGCCGGGAGAAAGCGCGCCGGTCGCCACCTGGTAGAGCAAGGGTTGAAAGAGGTGGAAATTGCGGCGGTCGAGCAGCGTCACTTCGACATCGACGCCCTTCAGTTGACGCGCGGCATAAAGCCCGCCGAACCCACCGCCAACGATTACCACCCGGTGCTTCATCCTCCGAGAT
>Ga0075030_100006240_pt1 | contig 10674 bp, 5 predicted proteins | sample LitLauG_LLR_2012_FD_71393 | JGI IMG/M metagenome (GOLD analysis project Ga0075030, IMG submission 71393) | Freshwater sediment microbial communities from Pennsylvania, USA - Little Laurel Run_MetaG_LLR_2012 | ecosystem: Environmental > Aquatic > Freshwater > Creek > Sediment | place: USA...
GGGTTCCATCCCAATCGAATACCACCGCGCGATACGAGCCGCCCTGCCCTTGCGCCACTGCCATTGTTTCAGTCATCCCCGGTGTAGCGGCTGCGGGCAGAACCATCGGGATCACGGGCCTCGAGCCAGGCCGCGCAATCGGCCGCCAGCGGCGATTCGATGGTGATGGGGATGCCCGTCACGGGATGCTCCAGTCGCACCCGAAACGCGTGCAGGAACATGCGCCCCAGGCGCGCGCCGAATTCGCCCTTGGCCGCGCGGCGGTTGATGTCGAAATCGCCGTACTTGTCATCCCCCAGCAGGGGAAAACCCAGGTGCGTCAGATGGACCCGGATCTGGTGGGTTCGTCCGGTCTTGAGTTCGGCCTCCACCAGGGAAAAGCCATTGAGCCGCGCGCGCAGATGAATGATGGTGTGGGCGTCGGCGCCCGCTGCGGCATCCACGAAGACGCGGCGCTCGCCACCCGCCGTGGTGCGCTTGGCCAGCGCAAAACGCACATGTTGGCGATCGTTGACCCAGTCGCCGATGACCATGGCGTAGTAGCGTTTTTCAACCCGGCCTTCGCGCATCTGCGCGTGCAAGCCCACGAGGCAGCGCCGTGTCTTGGCCAGCATCATCACGCCCGACGTTTCCCGGTCGAGGCGATGGCCCAATTCCAGGAACGCCTGCTCCGGCCGCGCAGACCGTACCCGCTCGATGACGCCGTGAGCAACCCCACTGCCACCGTGGGCAGCTACCCCGGAGGGCTTGTCGACGACCAGCAGATGCTCATCTTCATAGAGTATGGCGGGCATCTGTGCGGGCGCCACCGGCTTGGCATCCGGCTGCGGGAGACGCATGGGAGGAATGCGCAGTTGGTCGCCCACGGCCAGGCGGTATTCGGCGGTGGAGCGGCCCCCGTTGACCCTGACCTCCCCGCTGCGCACGACCCGGTAAACATGGCTTTTGGGCACCCCCTTGACCAGCCGCAGCAGGAAATTATCCAGCCGCTGACCGGCGTACTCCTCGCCGACGACGACCTTGCGAACGGCGGGCGCGCCGGCAGCCGGATCTGACGCTGGGGGACGCGTTTTGCTTTGCGGAACCATGTTGCCTATACTGGGGCTTGTTGAACTCCGCCGTGCCTGGAAAGGCTTGCATACGGCGATGCAGCGCGCGGTTGGTAAGCGCCCTGCGCCGTGCACCAAATTTGGGCACGCGGGTGGTTTTCAACCGGTCTTGATTGTAGCGGTGCTCAGTGCGCCCCCGCCGATCGGCTTGCAATTGCCGTACGGGCTCGACTTCTTGACCATGGGGTGCGCGGCGCCGATGCGGGCTGCGTACATGAGTGCGGGCTTCGGTTGTCTGCGGGAGTTATGTCCCGGACAACAACCGGCGCTCGATGAAAAAATGGGTGCCAGACGCGCTTAGCCGCCGGTGCCTGCCGAATTCGGAAATAAACCATGCCGTGCTCTTTTGCGCGGCTGACAGCAACGCTCAACACCGCAGCCGATAAGCGATCGCTCCACGTGTCCACCCACAGCCATCTGTCCAATACCCCGGCATCCGCCAGGGCAAGACTTGCGCCCGGTTCTGCCGGGCGCCGGCATGCTTGCGCCCGTAGTTCAGGGGCGGACACCGGGTCGTTCGGCAAGTCCCTGTTGCGCGCCTGATCCGGTTCGGCACGTTCTGCGCCTCGCCAGGCGCAAGGAGTGCTGATGAAACGCATGTTGTTCAATGCGACGCACGCGGAGCAGTTGCGCGTAGCGATCGTTGATGGTCAGAAATTGCTCGACCTGGATATCGAATCCAGCGGACGCGAGCAGCGAAAATCCAATATCTACAAAGGCCGCGTGACCCGGGTCGAGCCCAGTCTCGAAGCCTGCTTCGTCGACTACGGCGAGGAGCGCCACGGCTTCCTGCCGTTCAAGGAGATCTCGCGCCAGTATTTCAAGGCCGGCGTCGATGTCGGCAAGGCCCGCATCAATGAGGTGATCTCCGAGGGCCAGGAACTGATCATCCAGGTCGAGAAGGAAGAGCGCAGCAACAAGGGCGCCGCGCTCACCACCTTCATTTCCCTGGCAGGCCGCTACCTCGTGCTCATGCCCAACAATCCGCGCGGCGGCGGGGTTTCGCGCCGCGTGGAGGGTGAGGATCGCCAGGAACTGCGCGAGGCCCTCGACCAGCTCGACCTGCCGGGCGGCATGAGCGTCATCGCCCGCACCGCCGGTATCGGCCGTGCCGTCGAGGAACTGCAGTGGGACCTGCGCTACTTGCTCCAGCTGTGGAAAGCCATCACCGACGCCGTCGACCAGGTTCGGGCGCCCGAGCTCATTTACTTGGAATCGAGCCTGGTGATCCGGGCGATCCGTGATTACTTCAATCCGGACATCGGCGAAATCCTCATCGATACCGACGACGTGTTCGAGCAGGCCAAGACCTTCGTCGACCTGGTGATGCCGGACGTGGCTCCGCGCGTCAAGCGCTACAAGGACGACGTTCCGCTGTTTTCGCGGTTCCAGATCGAACATCAGATTGAAACCGCGCACTCGCGCACGGTATCGCTGCCCTCGGGCGGCGCCATCGTCATCGACCACACCGAGGCCCTCGTTGCCATCGACGTGAACTCGGCGCAGGCTACGCGCGGCGCCGACATCGAGGAAACCGCCACCCGTACCAACCTGGAAGCCGCCGACGAAGCCGCCCGTCAGTTGCGCCTGCGCGACCTGGGCGGCCTCATCGTGATCGACTTCATCGACATGGAAGAGGCCCGCAACCAGCGCGCTGTCGAACAGCGCCTCAAGGATGGCCTGTACTTCGACCGCGCGCGCGTGCAGATGGGCAAGATCTCGCGCTTTGGCCTGATGGAGCTGTCACGCCAGCGGCTGCGGCCCGCCCTGAGCGAGGGCAGCCACATCACCTGCCCGCGATGCAATGGCGTGGGCCAGGTGCGCGACACGGACAGCTCGGCGCTGCACATCCTGCGCATCCTGCAGGAAGAGGCGATGAAGGAATCGACCGCCGCGGTTCATGCGCAGGTGCCGGTGGACGTCGCCACGTATCTGCTCAACGAAAAGCGCGCCGACATATCCAAGCTGGAATCGCGCCTGCGCGTGTCCATCGTGCTCATCCCCAACCGCTTCCTCGAAACGCCGCATTACAGCATCGAGCGACTGCGCCACGACGACGAGCGTCTCGATTCGGCCAAGGCAAGCTATGACCGCGTTATCGCGCCGCCGACGGAAGAGCCCTATACGCCGGTCGCCCAGCAGGAATCGAAGAACCGCCAGCAGGTACCCCTGGTCAAGGGCATTACGCCCGAGGCGCCCGCCCCCATCGTCGCCAGCGAACCCATCGCGGTTGCCGCCGTTCCTGCGGCGCGCCCGATGGCCGCCACGCCGGCACCGCGATCGTTATGGCAGCGCCTGTCCGACTGGTTCGGCGGCTCCAGCGCACCCGCGCCGGCGAGTCCGCCCAAGCGCGACGCCGGTACACCGGCAGCTGGCGGCACCGCCGAACGTGGCCGCAGTGGCCGCGATGGCGGACGCGACGGCGGTCGCGACGATAACAACCGGCGGGGCGGCCGCGGCGGCCGCGGTGGCCGGCCCGAACGTGGCGCCCGGGGCGAGCGCCCCGAAGGCGGCAGCCGGGACCGTAACGACGCCGCACGCGCGGAAAATGGCCGCGGCGATGCAAATCGCGGTGGCGGCCGCAAGCGCGACGAGAAGCGGCCTGACGCACCCGAGGCGCCGCGACGTGAACGCACGGCAGCCCCTGGCGGCGGCCGTGGCGGTGCGCGCGACGGCGTGGTTGCAGAGGCCGGAGTCGAAGCGCCGGCTGACCGCACCACGGGTAATGGCGTAGAACGCTCGGCCGGCGACAACAACCGTCGGCGCGGCCGCCGCGACCGTGGTGCGCCCGAGTCCAGCGAGACGCCGGAGCTGTTGGCGCGCGTGCCGGTTGCAGAAATGGCCGAGGACCCCGCAATGGAAATGGCACATGACACGGCCGGGACCGATAACGCGGAGCGCGCCGTCCCCGAAGGCGTGGCGGCAAGCGCTGGCGGCGATGAAGAAAAGCGCGGCCGCCGGCGTCGCCGGCGCCGTGGCCGCGGTACGGGTGAGCGCGGCGAAAACGGCGCCGCGGCTGGCAACGGCACTGATGGTGCCGAGAGCGACGACTTGGAAGGCGATGCCGAGACCGGCAACAGCCACGACCTGCATGCCGGGGACCACACCGAACCGATGGCTGCATCCTTGGCAGCGCCACTGGTTGCCGATCATGGCGCAGTGGTGCACGCTGCGCCTGTCTCGATGACAACCGGCAGCGAGCATGCAGCGTCCGCTGTGCCTCCTGTGGAGGCAGCGCCTGCCGAACCAGTGGCGACAGCCGAGCTGCCCACCCCAGTGCCGGGCGAGCAGCTTGCTGAGCTTGCCGCGGCGCCGTCCGCCGTACCTGCCGCGGAAGCGGAACGCACCATTCCCGGCTTCGCCTATTCTTCCGGCCCGGCGCCCATTGCGCCGCAAGCCAGTGCGGAGCACGAGGCGTTCCCCACCATCGTGCCGCAGGCGCCGATGAACATTGCCGCACTGACACCGGCACTCGAGGCCGCGGGCATCGAGCTTGCGCAAACCGACCCGGAGAAGCTGGCGGCCGTGCAGGCGCGCATTGCCAGCGAAGCAGCGGAGCGCCGCGTGGGACGCGAGCGACCCAAGCGTCCGCCCGTCGAGGAAGCACCGCTCATCCAGGTGCAGACGAGAAACTGAGCGGCAACGGAACGGAACCTGGGCCGCAATCGGGCGGCTTGCGCTGCACGGGACACCCGGATCGCAGCAGCGCAGATGGACTCACCAACGTCGCACGGCCCCATGGGCCCTGCGACGTTTTTTTGGGTATAACCCCGGCCAGCGGTTCAAATGAATTTTTGATCGGAGTGGCAATTTCCCCACGTAGCGCTACCCGCCAAACGGGATCGGCCAAATCGCGGCATTGCTGGCGCGCCGGTGCTCACGGATTCATTGCCTTTGCGACGGGGTTCGCTGCGCTGCTGTCCGCGGCGCATGCGGCAGATCCTCCGCCGGCGGCACCAGCAGCGCCACTGGAGGCCATCGTCGTCACGGCACCCAAGATGTCGGTGGAAACGCTGATCGATCGCAAGGTCTACAACGTCAAGGCGGATCTGCAATCGAGCTTCGGCACCCTGGGTGATGTACTCAATGCGATTCCCTCGGTCGACGTCGATCCGGACGGCATCGTCTCGCTGCGCGGCGACAGCAATGTCCTGATACTGGTGGACGGCAAGCCATCGCCGCAGTTTTCCGGACCGGCCGCCGGCGAGAATATCCGGTCACTGTCAGCCGCGGACATCGAGCGCATCGAGGTCATGACGACACCGCCCGCGCAGTACAAGGCCGACGGCGCAGCCGGCGTGATCAATATCATCACGCGCAAGGCGCGGCCCAAGGGCCTGGCGGGCTCTGCCCAGGCCAGCGTGGGCAGCCACGGCCGGTTCAACCTCGGAACGAATACAAGTTATGTTTCCGGGCCGTTGACGCTCAATCTCACCGCCGGATTCCGGCACGACTACCGGTCGCGGGTGCTGGCATCATCCGTGCTTGCCCCGAACCCCGCCACGGCCACCGTCCAGAGCAACCACAGCGAACTGGACGAAAGCATCCACCGCGGGGTGCCCTCGGCAACGCTGTCGACGCAATATGCACTGGATGAGCGGCAGTCGCTCAGCGCGTCGGTCGACTGGTCGGAGCGTGGCGGCCTGCGGGCCTACACGCAGCGCAACGACAGCATCACGCTGCCCGGCGCGATCGCCACCAGCACGCAACGCCTGAGCCGAGGCCACGACCCGGAATTCAACCACGATGAAAAGCTGGGGTACACCCGGCTATTGGGTGCCGACGGCGAAAAGGTCGACGTCTCTTTGCATCGGTCGACATCGCAACAGCGCGAGCACTATGCGTACCTGGACACGTCGTTCCTGCCTCCAGGTCCCGCGGCATCGAGCAACCTGAGCCTGCTGGATGACGAGGGCACCACCGATGTCGCCGTGGACTACGCATTGCCGCTGGCAAGCTCCCGGACGCTGAAGCTGGGATATGCGTACGAGCAGGACGACGTGCGGTTCGGCAGTTATGGCGCGAACCTCGATCCGCTTGCCGGATCTGCCACCGTCGACCCTACGCTTACCCACGATTTTGCCTACCGCCAGCGCATCGAGGCCGGCTATGCGAGCTTCCAGGCGGGGATCGGACCCTGGAACCTCCAGGCCGGACTGCGCGGCGAATCGACAACAACCCATGCCCGTCAGCTGACACAAGGGCTGGACAACAGCGGCAGCTACTCGGGCCTCTACCCCAGCGTGCATCTGGAGCGCAGCCTGTCGGACGTGTCGACGCTGTCCCTGGCTGCCGGCCGCAGGGTGAGCCGGCCCGACCCCGGCAACCTCGATCCCTATGTGGACCACGAATACACACCCAACCTGCGCGCGGGCAACCCGGGACTGGCGCCGCAGAACACCCAGTCGTACGAATTGGGCTACAGCTACGAGAAGGAAAGCCTGCGCTACCAGGTCAGTGGCTATTACCGGCAGAACCGCAACAGCGTGACCGACGTGACCCAGTATCTGGGCAACGGGCTCTCGCTCACCACCAAGACCAATCTTCCGCGCAACGATGCCGAAGGCGTGGAAATCACCGCGAGCGGCAGCCTGGTCGGCAAACTCTCCTACAACCTCAGCAGCAACCTGTTCCATAGCCAGATCGACGCAGCGGCATTCGGGTCAGCGGGCCTGCGCTCCACCAACGGGGTCAATGCGAAACTGAAGCTCGATTTTCGTCCGACCGACGCCGATAACGCTCAGCTGGTCGTCACACGCACCGCCCGGCGCTTGACGCCGCAGGGCTACGTGAGCGCCATCGATCTCGTGAACCTCGGCTACAAGCACCGGCTGCAGCGCAATCTGACCGCCGTGGCGACACTCACCGACATCTTCAACGGACAGCGCAACGAACGAATCGAGTCGACGCCGACCTTTACCGGCAGTTACCTGCGGGCTGTCCAGGGCCGGGTCATTTACGTGGGCGTCGTGTATACCTTCGGTGCTGGCGGCGGCGGCAAGGACCCAAAGCTCGAATACGAGCACGGTGAATGAGGGTGTGCGGGCATACCAGACGGTCATGCCAAAATAAGCCATCAACTTCACCGGGATTTCCCGCAGGCGCCATGCGTGACGCACCTGATCGAATAACAAGCCGCACCGGCCTGGGACGCGCCATCAATGCCGGCCTGCTTCTTGTCGCGGCCGTGTTGTTGCAGGTCAACGCCCGGGCCACGCCTCTCGAGGTGTACGGGCGCCTGCCCAGCCTGGAGGAGGTATCGATTTCGCCCGACGGCAGCAAAGTGGCTTTTGTCCGTACCAAAGGTGATGCACGCCTGATTGCCGTGCTTGGACTCGCCGATAACAGGGTGCTCAAGCTGCTCAATGCCGGTGATACGAAGCTGCGCGGCATCAGCTGGGCCGATGACAATCGCATCCTGATCGAAACCTCCGAGACGAGCATGCCCTGGGGGCTGTCGGGCGCCGATCACGAGTGGTGGCAGTTAGAGGTCCTCGATCTGCGCAAGCAGTACCTGGTGCAGGTACCGAATCTTGAGCGCAACACGACCGGCGTGAACCTGATGAATGTCGTCAACGGCAACATCATGGTTCGAACCATCGCCGGCCATACGGTCCTGTTCGTCGAGGGAACCTATGTCTCGAGCCAGACGCAGCCCTGCCTTGTCCGCTACGACCTTGAAACCAATTCCCAAAGCGTCGTCGTCCAGGGTAGCGATAATTCCGACGCCTGGCTGGTCGACCTGGACGGCAACCTCCTCGCAGAGGAGGAATACGAGGAAAAAAGCGGCAATTGGCGCCTGCGCCTGCGCCGCGATGGCAAGCTCAGGGACCTGCTTTCCGGCAAGGACGGCATCGAGTATCCGCGCCTGCTGGGCTATGGACCGAACGACGATACCTTGCTGACCCAGTTCATGGAGAACGGCGATCCCGTTTGGAAGCTGCTGTCGATTGGCAGCGGCGCCTTCGCAGGGACGAAGGACGAATGGCAGGCCTTGAGGTCGCCTATCGAAGACCCCTATACGCACCACATGATCGGCGGCGTGCACGTCGACGATGAGGCCCACTACCTGTTCTTCGACGAGGACAAGCGCAAGCGCTGGGACGCCATCGTGCACGCCTACGGCACGCGGGATCATGTGAGCTTCATATCCGCGTCCAGCGATTTCAGGAAAATCATCGTGCTGGTGGAAGGCCCGAGGATGGGATACCAGTATCAACTGGTCGACCTGGACCTTGGCCGGACGCGCCCGATCGGTGAGGTCTACGAGGGGCTGAAGGATACGATGGAGGTCCGCCGCATAAGCTATGCCGCGTCCGACGGACTTGAGATTCCCGCCTACCTCACCCTGCCCGCAGGAAGAAAGGCGGAGCACCTGCCCCTGATTGTCCATCCGCACGGCGGCCCGGCGGCCGTGACCACCTTGGGTTTCGAATGGTGGGCACAGGCGCTTGCCGACCAGGGGTATGCCGTGCTGGAGCCGAACTTCCGCGGTTCAACGGTGAACCACCGCTTCATGACCCAGGGTTACGGCGAGTTTGGGCGCAAGATGCAGACCGATCTTTCCGATGGCGTGCGCTATCTTGTCAACGAGGGCATTGTCGATCCCGCGCGCGTCTGCATCGTGGGATCCAGTTATGGCGGCTACGCCGCGCTGGCAGGTGTCAGCCTGGATCCCGGCGTCTACCGGTGCGCGGCGTCGGTTGCGGGAATCGCCGACCTGCGCACCTTCCTGGAGTGGGTCGATTCCAAGCATTGGTCTAGCCAAAATCCAGCGCAGCGCTTCTGGGACCGTTTTCTGGGCGTGCAAGGCCGCAAGGATCCGAAACTCGACGAAATATCCCCGATCAAGCACGTGGACGCGATTCGGGTTCCCGTGCTCCTGGTGCATGGCCGGGACGATACCCGGGTGCCGTTCGATCAAAGCGACGACATGTATGACGCGCTGCGGGCAGCGGGAAAATCCGTCGAGTTCGTGAAACTCAAGAACGAGGATCACTGGCTGTCGCGCAGCGCCACGCGGCTTCAGGCGCTCCAGGCGGTGGTGTCGTTCCTGCGAAAGAACAATCCGCCGGACGATGCCCTGACCACACCTGCGCCCGCGAATCACTGAACTTTCCATGGCTCCTGGCCGACGGGCGGACGGCAATCGACGGCCAGGAGTCCCTGTTGCTTGCCACGATGGCGGGCAAGCCCGGTAACCGCGCTGAGGATCTCAAGCGTTAGCAGGCAGGTCGAACACGAGCACCTCGGCGCCCTTGCCCGCGCCCAGTTGCAGCTCCGTGGCATCCGTCGCCTGGAGCGCATCACCGGCCTCCAGCGCATGGCCATTGACGGTCAAGGAGCCACGCGCCACGTGCACATAGAGCAGGCGCTGCGGGGGCCAGGAGACGCGCAGCGACTCGGCGCCATCGAACAAGCCGGCGTGGATGCGCGCATCCTGCTGGAGCGACACCGATCCTTGTGCGCCGTCGGGCGATGCCACGAGGCGCAGCCGCCCGCGCTTTTCCGCCGATGGAAAGTTCTTCTCCTCGTAACTCGGCGGCGAACCCAGGCGGTTGGGCAACAGCCATATCTGCAGGAAGTGCACGGGCTTTGCGGCGGAGGCATTGAACTCGCTATGGGTTACGCCGCTTCCGGCGCTCATGCGCTGCACGTCGCCCGGCCGTATGGTCGAGCCCGTGCCCATGGAGTCCTTGTGCGCGAGCTCGCCGTCGAGCACATAGCTGACGATCTCCATGTCGCGATGCCCGTGCGTGCCAAAGCCCATGCCGGGCTTGACCCTGTCCTCATTGATGACGCGCAGCGGGCCAAACGACACATGGGCCGGATCGTAATAATCGGCGAACGAAAACGAGTGGTAGGAATTGAGCCAGCCGTGGTCGGCGTGGCCGCGCTCGTTGCTGCGGCGGATCTGGATCATGGGGTTACTCCCGATATTTTTAGGATCAGCACGAATCTGGGGACTCTATTGCGCAAAGCAAGTAGGTCGGCAGGAGGTCACCGGCAGCGATACGCGCCGCCGGCCCTACGGCCACCAGGGCCTGGGCGTCGCAGACCGAACGGATCATCGCCGAACCCTGGTCCGGGAGGGGATCCACGCTGCAGCGGCCCTGCGCATCGCGCAGCAGGCGCGCACGGCGAAAATCGATGCGACCTGCGCGCCCCTGCAGGTCACGCGCTGCGGGCAGTGCCAGCGGCTGGGGCGGCAGTGCCGGCATGCCCGCCATGCGCCCCAGCAAGGGGATCGCCAGCAGGTGGGCCATTACGTAGGCCGCAACCGCATTGCCGGGCAGCCCCAATAGGAGCAGCCGCTGCCCGTCGCGGGTGATTTGGGCCACCGCCAGTCCGCGGCCCGGACGCACATTGAGCGGAAGAAAGCGCACGTCGCCCAGCGCGCGCACGATGTCGGCATCCCCCAGGGCGGCGCCGCCCGAGACCAGTACGGCATCGAGCCGGGCGCTGAAGGCCGCCGCTATCCGCTCTTGCAAGGCCAGCGGATCGTCCGGGCAGATGGCAAGGTCGGTTGTGGCCATGCCCGCGGCAGCGACGGCGGCCAGCAACA
>Ga0075030_100006241_pt1 | contig 10673 bp, 7 predicted proteins | sample LitLauG_LLR_2012_FD_71393 | JGI IMG/M metagenome (GOLD analysis project Ga0075030, IMG submission 71393) | Freshwater sediment microbial communities from Pennsylvania, USA - Little Laurel Run_MetaG_LLR_2012 | ecosystem: Environmental > Aquatic > Freshwater > Creek > Sediment | place: USA...
AAGTTCCGGAATCATAACCGGAGGACCCTGAAGATTTTCTGAAAAGGGCCTGTTAAGAGAGACTCTTTACAGGGATTTTACATGCAAACGCTTTTGAGACAGAGCCTCAATGAGCGTTATGGCCTGCTTACGTCAACTATCCGCTACAATCTCGTGTCTACCCAAAGAGTCGGCAATCCTGCCATGAAGAAAAATATCTGGAGAGCTGTGATCGAGGTAGGTTTTATCATCTTCCTGTTTTATTCCAATCTCTTGATGGGAGAATTTGAGCGCTCAGGCATGGGGCAGAAGAGGGGACTGGTTTGGGCAATCGGAGATGTTCTTACGACTGCGAATCTTGAAATTGCCTCGATAGCCGCGCTCATCGGCTATATCCTCGTTGAATTCCTTCGAAAGAGATCCTAGGCAAACGTGGCCTGATTTTTTGGCTACAAACGAAACACAGTGAGGCTAAAGCCGATCAGGTGCGGTTCACACCGTATGCATCCAGCACATCCCGTAGCGTCACTATGCCTTCCAACTTGTGCACATCCGCACGGTTCACCACTGGCAGGACCTCGATCTGGTTTGCCCCCATGCGTTCGAGCGCCAAATCCAGCCCTTGGTCCGGGTGGACGTGCGGAAAAGCCAGCGCATCCACCAACTGCCCAAGCTTCTTATCCGTACCTTCTGCCAGCTCTCGCTCCAGCCTCGAAAAGTTGATGACGCCAACGACACCTCGTCGATCCGTCACCAACCACGCTCGGGATTCGCTTGAGTGAACCCGTTCCCATGCTTCCCGAACGGTGATCTCGGAAGGCAGCAACAGGCTCGCACTTTGCATGACTTTCACGACCTGACGCCGACCGTGTCGTCTGCGTGTCTCCGCCGTTGGCAGGTGTATGCCATCCTGCACGGCCAGGGCTTCGTAGATAGGCTCGTGCTGCAACCGTGAAGCAATGAAAAGACTCACCAGATTGGCAATCATTAGCGGGACGATCACCGCATAGTCCTGCGTCATCTCAAAGATCATCAGCACCGACGTCATGGGAGCGCGCACAACCCCCGCGAACACCGCTCCCATCCCAACCAGTGCGTAAGCCCCCGGCGTCGCCGTGTAAGCGGGGAACAAATGATGCGCCACGGTCCCCAACGTACCTCCGAGCATCGCGCCAATAAACAAAGACGGCCCAAAGATGCCGCCCGCGTTGCCCGAAGCATAACTGGTCGTAACGGCAAAAAGTTTCAGAACCACCAGCAGTAGCATGAGGTTGAACGCCATCCTTCCGTTCAACGCGTCGCCGACAAACCCATAACCTACGCCCAGAACCTGCGGCACAAACCAGCCCATCAGACCGACCAGCAATCCGCCCGCGACTGGTTGGAACCAGACCGTGTTCTGGGGGAACCGCAAGAAGCGCGCCCGCATACCCAGCAAGAGCTTCGTGAAGACCACCGAAACCACACCGCCAGCCACGCCGAGCACCGCATAGACCGCAAACTCCAGCGGATGGACCAGTTGATATTGCGGAACCTTGAAGAGGGGATTGTTGCCAAGCAAAACGCGCAGGACCACCCACGCAGTCGCCGAAGCCAGCACCACCGCGCCCATCACCGGTGCGTTAAGATCGCCCACGATCTCTTCGAGCGCAAACAGCACCGCTGCCAGAGGCGTATTAAACGCGGCCGCAATGGCCGCCGCCGCTCCCACCGGAATCAGTTTCTTTACTTGCTCGGGGCGCAATCCGAGGAGGCGTCCAAGCACCGAAGCAATGCCCCCACCAACTTGAACCGAAGGCCCTTCGCGCCCCAGCGGGATTCCGCTGGCGAGCGTTGCCGAGGTGCAAAAAAACTTGCCCAGCACGGTGCGCAGAGTGATGCGCCCTTCACGCGCGAACAGCGCAGCCTTCGTCTGGGGCACGCCGCTGCCTCGTGCATTGGGAAAATAGCGATACAGCAGGTATCCGATGCCGAGCGAGCCCACCACCGGAAACAGGAGGCGTCGCCACGGAGCACCGCCGACCGGGTACAGCCGCATCCCCATTCGTTCGGTCAGCACGATAAAGGCGACGACCGCCAAGCCAGTCAATGCGCCGATCACCAGCGACAGCGTCAGAAAAACCTGATTTTCACGTTCCTGAAGTCTTGCGACTCGATGTAAGAGCTCTGTCCTCCACCAACTCCCGCTCGTCGTCTGGCCGCTCTCTTTCATTTCGGGGATCAACTACAGCATACCGTCTCCACGGGTTGTTGGCGAAAAATCGCATCGTACTCCATTGACCCTGCGACGGAGGTTTTGAACCGCTACCAATTTTGAAATTGCTATGATCGCCGCGCTCATCGGTGATGTCCTTGTTGAATTTCTTCGAAAGAGATTCTAGGCGCAGAAGAGCGGTCCCACCAGGAAGAAGGTCTTAGAAAGAACTATCTGAAACTGCAAATTGCGTCGTCACGCTAGGGTGGGCCACCCCTAGCCTTGGGACGGTTAAAGTCAAAATCCCCACCCTGTCGCGAAGAATGCGACAAAGGTGGGGCATCTGGGAGACGGACAGGAGTGTCCGTCCCACACACACCGAGGTGGCTTACTGGCTGATCGCGACGCCATTGAAGGAGGCGGCGCTAATTGGGCTTGAGGTTGCCGCGAGGGTGAGGTCGCCGTAGGTGTCGATGGAAAATACTGCGATGCGACCGCCGCTCCCGTCGGTGGCGGTGTAGATGACCGCAAGCCACTTGCCGTCGCGAGCCACGGTCACGTCAGTGGGCACGCCCGGCAGTGGGACGGATTTGTAGAATGTCCCGCCCTGGCCGTCGGTGAAGAAAATCGAGACGGCGTGGCCAGGGCTGTTTCCCGAATACCAGACGTTTCCCGGTCCTTTCGCGAGCCAGCACGGGGCGTTGCTAGGATATGCAGGTTGCGGCCCGAGGATCGGAAAGACGTCTCCAGCCTTGTCGACCAGCGCCAAACTGTCCGGGCTGTGAGCGGGATTGAATCCGAGAATGTCTCCCCAGAATGCTGCTCCGAGTGGGGTATTGTTGGCGTTGCTGGGCAGGGCCACCGTCGAACTGCTGCCATTCAGGGCACCGTCGTCGGATAACAGCAGCGAAAGGACCGAACCTGACTTCATGGTAACTGCGGCCCAACTTCGGCCGGTCACGATCTGTCCTGCCGAGTTATCCGAGAGAGCGACTACGCTGCCGTCCACGTTTCCCCAAGGCCAGGAGTGGCTTTCGGCGCAATTCGCACCCACCACGAGCGCGTGCGCGTCGTGAAGAGCAACAGAAACTGGTTGCTCACAACTGGGGGCGAGAGCGATGGTTCCCGCAACTCGAATCGAGTGATCGTCCCGCTCAAGCCGACTCAGGTTATTGGAACCATAGTTGACGACCGCGCCGAAAGAACCGCGGAATTGAACCGACCCTGCGTTGCCGCCGGCGCCGCCATTTCCGCCCGTCGGCAGAGCGTTTACGAAAGTGAGCGAGGGCGTGGCCGCCGCATTCAGTTTGAACACAGCGACTTGATTGCCAGCTGGATTGTTTGTGCTGGTCAGCACGAAGATGTCTTTTTGATCAGCCGCAGTGGCCGATATGACCGCCAGGAACAAGATCGCCAGCGGTCCGCTGACGCGAGATAGATTGAGTTTCACAGTGCTCTCCTCTGGTGTTTTGGTTCAGTTTCAGTTGTGGATGACGGAGGGCCACACTTCAGCTGATGATCGGCCAGGGAAAAGCTGTGGCTCGACCCGTAAACGATCTTCAGCGTGGGCCCCCGGTGATGCTTCTCGTTTGAACGTGCGCCCGATAGCGGGCGGCGCAGATCGGATGCGCGAGTGGGCGGAAGGTTACACGGACCAATTGGGCTACTCCGCGCCTCACCGTTCACGATTGGCGAAAAATCGCCATTACGCTCAAAACCCCCTCGCCGCGCTGCACGACCTCAGATTGGGGGGGAACAGATGGCGCAAGCTTGCGCTAACGCCTGGTTGCGACAGTTACCCACGTTCTAGCGTTGACACTTTATAATTCCGACCAGTGCCAGGTCTCAGCGCATGAGCGAGCAAGATAAATCTGCCCCACAAGCGGAGGTTCGGAAGATTCCGTATTTCCTCGGCCTCTTTGTGGGAATGGGCGAATTGCGTCTTCGCTCTCCTCATCGGAGAGCAGCAATTTCGCGAGATTGGAGGGAGAGAGGACTGCTTCACTGAAGAGAGCATTTTCTGCAACCATTATTTCCAATTCTATCCTGCTGGTGCGAGGCTGCAATAGCCGCTTGCTCCCCCATCATTGACCTTTTCCTCTTGTCGGACCTAACATTCCCGCCATGCGTGAACACGCGGTCGAGGACATCACGGAAAAGCATGACGAGAAGCACAGCGCAAACGCAGCGTACCGAGTGCTCTACGACGGGCAGTGCGAAATTTGTCAGTCTTGTGTGTCGTGGCTGAAGGCGCTCGACCATGAGAACAATACCGTCTGCCTACCCATAAGCGCGGAGGTATTGCCCACCGTTGATGCACGGCTCAATTTGGATGAGTGTCTGCGACAGTTGCATGTCGTCACTCCCGAAGGCGAAATCCATGTCGGATGGGATGCCGTCGCGTGTCTGGCCCGTTTATTCCCGACCACGTGGCTCATTGGCGCACTGGGACAGCGGTTCCCTTCGCAATGCAGGACACCTACTATACGGATTCGTTGCTACAAACAGATACTCCCTAAGAAATCTCGGGGTGGTGCGTGCAGCGTTACAAAACCAGAAGTGGTTCGGCGGCAAGCCCGATTGGGTGCGTTTTGGTCGTGCTACACACTGGGCTTCTTCATTCGGTTGCCCCTCGTCCTGTGGGCGGGGATTTTCGCCGTGTACCTGAAAAAGAATTCATAGTATTTTCACCCACTTTTTCACTGTCTTGCCTTGAATGTGGGGAAGTGTCTTTGTTATAAGGCTTTCCCAGTAAGGGGGTTTACCCATGCGTCGCTCTGGTCTCAAGGCAGTCGTATGTACTCCGAAATGGTTTGCGGTCGCAATCATTTCTCTGCTGAGCGTCACGGTTTGGACGCGCCCTGCAACCGCGCAACAGACGTTGGGTGCGATCACCGGCACGGTGACTGATCCGTCGGGAGCTGTCGTGTCCGACGCCACTGTGAAAGCGGTCAATATCGCGACCAACCTCGAAGTTGCGGCTCGGACCAAAGCAAACGGCGCTTTCGTGATTCCGGATCTTCCCGCCGGAACCTATCGAGTCACCATCACGAAGGACGGCTTCAAAACGGAAACACACACGAAAATCCTGGTATCCGGTAACCGCACGACGACAGTGGATACGACTCTGGTGGTGGGTTCGATCAGCTCCTCGGTGGAAGTAACCGCCGTGCCGTTGATGAACCAGGTGGACACCACGATCGGCTATGTCGTCGATACCAACACCATCGAAACGACACCGCTGGGCACCGGCAGCTTCACGCAACTGGCAATTCTCAGCCCTGGCGTTCATGCGGACTTCCTCGGTGGAGGGGGAGCCAACACCGGCCTTGGCAATCAGGCCATCTTCGCTAACGGAAACCGGGACACCAGCAACAGCTTTTCCTTGAACGGCGTCAGCACCAACAACCTCTTTAACGGCAATTCCACCAGCCAGGTCGGTGAGAACCGCTTTGTGCTCAATACCGGTGAGAACTTCGGTGCCGGTGGAACAATCCAAACCAGCACATCGGTGTATGGGGCGATTGGCCAGGCTCTTCCCACTCCGCCGCCCGATGCCATTCAGGAAATCGCCGTCAACTCCTCGCAGTACGACGCCACACAGGGCAACAACAGCGGCGCGCACATCAGCGTACTGACCAAGTCTGGCACGAACGCGGTGCATGGCTCCCTGTGGGAACAGTGGCAGAACAGCGATATGAATGCCACCCCGTACTTCTACAATGCTGCTGGCATCAACCCTGTCACCAACAAGCCTTATCTGCCTCGTCCTTTCCTGAATCGGAACGCTTTTGGAGGGACCATCGGCGGACCGATTATCAAGGATAAGTTGTTCTACTTTGGGTCCTACCAGGGAGTGCGCATTGCCGACGCGCAGGCTTCCACCAAAGATGTGACGGTGCCTCTGGGTTTGACGGATGACCGCAGTACGCAGGGCATTATTAACATGATCCAGGCGACCTACGGCACCACCATTACCTCCAGCCAGATCAATAACGCTGCCTCGCAGATCCTGAATGCCAAACTTCCCAATGGGCAGTATCTGGTGCCAAGGGCGCAGTACAATCCGACGCAGGCCGTCACGCTGGGCTACGATGCCGTTGTGCAAGGTCCCAATACGCAAGCCACCGTGAACCAAGGGATCGCCGGCATCGATTATGTTGTAAGCGCCAAGGATCGCTTGGCCGCAAGATATTACGTTCAGAGCAATCCCACGAACAATCCTTTTGGCGCGGTGGGTTCGCTGCTCGGATTTGCACAACAGCTTTCCGCTGGCAGCCAGGTGGTTTCCCTCGCGAACTCCGTCGTGCTCTCGCCCAACCTGACTTGGGAACAGCATGTGGGTTTCACCCGCCTGCGAGCTTATGCCAACACAACAAAAGCATTTTCCGCAAGTTCGGTGGGCATTAGCCTGCCTGGCGCGGCAACTTTTCCTGACTTCTCAATTAGCGCTTCGGACCCTACGATCAGTGCTGGTGTGGAGTTCGGACCGAGCACCAGCTTTGGCGATGGCGGCATGGTCCAGAATCAATGGGAATATGGGACCTCCGCGAGTTGGGTGAAAGGAAAGCACGTTCTGACTGTAGGGACGACGTGGGACCACACCCAGCTCAATATCCTCAATAACAACACAAACACTGATACGCTCGACTTCCAGACCTTCCTTGATTTTGTAGAAGGCACGTTGCACGGCGGCGATGAATTCGTCGGTTCGGCTGACCGCTACTATCGCGCCAATACCATCGGCACCTACATTAACGACAACTTTAAGCTGAGGAAGAACCTCACGGTAACGGCCGGGTTCCGTTGGGACATTGACGGTCCGCTCTCGGAGAAATACGGGAAGCTCACAGGTTTCGACCCTTCGAAATACAGTTATGTGCAATGCACCGTCGGTGGAGTTCCGGCAGACCCGGCTTTGAGCACTTGCGACCCAGGGACGGACACAATTACCGGCTCCGGTCTGGTAATCGCTGGGAATAACAAGACTGGAGCCACGCCCGGTGCTAGCACTACGCTCATGAAAAATCACCAGTGGGGCTTCGCGCCGCGAATCGGCATCGCGTGGGCACCAACGTCCAAGCTCACCCTCCGCGCAGGGTACGGCATGTACTATGACCGCGGCGAGTTCTTCAGCTACTTGTCGCCGAGCGCAGGGTCCGGATTTAACGGGCCATTCGGCGTCACTCTCTCGCCTCCGTTCGTCCAACCGATCTCCGTTGCGCAGGGCGCGACGCTCTCACAGCCGTTCGGCACGACTCTGCCCCCACCGCCGCCAGCCACGGGGGCGGCCTTCCAAGCCTACCTGCCCAACCTCCTGCAGACGGCTTGCGGTTTTCCGGGATGCTGGCCGTCCGGCAATCTTTATGGCCCTTTCCTGTTCGGCGGTTATGATATCAATAACAAACTGCCGTATACGCAGAACTGGACACTCGACCTTCAATACCAGGCAAACAACAGCTGGATAGTCGAGGTCGGTTATGTCGGTAATCACGGTACCCATTTAGTACTTCCTGTTCCCTTCAACCAACCACTCATCGCCACACCGACGAACGTGGTGAACGGGCAGACCAGTTCCTACGGGGGTACCACTCCGCTGTTCCTGGATAGTGAGCCGGTCTTTACGAACGAATTCGCGGGCAATGCGCCGATCCGCGTGCCCTATCCCGGCTTCGACATGAACTCGGTGTCATATAAGGCAGAGGGCACTTCGAACTTTAACGCGTTGCAACTCCAGGTTCACAAGCGGCTGTCCAATGGCCTGCAATTCACCACGTCTTACACGTGGTCTCATTCGCTGGACGAGCAGAGCGGCCTGGGGCTCTTTTTCACCGGGAACAATCCGCTGAATCCCCGAGCCAACTATGCCTCCTCGGATTTCGATCAGACCCACGTTTTTCTTGTCAACTACAGCTATACGATTCCGAAGTTCGTGGAGAGCGGGGCGTGGGGTTACCTGACTAATGGCTGGACCATTGGTGGCCAGACTGTGGCGCAAAGCGGACAGCCCTACAGCGTCTATGACTTTTCGGGCTCGGTGGCGAGTCTGTACTACGGCACCAGCAACTACATTGGAAACCCCATTGTCCCGCTGGTACCGGGCGTAACTGCCAAGCTGGCCGCACATCCCGGCGCGAATTGCCAGGGATATTCGACAAAAATTTGCAAGCTCAATTCCGCTGATTTCTTACCCCAGTTCGTGGCTCCGGGGACCAACGGGGTTCCCGCTTGCGACAGTACCGGGTGTGATGACTTTGAGTCGTTGTTTGGAAGTACGGCCCGGAACAGTTTTCGAGGCCCATTCCAGGTGCGCTTCGACATGAGCCTGGCCAAGCAGTTCCTGTTCAAAGAGCGCTACCAGCTGAAGTTCGAAGCCGATGCGTTCAACATTTTCAACCATCCGGATTTCGACACTCCGAACAACAACGTGACCTTCTTTCCCAATTTCGTCGGTCCGCCCTCGATTCCCCCGCAAGGTAGCTTGGGCCTGATCCAGCACACGATTGGCAGCCCACGCTTTCTGCAGCTCGCGCTGCACTTGGCGTTCTGATTTGAAAAGAGAGGGGCAACTGACTTCTGCAGAGTGAAATGAAAACTCGGCGGTTTGGGCGGGGGCTGGTCAGTCTAGGACTGACAGGCCTTGTTCTTTTGCAGAGTGTGGGCGCCGCTGCCTGGGGCAATGAGGGACACACCTACGTCAATCGGGTCGCCGCGCAGAAGATTCCGGTTAGCATGCCTCTGTTTCTACGGCAGGCGATCGTCGAGATCGCATATCTGGGGCCGGAACCCGACCGCTGGCGCAGTCCTTCGGAATTCGCGCTGAAAAATGCACAGGAGCCCGATCACTTCATCGACTTCGAGCGCGTCTCCTGGCTCGATCCGCTGCCGCCGGGACGATACGAGTTCTATCGCAAGCTGTACGAGAAGCGGGCCGCTACCACCGACCATCCTGATGACTACCTTCCCGAGCGCGTTGGCCTGCAGCCTTACATCACTGCGGAGGTCTACGGCCGGCTCAAAGCGGCATTTCGCGAATACCGCCAGCTACGCGCCGCGCATCAACCGACCACCGCGGTGCAGCAGGCGATCATTTTTTATGCGGGATGGCTCGGCCACTACGTCGCCGACGGTTCACAGCCGCTGCACACGACCATCCAGTACAACGGTTGGGTCGGCCCCAATCCCAACGGATATACGACCGAGCATCGCATCCACGCGCAGTTTGAAAGCGTATACGTCGCCGCGAATTTCAAGGGAAAAAATTTTGCCGGTTTCGTGAAGGGTCCCGAGCGGCTCAACGATCCCTTCGCCGACTACATCGCTTATCTGCGCAAGTCGAATACGCTGGTGGAAAATGTTTACGCTCTCGAAAAGGCGGGCGGATTCACCGGCGAGGGTTCTCGCGAAGCCTTCGACTTCACCACGCGCCGCCTGGCCGCGGGATCGCAGATGCTGCTCGATCTCTGGTACACGGCGTGGCTGGAGAGCGCAGTGCCGGTGCCGGAGCATCCTCCTTCAATTCCGCCGTCGAAAAGCGCCGCTCCGCCCAAATAGGAGAATGGAATGAAGTCTATGAAACCGCTGGGGCGTAGCTTCGTGTTTCGATGAGCAAGGTTGGCAGGGTCCGCGATAAAGCCGCTTGGCGGAGTTGCGTCTACAATGAAGGGCCGAAATGACATTAATACTAAGGCACTCTTTGCTGCAGTGTCCTCGCTGATTGTCGTGATGCCGTACACGAATGCGCGGGCACAAAGCCGGCCCTGGTGCGACAGCGGAGTAAGCCAAAGCATCTCCAGATACGGAAACAACCGCAGGACTCAAGAGAAGATTGGCGGCTGCGAGCAATGTCGCAGAAGCGGACCATCCATTGAAACGGCTCCAGCCAATCTCCCTGTCGACTGTGCTTTCGGGAACGGTCCAGCCGTATTCTGTGGTTGAGGAACGCGACGAGGACATAACGTTTTGTTTGCAACTGGACGATGAGTCGCGGAGGAAACTGCAAGAAGAGATTGGGAATCCATCGCGGGTTCCGACGGAAATTCACGTTGAAATGGTGGCCCATGCTCGGGATCGCACCGGAAACACAGTCTTTCGCGGGTGGCAGAAGCGAGAAGAGGATAGAGTTTTATTCAATGACTCTCCCGTTGTGGTGGACACAGGCGGCCGCTCGATACAGTTCAAGAATCTCGCTGGGGCAGACAAACACCTGGATGGCAAGCGAATCGAAGTGACCGGCAGCCTGGTTGTAGATCGGCATTGGGAGTCTCGCCAACCGCGTTGCGGGTTTCTTGGCTGTCTGGAGATACATCCGGTTGCGTCCATCAAGATGATCTCTCCAAAGTAGAAGGGCCTCCTCCCCCAAAAACGTAGCTCAACTGGCGAAACATCGCCATTGCGCTCATTGACGAGGTCAGGCGTGAGTGCACGGCCATCGCATAGGAAACCCCGCCTAGTCCGCGCGATAGACTTCCTGCCAGCCCCCGGCGGGGAGAAGAGCACC
>Ga0075030_100006242_pt1 | contig 10669 bp, 11 predicted proteins | sample LitLauG_LLR_2012_FD_71393 | JGI IMG/M metagenome (GOLD analysis project Ga0075030, IMG submission 71393) | Freshwater sediment microbial communities from Pennsylvania, USA - Little Laurel Run_MetaG_LLR_2012 | ecosystem: Environmental > Aquatic > Freshwater > Creek > Sediment | place: USA...
GGCAAACCAAGCACGCGATACGCGATGGGATCGCGATGGTGATGGTCGTAAAACAGCCACGCGTCAATATTGCGTTCGCGTAGCGCAGACTGAATCGCAAGAAGCTCCATGGGCAGACCCCTATTGTAAACAAGAGCAAGGATTTGGGCGAATCAGGGCCGATTTGCCGATTTGCAGGCACCTGACGCCGATGGAAGAGCGAACGAAGGGTGACCCCGCTCCAACTGCCGGCCGGTGACACACCTTAACTCAGGACGTGAGTTCCTGGTGAGTGCAGAATGGATGGGAACGAGCCCCGGAGGGGCGTCACAAACGGCTCACGCCAGCCGCGAGAACCTGCTTCCTCGCCGCCACCGGCAACGTCTCACACGCCGTCCGCAATACCAACCGCGGAGCCTTCCCGCGAATCTTCGTCAGATACGCTACCGTCCGTCGCGCATCGAATTTCGCCGTCTCGCGCAACAACCATCCCAGACCCTTCTGTACCATGTCGTCCTCGTCGTCAAGCAGGGAATCAGAGAGTCGAACGATCTCTGGGAAGAACATCTTCGCCCGCGTCCCGCGAATCAGAGCCACACACGCCGCCCGTCGGTGCCACCGATCCGGAGACTTTGCCCACCGAAATACGGCCTTCCCCCGCGCCGGTTTCGCCGCCACCATCGGAGCGATCAGGTAATGCACCAGCCCATCGTGATCAGCCCAGCCGCTAATGCGGTCCAGCCATTGCTCGAATAGACGGAACTCAGGGTCGCCAAACTTCGCGTCCAGATTCTCCAGCAGAAAAATCCCGGCCACCTTCTCTTCCAATACCGAACCAGAAAACAACTGGTCAGCCACGCGCACCAGAAAATCCAAATCGTGTTCCCGCAGAATCTCGCGCCGGCAGCGCCGCACCGCCCGCCGCAGGTCCGCGGTATACCATCCGTGCGATTTGATCTCGTCCTTGAAGAACCATTGCACCCCGGTCGCATGCTCGGACGAGCCCCCCTCCTTCAGCGCTCGTCGAATCTGCGCTGCCACTTCGCTGGGAGTGCCGGCTAGCTTCACCGTCGAATCCGTATCATCCTTCCGCAAAACCCGCGCCATCTACTTCGTCTCCACCCGCACCACCCGGTCATAGATCCACAACAGCAGGGTTGTCACCAGGCCCACCGCGACCACCGACCACCAAACCATCTGGGGGCGGTGCAGTTCTTCCCCGAAGTGATGCATCAGCCATCCGCTGAACGGTCCCGCAACGAAGGATCCGATCCCGAGCGGCAGAAAGGCGAATCCCATGTAGGTGCCCTGCTGCCCCGGAGGTGCCAGCCGAGAAATGTAATCATAATAGCGGGGCTGCTGGATGATCTCTCCGACCGCAACCACCACCAGGGCCGCGACCGCCATCCATACCGACGGATGCACGATCAGAAAAAGAAATCCCAGGCTCGTGATGAGCGTCCCCAGCACGACAGCGTGAAACGCTTGCATGCGCTTGGTCAGAAATCCGATCACCATGGTAAAGCAGATAACCACGATCGGATCAGTCGCGAGGATGCGTGCCGTGTCGGCCTTGGGATCGATATAGGCCGAAATGTAAAGCGGCAGTGCAATAAACTCCTGCCAGAAGACAATCCAGTATCCGGTGAAGATGAGCAGGAACAGCATGAATCGCGGGTTCGAGAGCACCGTGAGAAAGTTTTTCCCCACCTGCGCCAGACTGGCCCTCTCGCCTTCGTCCACGTGACGCGGCTCTTTGAAAAGCAGCAGCACCAGGAACAGCATGAGGAACACGCTCAACGCCGCAATGCGAAAGACATTCTCGACGATGCCGTGCGCCTGCGCCCACGAGGCCAGCAGCGGCCCCGCCGTACTGCCCACATTGACCAGCGTGTAATAGATGGAGTAACCCACCGAGCGGACATTCTCTTTCGACGCGCGCGCCGTGGTCCCGACCACGCAAGGTTTCACCAGCGCCACCCCCAGCGCCGGCAAAACCAGGATGAATGCCACCAATCCCACCAGCGGCACGTGCTCGCGCAAGGGAGTGAGCCAGGAGGACCCGATCGATCCCATCAAGAAATAGGCCAGGCTCAGAATCAGGTATGCCAGGGAGAGGGCGCGCCGGAACCCGAGCCGGTCCGCAATCGCTCCGCCAATCACGGCGAGAAACCACACCCAGCCGCCGAACATTCCGGTCAGGCTGCTGGCCCGCTCGACATCGAAGTGCAGCCCTTCATGCAGGTAGCGCGCCAGCACGGCAAACACCGCGTAGTAGGAAAGCCGCTCAAACAACTCGCTGATGTTGGCTACCCAGAAAGGCCCCTCGAATCCGGTGCGGATTTCCTCGAAGCGTTGAGAGAAGGTCAAATTGGCTCCTGGAGTTGGGATCAGCCCAGCCGCTCGCGTATCTGTTCGGCCCTCAATCCCAGCACGCGAATCACTTTATTCCGGCTGGTCTGGCCGGACGCAATGGTAACGGAAGCGCGCGGCACCTTCAAAAGCTTTGCGAAGAACTCAATGCAAGCCTCATTCGCCCGCCCGTCGACCGGAGGCGCAGTCAGCGACACTTTCAGCGCATCGCCTAGTTCGCCGGTGATGGCGTCCCTCTTTGCCCGCGGGTGAACCTTGACGGCAAAGGCGACTCCCTCGGCGGACTCTCGCAGAGGAATCAAGAACTTTTCCTCAGGGAAAAGACTGCTTCCGCAACGAACATTGCCGCCACTGCGGGAATCTGAGCGTTCGCCAGCGTGAGCGACCAACCGATGCTGGCCATCAGGGCTAGGAACAGCGCAGACATAGCAACGTTGGCGATGATGCTGAACGTTCGCGCGCTCCGTGTCGCGGCGTTTTGAACGCGCAATAAGTTGAGCATTGAGGCAAACAGCACGGCCAGGTCGGTGCCATAAATCCAGATGCGACCGACGTAGGACCGTGGCACCAGCATGGCCCCGGCAATGGCGGTAAGGAAGAGTACTCCGGCGCAAAGGAGGTCGATGAATCTCGAAAACTTCCTGCGCGTCCCGGGATCGTCCGTGGCTAAGTTTTCGTCCGTTCCCCGAAGATCGCGGTTCCCACGCGCACGCACGTCGAACCCTCCTCGATGGCTACCTCGAAATCGTGGGACATGCCCATGGAAAGCACATCCATTTGAATGGCGGGCAAGCGCCGCCGGGCAATGGCATCGCGCAAATGGCGCAGTTGGCGAAAGAACGGCCGCGCACCTTCCGGATCTTCCATGTGCGGCGGCACGGTCATCAAGCCGCCAAAGTCCAGGGCCGCAAGGCTAGGTGCTGCTCGCAGCAAGTCGTCGAGTTCCGGCGAATCCGGCGCGAGCCCGCTTTTGGCGCCTTCGCCACCAACGTTGATCTCGATCAATACTCCCAGCCGCTTTTCCAGTTCTTGCGCCACCGCATTCAGCTTTTCCGCCAGCCTAACGGAATCGACCGAGTCCACGGCGCGGAATAGTTCTGCTGCTTTTCCGGCCTTGTTCGTCTGCAAGTGTCCAATCATGTGCCACTCCGCGTCGGGCAAATCAGCCAGCACGGCCGCTTTCCCGGCAAACTCCTGCACGCGGTTTTCACCAAACAGGCGAAGGCCGGCTGCGTAGGCTGCGCGAATGCGCTCCGGATCATGGGTTTTCGTTACCCCCATCATAGTGACGCTGGCGGCCAAGCGTCCCGCCCGCCGCGCCGCCGCGTCAATCCGTTCGCGCACCACCACAATGTTCTCGGAAATCGACATAAGACACGAAACCACAGAGGAGACGGAGTTGCACAGAGGAATTCGGAACGCGTTTCCGCCGTGGCGCCGGACTCACATGATGGCGGTAGGTGGCGCCGGTTCGTCCGGGCTACCGGCATTCTTCAGCGGCACAACGATCATCACCACGGCAATGATCCCCAGCACCACGAATCCTGACCAGGACGCTGGGGTCTCGAAGATTACGGGCACTTTCCACTCTTTGTAACGGAACACGGCAATCACAATACCGAGCAAAGCCTCCCCGGCAATCATTCCCGAGGCAGTTAAGACGCCCGCATTCTCCACCCGGGCTTTCTGGGCATCGTTCAGCTTCTGCCGGTCGCGCAGTTTGTCGGTCAGCCAGCGAATAATGCCGCCGAGAAATATGGCGAACGTCGTTTCCACCGGCAAATACATTCCGACGGCGAACAGCATGGGACTCTTTACTTCCACCATGATCAGCGCAAGGCCCATCAGGATGCCCACAATGATCAGCGGCCACGGCATTTCTCCGCCCACAATGCCCTGGGAAAGCGCCGCCATCAACCCGGCCTGCGGCGCCGAAAGTGCCCGGTCGCCGAATCCGATTCCGCCGCTCTTAATGTTGGCCACGTGCAGCAGCATGAGCACGAAAAAGAGCACCGAACTGGCGGCGGCTACGCCGATGAAGTCTCCGATCTGCATCTTGGCCGGAGTGCCGCCGAGAATGTGGCCTACCTTCAGGTCCTGCAACATCTCTCCCGCAACCGCCGAAGAAACGCAAACCACCGCGGCCACACCGAGCACCGCAGCCACTCCACTCTGCCCGGACACGCCCAGCGAAACCATGAGCAGAGCGGCCACAATCACGGTGGCCAGAGTCAGTCCCGAGATCGGATTGTTCGACGACCCGATCATGCCCACCAGGTTGCCCGACACCGCCGCGAAGAAGAAACCCAGGATGATCATGACGATCGCCGCCGTCACGCCCGCCCCGATCGTTCCCGAAAAGTAGGCATACAGGGCCATCATGCACAGCAGGACGGCAAACAGTCCGGCGAACACTGCCTTGGCGTTCAGATCAATCTCGGTCCGGTTGGTGACAGCATGCGCAGCTGCCGATTTCTTGAGATCGGAAACCGCGCGCTTCATCCCGATGCCCAAGCTCTTGCGCATCCGGAATAATGTGAAGCAGGCCCCGACCAGCATGCCGCCAACCGCGATCGGGCGCACGATAAAGCGCCACACCAGTCCGGCTTGGCCGCCCCAGAAATCATTGTCGGCCACCGCGCCCGCGGGCACGAACTCGTTCAACCGCGGTCCCAGGAAATACAGGATGAGCGGCACCAGCAGTCCCCAGGCCAGCAAGCTGCCGGCGAAATTGAGCGCCGCCAGCCGCGGCCCAATGATGTAGCCCACGCCGAGATAGGCCGGGCTGACCGCCGGGGCCGAAAACGTGCTCACCGCCCCGGTACTGATCTTGTTCGAGCTGGCTTTTGCTCCCAGTCGCACAAAGCTCTTGCCCACTTCGCCAATGCGAATGAAAAAATCCCGGCTGACCAGGAACAGGTTGAATTGCCCCAGCAGGTAGACCAAACCGCCCAGCCCCATGTTGGCAAAAAGAATCTTGGCGGCGCGACTGCCCTGCTGTCCGGCCTTGTGAATCTCGCCCGCGGCCACCGACTCAGGGAAGGGAAGGTCAGGATCTTCCACCATCACGCGGCGCAGCAGCGTCACAAACAGGATGCCGAGCGCGCCGCCCACCGCCATCAGCGCGGTGGATTTCCAGTAGGCATGCTCGAAATCGAATACCGGCCAGACGCCCGAAATCACAAATGCCGGGATGGTGAAGATCGCGCCCGCCGCTACCGATTCGCCGATCGACCCCACTGTCCGGGCAATATTTTCTTCCAGGATCGAGCCCTTCAGCAGCTTGAGTACCGCCATCCCGATGACCGCCGCCGGGTAGGTGGCGGCAATGGTCATGCCCGCCCGCAGCCCCAGGTACGCGTTCGCCGCGCCCAGTACAACGGTCATCACCAGCCCGATCAGCACCGCACGGAAGGTGAATTCCTTCATCTCCATGGATTCGGGAACATAAGGCACGTGTTTCTTCTTGGCAGGAAGTTCGGTGGTCGCGCTGCTCATGGACGGAATCCTTCTAGGGCGTGGGATGGAAGCAAAGTTCGCACGGCGTTGGCTTGATTCTTGTACGAAACACTGGAACGGCGCACGTTAGCACGCGGCAAGGGGCCGTGACAAGTGTGTGGTCGCTTGTGACAGGGGTTGTGTGGGGGCCGCCGAAAGATAAAGAAGCGTTGTGTGGGGACAGCCGTCCCCGGCTGTCCGTCGAGCGAAGCTCGGCGGTTCTATGGCTCGTTCAGGTGTCAGGCGTGGGTGCCGCGGACGGTTCAGCGTCGGGTTTGGGTCACGCGGTAAGGAAACTTGAGAGGCGGTACATCGCCGCCCCTTCTTTTGTGCGTGGGGGGGGAACCAAATTCTTGATGGCGAGTCTCTGTCGCCGCTAATAGCGGTCGGCGGCCGCCCAGTGCAGGACATGGTCTTCAACGGAAAACGTCTCCGCGACCGGCCGCAGGAACCGGGAAGACAGCGAAAACGCGTGTACCTCCAAGGGCACCGTGAAGTGCGCTCGGGTCTTCAGAAACCCACGGATCCACAACTCGGCATAACGATCCAATCCCAGCACCTGGATCTGGACGACATGCACCAGCGCGTGAAACAGCGCCCGCTCGCTGATCCGTTCGTTGAACGCGACCACGTCGATGAAGGTCAGCGATTCCATGTGCGGAAGGTCCGGCAGGCTCTCAAAGCCGAAGGCGCGGGCCTCCGCGAAAAACTCCGGGACCGCCACCCGGTGGCCGTCGAGCTCCACCACCCGGATTCGCTCCAGGCATGACGGAGGAAAATACGGCGACATGGCCGCCCGCTGCGGCCCGGCGAGCGGCGTCGCCACCGGAAAATAGTGGTCGCGCTGCTGGCGCAAATAGCCGGAAAGCCACGCGACGCCCTGGGCGATCTGATCGTCACCGGGCACAAGCGCCGGCCCAGGCTCAGGCGCTTCGAAAACGCGACGGCTGACCGACCGGTAAAACTCGTACAGGGCAGTGGCCGCTTCGGTCGACTTGCGGAGCACATCGCGGTGTCCGAAGCGGGCCAGATCATCAGCCGAATAACGCAGCCGAAGTTGATGCGTAGCGCAATGCGCACTCACCAACTCGAGCTGCGCGTGGCGAAGTTCGGAATTCAGTTGAACGGTGGAAATGTTTTCCTCGGGGTCGTGAAACGAACACATCGAAAAGCAACTCCTCTAAACGCTTAGATCGGACTGCTGAAAGGGCCCGGGCCTTGCCAATATTTATACATTATTATATTAACAACGTCAACGTTATGTGCCCCGAAAAGCCTGAGGAAGGTCCGCCTGGAAGCCCAAAATAGGAAAAGGCGGTTGCCGGCAGATCGCCGACCGCCTTTCCTGATGCCGATCGCTTATGGGGGGAGGGCTTGTGTAATTTATATACACTGTTATATTGACGCCGTCAATATAATGTTACGGGAGCCCGAGCAACTCCCGAAAGGAACCCATGCCCCGGCACCCTGACCCGGACCTGGAGGAGCGCATCCTCAAAGCCGCCGACACTTTGTGGCGGCGCGGCGGCGAGAAGGCGTTGACCATGCGAGCAGTGGCCCGCGCGGCGCGCACCAACACGCCCGCCGTCTACCGCCGCTTCAAAGACCGCCGCGCCCTGGTGCGCGGCCTGTTACGGCGCATTGCCGCCCGCATCCGGACACACTTTGAAGCCGGAGGAACTCCTGAAGGGATGGCTGAGGCCTACGTGGAATTCGCGCTGCAGTTGCCGCACGAGTACGAATTGTTTTACACCCATGCGCGCGATCTTTCGCCGCCCAAGGGGCCGGGAAAGCCGCGCCCGATCCGCGAAACCCGGCAGAATTTTGCGTTGGTCGAAGAGCGGTTGGCGGCCAGTCTGGGCGGGCGTCCGGAAGATCACACGCGCTTGGCTCTGGCCATGTGGGCGACGCTGCATGGCACAACGATGCTGCTGCTTTCCAAGTCCATTCCGGAAGGACACGAAGAAGAGTTGCGTGCCGCGTGCCGCGCGGCCATCCGGGCCCTACTCGACGGAGCGCCCAAGTTCCGCGTCGACGCATGATGGACGCTTACTGCAGTCTCCGCCTTGGAAAGATTTAATCGTCCACTCTTTCCTCTGCGTCCTGCCTGTTGTTGCCTGTGAACTTGCCGACAGAAAACAGAGGAGGCGGCGATGACCGAGATTCTACTGCTCGACGACAGCAAGTTTCTGCGCTTGGCAACCGAGCGGGCCCTGACGGGAGCTGGTTGTGACGTGACCACGGCAACCGATGGCGAGCAGGTCTGCAGTGGGCGGGGGAGAAACATCCCGACCTAATCCTGCTCGATATGCTCCTGCCGAAAATTATCGGCCCGGAAGTCCTCAATCGTTTGAAAAAGGATCCCGAGACGATGTCGATTGCAGCAGTCGTCTTCACTGGACTTTCGCCGAAGAACGCCCTACGCGTGCTGAAGGACGGCGCCTTCGGTTTCTCGAAAAATCATAACCTCGGCTGGACTAAGGCGGCAAGGCCCGGCAGACCGAGCTCTCCGAGATCCTGCTAAAGCTGGGGAAACACGACCCCGGCGAAGCTTTCCAGGCGGAAGGCAAACCCGACTCTCAACCCATAATCACGTAATCGCAGGTAATCGTCCCGCCGAAGCCACCTTTGGTTGGCTTTCGAACCGCTTACGCTACTTAAACTCGCTGAAAATGAGTCACTTACGAGCCGGGAACTTCCCGACTGCCGGCGGAGTCTATGTTATGTGAGGTTTGCCGGCTCCGCCGGATGCCGGGGCTGGACGGTTGGCGAAAAATCGGTTCGCTGTGGGGTGGAAAATCCTATAATCAGAGGACGTCATTTGTGGCGGGAGCAACCACCTTGGGGAATCTGGCAAGCGCGATCGTAGCGCGGCCGCACGAAGAAGCGGCGATCGTCGCCGAGTTGAAAGCCGGCTCGGAAGCGGCTTATGCCTGGCTGATCGGAGAATTCCAGCAGCCGGTCTACGGGCTGGTGTATCGCATCGTGAACGACGCCGCCGACGCCGCCGACACGACCCAGGATGTGTTTCTCAAAGTCTTCCGCGGCATGAAGCACTTCCACGGCGAGTCGACCCTTAAGACCTGGATTTACCGGATTGCGCTGCATGAAGCCGCCAATCGCAGGCGATGGTGGTTCCGGCACAAAGCGCGGGAAACTTCGATCGAGCCCTCGGAGACGGACGGCCCGGTGGGAGGAGAAAATGCGATGCAGGCGGCGCTGACCGACCATGCCGATTCCCCCTTCGACAACGTCGCGCACCATGAGGTCCGGCGCCGCGTGGAGCAGGAGTTGGAGAAACTGGCCGAGCCCTATCGCACCACGCTGATCCTGCGCGATCTGGAAGATATGTCCTACGAAGAGATTGCCGAGGTGCTGGAGATTTCACTGGGCACCGTCAAGTCGCGGCTTACCCGCGGCCGACAAGCCTTGCGCCAGCGTTTGACGCCGTATGTGCGCGAGGTCGGAAACGAACTGGGGTTGGCCGCGCCGGTTGAAAAACCGCAGCTGCGGATGCAGGTTGCTGGAGGGGGTAGAAAGGCCGAGGTGATGCCATGACGGGCACAGGAACGAACACGGGATTGAAGTGCCCCCGGGCGGAGCGGTTGTTCTCGCCGTATCTGGACGGAGTCCTTCCGGGAACGGAGATGCTCGCGTTGCAGCGCCACTTGCAGTCCTGCGCGGCGTGCCACGAGCAGTATGAGTCGCTGCGGCGGACGCAGCAGCTGCTGACCAGCATGCCGCGCCCGAAAGTTCCGGAAGATCTGGGACTGCGGTTGCGGGTCGCCATCTCGCGGGAAGTGGCCGAGACCAAGCGCGCACCGTTCGAAGGATGGTTCGTACGCCTCGAAAATTCCCTGCGCGCGCACATGGTTCCCGCCACCGCGGGATTCCTCAGCGCGTTTGTCATCTTTGGAATTGCGATGGTGTTCTTCGTGGCACCATCCACGCTGCAAGCCAACAACGATGTGCCCCTGGTGATGGTCAACACCGCGCCCGAGTTGCAGCCCAGCGCGTTTGGCATGACGCTGGACAAGATCGACGCCGATTCGCTCGTCATCGAGGCTTACGTCGACGCCAACGGGCGCGTGCAGGATTACCAGATTCTCTCCGATCCCGAAGTCTCCAAAGACGTAATGCCCGCGGTGAAGCAGATGCTGATCTTCACCACATTCCGTCCGGCGCTGTCGATGGGCCGCCCCACCTCCAGCCGCGCCGTGATGTCGTTCTCCAGGATCAGCGTGAGAGGATAAAGGGCGGCAGCAGGATTTCAGGTTCCCACGGGATCCCGTTTTTCTGCCGCGCGCCGGCCGCTGTTTCCTCGGGAGTTACTTCTTCTTGGACCGATGACGGTGGCGCACGTTTCCCGCTTGGCCTATGATGATCTCATTGTGTGTGCGGGGAAGGCCGCACTGGGTTCGACGGGTGCGTGAGTGGGCGAATTCGGGGACAAATTCCGCAAGGCGCGCGAGAAGAAAGGCATCTCGCTTGAGGACGTTTCCAACGTCACCAAAATCAGTTCGCGGAACCTGCAGGCCATCGAACAAGAGCACTTTGACCAGCTTCCCGGCGGAGTCTTCAACAAGGGGTTCATTCGCGCCTACGCCAAGCACGTTGGCCTCGACGATGAACAGGCAGTCAGTGAGTATCTGGCCTGCGTGCGGCAGGCCCAGATGGCCGCGCAGGCGGCTTGGGAATCGAAGGAAGCCGCTGCTGCCCGGGCAAAGCGCTCGCCCGTAGCGGCCAATCATGCGCCAGGTGCCAAGGGCACGGCCCTCCCCCGCGCCTCCAATCAGCAGGATCCTGCCCCGGTTGAAGA
>Ga0075030_100006243_pt1 | contig 10667 bp, 10 predicted proteins | sample LitLauG_LLR_2012_FD_71393 | JGI IMG/M metagenome (GOLD analysis project Ga0075030, IMG submission 71393) | Freshwater sediment microbial communities from Pennsylvania, USA - Little Laurel Run_MetaG_LLR_2012 | ecosystem: Environmental > Aquatic > Freshwater > Creek > Sediment | place: USA...
GTTGATACCCCATTCTTTGGAAAAGTCACCCGTGCGAGGCTTTTTTCCCATGTGCTGTTTCACAATTCACACCATTGCGGACAGATTTCACTGACACTTTCAAGGGGCAGTAATAATTCCTGGGCGCGGGAGGGAACGGCATCGAAATGATAGTTAATTGATCAGGAAATGATGTGGAACGGACTACTGGATTTTGGCGGGAAAAAATTAGCTGCCATGCACATCGCCCTTTTGGTCTGCCTGCTTAATCCCCTTAAAAACCGCATACACAGCCATAGCATGCCCATGCCCTAATTCGAATTCCTTTTTCAGCCAATCAACAATCTCCCCGGCTTTTATCCCGTCTCTCAGCTTGCCTTTATCCAGGAAACCTTTTGTTTCCGCAAGCTTTTTAAAATCTTCGGGAGTTTTCCCGGTCTTTTTTTGGATATTATCAATATAAGCCTGAAATGACATGGTTACAACTATTAATAGTGATTCAGTACATTTTCATTGCATGATACATTGGCCTGCAGCCCTGTTTAATCCGAACGAAGGCTCGTGACCGGGTTGGCTATCGCCGCCTTTATCGCCTGAAAGCTGATGGTAGCAAAGGCAATGATCACCGCTGCAATGCCCGCAAAAAGAAACATCCACCATGCAAGGTTTGTCCTGTAGGCAAAATCCCGCAGCCATTTATTCATGAAGATCCAGGCAACCGGGGAGGCAATTACAAAGGCGATCAAGACCAGCTTTAAAAAATCTTTGGACAAAAGATTGACAATGTCGGTCACGTTGGCCCCCAGGACCTTGCGTACGCCAATCTCTTTAGTCCGCTGTATGGTGCTATACGAAGCAAGCCCCAGCAGTCCCATACACGAAATAAATATCGCCAGGATTGCAAAATAAAAGAAAAGGTTCCCAAACCGGTCTTCATCCCGGTACTGTTTGTCAAATGTTTCATCCAAAAACGTGTAGGCAAAGGGACGGCTGGGAACGATCTCATTCCATTTGGCTTCAATCGATTTGAGGGTGGAAGGCAGATTTTGTGCAGCCACTTTTATAGAAATGAGCTGATACCCGCCCGGCTCTATACGCATCGTGAGCGGCCGGATAGGCTCCTGCAAAGCCTGATAATGAAAATCTTTCACTACGCCGATGATTTTGCCCTGCCGTCCCCATTGGTCAAACTTTTTCCCTAAGGCCTGTTCCGGCGAGGTATATCCCAACAGCTTAGCCGTTGTTTCATTAATAATCATTGCCTGGGTGGTATCAGTAGCGAAATTCCTGGAGAAATTTCGGCCGGCGATTACTTTTATTTGATATTGACTGATGTAGTCGAAATCAACGAAGTAAATATCAGGGCTCGTCACTTCAATAACGCCGGCGTGGTTTTCCAATTTCGAATATGCCGCACCGTTACCGCTGCCGGGCACGCTCGAGGAAAAAGTAGTAGATAACACACCGGGAAGGGAAGACAAGGATTGTTTGAAGGCATCTTTGTTCTTATCCATATTCGTGTCAATCACGATTGTCTGATCCTTGGAAAACCCCAGGTCCTGGCTGCGCATATAATTCAGCTGGGTGTAAACAATCACGGTCCCGATAATTAAAATGATGGAAATGGTAAATTGAAAGATCACGAGGCCTTTGCGCAGCAGCACTCCTTTCCTGCTGTCAGAAAAACGTCCCTTCAGCACTTCGACAGGCTTGAAGGAAGACAAGACAAGTGCAGGGTAAAGGCCCGCAATGATGCCGATACCGATGGAAATAAAAAAAAGTGCAAGGCTATACCCAGGGTGATAAAAAAATGGCGTACTTATTTCTTTGCCCGCCAGATGGTTGAACAGAGGCAGCAGCAATGAACACAACAAAATAGTAATAAGGAATGCCACAAAGGCTATAATAACACTTTCTGCGATAAACTGTCTCGCCAACTGAAACCGTCCTGCCCCCGACACTTTCCTGATACCCACTTCTTTGGCGCGCTCGGTGCTGCGGGCCGTGGTGAGATTAATAAAATTGATGCAGGCAATTAATAAAATGAATACTGCCACGATGGAAAAGATATATACATTGTTGATGTTGCCCGTTTTGCTCCCATCCCGCGTAGAATACAGGTATACCCGTCTTAAAGGTTCGATCGAAAAGGCCACACTCATTTGGGCCTCCTTCAGTTGTTTGCCGACATGGGACTCAACAAATGCCGGAAATTTGGACGCCAGCAAGGTGGCATTTGTATGGGGTTTCAGCAACAAAAAGGAAGTGAGATTGAATCCGGTCCAGACGCTGTCCAGCGTCTGGCCATATATTTGGCGCTGCGAGGAAAAGGATACGACCATATCAGCTTTTACCTGCGAGTTTTCCGGGATGTCTTTCATTACACCCGTAACAGTTGCATTGATGGCTTCCCCCGTAAGCTGCACCGTTTGCCCGACAGGATTGGCACTGCCAAAATATTTTTTGGCTGCGGTCTGGGAGAAAACGATACTCATGGGTTGTTTGAGCGCCGTGACTTTATCTCCATAGATCAACGGAAAGTCAAATATTTCAAACAGGGTCGAATCAGCCATGATCGTATGATCTTCCTGGAATTTTTCATTTCCCCGTTTTACCAAAAAGCTCTGATCACTGATCCTGACTGCCGATTCAACCTCCGGAAAATCTCTCCTCATATTGATAGCCGCCGCCCCCGGTGTGGAACTCCAGTTCAGGAAGTCCGAGGGTGTCTTTATATCTGAAATAATCCGGTAAATCCTGTCGGCCTTTGCATTGAAGGAATCATAACTGGTTTCGAAATGCACGTAGAGGTAGATCAGAAAACAGGCCGTGATTCCAACGGCCAGCCCCATCACATTAATGAGGGTAAAAATCTTGCTTTTCCAAACATTGCGCCAGGCGGTTTTAAAATAATTTTTAATCATAACCGATTGGTAATAAGGTGTGAAAGAGGGAGAACAGCCACCAGCTGGTGCGTAGGTTCAAGTATTATACCAACCCCATATCACATTGATATTTAGGTGCTAAGGGAGGGAAAATCAATTTACAACTGTTCGCAAACGAACACTTGACACAACCGCCGGGCGAATTCGGACATTTTAATACGTTGCAGCGACGACGGGAACACCGGATAGTGCAGCCCCAACCGGGTTAAATAAATGCGCAACCGGGACAAGGCACACAACCATCAAATTAGCACGTAACTGCAACCCAGAACATTTTTTAAGAAAAAGTCATAGTCGATCCATACAAAGCCCTTATCTCCCCAGGAAATTCCCCAGGAATTCATCACCAAAAAAGCATGCTTTGTGTCATCGTATCCGGAGATAACCATTGTATGGGTTTGTTCCAAAGGGCCGCACCGTTCCTTCCAGATAAACGGCGCTTTAATTTTATCGAATCCTTCGTCTGTTATTATAGAGAATATAACCGGCTTTTTTTGGTACAAATTCGTTTTTAACGAAAGCAGGTTGTACGAATCAGTCTGCTGCCACCCTTCTATCTTATGCTTTTCGGCATCCCGACGCTGGAAGGGATCGGGCTGGCCTGAACAATCATTGGGATTATAAGGCATCGTTTGTAGTGAGCAGGCGCCCGCTTTTTTGAATAAGATTAAATTATCGAGCAAGGATGTTATACCGGATCGTCCCCTCGGTAGCTGGTTATAGACAAACATGGGACTTAATCTGGCGGAATCACTGTAGGGTTGTCCATTCCGGCAGTGCATGTAATAACTTCCCGCGTCGTATACAACGGCCCAGGCAGCGCAAGACCGTTGTGAGCCCTGGTCACCAGGTTCCGGCATTTCCAGAGTGACGACGCCCGGTAAAGCGGGCGCTGCCGATTTTTGGGTGTAACTGGTATCCCTGACATCAATAGTTGCCCCCTCCTGGAAGGAAGGACTGTAGGGACATAGGGTTGAAAAAAGTAACGGCAACCAAGAAATTATTGACAGGTTTCTCCAAAGCATATTGGTTCGGTTTAATAAAGGCCAAAAAAGTGCCCGGAATTTCCCTCGACATCATTCTCGGAAGAAAATATACAACGTCGCAAAACGACCGCTATTGTATAGTCCTCCTTAAATTCTTGTCAAATAATCCAGCGGATCACCTGGTGGTCTACATTCCTTACTGGCAGCGATTGGCGGCTCATGGGTCTGTGAGAAGATTTCATGAACAACAATGATACGAATTTGATTTTTTTGGTAACTGACTGCCAGAAACCTTCACAGAAAATTATATCAGTCGAATATTTTTTTTTCAATTTCTATAAGTTTTCATTGTATTAAGAGGGGCGTTCGTAAAAAGGCTGCCGGTGTTGTGGCATAAGAATTGATTTCAAAAAGAAGATTACATCGTTAACCTAATTTATTTTTATGAAACACCTAATTGTCTCCTTACTCTTAATGGGAAGTCTATTTTCTTTAAAGGCACAAACCGATAGTTTATCGCCTGGCACGACAACCAAACATGACAGCCTTACGTCCAACAATAATAATATGCGAAATGACAGCACCGGGAGCATCAACAACAGTCTGCGGTCGGACAGCACCACAGTCAATAATGGAGCAGTCAATAATACGGTCACTCGGGACAGCGCGGCAAATATGAGCGGCATGAGCCCGAGGAATGACAGCACGGGGAGCATCAACAACGGTCTGCGGTCCGACAGCACTACGGTCAATAATAGTACAGTCAATAATACGGTCACCCGTGACAGCGCGGCAAATATGAGCGGTATGAGCCCGAGGAATGACAGCACCGGGATCATCAACAATAATTCAAATATGCCGAAATCCAATTGGTCTGGCTCCCGGTCAAAAACAAATTCCGGCACTTATCAGACTAATTTTGGTATCGTAAGTAATAATCAAAGCAGTGGTCAAACCTATGCGGGTCAATCGGAATACGCCTCCCTTCCAGTTTTGGAAACTTATGTGCCGGACGATATCGTTTCGATGGTAAAATCAAAATACAAATCGGTGTATGACATTACTGCGGTGAAGGAGAGTGACGGTACGGGTCACATGGCCTACGTGGTCAGATACGGTGATAATGGCGTGTATAAGACTGAAAAAATTGGACCTGATGGCAATGTTATTCAATAGCTCGTTGTTGCAAAGTTGATCTTCCTGTTCCAGGCTGAATGAGCTGAGGAGGAAACGTCAATGGCAATTGTTTGCTAACCATCAAGTAGAAAAACACCGGTTTAAAGCAATCAACCTAAAAAGCCCTCAGTTTTTGGTCGGTTGCTTTTTTGTTTTTCGATGCTTCAGTGGCAGGAAGCTGCGTTTTTGCTGGTACTAACTGATTTCTAACTGATCTGTGCGGGAAATGGGTGGTACTGTTCTTGGCCAAGAAACATCAGTCACGCCGGGGCCGCCGCGATAGGCAGTATCTACCAGAGAAAAAACTGGCTTCTTTCTTTAGATGTATTTTATGGGGCCGTTCAACTCCATTGTTTTTTGGCTATGGCGTTCGTGGGCGCCGTAGAATCCCGTTTCGGGGCATAATGTATACGAAGGCTGCTCTTCCGCCGATGGAATGTCGAACTAGGCAGTCCCAGCTAATGATAATAATACTTGCCAGGCCTCGCTCACTTTTCTTTGACCTAATAATACAGCTGCGTAACGGTGCAGTTCCTGTTCCATTTCGTCGGGATTTACAGAATAATATTGGAAAATGCTGGTCAATTTCTCATCCTCAAAAGAAGCATCGACCATTGGGATTTCAGCTATGTTTGCAAGTATTCCGAGGTGGTTTCCACTTAATATAGCACTGTTTTTGATGGAAGGCGGCAGTTCGTCGATGCCGATGCCAAGATGCTGGTTGGGCCTGGGTACTTCAAATAAATTACTATTGTTTATACGGGCGTACCAATTACCTCCTAAGCGGGCTGCCAGATCTAATTTACGCTGATCGATGGTCCCGGCTTCGGTCAGGATGCGGTCGTCGATATGAATCAGCATGACTTCCGCAATAACAAGGTTTCCCGCACCGCCGTTTTCCCCCAGGGGCCTAATATCTGTCACTTTACATTCCAATTGTACGGGACTTTCCCTGACACGAAAAGGCCGGATCAAATGAGAGGGTTCCTTAGAAAAACCTGCTTTGACAAACTCATCTGTGTCCTTTGGATAGTCGCAGCTGCTGAGGTTCACCTGCTGAATCATGTCATAGGTAACGATATTGACGGCCACTTCCGGAATCTCCTGCAGATTTAAGAAGGTGTGTTTGGGAGTATTATCACGGACCCGGGTTGAAGGAGAAAAAACAATTACCGGCGGGTTGACGCTGAAAACATTAAAATAACTGAACGGACTCAGATTACTATTTCCCCTGGAATCGATCGTTGAGGCAAAACAAATAGGCCGGGGAGCAATCGCATGGTTGAGAAAATGCTGCACCTCGTTTGTTGTAATATCACTGCAGTGAATTGTTTTATGCATTAGCTGGTTTCTTTCGCGCAAGGATGGAAAAGTCAGTGTCTTCTTTCACAATGGTATTTTTTAAGCGACCCAGGTGTTCAATTTCCATTTCGATTTCGTCTCCTTCCAGCAGCCACTGTTCCTTGTATTCCGCATTATTCAATTTCCCGGTTCCGTTAAGTTCCAGTAAACAGCCTGTCCCCACGGTTCCGCTGCCGATGACGTCGCCGGGGAACAGTTGCACACCGTAACTGCAGCGCTCAATGATCTCAGCAAAAGTCCAATCCATGTCTGCCATATTTCCTTCGCTCACCTGGATGCCATTTACCCAGCACTTCATGGCCAGGTCGTACACGTTTCCGACATGCTCTTTTTTGGCTTCCACTAAATAGTCTTCCAAGTCATCGGGCGTTACTAACATCGGTCCAAATGAGGTGGCGAAGTCTTTCCCCTTTGCCGGGCCCAGGTTTAATTTCATTTCGTCCAATTGCAGGCCCCGCGCACTGAAGTCATTCATAATCATCAGTCCGCCAATGTATTCATCTGCTTCTTCGGCTTTGATATTTTTGCCCGGTTTACAAATCACGATCGCTACCTCCAGTTCGAAATCCAGTTTTTCCAAATGATCCGGCATGCATACAATTTCTCCCGGCCCCTGTATACTGTTGTGGTTAGTAAAATAAAAGACCGGGAACTGGTCAAACTCAGCGATCATCGGTGCATTTCTGTTGCGCCGCGCCGCAGCCACATGCTGTCGAAAAGCATACCCATCCCGGCAACTGGTGGGATTAGGCACGGGCGCCAATACCTGCACGTCTTCAAGAGCGATCCCTTTGAATTTTCGGTTTCCTTCTTCCAATGATAAATTTTTTGCATACGCAATGGGATAAATATATTCCCAGTAATTTAAAAACATCGTCATAGAACTGGGGAGATCCGGATGCATCCGGTCACAGTCATATAAAATACCTTCTACTAAAAATGCCAGCTGAGCATGATCATCTTTTAAATAAGAAACTAACTTCATTGGTTATGATTAAATGAGTCCGCAAGGTAAATTATTTTACAAACGGGAGTGGACATTTTAGCACTGTCGCCCCGAATGACCTGAAATTATAAATATCAATAAACGTAATATGATTTTACACTTTTCTTTAATTTTGCGTAAAGCAATCCCCGATGAAATTTGAAAAGATTCATAACAAAGGGCAGGCCCAGATTTTTAGAAATAAATATTTGGAATATCTCACAAAAACCCATCCGCTCGTCATCTGGAGCCTGTACCTTCCCGTCATCATTTTCCTCCTTTATTATTCCATCGCCCGGCTCCATTTTTCGGCGGGTAAAGCCTTGCTCCTGTTCGGTTCGGGCATTTTTTTCTGGACTTTTTTTGAATATATCATCCATCGTTTTGTCTTTCATTTTGTAGCCGAAAGTCCGAGGGCAAGAAAGATCAGCTATGTCATGCATGGAAACCACCATGAATTTCCCAGGGACAGCCAACGGCTGTTTATGCCAGCGGTTCCCAGTATTATTCTGTCATCACTGATTTTTTTGGTCATGAAGATAGTCTCGGGCACATTTGCCTTTGCATTTTTTCCGGGATTTCTGCTGGGTTATCTCACCTACGCCTCTGCGCATTATGCGATTCATGCCTGGCACCCGCCTTTTAAGTGGATGAAACCCATTTGGCGCAATCACCATTTGCATCACTACAAGGATGACGAGAAAGGCTTCGGCGTCAGTTCTCATTTTTGGGATATCGTTTTTGGCACCACCTTCGATCTGAAGGCGGAAAAAGAAGACAAAGAAGCGGTTACGCAACTCATGTTCAAAAAAAAGGCACTTCAAAATAATTTGCGGTAAGTACGATGTACTTTTTCCCGGACGGCCCCGGTGGCAGCATGCAGTGCCAGCATCTTTTTATTAAAATCTCCTACCCACGCCAGTTCGGCCTCTGTGATCGTATTGCGGGGCAGGACTTCCAGTTGCAGCCTTCTGATGATTCCGCTTTCGATTCCCTTGTTTTGATATTTTTTCTTGCACCCCATCACGATAAACCGGATGCGGTGAATGGAAGTCGTTTTGCTGAGCCAGAAGAATCTCATTTTATTGAGCAAATGCAGTTTCCCCTTCAAGGGTTTTAATATGACATTGATGTCGGGGAGCGCCAGGACGAATGCGATGGGCTCCTGCTGGTGATAGGCAAACCATATTATTTTTTCATCGACGATGGGCTTCATTTCTGCAAAAGATCGTTGAATGGTTTTCAATTCGATCGGGGTAAAATTTTCAAATTCACTCCACGCATCATTGTAAATTTCGATAAAATCCCTGGCGAACTGTTGAAAATGCCGCTGTTCAAAATGGCGGAAGGTATACTCCGGTTTGCTGGAAATCCAGTCAGCGATCTTGGTAAAACGTTCGGGAAATGGCTTCGCCACGTGAATGACATTGGTATACTGGTCATACAGCCTGGTAAACCCATAATGTTCGAAGAACGCCTTATAATAGCTCGGATGGTAATTCATGCCTACCCCAGGAGACACAAATCCTTCAATTAATAATCCCCAGTATTTGTCGTTTTCGCCAAAATTCACGGGTCCGTCCATGCCTTTGGCGTTGTGTTGTATCAACCAATTTTTGGCAGTATCGAAAAGTTCAAACGCCACGTTTCGGTCATCGACCGACTCAAAAAAACCGATACCGCCGATCATGAAATCAGGGTTTTTATTTTTTTCATAATTGATAAAGGCCGCAATGCGGCCATTGATAGCGTCTCCTTTTTTCAGGATCCACCGGGTGCAGATTCCATGAGAGTAAAAATTATTCTGTTTCGGATCAAAGATGGATTCGATATCCTTATCGAGGGGAGAAATAAAATTAGGATCAGTCTTATACAACTTTCTTGGAAATTCAAGGAATGCCTTCCTCGACTTTCTATCGTTTACTTCGACTATCATCTAGTCTAAGATACAAAAAACCGCCGCTCACCAGCCATGATCTGGATCAGTTTTTTCCTGGCTGTTAAACCTATTACGCGATTCAATTTTTTGCAGCTGGCGCTCAATGATAAGCTCCGCGATCAATTCAGCCGCATCGGTATGGGGGCTGTCTTTGAGCAGTTGCTTCAATTTCCGTTCATTGACATCAATACGGTAAAGCAATTGGATCAGGGAGTTAAAATCCCTTTGGATCAGTTCATTAATCAGTTCAGTCAGCTTTTGGCGCAGCGGGGCAAGGGGTTCCTGCCCAATAGCATTGGTCGCCGCAATGATCTTTTCAGGGACAGCCAATTGATTTTCGTTACTCATTTGTAAAGGATGTGCTTTAATATTTTTCCATAACGCCTAGTCCGAACAGGGCAAAATCATATTGCACCGGATCACAGGGATCAAATTTCCGCAACGCCTCCGTCAATTCCAAGGCGGCCTGCCAGTCGACTTGCTTTCGTTGCAGTAACTTAAAGTGCCTCGCCACCCGTGCAACGTGTAGATCTACCGGGCAGATCAGTTGGGCAGGACTAATGGATCTCCAAAGCCCGAAATCGACCCCCCGCTCGTCTGTGCGGACCATCCACCGCAGAAACATGTTCAATCGTTTGCAGGTGGATTTCTTTTGGGGAGCAGCAATGTGCTTTTTTGTCCGGGCTGGCACATCCTCCAGTGAAAAGAAGTACTGGTAAAAGCGATTCAGACCATTTTCAATCACGTCACGTTTACCATAAAGTGCCGGCTGCCCGGGGCCTGGGAAAAAGGCCGACTCCAGGGAACTGTATTTCAGGTAGTGGGACTTAAAGAATGCGATAAAATACAACAGGTCGGTGTCGTTAAAAGTTCGGTGAGAAAATTTTTCCATTTTTTTCAGATCCGCTTCGGTGTGGCAGAGACAAAAATCGAGCGGCGCATCATCCATTAGTTCCAGGACCCTTCGGCTTTTGCTGATTATGGTCTTGCGGATGCCCCAGGCAAATATGGCTGCGAAAAAACCAGCAATTTCAATATCCTGCTTTTTCGAAAATAAATGCGGGATACTGACGGGATCCTCCCCGATAAAAGAAGGCTGATTATACTCGACGACCTTTTGATCAAGAAAATCCTTCAGGTCAGTTATTTCCTTTTTTCCCACAGTCCTCGGTGTCTTAAATGATGAAAAATTCCGCGATTGGCGCGCATCTCCCGGCCAAAGCCGCTTCCTTCCCAAGAGGAAACCGGCCTTCTTCCAGTGTCAGCAGGAACCCGCTCCGCTCGCCGGCAAGAGG
>Ga0075030_100006248_pt1 | contig 10661 bp, 7 predicted proteins | sample LitLauG_LLR_2012_FD_71393 | JGI IMG/M metagenome (GOLD analysis project Ga0075030, IMG submission 71393) | Freshwater sediment microbial communities from Pennsylvania, USA - Little Laurel Run_MetaG_LLR_2012 | ecosystem: Environmental > Aquatic > Freshwater > Creek > Sediment | place: USA...
CCTGTATAGTGAGCGCGGTTGAAGTGATAGAACGGCGAAACGGTCAGTACTGTTCCTTCGTTTACCGTGTGCAGCCAAGAAAAGTTCACGAACGCGTCGCGCTCGTTTTCAATATCGCGAATCCCGGCAGCCTGCTGATCGGGATCGTTGGGCACCTGGAAATGATCGCCACGCAAGGAAGTGACCAGCCGCAGCTGATCGTCGGGCGTCTTGTTGAAGATGATCGACCCAAAGCCGCCGAGCCCCGCTGCCAGGTCGTGGTTCACTTGCGGGCTCGGCGTCTCCAGGCCGAGGTCCGTCCGATAACCTGAGAAGCTGCCGTAATAGGCGAAGCGCTCGGTATGGTCGCCGAAGCTAAGCTGATCGTTCGTGTTGTTGAAGCTGCCGTAACTCGTAACCAACTCGGCTTGCCGGTTGCGCTCGAATCCCGAGCGCGTCACCACGTTGAACACACCATAGGTCCGGTCACCATATTCCGCGTTGTACCCACCGCGCTGCACTTCCAGGTAGTCAATGTCTTTGGGATCGAACTGCGGGCCGACATTCGAAGCAATGTTTGTATTCGGAACCGGCACTCCATCCAGCAGCCACGAGACCTGGTGCCCGCCGCGAATGTGCAACTGGTCGTGCACCATGTACGCGCTGGGAACATAGTCCGTGATCATCGCCATGCTGTTGGTTTGATCGGCGCCCGGCGTCTCATTCACCTGCTGTCTGCTGATCACGCTTTGCGTGGTCGAGGACTCCGTGTTCACGTCCGATGGCCGGTCCGTAACTTCTACGGTCTCTTTTTCCCGAGCCACCGCCAGCGCAAAATGCACCTTGGCTTCCCGGCCCGAGGTCAGCACGATCTGCTGCTGCTCAACCGCAAATCCCGGCACCTCCACCGTAACTTGATATTCGCCGACCGGAACCGACTCAAACCCGAATTCACCGGCGCTGTCGCTCGTCGTGGCCTTGGTCCACGCAGAGTTCAGGGCTCGAATTGTGATGGGAGCACCCTGTACCGGACGGTGCTGCGGATCATGCACCAACCCTCGCACCGAGCCGAAGATGGTGGCGCCCGCGGTCAGAACCGCCAGCACCAGAAAGATCGCTGAACCCGTTAACCTGCGCATACGGAGCCTTCCGTTCTCTAGTGGCGAGCCGGAGCAGAATTCTGCGGCGCCAGCCGGACCTCTGCCGCCAGCAGCTTTTCGTCATGCCTGCGGGCATGAATCACGACCCGGTCGCCCACATGAACATCCGAAAGCGAGATGCCTTGCTCGGCGCGAACCACCTTGGTCGTCTTGTCGACTTCCACTTCCTTCACCTCGCCCTTCGGCGTTTTCACCGTCAGCGAATGATCAGAGATCGCAGTGACCGTCCCGAGGATGTGCTCCATGTCGCCGTGCGCGAATGCGGTTGTCGCCAGCGCGAAAATGGCCAGCACTAATATTGCTTTCTTCAGCATGTGGTCTCCTTCGACCTAGTGTTTGTGATCGTCATTACTATTCGAACCGCCGTTCAGAAAATCCTGTTCCGCTTTTTCTTCCTCGATATCCACCGCACTTCGCGGATTGAAATGCTCCATGGTCTTTATTTCTTCCGGCGTGATCCTCGGCAGGTGCCGAATGAAAAGCACCAGCTTCCAGCTATCCTGGTCGCGGTCTGCGTCGCCCCACGCCGGCATTCCCGTCCAGCGCACTCCGTTGTGAATGATGTAGTACAACTCTCCATCGGTCAGGTTCTGCGTCGCCGCCAACCGCATGTCGGGCGCGCGCGGGTAAAGATGACGGCCCATTTCGGTTTCGCCTCCCCCGTCGTTGCCGTGGCAGCGGGCACAATGGTCAGCAAAATGGTGCGTGGCTTCCTGCAGCAACTCCGGAGAACTCGTAAACGGATTCTGAGCTGCTCGCGCCTCTTTTGGTATGGAAAGGCTGCGCAACCGGTGCGCCAGCCAAGCCTCCCCCGCCGAGGGCGTCTCCCGCGCACGGGAAGAAATGTGTAATGTCGCGTAGGCCGCAAGCCCAATCGCCAACGCCAGCAAAGCCACGACGAATTTCAGTCCACGGGTCATTCTGATCTCGTGAAAAATACCTGCTGCGCCTTCCAGACAATCCAGACCGCACGGTGATCGCACGCAGAGTTGAATTCTGTTCCCTGACGTGCAGAGCGAAAACGCCGATCCGCGTCAACACTTTTTGGAAATTACTCAGAAGAACTTAGAGGAGAGAAGGCGGAGGACCGCGAACATAACGGGAAGTAATCAGGTCGGCACCGCATGAGGAAAGATAGCTCGGCGCCGCCAGCGTATGACTTTGCGGGGCGACCTTCCCGCCCGCCGCAGCCTGAGGCTGCGCCCACTGGGCCACCGCTAGCGCACGGCAGCAGGAGTGCTGTCCAGAATCGTTAGACTGAAACGTGGCCTCTGACGAGGCGCCTGCTGATTCATGGCAGCGGTGAGCTTTCCGCAGGCAGCATGCATGCTGTGGTGTGGCTGAGAACGCCATCGCCAGCGGAGCGAATGTCCCCACGAGAGCGGCTAACAACAATAGTCTGGAGGTCAGTCGATGCATTTCAGCTGTTTTGCCCCACACTTTCGCGGCGAACTGTGCAAACAGAATAGGTTAGAGAAAGCCGTAACGCAAGTTGAGGCGCTTTGTGGGCGTGCGCGAAGCGGGAGCCCACAGCCGAAATCCCGAGCGTAGCCGAGAGCCTGCCCTGAGCGAACCCGAGCGCTGCGCGAGGGGAGTCGAACGGGGATCCGGTTGAGGCGTTTACGCATCGTCCGAAACGCTACTACAGTCCCCAGCCTTACAGGGGCTGTTTGAACCCCTGCCTTTTCAGACTCTACTGGGTCTGCTTGAACTCGCCGCCCTTGACAATCCAGCCCCGGCAGGGGCGTCGCGAAAATAGCCCACCGCTTTAACGGTGGGTAAACGTTGAACTATCATCCCAGTCCAGTAGGGACGGCTGGCCTCACCTCCCGCCCTTGCAACCCGGGACATGCACCGGGGTGAACCATGAGGTTGAGACCTCAATTTGCCATGTGTTAGCATCTGAGGTTTTCGCAGGCGCTCTCCAGCAGGCCTGTACTCTGGCACTCGGTCATTTTCTATAGCTGAACCTGCTGGAAACGAAGGAGTCCGGGCGGAACAGGTTTTCATCGCAAGCAGATCGATAGCAGGAGGCAGCGGCCGGGCACGAAGTCACTGAAGACCGGGGCTTAGATTCTCTTGTCCTACGCGGTATGCAGCGGGTCCAACGAACCACGCGCGACGACCCGCCCTTCCACGCGCAAGCCAGGATTTCCAAAGACTGGAGACTCGGTTCGGGAAGTGTACGGTCTGAAATTTGTCCGGCCAGGCCCCACGCAAGGAGCTGATCCGTGAAAGTTTACGAAGGCGCGAATATCCGTAATGTAGTGTTGGTCGGCCACGGTCATGCCGGCAAAACCTCCCTCGTCTCCGCCATGCTTTACACCGCCGGAGCCAGCCAGCGTCTCGGTCGCGTCGACGATGGCAGCGCCCCCACCGACTACGACGAAGAAGAAATTGCCCGCAAGATGTCCATCTCCACAGGCCTCGCGTACGCCGAGTGGGGCAAGACCAAGATCAACTTTCTCGATACTCCCGGCTTCAACATGTTTGTGCACGAGGCCAAGCTGGCCATGCCTGCGATAGAGTCTGCATTGGTCGTTGTGGATGGCGTCGCCGGCGTCGAAGTCGTCACCGAGCGCGTTTGGGGCTATTGCGACGAAATCAACCTGCCCCGGATGATTGTCGTCAGCCGCATGGATCGTGAGCGCGCCGATGCCACACGCGTGATGGAATCGCTCACCAAGGCCTTTGGCCGCCTTGTGATGCCGCTGCAGATGCCCATCGGCAGCGAAAAAAATCTGACCGGGATCATCGACCTGGTCCGCATGAAGGCCTACACCTACGAACTGGGCGGAAGCGGAAAGGGCAAAGAGGGCGAGATCCCCGCCAACCTGAAAGACGCCGCTCAGGAGCAGCACGAAAAACTGGTGGAACTCGTGGCCGAAGGCAAAGATGCCCTGATGGAAGAATTCTTTGAAAAGGGAACTATCCCGGAAGAGGATCTGGTTCCTGCTCTCCACGAAGCTATTCGCGAAGACCGCATCTTCCCCGTCCTGTTCACTTCCGGCCTGGGCAACATCGGCGTCGACGAACTGATGGACTTCATCGTCGACTATACGCCCGCACCTGTGGAGCGAGGCTCGGTCCAGGGTGAAGTCACCACCGGAAATGGCGAGCCACCGACGCGCAAAGTGGACGACTCCGCGCAGCTCTCGTTATACGTCTTCAAGACCGTATCCGATGCCTTCGCCGGGCGAATTTCTTATTTCAAAGTCTGTTCTGGCGTCTTGAAGAACGATGCCACCGTGCAGAACTTCACGCGAAACTCGCAGGAAAAGCTGGCACATATCTCGATCATGCAGGGCAAAACCGCCGTGCCCGTGACCGAACTGCGCTCTGGCGACATCGGTGCCGTCGCCAAACTCAAAGACACACTTACCGGCGACACGCTCGGCGACAAGGCAGCGCCCATTCAGTATCCCAAGGTGAAGCTCCCCGAGCCGGCCATCACCTTCGCCATCGAACCCAAGACCCGCGCTGACGAAGACAAGCTGGGTGTCGGGGTCCACAAACTAATGGAAGAAGACGCCATGGTGCGATTCTTCCGTGATCCGCAAACCAAGGAGTTCCTCATCGCCGGCACGGGACAACAGCACATCGAAGTCCTGGTTTCAAAGATGCGGAAGCGCTATCACACTGAGGTCATCCTGAAAGCGCCGAAGGTGCCCTACCGCGAGACCATCCGCGGCAAGGCCGATGTGCAGGGTCGCCACAAGAAGCAAACCGGCGGGCACGGGCAATACGGAGATTGCAAGATCAAGATGGAACCGCTACCACGAGGTGGCGAGTTTGAATTTGTAAACGACATTTTTGGCGGCGCGATTCCCAGGAACTTCATTCCTGCCGTCGAAAAGGGGATTAAAGATGCAGCCGCCCGAGGCTACCTGGCCGGATTCCCCGTGGTCGACTTCCGGGTCGTGCTCTACGACGGCTCCTACCACGACGTCGACTCGAACGACCTCTCCTTCCAGATGGCAGGCCGCATCGCCTTCAAGAAAGCCATGGAGCTGGCCCGGCCTACGCTGCTCGAACCCGTCATGTCGGTTGAGATCACGGTCCCCGACGAATTTGCCGGCAGCATCATGGGCGACCTGAACAGCCGACGGGGCCGCATTCAAGGCATGGACAACAAAGGCGGCAATACTGTGGTGAAAGCTGAAGTGCCGATGGCGGAAATGCTCACCTATGGCGTGGATTTGACGTCGATGACGCAGGGCCGCGGCAGCTTTAACATGGAAATGAACCACTACGATGTAGTGCCCACCCAGTTGCAGGAAAAGATCGTTGAGAAGGCGAAGGCGGCGCGCGGCGAACAGCCGGAAGAAGAAGAGTAGTAACGCTCGTCGGCTGGCGGTGTCTGGAGTAGCGGATCTCGACTCCGAAGCCTTGCCTGCCCCATGCTGCAGGGGCCAAGTCTGTCGCGGGCAAGCGTGTCGCGGGCGCCCTTGCCCGCGAGGTGTTCTGCAAATTACTTAACCGGTGGTTCAGTCTTTGCGTTGTGCTGCAGCTTGGGCGCCGCAGGCACCGAAACAATCGTTTCGGTCGTGCGGTCCATCTCGTACGTTTCTCTCTTGCGCGAGCACGACGGCACCGCGAAAACTTCCTCTTCCTCGGGCGTCAGCGGCTCGGCATCGAAAACAATCTTCCCTTCCGCGGTAAATCCGCTCACACGAATATCCAACGAGCATTCCCGCTCGAACAGCTTGTGGAACGTGCGCGGGAAGTCCGGCTGCTGGAAAGTCCCGTTGCGCGCATCGTAGATCACGATACTGCGCGTAATGCCCGGCGCCTCGTATTGCCACTCCGCCAGTTCAAGCAACAGGCGACGGCTGTCGGCGGACCAGTCCACCGGACGCAGCGAATTGCCGGCTTCTACGTCACTGGGTTCCTGCAGAAACACAATTTTGTAGTCCGGGCTTTCGTTCGCCACAAACAGACGTGAACTGTTCACACACAACGGCCCGGAATAACCCGCCGGCCTTTGCGGATAGAGCGCGTGGGCTTCGTTTTCGGCGTAGGCCCGACGCTTCCCGTCGGGCGAGACAAAAATTTCGGTGCGTGCTGTCCGCGACGCCAACGGCGGCTTCTCGCCGCAAGTCACATGTGCGGTATCGGGCGGTGCGACCGTGGTTGGCGTGGGATTGGCCTGCGCCATCGCGAAGGAACTGCCCAACAGCAGGAGGAACGTAACTTGTAGAGTGGAAGTCTTTCGCACAGCAGAATTGTAAAGCAGGCCATGGCCGTGGCAACGTCTAATTGACACAAGCGGCGCCGCCCCCTCTGCTGACACGCACCGGCTTCCAGGGCTATCCTTCCGACATGCGCCAGCACCGACCTCTTTTTTCTTTTTGCACCTACGCCGTGCTTCTTGTGTCCTCTGTGCTTCCCGCCCAAGAAGCCGCAACTTCACCGGTCACGATCACAGTCAGCGATCCATGGGGCGCTCGTGTCGCCCACGCGCAGATTCGTGCGATCCCCGCGCCCGACCCTGCACCCGCGAAAATGGAAACTAACGATAGAGGCGAGCTCACCCTCAATCTGAAGCCCGGCGGCTATGCACTCTTCGTCCAGATGGGTGGTTTCACCGCGCTCCCCAGTCACATCGGAGTGAGGACTTCACAAGAACCGCAGGCCATCCCTGTTGTTATGCAGTTGGCGCCCGCAGGGTCGCCCACTGTTTACAGTGCGTCTGACAAGGACGCTCTTCTCCTTTCGGCTTCCCCCTACCACCCGGACGTGCTGTTGAAAGCAGCCCAATTCAAGACTCTGCCTCACACCTCAGTCACCGTTCACAATCCGCACAGCGATGCTCAGGAAACCTATTCCGGAGTGCGCGTCGCCGACCTGCTTGATCTCGTGGGAGCGCCTCTCGGCAAAGAGTTCCGCGGTGTCGCGCTCGCCAGCTATCTGGTCTTTCACGGTTCCGATGGCTACGAAGCTGTGCTCGCTCTCGCCGAGGTTAATCCCGACTTCCATCCCGGCGAGACAGTTGTCGCCGATTCGATGAACGGCCAGCCTCTCGATGCGAAGTCGGGACCGTTCAAACTTGTCGTGACCGAAGACAAGCGTCCGGCCCGCTGGGTGCGTAATCTCGACGCCATCGCACTGAAGTTCGCTAACTAGAGGAGTCTGTGAAACGCGCTCGCAAAACGACCCTCTCGCTCCCGCTGGCCGCGCTCACGCTGCTTGCTCTTGCTATGCTTGTGGCTTCTGCTCAGCCGCAGACATCCAAAACTAGCATGACGCTTAAGGTCGATCACGCTTCCGTTTGCGGTTCAGATCTTGATCCCATGCGGCAGGCCTTCGCCAGCGTCGGGCTTCCCACCGACTACGGCGGCCCTCATGCCAACGGTGTGACTCATATGGCGCTGCTCGGTTTTGACGACGGGTCCTACCTCGAACTGATCGCACCCATGAAATCGACGGATCACGCGTCAGGCATGATGTCCGGCTGGGACAAACTCATGTCAGGCAACGCCGGCCCTTGTGCATGGGCAATCGGAACGAGTGGCATTCACGCGGAAGTCGCGCGCCTGAAATCGGCAGGCATCAAAACCACCGGCCCTGAACCCGGCGGACGCAAGAAACCCGATGGCACTCAGATCGGCTGGGAGACTGCTTCAGTCGGTACAGGCGCGCCGGGAGCAACGCTCCCGTTCATGATCGAGGATAAGACTCCACGAAACCTGCGCGTGCAACCTTCCGCCGGCCTTAAGGGAAGTGGACTGACCGGAGTTACCGTCGTCATTCTCGGCGTAAAGGATCTTGAAGCGTCTGTCGCACTCTTCCGGAAAGCCTACGGCTGGCCCGCGCCACAGATGGCCGAAGCGAAGGATTTCGAAGCAAAGATCGCCAATTTCCCCGGCACGCCGGTAATGCTCGCGGCTCCCCTCGACAAACTGTCATGGCTCGCCGAGAGAGTCGACAGATTCGGAGAAAGTCCTGTCGCCTACTTGCTCGGCACGGCAGACATCGTTGCAGCTTCGAAGAGGTTCGCCCTCGCAAACTCATCCCAATGGTTCGGCCGCCATCTCGCCTGGTTTGAGCGGGAAAAACTTACCGGTATGCGCATCGGGATAATCGAAGAATCAAAAACTGGGAAATAGCCCTTACTGACGCACCTTGACTCACCTTTCCCAATTTCTGCTGTCATCCTGAGCGAAGACGTTCTTCAGGCGTAGCGAAGGATCTGGCGCGCATCTCTGGTGAAAGAAAAAACGCAACGGTGAGTCCACAAATCCCAAAACGGCTACTCTTTTTCCAGCTCGACGCGCCGGTTCAACGCGCGCCCCTCGATCGTGTCATTTGTAGCCTTGGGCCGGGAGGCTCCGTAACCGGCTGTGCTTAACCGGTCGCCGTCGATCTGATATTGCTCCACCAGGGCCTGCTTGACGGCAGCTGCCCGCTTCTTCGAAAGATCCAGGTTGTACACATCGCCACCGATATTATCCGTGTGCCCATCCACCTTCAGCTTCCACGTCGGATTCTTCGTCATTACGTCCGCAATTTCCTTGAGTACCGGCTCCGATTCCGGCCGGATCGTCGCCGATGCCGTATCAAAGTAAATCCCGTAGACCTCCACTTTTCCCGTGTCCTTCAGCTGCTGCTCCATCTTGCTTTCAACGGGGAACGAGATCTTCACCACTTTGAGTTCGAATTTGTCCTCGTTCATGTGGAAATCAAGCGTCACCGGAACGTTCGGATCGTCGAGAAAATACACATCTGTCGTCTGGTCGCCGAGCCTGCCCCGGGCATGGATCGCCGGCAAACTCACCTGCTGGCCGTTCACGATCGCCGTAAACGGCACCTGCTCCGGCTCCACACGCGTCAGCGTTCCCCCCTTTCTTTCGGTTTCCCTCTGGTAGCCGGGTGTGTCCTCATTTACGCCGACGTACGTAAACTCAGCGGGCTGGTTAGATTTCAGCGCGTTGTAAACGTTCATCGGCATAGTGAACATCGAGACGTCGGGCACCAGCCGCGCCGCCGTAGCCCCGTATACGGTCATGTATTTCGACGCGTTCAGCATGGCGGTGCGGCATACAGTCCGCGTCCCGGTGGAATTCCCGCCGTTGGGCCGGGGAGCGGAGCCATTCATCGTGACCGAATCCGCGTCCATCTGCGAAAGTTGCAGCAGACTTTCCACGTCGCCCTGCTTGGTCGTCCAGACGCGCGCCAGCGTGAGACCCTGTTTCAGAGGGATCGTCGCGGCCGCGTCGGACGTCTTGTTGACTTCGACCTGTGCCGGGTCCAGCGGTGGACAACTCTTCGCCGCCGGTGTGCCCATGTTCGCCAACTTGCCCAGGCCGCCGCTCAGCCCGCCGGCTTGCTTCATCTCCTGCTTCGCGGTCGATACGACCTCTTCGGCCTTCTTCTTTATGCGGTAGGCCGCGTAGAAGCAGGTCGCCATACCCATGATCAGGCCGAAGGCGATCAATCCGACAAAGACCCACAGCAGCGTCATCAGGGAACTTTTTTGCGGAGCAGGGGCGGCGGCTGGAAGTGCTGTGGCCGGGCCTGAAGGAGGCGGCATAGCTGGGATAGCCGGCGAAACGGGTGCCGCGACCGGAGGTGTTGCCGGAACTGACGGCGTCGGACCTGGCGCGGTTGCCTGTGGCTGTGGCGCTTGTGGCGGCGCAGGCGTCGGAATAACCGGCGCGGGCGGCACAACCGCGGTTGGAGCTACCGGCGTGGGCTGCGCTCCCTCCGCTCTTGCCCCGCACTTGGCGCAGAACTTCGCTCCCGCTGCGAGCGCTCCGCCGCAATTGACGCAGAATGCCATCTGCCCCGTTGGACTGGCACGTTACAAAGCAGACTGGCGAAAGTCAATCCGAAACAGGTTCGCGCACACACTTAAACAAGACTCCGACATACCCAGGAAGTCTTTAGCAAGCACTTCCAACTCACAATCAGGAACTGGTAACATCCGGCCAGTGGCTACTGCCAAACAAAATCCAAACCTGATCGCGCCGAACGCGCGCTTGAACGAACGGCTGGTCTCCGCCGCGCCGGTCGAGGACGATTCCTCGTTTGAACTCAAGCTCCGTCCGCAGCGCCTCGTAGAGTTCATCGGACAATCCAAGGTCAAAGAAAACCTGGCTGTCGCGATCGAAGCCACGCGCTCCCGCGGCGAGGCCCTCGACCACGTGCTGCTCTACGGCCCACCCGGCTTGGGCAAGACGACCCTCGCCAACATCATCGCCAACGAACTGGGCGTGGCCTTCCAGCAGACATCAGGCCCAACCCTCCAGATCAAGGGCGACCTCACGGCGATTCTCACCAACCTGCGCGACAAGCAGGTTCTGTTCATCGACGAAGTCCATCGCCTGCAACCGGCGCTGGAAGAAATTCTCTATTCCGCGCTCGAAGACTACAAACTCGACATCATCATCGGCCAAGGCCCGTCTGCCCGCACGCATACCATGGACGTGAAGCCCTTCACGTTCATCGGCGCTACCACCCGCGCCGGGCTGCTCTCGGCGCCGCTACGCTCGCGCTTCGGCATCATGCTGCGCCTGGAGT
>Ga0075030_100006249_pt1 | contig 10660 bp, 8 predicted proteins | sample LitLauG_LLR_2012_FD_71393 | JGI IMG/M metagenome (GOLD analysis project Ga0075030, IMG submission 71393) | Freshwater sediment microbial communities from Pennsylvania, USA - Little Laurel Run_MetaG_LLR_2012 | ecosystem: Environmental > Aquatic > Freshwater > Creek > Sediment | place: USA...
AAACTGAAGTCCGCTTTCGCCAGCAATCCCACATTCACGACTTTGTCCGCGACAGTCTTCGCATGGCACTCATCAAGGCCCGGCCCGCAGCCGGCTTCCTCGCCGCCATCGAGTCGCAACCCACCGCCAGTCCCTCGCTGATGCCTCCCGCCGCTTCGCCTCTTCCTGGTTCGCCGGACTCGGCGGGCGTTCCACCGCTCCCGAACTCCGATCCCGACGCATTCGAGACCGCCCACTCCGATGCCGAGCCTTTCCAGTTGACCTCGCGGCAGCCCTCGCCTGTTCCGGGCAGCCTGCCCTTCAGCGTCGACAGCCTGCGAATGGACAACTTCGACCGAAAGGCCTGGGGCGAAGCTGCCGCAGCCCTGTTTCAGCCGGGCGAGGTCTCCGGGCTGGAGAGTTGTAGCCCTGGCGCCGGCAGTCTATCGGGAAATGGTCACGATGCCGCAGCAGCGACAGCCCTGGTGGAAGCCGAGCAGGCGGCAGCCAACTTGAACCATCTGGGCTCCCTCAAGCCCCTCGCCCAGTTGCGCGAGTCCTTCATTTTGGCCGCCGGAGACGACGGATTATGGATTATCGATCAGCACGTGGCCCACGAACGAGTGCTCTTCGAAAAAATTTTGCGGGATCGCCAGGTGGAAAAAGTGCAGCGCCAGAGGTTACTAATGCCCCTGCTGGTCGAACTCAAGCCCGAGCAGATGGTGGTTTTTGCCGGGATTGCTGGAGAGCTGGAGCGCAATGGCTTCGAGGTGGAACCCTTTGGACCACATACACTTGCGGTCAAAGCGGCACCAGTCGGTCTGGATGGGGCTCAACTCGAACGAACCTTGTCTGAAGTCATTGAACAATCCGCAGCCGGCCCTGAGGACTCCTATGAAACCAAGCAGAATCATGATCTTACAACGCTGCGCACACGGATTGCCGCCTCCATTGCTTGCCATTCTGCCATCAAGGTCAATACTGCACTTGATTCCGTTCGCATGGAGTGGTTACTCTTGGAGCTTGCAAAGACAGAGCACCCAACGAGTTGCCCACACGGACGTCCAATAGCATTGCTGTACTCATGGAAAGAGATTCTGCGGGCCTTCCATCGAATCTAATTCGCATTTAGAATGGTTGGGTAGGTGGCTTCCGCCGCTCTCAGGAGCGCAAGGAAGCCCGGCGCGCAGCGTCTTCTTGAACCAACCAGGGTAAAGGCCGCAGAGCCCACTCGACGTAACCTTCTGGAAGCCAAGACCATACAAGAACTCAGGTGACCTGGTGGTATGCCTGAAGAACGCCTGATCGCCAGCCTGGAAGTGAGGTTTTTCTTTGACAGCAGAGCAATTGGAAGCTTCGCGCGCCGAAAGGATGCGCTTTAACGGACACGGGACACTCACACTGGAAGACGCCCGTGTGTGGATCGAGGAGACCGGCTTATGTCTCTTTTTGCCCAGACGGCAGTTCGCCTCATCCATCGCACCTTCCTTCGTTGAGGCCGTAGCGGGTCATCAGAATGCGAACCCCGATTCCAAACACATTGCGCTTGCAGAGGAGTTGCTGGTGCGCCTCGAGACAGACGGCGTAGCCGTGCGCTTGAATCTGCTGGGACAGCCCGGCGAGCAGCCGGACTTTGTTGTCGCTGCCTGGGTTCTGCCCTATGTGTATGCGCTCCGTGGCGACCGCGACTGGCGTCGCAGCCCGCAGCTCACCGGCTCGCGCCAGGTTTCGCAACTCGCTGTCCAGGCCTACAAATTGCTGGAAGCGGGCGACACCACCATCCCATCTCTAAAGCACACACTCGGCCGCGAAGTCACGGAAGGCGCCGTTCTGCGTGCCATCACTGAGCTTTGGCAGCAGCTTCGCATCATTCCGGTCATCTCGGCTCCCGGCGTCACTGCCAAGTGGCAACTGCTGCGTACTCGTTTCCAAAAAGCCATTGCGGAAGGCGCGTCCACCTCCCAGGTCACCGCCATCTCGGTGCTCGCCTCAATCTATCTGCAGGCCGTCATCGCCGCCAGCATGGAAGAGGTGGAGATGTTCCTTGCGCCGCTGACTGCGCGCAGCAAGGTTCGCGAAGTACTTCGCGGGCTGGTGGCGACTCGCCAGGTCCACACCATCTCGCTCGGGCACGCCCCCCACTTCTATGTTGCCGGAACGCTGCCGGAGTTCGCTGTTGCTCCCACCGCGTACGCCAGTTCTTCCATGCCGGCATCTTCCTACTTCCTGCATTCACATGAGCGCGAAGAGGAGCAGCACAATCGGTTTGTCCAGCCTCCAATCGCGGCAGCTCCACTCGTGCCGGTCGCGCCGGTTACGGCTCCCGAAGTCCACACTCCCCGGATTCCCGTCGCCCACCAGCCGGCCGCTGTTGGAAAGTCCTCGTCGGTTCGAACCCATTTCAGCCGTCCGGCTTCCCATGCACGCGACCGCAAGCCAGCGCAAAGCACTTCAGGAAACCGTGCGGCACGCCGTTCTGGCCCGGAAGGCCGGAGCCCGTCGGCCCGGCCTGCGGGCAAGCGCTCCGCCAGCAGCTCTCGCCCAGCGTCTGGTGCGCGCTGGACAGCTAAAACAGCCAAAACCAGTAATGGCAACCGTAATGGCACTCATGCCAATTCCAGTTCGTCAAACGGATCCAGGACGAACGGGCCCCGGAGCAACGGAGCTCGTAGCAATGGAAATGGCAGCGTCCGCAACCACGCGTCCAAGTCTTCCACAAGGCCTCGGAACACGAGTCCGTCCGCCGCTGCAATCGGAAAACGGAATGGCAACGGGAACGGCAACGGGCATCACAACGGCGTAAAGCCGGCCGGCAAGCCGGGCGCGACGGCACGTGCCGGCAGTCTTGTTCGTGGAACCAGCGCCGCCAGGAAAGATGCGCGGCCCGATGCACGCTCTTCGCGCACCAGCCGCAAGCCCGCTTTGGCGGCTGGCGCCAAGGCTGGAAATTCGAAGCGATACGGCTTTACGGCCCCGGCAAAACCGAATGCCGGGCGGAGCACAAAGAAGCGCGGATGACCGACGAAGAAAGTTCCTTTCGCTCAGAAGATCCTGGCCGGAAGATAATCGTCGCGATCGACGGGCCATCTGGCGCCGGCAAAAGTACGATTGCCCGCCGACTGGCCAGGCATTTTGGCCTGCTGAACCTTGAAACCGGCGCAATGTATCGCGCCTTTGCCCTCAAGGCGCTCCGCGCTGAACTGCCTTTGGACGAAAGCGCAGGCCTTGAAAGACTAGCCGCGGAAACCACCATCGGTCTCGAGCCTGGCGACGACGACAACCGTGTATTGCTCGACGGCGAAGACGTTACCGGACTGCTTCGCAATCAAATCGTCACCGATGGAGCCTCGCGAGTGAGCGTCTTTCCCGCTATTCGCGCCTGGATGGTCCGACTGCAACAGCAACTCGGTGCGGCCGGAGGCGTGGTGATGGAAGGCCGCGACATCGGCACTGTCGTCTTTCCCCATGCCGACGCCAAGATATTCCTGGACGCCGCTCCAGAGGTGCGTGGAATGCGCCGATACGATCAGCTCGGCGGCAGCAGCCACATTCCTGAAATTCAACCCGAAGAGGTCATCCGGGAGCTGCGCGCCCGCGACCAGCGCGACCGCAACCGCGCCGATTCTCCCCTCAAGCCGGCTTCCGATTCCGTCATTCTGGACTCGACCGACATGACGCTGGAAGAGGCAGTCAAGGCAGCGGTGGCTATCGTCGAAGCCAAGCTGGCCAGCCCTCGGACATGACTTGAGATCGGTCCCAGCAGCAGAAACTAGCAGGAATCCGGCGGGAAATCCAGGCGTTCTTTCTCCCTTCGATGAGGAAATCTCTCCGCTGTCAGCTATTTCTCAAGCAAAAAATCCCCTCAAAAGCGCCCTCCGATAGGTTACTTAGTGCATAATTAGTACACAGCGCACACGGGCGACTTCCCCCTCTTGTTCTCTGTTTCAGGAGATGCATATGTCCGGCAAATGCCTCTCGTGCGGTTCGACGGACCTCCGAGTTTCCCGCTTTAGATTGAAGGACATTTCCCGTTTGATCCTCTTCCAGTACCCCATGCGCTGCTGGGTCTGCCGCCAACGCGACCACCAGCCGCTTCTGCATGTCTTCTGCAGAGCGCGCAAGACTCGACCGCGCCCCGGCTCGCGCACCCCGGCTGGATAAACGTTGTCCCAGGAGAATATCAACGTCCGCCAGAAGAATTGATGCAGGTCTCTCTACGCTTTCCATCCGCAATCACGCATCATAACGGTCTGGAGACTGATTTCTCTCTTCGATTTCCCAATCAAGGAGGCCAAATATTTCTATCAATTGCCGTTCATGCCGATCTCTTGACCTTCGTTTCTCACGTCTCAGATTGCGAGATCTTCCACGACTGCTGATTTTCCATTACCCGGTGCGCTGCTGGGTTTGCCGCCACCGCGAATATATGCCCATTCTGCGCATCGTTATGACACGGCGCACCTCTCACATCCGTGGATCCCACCTCTAAAATGCTTCGATGGCGTGAACACTCGGGCGATCTAGTTGCGAGACGGCCCGCGTTTCACTTGAAGCAGCCCACGGTCGATACATCATCGCTCACCCAGCCGGCCAGCCCACACTGCGGTCAAATGCGATAGGCTTTGAAGTGTATGGAAATCACCTGCACTCGCTGCCACCAGACCGTTCAGGCGGAGAACTGCTATTGCTCCGTCTGCGGCCTGCCGCAGCTCGTTTACGCGGCAGATGGTGCCCCGGGACAGGGCCAACCTGAACGCTGGAACGAGGCAGTGCGGGATGCGGGAAGCGTGGACTGGAAGTCGGCACTGCGGTTTGTCGTCATGGTGGCGATTCCAGCAGGACTGCTTTGCTCCTTGCTGTCCCCCATCAGCATCCTCGGCTTACCCCTGATGGCCGCCACAGGCGCATGGGCCGTCGTGCTCTACGTTCGCAGTCAGCGGCCGGCGTGGATCACCGTCGGTGCAGGCGCCCGCATCGGCTTGGTCACCGGTATGCTCGGCGGTTGGACAGCCGCAGCCAGCACCGGATTCACGTTGTTCGCCATGCGATTCTGGTTCCATCAGGGCGGCTTTTACGACGATCTTTGGCAGAATCTCGTCAATCAGCAGATGAGCCAGCAATGGACTTCCATGGGAGTTGACGAGCAGACCATCGCGCAAATGAAAGCAATGCTGCTGCCCCCGGAAGGCCGCGCCGGATGGCTGCTCGCCGCCATCACCCTTCTGGCCGTTGCGCTTCTCCTCTTTGCAGTTGCAGGCGGAGCTTTGGGAGCGAAATTGGCCGCGCGCAGCCGAAGGCCCGAAATCTAGTTTTCCTCGCAGGTTGATTCCTGCCATCGGTCTGTCCTTGAATAAGCGCGAAGACGCTGGAATCGCGTTCCACTTCTCCACAACTTGCCCCCAAGCCCCACCCCCTCGTCTCATCCCCAAGAGACAAGCCGAAGAGAAAAGCCTGCAAATACAATCGTCGGGCGATAACCCACGCAGGATTAGCCCCGAGAGAGCGACCATGAGCGAATCCAATGACAACCCCGGCCTGCGCATGAAGGGCCGCCTGATGTCCGCCTCCGAGATCGAGCGTACTTTGGTGCGCCTGGCCCACGAGATCGTTGAAAAAAGTAACGGCAGCGAAGACCTCGCGCTGGTCGGCATCAAACGTCGCGGCATCCCTCTGGCCGAACGGCTCGGCAAACTCATCTCCGGCATCGAAAAGCGCCCCGTCGATACTGGCATGCTCGATATTCAGTTCTATCGTGACGATCTTTCCACCGCGGGCGTTCGTCCCCTCGTCACCCCTGGCGCCATCGGATTCGACATCGAAGGCCGCGACATTGTTCTTTGCGACGATGTGCTCTTTACCGGCCGCACCGTCCGGGCCGCCCTCGACGCGCTCTTTGACCATGGCCGGCCCCGCCGAGTGCAACTCGCCGTACTCATTGACCGCGGTCATCGAGAGCTGCCCATCGAAGCCACTTACATCGGAAAACATGTTCCCACCAGCAGCCGGGAGATTATCGAAGTCAAGTTCCGCGAAGTCGACGATAGTGATCAGGTGCTCCTCGTCGAGCGCGTGGGGTAGAAAGACAGCTTTTAGCTGCTAGCTCCTAGCTTCTTGCTAAAAGCCAGGAACGAAAGGCTAGAGGCTAGAAGCTGGAGGCTAGACGCTCAACAAATGAACCCCGCCACGACCTCCGTTCGCCGCCAGCTTCATCCGCCGCCAGTGCCCGCTTCGCTTTTCCCTTTCAACCCAGGCTCGCTGCTCTCAGTCATGGATCTGAGTGTGGAAGGCGTCAGCCAGCTCCTTGCCCGCACCACGGCGCTGGAAAATGAAGACCCGCTTGTCCGCGACCGCATCCTCGCCAAGCGCCGCATCGCGCTGCTCTTTTACGAGTCCTCCACGCGTACCCGCACCAGTTTCGAGCTTGCTGCCAAAAGCCTCGGCGCCGACACTACGCTCGTTTCAAGTCTCAGTTCGAGCATCGAGAAGGGCGAGTCGCTCAAAGACACCGGCCTCACGCTGCGGGCGCTCGGAGCCGAAGCTATTATTTTGCGCCACAACTCCTCGGGCGCAGCCTGGCTGCTCGAAGAGACGACCCGCCTGCCCGTGGTCAACGCCGGCGATGGCATGCACGAGCATCCCACCCAGGCCTTGCTCGATCTACGCACCATCCTCACCCATCTGAGGCCCGGCTCACAGTCTGTGAACAGCGAAACTCTCGCCGGCGTAACCGTAAGCATCGTCGGCGACATCCTGCACAGCCGCGTCGCCCGCTCGAACATGCTGCTGCTGCCCCGGCTTGGCGCGCGCGTGCTGCTCTGCGGTCCCAAAGAACTCCTGCCGGAATTGGCCGCTCAAGCGGGCCCTGGCATCGCGATCGAGCGCGACTTCGAAGCCGCCATGCGGCAGTCTCAGGCCATCATGATGCTGCGCATCCAGGCTGAGCGGCTCGCCGGCCTTCAACTTGATCTCGACGAGTACAAGGCCAGCTACCAGCTCACCGGTCAAAGACTGGCCGCGCTCGCTCCCACCGCCATCGTCATGCATCCGGGGCCCATCATTCGTGGCATGGAGATAACCGCCGGCGTTGCCGACGGCGTGCAGTCGAAAATCCTGGAGCAGGTCAGCAATGGCGTGGCCATTCGCATGGCGGTTGTTGAACGCGCGCTCGTTACCGCCCGGCAAGGAGGCCGCGCATGACGGCTATCGTGATTCGCGGCGGACATCTGATCGATCCTGCGGCCGGCGTTGACGCCCCCAGGGACATTTTGCTCAAAGAAGGCCGCGTCGCCGAGGTTGCCGCCCCAGGAAAGCTGAAGCAGACCAATGGCGCCGAAGTACTGGACGCAACCGGTCTCACCGTGGCCCCGGGCCTCGTGGATATCCACGTCCACCTGCGCGAGCCCGGCCAGGCTTACAAGGAGACCATTGCCTCCGGCACCGCCGCGGCTGCGGCCGGAGGCTTTACCTCCGTGGCCGCCATGCCCAACACCACCCCGGTCAACGATTCGCCAGAGACCACCCGCTGGATGCAATCGCCGGAGCGCGGCGCCTCCGTTCGCGTCTTTCCCATCGCCGCGGCTACCCGCGCATCGAAGGGCGAAGTGATTAACGACTTCGCTGCACTCAAGTCAGCCGGTGCCGTTGCGGTTACCGACGACGGCCATCCCATCCTCAAAGACAGCGTAATGCGCGAAGTTCTCGTCGCCGCCGCGCGCGTGGGCCTCAGCGTCATTCAGCACGCCGAAGACACAAGGATGACCCAGGGCGCCAGCATGAACCTCGGCCCGGTGTCCTTTAGACTGGGCCTGCGTGGCATGCCGCCTGAAGCCGAGTCCAATCTGGTCGAGCGCGACATTCGCCTGGTCACCGAGCTGCGCGACGGCCGCGCTCATCTGCATGTAGCCCACACTTCAACCGCCGCCGCGCTCGCCGCCGTTCGCCAGGCACGCCGCAGCGGACTGCGCGTTACCTGCGAAGTGGCTCCCCATCACTTCCTGCTTACTGAAGAGCATGTGGGCCTCTACTCAACCCACGCCAAGATGAATCCGCCGCTGCGCTCCGCTGCGGACCGCGACGCCATGATCGAAGGTATTCTCGACGGCGTGGTGGACGCCATCGCCACCGACCACGCCCCCCATGCCACCCACGAAAAGGAAGTCGAATTCGAAAACGCGCCCAACGGCATCATCGGCCTTGAAACCGCGCTCGGCCTCTCTCTCCGCTGGCTGCACAAGGAATGGAAGATGCCGCTCGGCCGCGTCCTCAGCCTTTTGAGCGCACAGCCTGCTGCGCTTCTGAACCTGAAGGGTCGCGGAACCCTCGCCGTAGGCAGCTTCGCCGACGTAATCGTCTTCGACCCCAAGGCCGAATGGATCTACCGAGCCACCGAATCGAAATCAAAGTCCAAGAACACCCCCTTCGACGGCTGGTCCATGCTCGGCAAAGTCCGCTGGACTGTCAGCGAAGGACGTGTAGTCTACGAGAGCCCATTGCCGCAATAGTATTGGTCACAAATCTCCTTGCCCGCCGCGCACGCTGCCCCTATTCTTGTCCTGCACTCTGAGCAGTCGCACGGAGCCACGCAATCCCGGCATGGTGTCTTCAAAGCAAAGATCGGAGCGAGGTCAAACTATCCATGAATAAGCGAGAGTTTCTCAAAGCCTCCGGCGCACTGTTCGCCGGCAGCATGTTGCCGCGCGCCGTCGCTGGCCAGGAGCTGACCGGACCGCGCCAGAACTGGGCAGGCAATCTCACCTTCAGCACCAACCGCCTCTATACTCCGGCCTCACTTGATGAGGTGCGGCACGTCGTCACGAGCTGCACAAAGTTGCGCGCGCTTGGCTCTCGCCACTCCTTCAACACCATCGCCGACAGCACGCAAAACCAGATCTCGCTCCTCAAGCTCGACGAGATTACGCTCGACGAGAAAGCGCGCACGGTCACGGTGGGTGGCGGCGTCACCTACGGCAAGCTCGCGCCGGTAATCGATGCGCGCGGATATGCCCTGCACAACCTGGCATCGCTGCCCCACATCTCCGTCGCCGGTGCCATCGCCACGGCCACCCACGGGTCCGGCGTGCACAACGGCAATTTGGCCACGGCGGTTTCCGCCCTTGAAATCGTCACTGCCAACGGCGAAACGTTACATCTCTCCCGCGCGAAAGACGGTGAGCACTTTCTGGCTGCCGTTGTCGGCCTCGGGTCCCTCGGCGTCGTCACCCGCGTCACGCTCGACGTGCAGCCAACCTACCAGGTGGCCCAGTCCGTCTATCAGAATCTCTCCCTCGATCACCTGAAGACCCACCTCGATGAAATCTTTTCCAGCGGCTACAGCGTCAGCGTCTTTACCGACTGGCAGAATCACATGGGCACGCAGTTGTGGATCAAGCGCCGCCTCGCGCCCGGCGACAAGAACGACTGGGCCCCGGAATTCTTCGGCGCCAAACTCGCTACCCAAAAGCTCCACCCACTCGCCGGACACGACGCCGAAAGCTGCACCGAGCAGCAGGGAATTCCCGGCCCCTGGTACGAGCGCCTGCCGCACTTCCGCATGAACTTCACGCCCTCGAGCGGCAAAGAGTTGCAGACCGAGTATCTGGTTCCCCGCAGCCGCGGCTACGAGGCCATTCTCGCCGTCGAGACACTGCGCGACCGCATCACGCCCCATCTCTTCATTACCGAGCTGCGCACCATCGCCGCCGACGATCTGTGGATGAGCACCGCCTTCAAGCGCGACTCGCTCGCAATTCACTTCACTTGGAAACCGGAATGGCCCGAGGTGAGCCAGGTCCTCCCGCTGATTGAAGAGAGACTCCGGCCCTTCGCACCCCGCCCGCACTGGGGCAAGCTGTTCACCGTTGCGCCCGCGGAACTTGAGTCACGCTACGCCCGGCTCGCCGAATTCGAAGCGATGCTCAAACTCCACGACCCCGCCGGCAAGTTCCGCAATGACTTTATCAGCCACAATCTGTACTCAAGCTGAATGTACCCGCTTCGGATTGCCGCCCGAAACTGACACGCCTGCGAACTATGCATGGAATCACGCGAGTTGATATCGAGGGCGGGAGCCTCGCCTCTACCCTTTGCGCCGGTAGAGTATCTGAAACTCGTATCCGGCATTGACGGGGAAGAGCCCAGCCACATGCCGCAACCGTTCGGCCAGCGCCGGCGCGGCCAGCAGCGGGTACTCGCGCTCGCGCAGATCGTGATAGTCGAAGTCGACAGCCAGCGAAAGCATGTAAACCGCCAGCGCATCGGAGAACGACGACTCGAAGAAGTTGTTCCGCGCGCGCTCGTCGATCCCCTTCTTGGCGGCTAGGCTGTCGAGCGCTCTGCGCCGGGTCTCCCACGCATCCTGGCTGGTTTCGCCGCGCACCTGGGCCTCGGCCTGCGACCAAACCAGCGTCGAAAAGCTCTCCGGAACCCCGGCCGCCTCCACAAAGTTGTGAGCCACGTTGATAAAGAACTCGAAGGCTAGACCGAATCTGTCTTCGACCAGGCGTGTTGAAAGAAACACCGCCTCTGTGGTCCCAAAGACCGCATTCCGATGGCAGATGGCGCGGTCGCCCAGGTCCACGGTATACGCCGGCGCGACCATAATGTCGCCCGTATCGGCAATCGCCAATGGAACAAAGTAATAGGCGCGATGCTCCAGTGCCGGGGAGAGAGCGGCAGGCACTGC
>Ga0075030_100006250_pt1 | contig 10659 bp, 10 predicted proteins | sample LitLauG_LLR_2012_FD_71393 | JGI IMG/M metagenome (GOLD analysis project Ga0075030, IMG submission 71393) | Freshwater sediment microbial communities from Pennsylvania, USA - Little Laurel Run_MetaG_LLR_2012 | ecosystem: Environmental > Aquatic > Freshwater > Creek > Sediment | place: USA...
CCCTCGCCCCGGTCCAAGGCGCGCTCGACCAAATCGTCCAGCGGTTTGGCGCGGATGTGGTCGCCGAAGTCACCGGCCGCTCCCGCCGCATCGTCCGAAAGCGCGGCGCCGACGGTTTTGACCGCCTCGCCTTCGAAAACCGCGCGGCTTCCGCCAATCTCGCCGAGGCGCAAGCCTTCATGGACGACCAGAAGCGCATCTTGGTGTTTTCCGACGCCGGAGGCACTGGGCGTTCGTATCACGCGGATCTGGGGGCGAAGAAACAGCACCTGCGCGTTCACTATCTCCTGGAAGCCGGCTGGAAGGCCGATGCGGCGATCCAGGGGCTTGGCCGCTCCAACTGTGTTTCGCCGCGAAGGGATCGCCACAAGGGCCGCGATGGGCGCGGGTTCCCTTCAAAGCGAAAGACTCGCCATCATGAATTTCCCCGCCACCGACTTCGAACCCGATCCATCGGCGTCCCCGACCGCCCGCCTGATCGACGAACTCCAGCTCTACGGCCACCGTCCGTTTCAGGACGAACCCGACGCCCGGCCACTGCCCGACGAGAACGCCGTCAAAGGGGCGCAGGCCGACATCTTTGACGCCCTGGTCGCCACGCTCCAGGACACCCGCCTCGAACCCGACCTCGACGATCTCCTGTGGTCGAGCGTCAATCTCTTTCACCGCGCCGGCGAACGCGTCACCCGGGAGCTCGACGCCAACGAAGACGCGCAGAAGCGCGCGCAGACCGAACTGGATGGTTCCGAAATCCGCTCAAGCGAGCTCGAACGCCTGACCGCACAGGGCATAACCCTTCTCGCGCGGCGCAACGCTATGGAATTCTTCCGGGATGAAGCCGCCGATCTGTTCGAGGCCCACACCGGCTCGTCCTGGCGGCCGCGCTCCGGCTCAAAGGTCAGCCATCGCGCCCTGACCTCCGCCCTCGTCGACAGCCGCGATTTTCTCGCCGCCCGCCGCCGCGCCGACAATCAGCTCCTGTTGCCCGCCGGGACAAAAATCGCCTTCTCCGGTGGCGCCGATTGCAACGATCACACACGCATCTGGGACGTTCTCGACAAGGCTTTCGCCAAACATCCCGACATGGTGCTGTTGCACGGCGGGACCGCCAAGGGCGCCGAGCGCATCGCCGCCTGTTGGGCCGACAAACGCAAACTCGCCCAAGTCGTCTTCAAACCGAACTGGACCAAACACGGCAAGTCGGCTCCGTTCAAGCGCAACGATGCTCTCCTTGAAACCCTCCCCGCAGGCGTAATCATCTTCCCCGGTTCCGGCATCACCAAGAACCTCGCTGACAAAGCGCGCGTGCTCGGGATTCCGGTCTGGCGGTTCGATGGGGGTGGAGAGTGAGCGCCGCCTTCTCGTGCGGCTCCCACGAACGGCCCCGGAATAGTCGACAATCCGCAGAACGCCGCGCGTCATTTCCGGGTTTAATCCTACCCGAAGAACGACGCGCCCCAAGGGCGGCGGAAGTTCGGCGCGGGGGGCCCCCCCGCGCCAACTTGCCTTATTTGGCCGGCGCGCCGCGACCGTAGGTCAGCATGACGAACGATCCCGGCACGTAAACGTTGGCGTAAAACGGCGAGATCGCCGCGAGGTTCTTTTTCGACGCGTCGAAAATGCCGTCCGCCGTCATCGAATAGATCATCTGCGTTTGGGTGTCATATCGCATGACGCGCGCGCCGGGCCGCGTTTGGACGGCTTCGGTCAGCGTATATTTGTCCGCGCCATCCTGCTTGAATACTTCCAGGTTGCCCTCGACGCCCGCGGTGACGAAAGCTTGTTTGCTGGCGGGGTCGAGAATGATGTCGTCCGCGCCGGTGCCGATCGGGTTGGTCGAAGTGACCTCGCCGGTGTCGGCGTTGACGACCGCGAGCACGGGCGTGACGAGCTTGCCGCGACAAGCGAGCAGCAAGCGATTGCCGGCTTGGTCGAAGTCCGAGCCCGAAGGCTGCAAGCATTTGGCCGAAACGTCCCAATGGGCGACGATCTTCTTTTCTTTGAGATCGATCTTATAAACCGCCGACTTGTCGCGCATGGGAATGTAGAGATTGCTCTTGCCGTCGATCGTCGGCCGCTCCAATTGCTCGCCGTCGGTCTCGATCGTGCCCACGAGCTTCATGCTCGCGGCGTCGATCAGCAGTTCCTTCTTATTGTCCGCTTGTTGAAAGGCGAGGATGCCCGTCGCGTCGTCAAACACCACGCCGTCGAAATTGTCGCCGAAGCTGACGCGGTCGACTGGCGAAAGATCCGAGAGTTTGAAGATCGAGGTCGAGCCGTCGGTGTTGGCGGTATAACCGCGATCCGCTTTCAAGTTGAACGCCGTCGCGCCGGAACCTTTGGCGTTCTCCACTTGCCCGACGACCTTGCCGGTCGTCGTGTCAATCACCGTGAGGCCGTCGGCGCGGCGGCTCAGATAGAGACGATGATGGGATTGGTCGTAGTCGATATGGTCCCATGAGGTTCCGGTTCCTCCGAGGTTCAGGACCGATTGGAGTTGATAGAACTTGGGCGCATCGGCGGCGCCCGCGCCCGACGCGGCCAGAACCAGCGCCAATGCCGACGCCGCGCCCATCGCCTTATTCATCAATGTCATCGCTTCTCTCCCTTGGTTCGGCCTGCATAACGTCCCCGCAGACTTGAGGTCTCCAGTTCGTCCGAGCGCCAACCCGACGCTCGGCTTGGAATTCATGGTTCCATCCCCAGCAGGCGGGGTAGCCAAAGCGACATCGCCGGCACGAACGTGACGAAGACGAGAAAAATCAACATCGTCACCAACCAGGGCAGCACCGCTATCGTGAGCTCGGAAATTCCCATCTTGGTGATGCCGGAGGTGACATAGAGATTGAGACCGACCGGGGGATGGCAAAGGCCGATCTCCATATTGACCGCCATCAGGATGCCGAAGTGGACGGGGTTGATGCCGAGCGCGACCGCGACCGGAAACAGGATCGGCGCGATGATCAGCACGATCGCCGATGGATCCATGACGTTGCCGGCGGCCAGCAACAGGAGATTGACCAGCAGCAAAAACGCCACCCAGCTCAAACCCTGCGTGCTCATCCAATGCGCCATCGCTTGCGGAATTTGCTCCGAGGTCATCAGAAACGAGAACAGCACCGCGTTGGTGACGATGTAGAGGATCATCGCGCTCATCGCCGCGCTCGCCAGCAGCACGCGAGGAACCTGGCGAAGCTTGAGGTCGCGATACACGAACACGGCGACGATGAAGGCGTACACCGCCGCGCAGGCCGCCGCTTCCGTCGGAGTGAACACGCCCGAGTAGATTCCTCCGATGACGATGACGACGAGGAACAGCCCCCAGAAGCATTCGCGAAATGCGGTGAAGCGCTCGCCCCAACTTGTGCGCTTCATGCGTGGATAATCGTTCGACCGCGCGCGATGCCAGGTCGTCAGGCCGAGCGACACCGCCAAGATCAGGCCCGGCACGACGCCGGCCATGAACAACTGCCCGATGGAGGCCGACGTCACCAGCTTGCCGTCCGGCCCGGTGGCGCTGAGCCCCGCCGTCGCCACCGCGTAGATGACGAGGTTGACCGAGGGCGGAAACAAGATGCCCAGCGCGCCCGACGTCGCGATGACGCCGGCGCCGAAGCGCTTGGGATATCCCTGTTCAACCATCGCCGGCAACATGATCGATCCGATCGCGACGACTGTGGCGACCGACGACCCGGAGATCGCGGCGAACAGCGCACAGGCCATGACGGCGGCCAGCCCCATGCCGCCGTAGAGATGACCGATCATCGACGCGGCGAAATTGATCATGCGCCGCGCGACGCCGCCATGGGTGAGAAAATTTCCGGCTAGGATGAAAAACGGAACCGCCATGATCTCGAAGCGCTCAATGCCCGTAAAGAGTTTGAGCGCCACCGCTTCGACCGGCACGGTGGTGAAGACGAAAAGGAAAGTGAGCACCGTCAGGCCGAGCGCGATCGATATCGGCATGCCCGTCAGGAAAAGGGCGATCAAAAGCCCAAAGATAGTGAGCGTGATCATAGCGCGCCGATCGATGAGGGCGCGACTTCGACGCCCTCGACGTGAGTGTGGTCGCGGTGCGGAATTTCGCCGGTCCGATAAAACGTCCAGGCCACCTGCAGGAAGCGGAAACACATCAGATAGGAGCCGAGCGGCACGGCGAGATAGACGATCCACATCGGGACCTCCATGTCCGCCGAGAGCTGGCCGGTCGAATAGATTTTCGCGACCAGATTGGCGCCCAGCGTGCCGACCGCGCCGGTGAACAGCGCGCCGCAAAACAGCGAGAACAAGATCAACCAGCGGCGCGGTCCGGCGCCCAACCGGACGACTAGCACGTCGACGCCGACATGAATCCCGGTGCGCACGCCGTAAGCGGCGCCGAACTTGGCCATCCAGACGAACATGAAGATGCAAAGCTCCTGCGCCCAACTGAGATCGACGAGACGCGCGTAAGGGTAGAGAATGCTCACCCCTACCGCGAAGCGCTGGACGACCGAGACGAAGATCAGCAGCGTCGCCGCGCCGATCAGCGTTGCGATGATCGTCTCTTCTAGCCGGTCGAGGAGGCGCAGCATGGCGGGCGCTCTAGAAGTGCGGAGGGAGGGCGCGTCTTTGAAGAAGTCGCGGGCCGGCGGTCGTCGAAGACGCGCGAAGGCCGAGGGGCGCGTTGGGCCCCCTGGGCGAGCCTTATTTGGGAAGCTCGAATCCGGTCGCTTTGGTGACGGACTCGATCGCCGCGGCGCCGACGCGCGCCGTCATGGCGGCGTAGACCGGCGCGACCGCCTTGATCCATTGCGCCTTTTGCTCGGGCGTCAACTCGATGATTTGGGTCTTGCCGCCGGCCTTGATCTTGGCCATGGCGTCTTCGTTGTCGGATTTGGCGATTCCGTTGACGTAGTCGGTCGAGTCCTTCATCGCCTTTTCCAGCGCGGTGCGAATGTCCGCGGGCAAACCGTCCCAAAATGACTTGTTGACGATGACGGCGTAGGCCAGATGATTGTGATTGGAGACGGTGAGGTATTTCTGCACGTCGGAATATTTCTGCGTCAAGAAATTCGACGGCGTGCCTTCGGTGCCGTCGACCACGCCGGTTTGCAGCGCCTGATAGACCTCGGAGAACGCCATCACCTGCGGGATTGCGCCCAGCGCCCGCATTTGCGCGTCGAGCACCTTGGACGACTGAATGCGCATCTTGAGACCTTTGAAGTCATCCGGTGCGCGCAGCGGCTTGTTAGCCGACATCATCTCAAAACCATTGTCCCAAAAGGCCAGACCCTTGATGCCTTTGGGCTCGAGCTTGGCGAACAGCGCTTTGCCGACGTCGCCCTCCGTCACCGCCCTGTAGCCGGCCTCGTCCTTCAGGATGAAGGGGAGATCCATCGCCTCGAACTCGGGCACGCCGAGCGGGCCGAATTTGGAAGTGGAGGGCGCCAGCATTTGAACGGCGCCCAACTGCAGCGCCTCGATCTCTTCCTTGTCTTTGTAGAGTTGGGAATTGGGGTAGACCTCGACGACGACGCGCCCAGGCAGAGCCGCTTCGGCCAGCTCCTTGAACTTCAGCGCGCCGCGCCCTTTGGGCGTGCCATCGGCGACGACATGGCTGAATTTAATGACGATCGGCGAATCGGCGAACGCAAAGTGCGCCCCGGCCAACGCTAGCGCTGCGGCCGCGAACAGGGAGCTGAATGAACGCCTCATGGTTTCCTCGCCCGTGATTCTTGTCATGCGCGCCTTCGATCGGGCGCCGCGGCGCGATATTGAACAACAATCGAGCCGCCGCTATTGTGGATTTCCACATCCGCTCGATCGGCGCCGCCGAAGCGGCGAACGCCGCAGATCATGCTCGACACCCTGAAGGCCTCAAACCCGAACCCGCATCAGGCGAACGCCCGAACGGAGACGACGCCTCGCTTCGCGAGCGGATCGTGGACGGTCAATCTTATGCCCGTCCTCGCTATCGCGCTTCTGTTTTCGTTGCTCACTGCGCTGCTGTGGATCGTGCATGTCAACGAAGTCGAGCAAAACCGGCTCGATCTCGTTCGCGATACGCTGTGGGTTGAACGCGCGCTGCAATTTCAGATCGCGGCGGACGGTGAGACACTGCTGCGCATTGCCGGAGAATTGGGGCCTAGCGACGCCAATTCGGAACGGTTTTCCGCGCAAGGGCGACAGCTCCTGGTCAGCGATCCGGCGATCGTCGCCATTGAATGGCGCGATGCGGCCGGCGGGGCGAAACTGCGTCTGACGGCGCCTGGCTCGACGGCTGACGAGCGGTCGGGCGAGGCCGAGGCGGCGCTTGGAGTGGCGGCGGATGCGGCGCGACGCACGGGCACAATCGCCGTGACGCCGGTGTTTTCTTTCGCCGGCGGCATGGCTTTCGCCCAACTCGCGCCGATTCAAGGCAAAGGGCGCGAGGGCGAGGCGCTGGTGGCGATCCTTTCGCTCGATCGGATGCTGAACCAAAATATTCCTTGGTGGATCGCGGAAAAGCGCGCCGTAGAGATCGGCGACCACGACGGGCGCCTCCTGGCCGCACGCAAGCATGATGGCGTCGGCGAACGCTCGTTGCGCCACACGGTCGCCTTCGGCGAACATCCGAGCGGGTTGTTCATCACGCTCGCCGCGGTGGCCGCCCCGACGGATCTCAGACGCAACGGACTGGTCGGGGCGATCGTCGTCCTCGGCGTTCTGGCCGTCGGCGGCCTGTTGGCCCGCGAGAACCATTTGCGCAAGCGGCGAGTCGTCGAGGCCGAACTGCGAAGCGAATATGCGTTCCGCAAGGCGATGGAGGACAGCCTGACGGTCGGCATGCGGGCGCGCGATCTCAAGGGCCGCGTGATCTCCGTCAACCAGGCGTTCTGCCGGATGCTGGGATGGACGCGCGAAGAGCTCGTCGGCCGCGAGCCGCCGATGCCCTATTGGCTGCCCGAGGAGATGGCGCGGACGATCGCCTTTCACGACAAAGTCCTCGCCGGCTCGCCACCGGCCGAAGGCGTGGAACTGACGTTCCAACGCCGCGACGGGGCGCGGGTTGTCGCGCTCGTTCAGGAGGCGCCGCTGATCGGCGCCGACGGGCGCCAGACAGGCTGGATGGGATCATTCGTCGACGTCACGGAACGCAAAGCGGCCGAGGCGCTGGCGCGGCGGCAGGCCGATCAACTGGAAGCGACATCGCGCCTGGTGCTGATCGGCGAAATGGCCTCAATTCTCGCGCACGACCTCAATCAGCCTTTGGCGACCATCGCGGGGTATCAGACCGGCCTCGCCAACCGGGTCGCCGAGGGCTCGATCGGAAAGGAGGAAATCGGCCTCGTCCTGGCCCGGCTCGGCGAAGCGGCGCAACGCGCCGGACAAATCGTCCATCGCGTCCGCGACGTCGTCAAGCGCAACGAGCCGCGCTTCGAACGCGTCGACATCGGCGAGCTCGTCAAGCGCACGTTGGCGACCTTCCGCGGCGAACCGCGCGAACGCGCGACGCGGATCGCGCTCGAGGCCGGTCAGGGCGTGTTCGTCGAACGCTGCGATGACGTGTTGATTGAACAAGTTCTGATCAATTTGCTGCGCAACGCCGAAGAGGCGATGGCCGGCTTGCCCCGTGAGCGACGCATCATCGACGTCAGCGTCCTTGCGGACTCGGCCGCCGTCGAGGTGCAAATCGCCGATCGTGGGCCCGGCGTGCCGGCGGAAATGGCCGGTGATATTTTTCGGCCCTTCGTCTCGACCAAGCAGGGCGGCATGGGCTTGGGCCTGACCATCTGCCGATCGGTGCTCGAGGCCCACCGCAGCCGGCTAACTTGCTTGCCGCGCGCGGGCGGCGGAAGCGTGTTCAAGTTTCGCTTGTCCGCGAGGGCGTCTTGAGCGCGCCATCGCCGCTTCCCGCACAAAAGGCGGCCCAAGCGTTCGTCATCGACGACGACCATGACCTGCGCGACGCCCTGACTTTTCTTTTGCGTTCGCGCGGCGTCGCGGTCGCCTCGTTTGGGTCGGCGGAAGCGTTTTTGGAGCGCTATGAGCCCGCCTCGCGCGGCTGCATCCTGACGGACGTCCGGATGCCCGGCCTCTCCGGCATCGAGCTCGTCGATCGCTTGTCGGCGCTCAATTGCCGATTGCCGGTGATCGTGCTCACCGGCCATGGCGACGTGAGCATGGCGGTTCACGCCTTCAAAAACGGCGTCCATGATTTTGTGGAGAAGCCTTTCCGTCCCAACGATCTGGCCGACAAGGTGATCGCGGCAATAGAGCACGACCGCGTGGCTGCGCTTAAACAAGGCGATCGCGACGACTTCGATCAAAGATTCGCCGCGCTGTCGGGCCGCGAAAAAGACGTGATGCGCCTGCTGCTGACGGGCAAGCTGAACAAGGTCATCGCCGACGATCTGAACATCGCGATGCGCACGGTCGAAGTGCATCGCTCTCGGATATTCGCACGCCTCAACGTGCGGAGCGCTGTCGAATTGGCCAACCTCGCCCGCGACGTCGGGTGGACCTTCCCGATCGAGGCCTGATCCGATCGCGCCCGCACCCTCAGTTCTGATGTCCGCCGGTGAACGGCACGAACGGAATGATCGCGCCGCCGTAGATGTCCGAGCGCGCCACGCTCATCGTTCCGTCCGGCGCCCGCCGCTTGACCGCCTTGATGACATGCTGCGCGCCAGGAGGGCCGACCGGGATGACCATAATTCCCGACGGGCTCATTTGCTGCAGGAGGGGCGGTGGAATGTGATCGATGCCGCAGGTGACGATGACTTTGTCGAAGGGCGCGGCCTCCTCCCAGCCATAATAGCCGTCGGCGTTCCGCGTGTTGATCGCGCGATATTCGACATAGCCCCGCGCAATCAGCGAATCGTAGAGGGCCCGCGTTCGGCTCGCCAAAGCCGGGATGATTTCGATCGACCAGATATTGCTGGTCAGGTTGGCGAGATACGCCGACTGGTAGCCCGAGCCGGTGCCGATCTCGAGAACCTTGTCGCCCGGCCTGATTCCAAGCGTGTTGGTCATGCGCGCCACCGTGTGAGGACCGGTGATGGTGACGCCAAAGCCAATGTTGAGGTGATGCCACTCGTACGCGCGCGACAGGTTCGCCGCCGTCACGAACTCCTCGCGTGGGGTCAGCAGAAAGGCGCGCTTGTCGGCCTCGTCCCAAACATCTTGGTGGGCGATCAACTGGAGATACCTATCCCAACGTTGGCCCAGAAACCCCGGGTCCTCGCCGCGATTTTTCACCATCCAGGCGACGAACCCTTCGCGGCTCTGCATCGGCGGATCGAGCAAAGCGCCTTGCGTCGCCGGAACGTCGGCCTCGGCATTTTGGGGCGTGAGTCCATAGGCGAGCAGACCTGCGCCGCCTTTGAGAAGATCGCGTCTGTTCATCGCAACGCTCCAGGAGACAATGGCGCCGAAATCGCGTTCACGCGCTCCGCAGGCGCGTAAACATTCGACCTCGGACAAACCACCAGAACCGCACCTCGCTCAAAAAGTGTCACCCGCCGCCCGCTCGCAAGGCGCGCACGGTCCCTTCCTTCGACCACGTGGCCTGCGCGTACGCCGCGGCCAAGGTCGACAAGGCGGCGCCGCAGACGACAATGGCGACATAGTTCCAAGGCACTCTCAAGGCCTCCGGAGGCGGATCGAAGACGCTGTTGAGCAACCGCACCAAAATGAAGGCGGTGGTCGCGCCGATCATAGCTCCGAACGCCAATCCGGGGGCGAACATCACAAACGCCTCGCCCCAGAGAATCGAGCGCATTTGCCGGCGCGATGCGCCCAGAGCCAGGAGAATCGCGTTGGTGCGATTGCGTTCCGACTGTCCGAGCCAAATCATCAGCCCCGTCGCCATGGCGACGAGCAAGATCGCGAAGCCGGGAACTGTCACGTTGACGAGGCGTCGACGAAGGTCGGATATCCCCGCGCCATGATCAAGACGGCAAGATCCATTTATCGCGGCTATCGGTTCAAGGCCGAGGTCATCGAGCACGCGATTTGGCTCTACTTCCGGTTTCCCCTCAGCCTGCGGATGGTCGAGGACCTTTTGGCGGCGCGCGGGATCGTCGTCAGCCACGAAACTGTGCGGTGCTGGGCCGAGAAATTCGGTCGGATCTACGCCAACAAAATTCGTCGGCGCGCGCCCCAGTTCGGTGACAAATGGCATTTGGACGAAGTCGTGATCACGATCAACGGGAAGAAGCATTGGCTCTGGCGCGCCGTCGACGCCGAGGGCTTTGTTCTCGACGCCTTGGTTCAAGGCCGTCGGGATCGGCGAGCGGCGGAAAGGCTCCTATGCAAGCTGATCCGCAAGCAAGCCCGTGCCCCGCGCGTGATCGTCACGGACAAGCTCGGCTCTTACGGCGCCGCCCGGACCAACATGGGCATGAGATTCGAATACCGGCAGCACAAAGGCCTAAATAATCGCGCGGAGAATTCGCATTTGCCGACACGGCGGCGAGAGAAGATCATGAAGCGGTTCAAATCCGCCCGCCACCTTCAGCGGTTCGTCTCCATCCACGATCCCATCGCCAATCTCCACAACATTCCGCGTCACGCAATTTCATCATCCGACTACCGAGCGCTGCGAGCCGAGGCGATGGTCGCGTGGCGCGAAATCGCTGAGCTGGGCATCGCCGCGTAGCCCCCAAGGAAGCCCCTCGCTCTTCGCGCGGCCGT
>Ga0075030_100006251_pt1 | contig 10659 bp, 6 predicted proteins | sample LitLauG_LLR_2012_FD_71393 | JGI IMG/M metagenome (GOLD analysis project Ga0075030, IMG submission 71393) | Freshwater sediment microbial communities from Pennsylvania, USA - Little Laurel Run_MetaG_LLR_2012 | ecosystem: Environmental > Aquatic > Freshwater > Creek > Sediment | place: USA...
TCCCCCCGGCGATGGTGATGAACCCCGGCCTCTCCAGCAAGTGATGCTCGCGCGAGACGTCAGACGCGCCCACCTCGCCGCGGCCCGGAGCCACCAACGGCCGCAGGCCGGCCCAGGTGGAGAAGACATCCGCGGCGCTCAGCTGTGCCTCGGGGAAGTAGTGGTTCGCCGTCTCCAGCAAATAGGACACATCGTCCGCGCTGGCGTGGACCCGCTCCGGCGACCCTTCGAAATAGGTGTCGGTGGTGCCCAATACGCTGCGCTGTCCCCAGGGAATGGCGAAGGTCACGCGATGATCGCGCCGCGCCAGCATCAACACCGCGTGCCCCAACGGCAAGCGCTTCGCATCCACCACCAGATGGACGCCCTTGGTGGGCTTGAGAATGGGCAGCTCACCGGCGAGCGCGCGGACCTCGTCGCACCAGGGGCCGGAGGCATTCACCACCACCCGCGCCGCCACCCGCCGCTGGGTTTCACCGGCGCCGTCGAGGTCTTCGACCTGCGCACCCACCACCCTGCCGCCTTCGGTCACCAGCGCAGTGGCCCGCACATGGTTGAGCAGGACCGCCCCCAGCTTCCGAGCGTCGAGCGCATTTTCCAGGGTGAGCCGGGCGTCGTCGGTGAGGCAGTCGTAGTAGACGATGCCGCCTTTGAGCGCCTCGCGGCGCAGGCCCGGCTCGAGTTGGCTCACCTGCTGCGCGCGGTACGCCTTGTGGAGCTTGTAGGAGCTGAACTTGGAGAGCGCGTCGTAAATCCACAGGCCCACATCCAGTTTGAACAAGCCGGTTCGCGACTCGCGGTAGGCGGGCACCAGAAAAGGCAACGGGCGCGCCAGGTGAGGCACCACCCGCATCAACAGCGCTCGCTCGTTGGTGCCTTCGAAGACGAGCTTGAATTGGGCTTGCTCCAGGTAGCGCAGGCCTCCGTGAATCAGCTTGGAGGACTTGGAAGAGGTGCCGGCCCCGAAGTCGTCCTTCTCCACCAGCGCAACTTTCAAGCCCCGCAGCGCCGCGTCTCGGGCGACGCCGCAGCCGGTGATGCCTCCTCCAATGACGAGCACGTCGAAGGTCACCGCGCCCAGGGCGCCCAGGTCGTGGTCGCGCTGCCGGTTGGGTTCTGGAGCGCTCATAGCGAAATCGACCCGCGGCCCAACTCCAACACTTCGCCGCCCACGTGAATCGCCCGGTCCGCCCCGACCCGCAGGTCGAGCGCCGAGGGCCGTTGAATCTGCGCCCCCTGGCGCACTTTCAGCCGAATGGGCGGAACGCCCCCGGTGGCGAGCATCCAGCCCGCCAGGTTGGCACACGCCGACCCGGTCGCGGGATCTTCGGTCACCACGCCCCGGGTGAGAAACAGGTACCGGGCCAAGACGTCTCCGGACGGCTGCAGGGCCCAGACATAGGCGGCGCCTTCCTCGCGGTGCGGCGTGGAGGCGTAGGCCTTGAGCAGGGAGGGGTTCACCGCGGCGCGTTCAACATCCGCCGGGGTCGCCAGCGGAAGCACCAGTTGTTCCACCCCGGTGTCCACCCAGAGCGCAGGCCCGGCCAGGTCGCCCGAGGCCAATCCCACCGCTTGGGCCAACTGCTCAGGGGTGGCGTCCGGCACCCGCGTTTGGGGCGGTCGCGGAGCTTTCAACGTCCAGTGGCTGCCTCGCCCTTGGACCTCCACCTCCCCCGCCGCCATCTCCAAGGCCACCGCGTCCTGTCCGGAGCGCAGGGCGCGCACCACGTGGGCCGTCCCCAAGGACGGGTGTCCGGCAAACGGCATTTCAAAAGTAGGCGTGAAGATGCGGACCCGCGCCGAGGCATTTCCCGAAGGGGGCAAGACAAAGGTGGTCTCGGACAGGTTGAACTGCGCTGCCAGCGCCTGCATTTGCGCTGGGTCCAGGCCGCGGGCGTCTTCGAAGACGCACAAGGGATTGCCGGAAAATGCCTGGCCTGGCACGGCGAAGACGTTGAGCAGCCAATAGCGAAAGGAAGCCACCGAGAGGGGGGTTTTATGCCCGCGTGGGGTCGCCGTCTCGCTGATTGAGCTTCACCGCTTCCCGAACGAAGGCCGCGAGCGCGGGCTTTTTGACCTCGCCCAGGTTCTTCAGCTTCACGTGGCGCATCCGTTCGCCTTCGCCTTCGAGCAATCCGTGCGGATCGGCCAAGTCCGCGCCGCGCCAGAAACCCAGGGTGACGTGCGCGGTGGCCGGCTTGATGAAGGCGAAGGGGCCGTTGCATTCGAACACCGGCTGGGCCCACTTGATGACGCTCTTGGCCGCGGGGGCGACGCGGTGGACCAGCTTGACCAACTCGCGCACGGCGTCCGCTTGCCAGCCGGTCACCCGTGCTTCGATGTAGTCGTCCACGGGGCTGCCGCGCAGAGGGCTTACTTTAAGAGTGCATCTGGGTGGGGCGCGCTTCGGCATGCGGCGCACCTTGCCAAAGTCATGGTTTCGGATCCAGCATGACTGAACATGAGTTCAGTCTATGCCGAATTGCACTGCCGGAGCTTCTTCAGCTTTCTGGACGGGGCGTCGAGCCCTGAAGAACTGATTCGCCGAGCGCATCAGCTGGGGTTGTCGGCGCTCGCGCTCACCGACTTGAACGGGCTCTACGGAGTGGTGGAAGCGCGCCAGGCGCTGCTGGACGCCTTCGACCTGCCCAAAGGCGGCGAAGGCCGTGCACCCTTGAAGCTCCTCTACGGCAGCGAAGTGTCGTTCGGCGACGACGCCGCGGTGGTGCTGGTCCAGAACCGGCGGGGCTGGGCCCACTTGTGCGCCGCCTTGTCGGTGGGCCGGCTGGCCGCAGCCAAAGGCGAGTTCCACCTGACCCGCCAGGAATTGTGCGCCCGCGCCGAAGGGACGCTCCTGTTGGCCGGAGGCCCGCGCAGCGCGGCGATGCGCGCGCTGTGCGAGGGCCACCCGGACAAGGCCTTGGCGAATCTCGCCTCGCTCCGCGACGCTTGGGGCGACCGGCTCTACGTGGAGCAGGTCCGCTGGCTCGCTCCGGGAGACCGGGAACGCTCGCAACAGATGGGGAGAATCGCCCAGGCGCTGGGCCTGCAGACGGTGGCCACGAACGACGTGCACCACCATCTGCCGGACCGCAAGCCGCTGCACGACCTCTTGCGCTGCATCCAAGGCGGCTATCCGCTGGCGCAGGCGGGCCGGCGCTTGTTGCCCAACGCCGAGGCGCACCTCAAAGATGCCGGGGCGATGGCGCGGTTGTTCGCGGACGACCTTGCCGCGGTGGCGCGCGCGCGCGAAGTGGCGGAGCGGGTGGATTTTCGGCTCTGCGACATTCGGTATGCCTACCCGCCGCCCGCCCTTCCCCCCGGCGAGACCGCCGACCAGATGTTGGCCCGCCTCTGCCAGGAAGGCTTGAACCAGCGCCTGGGCCCCAAGGCACCCTCCTACCGGGCGCAGCTCGCGCGCGAACTTAAGCTCATCGAAGAGATGCAGTACGCCGGCTACTTCCTCACCATGTGGGAGGTGGTCAACGTCTGCCAGCACAAAGGGGTGCTGTGCCAGGGTCGCGGCTCGGCGGCCAACTCGCTGGTCTGTTTTGCCTTGGGCGTCACTTCGGTCAGGCCCGATGTCATCGACATGCTCTTCGAGCGCTTCTTGTCCAAGGAGCGCAATGAACCTCCGGACATCGACCTGGACATCGAACACGAACGCCGAGAAGAAATTCTGCAGCACGTCTACCGCCAGTACGGCCGCGCCCACGCGGCGATGGTGTCGGAGACCATTCGCTACCGGCAACGCTCGGCTTTGCGCGACACCGGCAAGGCGCTGGGACTGCCGGAGAATCAACTGAACCGGCTGAGCAAGTTCCTGTCCCACGGGTGGGACGCGCTGGACGACAAGGCGTTCAAGGCCGCCGGGGTGGACCCCAACAGCCCGGTGGTCCAACGCCTGCTCGCACTGTCCCAGGCGCTGGTGGGTTTTCCGCGGCACCTGTCCATCCACGTGGGGGGGTTCATCCTCTCCGGAGAACCCTTGAGCGACATCGTCCCGCTGGAAAACGGGCGCATGGCGGACCGGACGGTCATCCAGTGGAACAAGGACGACGTGGACGCGATGGGGATGTTCAAGCTGGACCTGTTGGGCCTGGGAATGCTGACCGTACTGGCCAAATGCTTCGCTCTGCTGCGGCAGCACCGTGGCGTGGACCTGACGCTGCAGACCGTGCCGCCCGAGGACGCGGCGACGTACACCATGCTCCAACACGCGGACTCGGTGGGCGTGTTCCAGGTGGAGTCGCGCGCGCAAATGAACATGTTGCCGCGCCTCAAGCCCACCACCTTCTATGACCTGGTGATTGAAGTCGCCATCGTCCGGCCCGGACCCATCCAGGGGCAGATGGTGCACCCCTACCTGCGCCGCCGCCGCGGCCTGGAAAAGCCCGACTACCCCCACCCGAGCATGGAGCGCATTTTGGGGCGCACCTTGGGCGTTCCGCTCTTCCAGGAACAGGTCATGCGGCTGGCCGAAGCGGTCGGCGAATACACCGCCGGGCAGGCGGACCAACTGCGGCGCGACATGGCGTCCTGGCGCGCCAGCGGCCGGCTGGACCGCCACCGGGACCGATTGATGGCCGGGATGAAAAGGCACGGGCTGTCCCCAGAGTTTGCCGAGCGCGTCTTCAAACAGATTCAAGGCTTCGGCGCGTACGGCTTTCCCGAATCCCATGCGGCCGCGTTCGCGCATCTGGCCTACGTGTCGGCCTACTTGAAGTGCCACCACCCGGTGGAGTTTGCCTGCGCGCTGATCAACGCCCAGCCGATGGGCTTTTACAGCCCGCTCGTCATCGTCAACGACTTGAAACGCGCCGGGCACACGGCCTTGCCGGTGGACGTGCAGGAATCGGAGTGGGACTGCACGGTAGAAGACCGCGCCTTGCGGTTGGGGCTGCGCATGGTTCGCGGCTTGGGAGAAGACGCCGGGCGCGCCATTGCCCGGGCGCGGCAAGCCGGCCGCTTCGAGACCATTGAAGCCCTCGCCCACCGCGCCGGGTTGCCTTCCCGCGTGCTGGTTCCGCTCGCGGCGAGCGGGGCGCTGTCCAGCTTGCACGAACGGCGGGAAGCCATCTGGAACGCCGCTGCCGCCGCGCAGGTGCCGGGGCCGCTGTTGTCCGGCATTGCCACGGCCGAACCGCCGCCGCACTTGCCTGCGCTCCAACCGCTGGAAGCGCTGGGGTTGGACGCCCACTACGCGGGCGCCTTCGCCGGCCAACACCCCATGGGGCTGGTGCGGGCGCGCCTGTCGGAGCGCGGCATTCTCTCTGCGAGCGCGCTGAAAGGAATGTCGCCGGAGCAGAACGTCACCGTGGCCGGGCTGGTCATCACCCGGCAGCGACCTGGAGAAGGCCGCATCATCTACGTCACGCTGGAGGACGAAACCGGCCACACCGACGTCGCCGTGTCGGAGGGCGCCTTCAAGCGCTTTCACGACGTGATTCGCCTGTCCGGGGCGCTCATCGTCCGCGGTTTTCTGCAGGCCGACGGCGAAGCGCGCAACATCTACGCGCACCACGTGGCACCGCTGCGACTCGACGCCCCGCTGGCCGTGCCCTCGCACGACTTCCATTAGAGGTGGTTCGCCAGCCACTTCTCCGCGCGAGCCGCACCCACGCCGTCCCCCGCTTTCGTCGCCAACTCCAAGGCTTGCTGCGCCAAGCCGCGCGCGCGGGGGTGATCACCCTGCGCCCAGACGGCGCCGGCGAGCGCCAGGCTTGCGTCGGCCTTGGTCTGGTGGTCCTCGGACTTCTGTAAGAGCCGCAGGGCCTCTTCGAGCGGCGCAATCGCCTCCACGGGGTGCGGGAGCGCTGCGCGCGCTCGACCGATCGCGACCAAAGTCATCCCATAATCAAGACCGTGCGCTTGGTGCAGGGCTTCCCTCACTTGAAGCGACCGCCGGGCATATTCCAGGGCTTCGACCGGGCGGCCCAACTCGACCAAAGCCAAGGCCATGTCCTCCAACCGCTCCGCCCGTTGCCGATCGGCGGTCACCGTCATGCCCTCGGCCAGTTTGATGCCCTGCCTTTCCTCGTCCACCGCCGCATCCGCCCGTCGCACGCGGAGAAAGATGCCCGCTCGAGCGTGAAGTACCGCCGCCTTGATGTAGGGCGCGGCGTCAGGTTTTTGCTCCAGCAACCCGAGCGCCCGCCGGGAGAGCGCCAGAGCTTCGTCCGTCTGGTGGGCCGCCCCCAGTGCGACGCTCAGGTTCGTCAGTTCCCCCACCACGGCCATACCCTCAGGCCCGACCGTAGCCTCGGCCAGGGGCAGGCTCCGCCGAAAGCTGGCAATGGCGCTTTCCCATTGCCCCAGGAACAGGGCGAGATTTCCCAAGGCGTCCCATGACGCGCTATTGCCGGGGTGGTCCGGTCCACGCAGGCGCTCTCGCAACTCCAAAGAGGTCTGCAGTTCGGTCCGCGCCTGGTCAAAGTCTTCCAATTCTTGGAGAACCCAGCCGATGGACGCATGCAGCCGAGCGGCATCGAGGCTGTCCGACCCCGACGCGCGCACAAAGCGCTCGAGTGCTTGCCGATAGTGCCCCACTGACGCGGTTCGGTCTTGCTCCTGCCACTCGAGGTCGCCCTGGGCTTCCAACAGAGCCCCCACCAGCTCATCTTCGCCGTCCAATCGCGTCTGCAGCCCCTCGGCCAGGGGGACCAACAAGCGCGCTCGCTCGGGTTGGGCCAGGCGCCAACCCTCCAGCGAAATGAGACTCGCCACTGCCCGGGCGAGGGTCCGGTCATCCCCCACTGCCTCGGCTGCTCGGAGCGCGCGCGCGAAGTTGCGGCCGGCCTTCTCGTCTTCACCGAATGCCCAATCGACCGACCCCAACGCCTCGGCCGCCTCCGCCTCGATGATGCGAGAGCCGGAGCGAACGGCGTCCGCCAAGATCGGCTCGATGGTCGCGCGCGCCTCGACGATGCGCGCAGCAGCCAAAAACGCGCGCCCCCGCGCCAGCCGGCGCCTCGCCTCCCTGATGAGCATGACCTCCTCCTCCCCCGACGGAAGCAGGCCGTCAGCGTCCTTGCGCTGACACGACGCGAGCGAGGAGAGCTTTTGGACCGCGCTACCGGCCTCGTCGACCAGGGCGGCATCGGCGGTTGCCAACAGCGAACTCAAGGTCGAGAACTCGTCGAACCGACGTTCCAGGCAGGCCCCCCGCACCGCGACCTGCCGGCGCACCGAGGCCTCCCCAGCGTGCACGTCCGCCAAGCAGGTCTCCCTGTTCGCCGCCACCCAGTTGTTGGCGTAGACGTCCATTTGTTCCTTCGCCTTGGACCACGCCATCCCGGCATACGACTTTCCAGTGGCGAGAAAGGCGGCCTTGGCTTTGTCCTGCACCTGCGCGTCCCACACCCCGGCGAGGCGCCCCGCATCTTTTTGACAACGGTTCGCTTCGCCATGGAGCGCGACCGCGCCTACCGCGCCTGCGGCGGCGAGCGCCAGACCGGCGGTCCCCGAGAGCATCCACTTTCGCCTCGTCCGCCCCGGGTCTCGGGACAGCACATCCAACAGCGCCTTCACCGAGGGGTGCCGGTCGGCAGGCGCTGCCGCAAGCCCGCGCATCACCGCGCGGTGGACCCAGGCGGGCACTCCGGCTTCCGGTGGCGGCGCAATGGCGCTTCCTTGGCGGATGGCCTCGAGCAGCACTGCAGCGGAGTGACCGGGGAACGGTCGCCTGCCATACAGACCCTCAAAGAGGGCCACGCAAAAGCTGAATTGGTCGCTCCGCTCGTCGGCCGCTTGGCCCGAAATCTGCTCAGGCGCCATATAGGCCAAGGTCCCCAGCATCACCCCCGCCTCGGTCATGGGAGTGTCCAGCATTCGAATTCGAACCTCCCCGAGGTCGCGTCCCAACGCGCGCGACTCCTCCGCGTCGGGGCCCGCCCCGGTGGCGCGCGCCAGCCCGAAGTCGGTGACCTGAACCCGGCCATCCGTGCCCACCAGGACGTTGGCGGGCTTGAAGTCGCGGTGGACCAGCCCTGCGGCGTGCGCGGCCGCCAACCCTTCTCCAGCCTGGCGGAACGCCCCCAACACCTCACGCCAGCTGCGGTGCTTCTCGCCCAGCCATTGCTTGAGCGTGGCGCCCTCGACGCGCCCCATGACCAGGTACACCTTGTTTTGGTAGGTGCCCGCGTCGAAGACCGGAACGACATTGGGATGACTCAGCTTGGCCATCGCCTGCGCCTCGCGCAGCAGGCGCGCTTGGGCGTGCACTTCGGAGTCGGTGCCCTCTACCTCGGGCCGCAAAAGCTTCAGCGCCACCCTGCGGTCGAGCTCAGGATGGTACGCGGTATAGACCGCCCCCATTCCTCCCTCGCCCAAGCGTCCCAATAGGATGTACGGGCCAATCCTTTCGACGTTCGCCTGCGGGCCGGAGTGCCGGTGGCCGACCGCTCCAATCTCGGCGGTGGCCGTTCCGTCCCTCTCGTCCTCGGGCGCCTTCACGCGACCTTCACTGCAGATCGATTTCCTTGGCGATGGCGCCCTTCTCCACCACGTAATACACGCGCACGTTCTGACCGGGCTTGAGCGCGGCCAGGCCTCCGGCCGGCTTGCCGTCCGCGCCCACCACTTGCGCCTCGGCGCACTTGTAGGTGATTTGCCCAGCCGGAGCGTTCATCTTTACCTCCGCCTTCGCCGCGTCGACCGCGGCCACGGTCCCCACGTCGCTCCTCAAGGCATCGGTGGCCTGGATGACCTTGGGGGCGGGAAAGGGAAGCGGTGCGGCAGACAGCAAAATGAGCGCCAACTTGAGAGCGAGGAGCATGGGCGGACTCTATACTCGCGCCCCAGCATGAGCGAGCGCTACCAACTCAAGCGACGGTTGGGTCAGGGAGGCATGGGGGAGGTCTTCCTCGCCTCGTCGCAGGGCGAAGCCGGCTTCTCCAAGCCGGTGGTGATTAAGCGCATGCTCCCGCAGCTCGCCCTCGACGAGGGCCTGGCGCGAATGTTCCTGGCCGAGGCGCAACTCGCCACTCACTTTCACCACCAGAACATCGTCGAGGTCTTCGACGTCGGCCGGGGACCGCAGGGCTTGTTCATCGCCATGGAGTTGGTCGATGGCTGGGAGTTAAGCGCGGTGTCGGAGGCCATGGCGCAGCAAGCCGTTCGCGCCCCGGCCGGTGTGGTGGCCTTCATTGCCACCCAGGTGCTGGCAGGGCTGTCCCACGCCTACCGTCGGCGGAAGGACGGGCAACCCCTGATCACCGCGCACCGGGACATTTCCCCTTCCAACATCCTGGTGTCTCGCGAGGGAGAGGTGAAGCTGGCCGACTTCGGCATTGCCAAGGTGGTGGGCGAGGCCAAGAAGACCGACCCCGGCACGTTCCGGGGCAAGCTTCAGTACGCCGCCCCGGAAATTGTGTACGGCGAGCCCGCCACCCACGCCTCAGACGAATTTGCCCTCGCCATTTCGCTCTATGAACTCATCGGCCATCAACACCCGTTCTGGGAGTCAGGGACCGCCGAGTCCTACGCGCGAACGCTCGAATCCCGGCCCCCCAAGCCGCTGACCGGCGTGCCGACGGCGATGTGGGACGTCCTGCAGCGCATGTTGGCCCTCCAACCTCGCGACCGCTTCGGCACGGTGGACGCGCTGTTGACCGCTTGGACGCCGCTGCTCGGCAGCCCGGCCGCGGGCACGCGCGAACTGGCCGACTTCTTGGGTTCGATGCGCCTGCCGCCTCCCCCCAGCGAACTGCCCGCCGAATTGGGCGTGCTGGGCATCGCGCTGGCCGGAGCGACGTGGTCTGACCCCAATGCGCTGGCGGGGGACTGGACGTCCAACGGAGTCGAGCTGGACCCGAGCGGAAAAGTCGTGGGCGCTCGCCCGCGTCCGGCCGCGCCCCCAGTGGCCCCGACGCCCCGGCCCGTCACCGAGCCCGCGCTTGAACTGGCCTCGGTCCAGTATGGGTCCACCGCGCACGAGACTGGGGCGCACTCTTCAGGGTGGAGCGCGGCCCCGGTCGCACCGACCGAACCGGAGCCGCCCCCGGAAGCGTTTCCGCTCGACGCGCCGCCCGCCCGGTCGCACCGCGCGCGCTGGGTTCTCGCTGCCGCAGGCCTGGTGGCGTTGGGTGCCGGCGCCTTGCTGTTGGCACCCAAGTACGGCCACCGCGTTCCCCTGCCGATGGCGCTGGCCGGCTCGCACATGCTTCAAATCAGCAGCGAGCCCCCGGGTGCGACCGTTTCCATCGGCGGGAACATCGTCGGCAAGACCCCCTTGTTCATCGATAACGCCTATGCGCCTGACGAGATTCGAGTCGAACTCTCGCTGCGCGGCTACCGCCCCTGGACCGGCACCTTCCGCGGCAGCCAGGACCAATCCGTCAGCGCGACGCTGCTGCGGCGCTGACCTGGAAGCCCACCCGGGCGCCGCCTTCCGGGCGGTTCTCCGCATAGGCGCGGCCGCCGTGCACTTCGGCAATGCGCGCGACCAGGGACAGGCCCAGCCCCAAGCCTCCCGCTTCCTTCCCGCCGGCGGGGGGCCGAGAGTGAAAGGCCTGGAAGGCTCGGTCCTGCTCGCCCGCAGGAAAGCCGGGGCCCGCATCTTCCACTTCGAACGCGATCGCGTCGCCGAGGCGCCGCACCCGAAGCTGGACCACGCCGCCCCCGTGGCGCTGGGCGTTCTGGAGCAGGTTGGCCAGCGCC
>Ga0075030_100006252_pt1 | contig 10658 bp, 9 predicted proteins | sample LitLauG_LLR_2012_FD_71393 | JGI IMG/M metagenome (GOLD analysis project Ga0075030, IMG submission 71393) | Freshwater sediment microbial communities from Pennsylvania, USA - Little Laurel Run_MetaG_LLR_2012 | ecosystem: Environmental > Aquatic > Freshwater > Creek > Sediment | place: USA...
GGCCTCGATGCCGAACCGAGTCGTCGTGCAGTGGGACAAGGAAGATTGCGCCGATATGGGTATCGTCAAGATCGACCTTCTCGGCCTGGGAATGATGGCGGTGCTCAAGGATTGCCTCGGACTCATCAAACAGCACTGGCGCGAGGAAATCGATCTTGGAAAGCTCCCCGAGAACGATGCGCTTGTATATCAGACCTTGCAGAAGGGCGACACAGTCGGCATGTTCCAGGTGGAGAGCCGTGCCCAAATGGCGACACTCCCAAGGCTCAAGCCCAAAAACTTTTACGACCTTGTGGTTGAGGTCGCGCTCATCCGGCCGGGACCCATCGTTGGAGAAATGGTGCACCCATACCTGGCAAGACGCGCTGGTAAAGAGAAGATCGTTCCGCTGCATCCGCTGCTAGAACCGGTGCTTGCGCGAACGCTGGGAGTGCCGTTGTTTCAAGAGCAACTTCTCCGCATGGCGATGACGATTGCGGATTTCACTGGGGCCGAGGCGGAAGAACTCCGAAGGGCGATGGGATTCAAGCGGGCCGAGCTGAAGATGCGCGGCATCGAGGAACGTTTACGCGCGGGCATGGCGAAGAAAGGCGTCGACAAAGAGACTCAGGACAAGATCGTTCTATCAATCACCTCCTTCGCCAGGTATGGGTTTCCCGAATCACACGCGGCGAGTTTCGCGCTCATTGCCTACGCCAGTGCATTCCTCAAATGCCACTACTTGCCAGCCTTCACCTGTGCGCTCATCAACAATCAGCCGATGGGATTCTATAGTCCGGCAGTGTTAATCAAGGACGCGCAGCGGCACGGCCTTCGCGTTCTACCGGCCCACGTGAACGCCTCGGATTGGAATTGCACGATAGAAGGGCGAGCGCTTCGACTAGGCCTCCGATGCGTGCGAGGGTTGCGAGCCACCACTGGCGAAGCAATCGCCGCAGCAAAGCCTTTCAGCGACATCGACGAAATCGCACGCCGGGTTCCAGCCGCGCGTAAGAGCGAACTGGAAATGCTGGCAAGCGTCGGTGCACTCAACGGCATCGATGCAAAGCACCGGCGAGATGCCTTATGGAAAGCGGGGAGGTCGGGGCGCCCCATCGGGCCACTACTGGAGATGATGCCCGAAACGGAGCCGGAATCACCCCTCACGCAGATGACGACGGACGAACGCTTATCGGCCGACTACTATGGCACTGGCCTTACGGTCGGGCGTCACCCGATGCATTTCCAGAGGGACCGCATGAACGCATGGGGCGTAACGCCGGCCGCGGAGTTAGTCAACCGCCGGAATGGCATACTCGTGCGTGTCGCGGGATGTGTGATCGTGCGGCAGAGACCAGGTACGGCGAAGGGCATCGTCTTCCTGAGCGTGGAGGACGAGACGGGGATTTTCAACGTAATCGTGATGCCGGACGTTTTCGAGGCTCACCGCATGACGATCGTGAGATCGCCCTATCTGCTGGTGGAGGGGCCATTGCAAAAGTACGAAGGCGTCATTCATGTGCAGGCTCGGAAGATCGAGGCGATCAACCTGAGCGCGGGCGCGGCCTCGTCACATGATTTTAAGTAGCCCGGCCTCAGCAAACAATTCAACGCTCCTGCCTCTCGGCGGTGTTCGCGTTCCATTGCACATCGACAGGTAGGCGTTAGGCGGCAACTTGGCACGTGGGGTCGGCGGAGACAGCTGATTTGCTGCTCCTAATTCGGCTTCGGGACGGCAACTCTACGATGCTCATGGGACCACAGTCCCACCAGAGCAGCGGGCTCCGCGTGCTACAAAGGCGTATGCCGACAATTCCTTATCGGGCTGCGAATTTCTCCGGGGCATTCGCACAGCTGAATACAAACAACACCGAGATCAGTGTGGCCTGGGCGCAACTCGTCTGGGCGGCAATTACCGCCGGTAAAGCTGCCGGAGATGAGTATGCCTACGGAATCTACTCAACACTGGAGAGGCTGCACCGTGCCTCGATGATACGGGCTTATCTCATGCAAACCGCCTCAGGCCACATTGTGCGCACCATGCCGTATCGACTTTCGGATCCTTCCGAAAAGACTTCCATTTCCTTCTATCTCGGAATGACGTTGGCCAAACTTTTCGCAGAGCTGTTGTTTGACGTCCCGCGGATGCTACATTTCGCTGTCTATGCGCCGAATTATCAAATTGTAGCTGCGCCGGGCGAATCACGGCCGGATCTGATTGGGTTGTCGAATACCGGTGAATGGTTTGTCTTTGAGGCCAAGGGCCGTTCCAACAACTTCGACCCTGACGCTCTGGGCACCGCCAAAGAGCAGGCGGAACAGATCCAGTTGATCGACAATCTTATACCCGCCTGCAGTGTCGCCTGCCAAGCGTACTTCACTAGCGTACTGCGTTTCCGTATGGACGATCCCCCGCCAAGGAAGAGTGATCGACCGCGGACGATCAAGATTAGCCAGGCCGACTTCCGGCACGCATATGACGGTCCAATTCGGAGCGTAATCGAGCTTCGCGGCGCCAACGCCACGCTTAGCTACGCGAATAGGCGATTTCGAGGAGCCAGGGTCGAAGAGGCGGATCTTTGGATAGGAGCTCCAGAGGCCGATCAGACTACCCTGGTTAAGTCCGAGGCGGACCCGATCACTCACGATGAATACCTCGGTGGAGACGATGTGCTGGTCCGGCTTGGGCCTACATGGAGCGAGGCTAATATGCGGCTGCAGCCTCATCTCAGAAATACCTGACCTCTTCTCCATTCCCTGATCTGAAGAGGTCGAAGCCTTCATTGAACTTCCTCGGATGCCGCCGGCAGACTAGTTGCTGGCAAACGCGCCAGGGGCTGGCAGTTCATTTGGACGAAGAGTCGCCTTATACGGCCAATCGTGATGCCGCGCGGCTTTAACTTCTCCTGAATGTGGCGCGTGCACAGATTGGACCGTATAAGGCGGCATAAACCGGCCAATCCGTTTGATTATAGGGCGCTTGCGCTAGAGACATAGGTTCAAACAGATTGGCCGGTTTATTTCCCCAACGCATAGAAATGCCTCTGCGGAACGTGTATCGCTATCTTCCGACAGGTAGTGGATCGGGCATTCCGCGATCGCTCAAATCACCTGCAGCTTGAATCGATTAATAACGAGGTCCGCGCCTTCTACCGTCTTCTCAAGGTTCAGCGCCTGCTTGATTGCCTCCAGTTCAACGGAAGTCTCCTGCTTGCGGATGCCGGACAGAACAGCTTTCCGAAACTCCTCTCTGCTTCCTGCGAGAAGATCTTGCCACTGAGGCAGCGGTAGTGTCACGGTGATGTGTTTGTATTCGGCGGGAACCTTGGCTTCGTCAACGATCCTGACCGAGGGCGGGCACTTCCTCTTCTTGAGGGTGTTCGTTCGGCCCTCCAACTTCTTCACTCCGAGGTAGTCCAGGACGCGCAGCACCATGGCTCCCACGCGCTCGGCTGTCGCTTCGAAGTGTTTCTGCCGGGCTTGCAGCCTCTTCCCTTCGGCCTTGGCCAACTCGGCCATCCCTTCGCAGAAGTGAATGAATTCGGCCACGCGGTCGCGTTTTTCCGCCGCTCCCTCCAGGTAAACGGTCAGCGCCCGCTCAATCTCCGGCGTAAGCCCTTCCTCTGCGGCCGACTCTGCCAGAAGCACCAGACTCTCTTCTATCTGAAATAGCGTGAAGTCTTTTGCAAGTTCTGTTGAGGCGGTGCTCTCGGCGACTACTGCTCCGCAGCCGTTGTCATTGTCTGACATTGAGAGTCTCCTCCATACGGTTGAAGACCCGTACCGCCTGGTCAGGATTGAGCTTTGCCTTGGGGTTGAGCCGCAACTCGCTTAGGATCTTCACGTACTCGGCGTTCCCAAGGGTTCGCTTGGCCTCTGCGAAGTGCACTCGGAACGCGTCCACCAACATCCGGTAGACATCGCGCGCCTTTTCCAGACTGGGGATGTTGGTCACTTCGCGATAGCCGTGCCGGCCGAGAATGTCATAGTATTCAGGCAGCCCCAAAACGCTCCGCATGCTGGTGAAACGTGCAACCATGTTCCGACTCGTGAGACCAGTGGGTGCGGCGTTCCGGCGCTGAGTACTGTTCAGCGTCGATGCTCGCCTGGGGCCAGGTTGTGACGCCGTAGACCTTGAGCCATTCTGGTGAGCGCCGCTGTCGTCTCGGTTGTGCTCATCGTGCAGCCCTTTGTATACGTCCATGCCGATTCCCAAGTAGCTCGCACACTTCGAGAGCGCATCGGTGCAGGCGCCTTTGTAAGCGTCACCTCGATCGGGATTCTCGTTCCCTCCGAACTGCTCGATCGCAATGGAATATTTCGGGATCGTTAACGTCGCTCTCACCACCACCATCCGGCCAGTTTCGACGATTTCATTGTCTATATGCCAGCCGTTCAGTCCGAACACATCGTTCAGCCGTTCAACAACGTAGATGACTTTGATTGCCGAGAGCCCCGGCTTCTGAGGGTTGGGCGACACTGCTTCGCGCGGAAGGGGCTCTTTCAGTTTCACTTTCAGGCCCTCCGGGAGCTGCGGTAAGTCCTCGGAGCGTTCTATGGGGGGAGTTGTGGTTGTCGCTGCTTCATGGGTTTGGTCAAGCCCGTTTACTGGTTGCATCTTGCTTCTCCTTCCAGTTCGAAAGTTCTCTTCTGCTCGAGCGGCAGTTCGGCCTCCCTCGTTTTCTTCAACGCGCTTCCGGATCGCTTCGGCCGCTTTGCTGCCGATCGCGTTTTCGAGATCCAGGCAGGTCGCCTCGTAGATCTGCCCCAACTCGTCTCGTTCTTTGCGGAGCTGTTGAACTCGCTTCTCCGCCAACCGGATCCATCGGCCGCAGGTCCAGAGCCGAAAGCAAGCCAAGGAATGACTGCACTCGAACAGTAATTCAGCCAGTGGGCACCCAGAATTCACTAAACCTTTCTCTGTCATGTGCTTACACTTCTCGTCGGCGTTCGTTTGCGCGGGTTCCGAATCCGAGTTATGCTCAGTCAGCCATGAACTCGGTGGTGGACACGATAGTTGCGGCCCCTCCCGGCTCCGAAGCGCAATTGCCTTCTCGCGTGCTCGAAATCAGACCGGAAGAATCGAAGCTGGTCTGCGTAGCCGCCGATGGCCGCGAGTTCGCGCTCTCCCGCCTCGTCGGTTCGAACGTGCGGATCGGTGACGAGGTTCTCGTGCCGGCGTCCACCGGGACCGCGACCGCGGACGCTGAGGTCTACATCCGGAAGCCATCGCTGCGCCGAGCCGATGTCTACCAAATCAAGGCTGGTTATGCTGCATTGCCGAAGCTAGACAAGCGAGAAGAACCTTTCGTTCGTGTTCAGGTCGCCGAAGGCCAACTTGGCATCAACGCCATCCACATTCCTTGCCCGGTGATTCGCGACTACTTCTTTGCCGCCAATCGGAGAGCCTCTTGGCCAAGCCAGCCCACTTTCTACTATGTGCTTCGTCTGCCACAGGACGTGACATACAAGGAACTCCGCCTCGCCTATCGACTCCGGCGTATGGAGTTGGAGAAGCAGAACGCGTCGAAAGCCGAGTTGGCTACGATTGAGCGCGCCTACAATATGTTGGCCGATCCCGACATCCGCGGGATATATGACGCGCTGATAAAAGACTCTGCGATTCCTGTTCCATTCCCCTACTCCGGTTTCGGATCTCTGTTGGTGCAGGGAGAACGATCTGCGGAGAGTGGCGTTTTCTTTGCGAACCGAATTTTGGCCTTTATGCCGGCGCGCCGTCGCCGTACTGTCCCGGTGCCTCTCCGCAAACTCGATTACTTCGAAGATTATGCGATCCTCCGGGACCGTCATCGCAAACTCGAGGTTCTCATCGATCACCAGTTGTTACCGCTCCGATGGGATCCAACATGGAGCCAATGGCGCCATCTCATTACTGCCACCATCGAAATCTCCGCCGATTTCATTCACACAGGCCGGTATCGCAAGCGGCGTGGCAAGTGGAAACTAACCGAATGGGAAACCGCGCTCCCCAGCCGAACCGAGCTCGAAATGCCCAAAGGCCTCGAAGAAGACATCCTCAAGGCGCGGAGCACCCACACGCGCTTTGGTCAGTACTGGCAACAGATCGACCGTCTCCGCGCCCACGTGCAAGAGATTCCCACGGAGCGAGGCGAATTGAGTCGACTGTGCTGGAATCTCGGCCTACCCGGCGACTTTGACGTCGCGCAGATCACCTGGCGCCCGGACTATGATCCCTACTACCACGAGCAACTCACCAAGCGTGCGCGGACGATGTACGTGTTCCGCGACGAATACATCTTCGATCTCGAGAAATCCGTAGTCGTCGAGGTGCCGCAGGCGGGTCATGCGACCTACGTCTTCACAAAGCCAGACGATGTCAAGCAGTGGGTGTGGCAGTATGCCAAAACGACCCGTCAAGACATCCGGCTCAACCGCGACAACATTGCCGAATCGCTCGGGTTCCTCGGTCGCGTTGTACACGGCAAAAACAAAGCCGAATGGCTGAAGGAGCTATCCACCCGTGTTGGTGAGCTACTAAGCTACGTCGATCAACGGCAGACTTGATCAGAGCTGTTTTTACGCCGGCGGCGAGACGTGATCGATCCATTTGCCGAGAAGCTGTTCCACCAGACGCTGTGCTTCACACGGCGACGAAGTCCTGAAGGAAGGAGCGCCGTTCTGGCGACCGTAATGGACAACGGTATCAAGAAACTCTTGCTCTTCCTGTTCGTCTACCCACCCTTGTTTGATGAGCCATTCTCTTGTACCTTCTCCACCGGCGTAATCCAAATTTGAGGTACTCATGAGCTCGCTGCAGAGCGCCTCGTAAGCTCGGAAAAGTCCTTCTGCACCACCAGCGGCACAGGCTAGGAGCGCGGTTCGGAGATCGGGCCGACGTTGAGCCGCAATGACGGCCTGCAAGAGAGAGTGCCCGTTCCGCATTGTTTTACCATTGCGATGGAACTCGCGACCGCATGAAATAGCATCGGAATTCGGTCGCACGGACTGGAATCGCAGCAGAACCACGATCCCAAAACGGATAGTGGCTGCTGCCGAGATGAGTCGAATCAGTTCGTAGGCGGCCCACTCAGCAGCTGCCTTGCTGTCGATCATGTCTATATCCGACGAACTGAGATAAAGCGAATCGCCATCGACACTCACATGAAGACCGCCACCGCCGAGGTCGTCGGCGATTCGTTGGAGATCCGCAGGCAAACCGGTCGCCCGAATAAGCCATCCGGATGGCGGAAGCGCGCTCAAGTTTCCCTCCCTCTGTTTTTCGTATGAAAGGTAGCGCAAAGCTTCGAGGTGCTCCCCTCGTAAGGTGAATCGGATTATGGGCCGAGCCAGAACCCGAGAGGAAGCTGATTGGGGTCGATCGCAGGGAGAAGCAAGTTGAGCCACGCCACGAGGCCACCAATGAAAAGCGCGAATGGTGCCGGCAGGAGCCGCTGCTCCCATGGACCCAACTGCTGCAACCAGTCATCGATCCGCTGGAGTTGCTCTAGGCGACGCTGCAGCCGTTCTGCTCGAGGGTCAGGGTAGAGGACGATTACACACAGGTCGTCACTCCATTCGCCCAAGCTCTTCTTCACTCTGCTGGAATATCCTTCTTTGAAAGTCTGAAATTGACACTCGCTATTATCCGCGCCCCCTGGGTGGGCCCGCAAACGGCGTGCGATTTGCGGAACACAGAGGCCTGTCCCCGACCCGCACTCCACCAGCGACACACGTACTCTCCCACGTCTGCTATGCTTCGCGATTGGCGGACTTCGTCCGCTTGCATAAATTGTGCACCATGCACAGCATGTGAGTCAAGCACATTCTTAGGGGCCTATATTGTCATCTCTCGGCGAGACTATTTCCGCAATCCGCCAGCGGATGGGTAAGACGATGGTTGAATTTGCTCGCTTGGTCGGATCGGACCATAGCAGCGTAAGCCGATACGAGTCAGGCCAGATCGTTCCGGGCAAGACCATGCTGATCCTGCTGCTGTTGCTCGCGAAGAGCGAAGAGAAGGCTCCCTTGCTCAAGGCACTCGGCCTCCGCGATGAAGCGGAGACGCAGCAGGTATTTGCGGGAGCACTAGAATCGCTGGTCGAATGTGAGCGGCTTGCGGCCAATTCCCGAAGTAGGTCGGCAAAGGATGCAGGGCTGGCAGAATTCGTGAAGGAAGCCGCAGCCATCGCTGCCGCTCGATTGCCGCTAGATCCTGTCGTCGCCGACGTTTTGCGGCGGCTCCGGAGTTCGAAGGCCAACCCTAAGATCCAAGCTCACTTTCGGAAATTCGCGGTGTACTTGGATATCGCGCTAGCCGAATCGAATGCTTCCGTCCCCTCGAGAGGCCGTGAGCGGAGACGGTCCAAGAACAGCGTCAGGTAAAACACGCACTCGAGTCTTTGGCACCACCACTCCAAATGCGTGAGATAGCCGAAGTGGCCCGCGTATAGCAAGCCGGCCGGAGGGCGTCGATTCGAATGGGAAAACGACACGAAAACCCGTATTCAAAACGGTACGCCGTCGTCTTGGAGGTCCTGCTCTTCGGGCTCCGGTGCACGATCGCGGTGACGATTCGAGGGCTTGCCCGGGGTCGGACGGCGTGCGGATCTTTCTCTGCCACCTCCACAGTTGCCGTTAGAGTTGCTGCCTGCGGTTCCACCGAGCAACACGAGGTTCTCTGCCACTACCTCTGTGACGTACCGCTTCACGCCTTCCTTGTCGTCGTAGGAGCGCGTTTGCAGACGCCCTTCTACGTACAGCTTGGTGCCTTTGGTCAGGTACGTGGCCAAATTCTCCTTTTTCCAGATCACAATCGACATCCAATCCGTCTCTTCGTGCACCTGGTTGTCGGAATCCGTCCACTGGCGATTCATTGCCAGCGACACCCGCGAAACAGCCGTACCGTTTTGGGTAAATCTGGTTTCTGCGTCGGCGCCCAGTCTTCCGACAAGGATCGCTTTGTTTACACTGCGCTCCGCCATTGGATTCTCCTTTTTGTTCGAAATATCCGGCTAGTTCTTCGGCCTCAGCACGACTTCTCCGCAAAAGACCCTGCAAGGAAGGTCAATGATGATCCGATGCCTGACGGCGCGGATGCTATCTCCAGTCGATATGCAGGTGCGGCGGTAGTGAATGCAGTTTTCCGCAGCGATCGCACATCAACCAGTACGCGTCGCCATCTTCCGACACGGCTCGGCTCGATCCGTCCCAACCGTGCGCTACGATCGTGTCGCCGACGATTTCTACGAGCGCGTGAGAGACTTGGTATCCCGATTCTTCGAGGCGCGGCGTACCTCGATGGCCGCACTCGCACACCAGTTCGCCGTGCTCCTCTTGGCCACCGGAGGCGCGTTTCCGACAGCCTCTCCGAAAAACTGCGCCAGTTTCGTAGTGTCCTCCACGTTGAGCAGCAAACGCGCTGGGCCAACACAGTTGACCCGCCGCCTCGGGTAGAAATCAATGTGAAGCACCTGGCCGTCTGGATCCGTCGGAATGCTCATCAGTTCCACGCTGTGAATCTGGAAATAGCCGTTTCGGCCTTTTCCCTGAGACTTGCCGCTAAGCTCGATCCGGTTCATCGGTTTGCCCTCCCGCAGGCCCTGCTCATAACGCGCTCCTGTGTCCCTTGTGGCTGTCGGTACGTGCCGCTTCCGAACGCGATCTCCTGCGGGTTCACGCGTTTCATCACCCAGCCCACCTGTGAACAGATCGATCAGCTCCCGGTCCAAAATTGCCTGTTCCAGTGCCAGGAGATCCTTTCGGTTCCCCGTACGCTGCCGGCGTGCATCGATGCTCCGCAGAATTGCGGCGCCGCAAGCCATGCGTTGTTTCGTTGTCATTTCCACCTCACGCCAACATGCCTCGCACCATCAACCGCCGCGTGCAACTTCACGCGGGTTCCATCCCAAGCGCAGACTAGACGCCAGGCGACGGAGTTTTGCACCCCGCCAACAAACCCGTGACACGGCCTGTCCTGGTACCGTGCCGACGAGGTGAACCAGGCCATCGGTTACCCGATACCGGTAGCCGCGGGGTTACCAGGAACCGCAAACTATCGAACCTCTGGCCGCACTCGACTTCAAAGGTTCCGCTGTGCTATTGGGGTCTCTCTTTTCGAAAGATTCTGCTAAGCGGAAGGCCTCAGGTCGACGGAAGGATCAGGCGATGGGCTTCGATCTCGCACACAGTCTTCGCTACAGTTCGCATCCGTCTCTGGGAACGTCCGCGCTACCTGATCAATACAGCCTCAACGAGAGGCGGCCGTGGACTCGGCACAAGCTCCGACTGTCCAATTGTCTGCCCCACCGTTTCTGTGTTCCTCGACCCATCGTCGCGTGTAGCTCTTCAGGCCATCCAGCCATTCCCGCGCGTCAGCCGAATTGAGTCGCGTGGATTCGTAGTCCGTAAAGTGCTCACTGCCGGCCTGTCGCTCCTTAGCGCGCACCATATATTCCGACAACTCCCCGGTCGCCCTTGTCATCGGCAGATACAACCAGGCCGGCGTGAGTACGAAAGCCAGCTTGTCGGCCACGCAGAGTCGTGAGAACTGTCGGCCGTTGCGCTTTGCCCAATAACGCGAATGCGCGGCTGTAAACGCAGCCCAAGACTCACCGAAAAGCAGGCCCATGATTCTTGCGCCGAGTTCCACGTGCGTCTCCCCCTCGCATCCGTCCATGTTGATCTTCGAAATATAGCCA
>Ga0075030_100006253_pt1 | contig 10656 bp, 8 predicted proteins | sample LitLauG_LLR_2012_FD_71393 | JGI IMG/M metagenome (GOLD analysis project Ga0075030, IMG submission 71393) | Freshwater sediment microbial communities from Pennsylvania, USA - Little Laurel Run_MetaG_LLR_2012 | ecosystem: Environmental > Aquatic > Freshwater > Creek > Sediment | place: USA...
GCCGCGATCAGATGTGTAACCTTCGGCTTGCCTTGAACATAAAGGTGCACCTTTTCCTGCAATATGCGGTCGGCGTTGGTGACCCGCTTGTGCTGACGCAGGTGTTCCAGCCACGATTCGACGAGAAAGGTTTCGAGGAAACGACCTTCCTCGGCGGTGTCTTCGAATATTCCCCACGAGTAGGCGCCGTCCCGACGGCGTTCGAGCGCCAATTTCTCGAGAGCGGCGAGGAATGCCTCGCGATCGCCGGGATTTATCCGGTACTCGACGGTGACGAGCACCGGACCGCGGTCATCCTCAACGTGCCGCGCGACGACAGGCGTCGGCCAGTGCATGGATGGCGTGAGGTCCGGACCGCGACCGGTACGCAGCTTCCAGCGCCACGTTGCCGGGATCGCAACCAGGGCACCGCCCGCCGCGATGAAATGTGCCAGGGGCAGCCCGAACATGCCGGCCACTTGTCCCCACAGCACGCTTCCAATCGTCACGGTTCCAAAGAAAACCGTGACATACATGGCAAGGCCGCGCCCGCGCACCCAGTCAGGCAGCGCATACTGAGCCGCGATATTGAGGCTCGCCAGCACGGCGATCCACGAAACACCCGCGATCAGACTTGCCGATAAAGCCAGGATAGGCTCCCGCGCGAGCCCGAACAGCACCAGCGTGACAGCCGTACCGGCCTCCCCGGCGGCCACGAGCATGTTGGCTCCGATTTTTGCTTTCAGCCACGGCAGCGCGAAAGCTCCAGCCACCGCGCCAATACCGATCGCACCCAGCAGGCCGCCGTAAAGTTCCGGACCGCCCGCGATCTGATTGCGCGCTACCAGGGGAAGCAGCGCCCAATACGCGCTGGCAAACAGGAAGAACCCGACGGCCCGCACCAAGGTCGCGCGCAGAGCCCGATTGTGACGCGCGTAGCGAAAACCCGTGCGAATGGCACTGGTGAACCGCTCGGCTGGCATATTATCCATGCGCGTTTGCGGCGAGTGCCACCAGATCAGCACGCCGATAACGCCGATATTGCTGACGGCGTTGAGCCAAAACGGCGCGGCGATTCCAAAACCAAGTATGATCGCGCCGCCGATCGCCGGACCGATCGCCCGGCTGATATTCATGCCGACGCTGTTTGCCGCGATAGCGGGAGCCAGATCCTGCTTGGCCACGAGTTGCGGCACGATGGATTGCCAGGCCGGGGCCTCCAGCGCGCCGAACAGGCCGATCAGAAACGTGAACAGCAACAACGTAGCTGGACTCACGAGATCAGCCGAAACCATTGCCGCAAAGATCGCCGAGAATATGGTGATCAAAATCTCGAGGACGATGATAAAGCGGCGCTTGTCGATGATATCCGCAAGCGCGCCGGCCGGTATCGCGAACAGAAACAGCGGGAGGGCGTTCGCCGCCTGGACCAGCGATACCATCAGGGGACTGGCGTCCAGGCCCGTCATCAACCAGCTGGAAGCGGCGCTGTACATCCAGCCGCCGACGTTGGAGATGACGGTCGCAAGCCATAGCATGGCAAAGACGCGATGCTTGAACGGCGCCCATGCCGATGCCGTGACGTTTGTCGACGCCTCCGGTTCTCCCGATAGCTTCTTATCCGCGGATGCCATGCATACTTTCTCCGAGGAAACGTAGCACGAATCGTGCGGATTGACGGAGAAGCGTGGACAGAACAGGGGGGACGCAACGCGCCGCTACAATAACCAGCAGCTACTTCACCCGGATCGGGGTGTCCTTCAGCCCGTTGTCGTCATAGGCCTTGCGCAGCGTGCCGTTGGCGGCGGCTTCCGTCATGAATTTGGTCACGAACGCCAGCGACAGCGGATGATTGAGCGGCGCCGCCACCGCAGTGACGGTCTGCTTGAAGGTTTCCTCCAGCACCCGCGTGCCCGGGATCTTCTTCGCCAGCGCGTTGAGTTGTTCGCGCGACAGCGCGAAGGCGTCGATCTCGCCGTTCTTGAGGAGCGCGAAGATCTCGTCATAGGTCTGATAGCCCGTGACCCTGGCGTGCTTGAGATGCGCGATCGCGCCACGCATGGTGGTGGTGTTATTGACGGCGGCGACCTTGACGCCGGGCTGGTCGAGGGTGGCGAAATTCGTCGCCAGCGAACCGGCCTTGACGATGTAGGTCGCGTCCGTCACCTCGTAGCTGGGACCGAACGACATCCGCGCCTCGCGCTCCGGATCCTTCGGCAGGAAACTGACATCCCAGGCCCCCGTCGACACGGCGTCGACGATCTGTCCGGAATTCTGGTACACGACGTACTCCACGGGGACGCCGAGTTCCGCAGCCATTTCCCGGCCGAGATCGACCGGCACGCCGGCATAACCGCCGGCGTCGTTCCTGGTGGACCAGAACGCGCCGCCCGCCGGGCTGACCGCGATCGCCACCCGCAGCTTGCCGGTTGGCGCGATCTCGTCCTTCAGCGCATCGGCGCGCGCGGGAACCACCGTCATGACCGAGGCCCCCAGAATGAGAATGGCAAGGTGCAGCAAGCGTCGATGGAACATCGGATACACCCTCCCCCTGGGCCCGTTATCGATCGGGCCTTCGCCTTCCATTGTGGTTGATTGAGGGAAGCGTTGAAACCGAAATCGCCCGGCCCGGACTTCAAAAATTCGTCACGGTCGAGCCGGGGGCGGCCTACTGGCGCGTTCGGAAAATGGTCTCGGAAGGAAGCTCGCCGAACGCTTCGCGATAGTCTTTGGCGAAACGGCTCGGACTTGCGAAATTGCTCTTGAAGGCCGCCGCCGTCACGCTGATGCCGGGATCCCCGGATGTCAGGATTTCCCGCGCGCGCTTGAGGCGGATCGCCTTGGCAAAGGCCATCGGCGAATAGCCGCGGCTGCGCTCGAAAGCCCTGAAAATGGCGCGGGTGCTGACCCCGGCCTCGGCTGCCAGCCGCTCGATGGTGATCGGCCGTTGCCAGTTGGCTTCGATGAACTCCTCGATCCGCCGAACCACCCACGGCGCAGGCAAGCTTTCCTGGTTTTCCAGGAGATGGCTGAAACTGTGGCGGCTGGCATAGAGAAAGGCGATCTGTACCGCCTGCTCAAGCTCCCGGCACACGGCCTGGGGCAATGGCGACACCGTCGAGTCCAGTTGCTGGGCAAGAAAGCGGATGAGGTCGGCAAGGCCTTGCGCGTGAGGCGCCCCCGCGGCGACCGCCGGCTCGAACGTCAGTTCGCCCTTCGGCTTGGCGCCAAGCAGCGCCGTCATTCTTTGCAGCAGCGCCTGCTCGCTGAGACGAAGCGTCAGGCGTTCATGGCCTGCCTCGCAAGCCATCAGCGAGCGGCTGCCCGCCGGCGAGATCGCAAACTGATGTTCGTTGATGTCGGTCGTCCGGCCTGCGACAGAGGTAGCGGCGCGGCCCCGGTGCGCGATCTGCAGCCGGATGAAGTCGGCCGCAAGATTGTCGATCACGAGATCGGCGGTGGTCGCACCGAAGGCGAGGCCCGTCTCCTGCAGCTTGATGAGATTGACGCGCGCCTCAAAACCATCGGTGTTCTTCAGATCGATTCTGGCGGCACCAAACAATGTCGTGCTTAGCTCCCGCAACTCTTCAGGATCCGACGTTCGGAAGACCGGGAAGCGGTGCAGCGGATCGGTTACAGCATTCAGCATGGTTGTCCGGTTGTCAGGTTCAATGAACGACGCGGCGTCAGCAGTCTTGTGCAACCATAAGCTTGTTCGTTTCCAAGTTTTGCGGTTAAGAAGAAACCTAGCTTGATTTGGATCACGTCCGCAGCAACGGCCCTACCCAGTTTGGGTACTCACTCAAAAAACGGCATTTGTTCCGCGCAGGTCAGCCTCGGTGGATCGCGGCCAAGTCCGTCCGGTCAGCAGAAGGCGAGGCCCGTCTCCTGCAGCTTGAAGAAATTGACCGCGCCTCAAAACCGTCGGTGTTCGTCCGATCGATCCTTGGCGCGCCGAGCAATATCGGTCCGAAATAGCGCAGGTCTTGGGGACCGGAGGTCCAAAAGACCGGAAACGGTGCAATGGATCGACTGCGACATCGGCCATGATTGCCCGGTTGTCAGGCGAGCGGAAGGCTCAGGCTGTCACTACGACACCATGTCTCGCATGTTCAGTGGTTTGACCGGAACCGTATATCCGGGGGTTTACGGGGTGCGGCAATCGACCTCTGTGCCCAAAGAGGTTCCGATCGGTGTCCCCTGAGGGCCGGACGTCAATCCATCCTGCCAGCGGCAGAAGCCGTTGCGGCGCGATTGGGGGCTGAGGTCGCTGAACCTCGTCGTTATCGACTCGGACCGGCCGCCGGCACCCTGATCTCGGTCGGCAGGATAATCGCCGCGGCGATCACTAGCAGACACAGCCCGGCGAAGGCGTGCAGCATGGTGACAAAACCGCCCTGCTGATACAGCCAAGCGACGAGGCCCACCGACGCGCCGGCGGCGGTGAAGCCGATGAAATAGCGCACGGCATAGGCGCGCGAACGCCATTTCTCGCTGGTGTATTTGCCGACCATGGCATCGTTGACGGTGACCTGGCCGAACGCTCCCATCACAATGCCGATCGCGGCAATGATCAGCGGCAGATTCGACAGCGTGGCCGCCAGGTACAGGAACGGCGCCAGCACGAACGACAGCGGCAGCGAAACCGCTTTCAGCGAATAGCGGTCGATCAGCTTGCCGATGGTGTATTGCGTCATCGCCCCGAACACGTAGACGCAGGCCGCGATCACGCCCAACAGCGCCGGGCTCTCGGTGAGATCGGTCAATCGTTCCGCGAACAATTTCGGCAGCGCCACGGTGACCGCGTTGAAGGTAGTGGAGATCGCGAGCACCACGATCAGCAGCGCCACGATCACGCGCCACATGTCTTCCCTGGCCACGCGCGCCTGCGCCGCCGCCTGTTTGAAGCCGGAGCGGTCCTCGTGCACCACCGTTGACGCAAAGGCGACGCCGATCAAGATCGTGACAATGCCGGGAATGATGAAGGCAAAACGCCAGCCGAGATATTGTCCGACAACGCCGGTGACCAGCGCCGACGACGCCACGCCGAGATTGCCCCAGACCCCGTTCAGTCCCATCTCGCGGCCAAGCCGGTCGGCATAGGACACGATCATCGCGGTGCCGACGGGATGATAGATCGAGGCGAACAGGCCGATCGACAGCAGCGCCGCGCCCAGTTGAAGCTGCGTCTGCACCAGGCCGACCGCGATCATCGAGGCGCCGATGCCGACAAAGAAGATCACCATCATGTGCCGGCGGCTCCAGCGGTCGCCGAGCCAGCCGGTCAGCAGCGATCCGGCGCCGAATGCCACGAAGCCGGGGGTGGCGTAAGGCAGCAGTTCCGAATAGGCCATGCCGAGCGCCGGCCCCATCACGATGACGGCGGCGGCAAAGATCAGCATCGAATAATGGTCGATGAAATGGGCGGCGTTGACGAAACCGATCACCCGGGCCGGGCTGTTCATTGACGTATTCCTTGGGTCGAATCTCAGGGGCTTTTGCTGTAGGTTATACGGTCTTGTCCTGACGGGATGTGGCCAATGAGTATCGCCGAAACGCCAATCGCCGCCATCCGGGCGCACCACACCGCGACCGGCAACGGCGTGCACCTGGTGGCGCGCAACTATCGCAAGGGCGTCCGGCTCGACACCCACATGCACCGCGAGGCGCAGCTGGTTTACGCGGCGAAGGGGACAATGCAGGTCACGACCCCCAAGGGGCGCTGGCTGGTGCCGCCGGATCGCGCGGTGTGGGTGCCGGCGCGGATGGAGCACGCCATCGACGTGCTCGCGAACATCGAAATGCGCACGCTGTATTTCGACCTCGCCTGGCTTTCGCGCGAACAGCGCAGCGAGAGCCTTCAATCCGAATTCGTCGTCCGGGTGTCGCGGCTGTTGCAGGAAACCATTCTGGCGCTGTTCGACGGCCGCAACGATCCCGAGCGTACCGAGCTCCTGGTCAGGCTCGCCGTACTCGAGCTGCATCACGCCGAGGATTCCACCACCTTCATTCCGCTGCCGCAGGAGCCGCGCTGCCGCCGCGCCGCCAACATCGTGCTCGCCGATCCCACCGGCGCACACGAGATCGAAACCCTGGCGCACGCGGTCGGGACCTCGGCGCGGACGCTGTCGCGGCTGTTTTCCTCGGAGACGCAATTGAGCTTCAAGAGCTGGTGCCAGCGCGCGCGGATCGCCTGCGCGATCGAGCGGCTGTCGATGGACGGCAATATCCCGGTCAAGCAACTGGCCTCCGACCTCGGCTATGCCAGCGTTCCCGCCTTTTCGCACGCCTTCCGGCAGGTCACCGGCAAGACCCCGACGGAATTTGCCGAACAGGAATGAGGCCGATTCGGGCCCGGGGCGGCTGGTGCTCCGGCGGGCGCCATGTCCGTTTTTTAGGCTGCTGATGGCCGCTTGATTGTGGTCGGCATTATCCTAAATCCCATGTAAGATTCCATGCCGATCCGGATTCGACATGCCCGCCATGAACAACGCCTTCTTCTCCGACCTCCTCTCCTCGATTTCCGAGCGCGGCCGGACGCTGCTTCGCCGCGTCGGCTCCTCCGAAACCAAACCGGACGGGGCCGAGCTGATCGCCCTGTGCGAGGCGCTATTGTCGGGCCGGGGCGAAGCCTCCGGCACGGCGATGGCGCGCGAGGTTCTCGACCGTTATCACACGCTCGACGACCCCGAACGGCTGGCCTTCTTCGAAACCCTGACCCGCGACTTCGGTCCGGACCGCGAAAAGCTCGCCGAAGCGATCGAGGCCTGGCGCGCGCAGCCGAGCGATGAAGACGCCAGCGACCTGCATTTCGCTTCGGAGCCGCGGCGGCAGGAGCTGATCCGCCGGCTGAACCGCGCGCCCGGCGGCACCAGCGAGCTGGTGGCGATGCGTGCGGACTTGCTCCGTCTCATGAACGAGCACAGGGACCTCGCCGCGTTCGACCGCGACGTCGTCCATCTGCTTTCTTCGTGGTTCAACAGGGGGTTTCTCGTGCTGCGCAGGATCGATTGGTCGACACCGGCAAATATCCTGGAGCAGATCATCCGCTACGAGGCGGTGCACGAAATCCACGACTGGAACGATCTGCGCCGCCGCATCGACCCCGCCGACCGGCGCTGCTACGCATTCTTCCATCCCGCGTTGGTCGACGAGCCGCTGATCTTCGTCGAGGTGGCGCTGACGGAGCAGATCCCCGGCGCGATTGCGCCCCTGCTCGCCGCGGACCGCCAGCCGGTGCCGATCGAGCGCGCCCGCACCGCGGTGTTCTACTCGATCTCCAACACCCAGCGCGGCCTCGGCGGGATCTCCTTCGGCAGCTTCCTGATCAAGCAGGTGGTCGAGGAACTGCGGCGCGAATTGCCGAAGCTCGACAATTTCGTGACGCTGTCGCCGGTGCCGGGCTTCATGCAATGGCTGAAACAGGCGAGCGATGTTCCGGTCTCCGACGAGGACCGGGCGCTGCTGGAAAACCTCGAAAAGCCCGACTGGTTCAAGAACGCCGAGCTGGAAGCGCAATTGCGCGCGGTGCTGGAGCCGCTGGCGGCGCATTATTTCCTGAAAGCCCGAACGCCGAAGGGCCGGCTGATCGATTCGGTGGCGCGATTCCATCTCGGCAACGGCGCGCGGCTGGAGCGGATCGACTGGCTCGGCGACGTCTCGCAAAAGGGCTTGCGCGAATCCGCCGGCATCATGGTCAATTATCTCTACCGCCTCGAAGACATCGAGAAGAACCACGAAGCCTATGCCAACCAGGGCGAGGTGATCGCCTCCAGCGCGGTGAAGAAGCTGCAGAAGAGCGAAGGCCGGCGGTTGCTGGATATGCGGCTGTCGTAGACCTCCACCGGAGCCACGCTCGACCCGTCGTCCCGAGGCGCTTGTGCACGATGAATTTTGGTTAGTTCGCGGGCTCTGCGCACCTCTCCCATAGGGAGAGGTCGGCGCTTAGCGCCGGGTGAGGGGTTACGGTCCCTCGTCAGAGCTGTGCCCCCTCACCCGATTTGCTGCGCAAATCGACCTCTCCCCGATGGGGAGAGGTAAAGGGAACGGGGACGCATCGCTTCACTCAAAAGTCATCCCGCTCCAGCGCAGCAAGCCTTATGCACGGCCAACCGGATGAGACGTGCGAAGCCAGAGAACTGATTTGCCCGACGAGTTAACCGAAATATTTTTGTCAGAGGGGCTGGACAGACTTTTGCTGATTTGCCCGTCGGGTTACCGGATCGCACTCCGGCGACGAATGTGAGGAAGCGCGTGCGCTGAAACTGGAATAATATTGAGCTCCAAGTGGCCCGCCATTTCCGCGCCGCACGTTCCTGCATCTGGCAGCGAGCGCTGCCGCGCTCCCGGCGGTGTCGCGGATCGCAAGTGCGCAAACCTGCGTCCCACCGGGGTTTGACTCCACTCGCAGATCATCGAGAAGGCGGCGGCTATCGCGAGCAGTGCGCAACCATCACTTAGGGAGAGGCATCGTGATCGATATACTGTTCAAGGGGCTCGGGTGGACCGACATCGCGCTCACGCTCAACCGTGTCGCGGTCGGAATGTTCTTCATGTTTTCGGGCTACCACAAGCTGTTCAACGCGCAGCGCCATCGTGCGATGGTCGAGGAGTTAACGGCCCTGCACGTCGGGGCGCTCAGGATCAACCAATGGTGGGTGCCATCGGTCGAATTCGCCGGTGGCAGCGCCGTCTTCATCGGCCTCCTTACGCCCCTCGCCTCCCTCGGCCTGCTTGTGATCGTCCTCGTCGCGAGCCTCACGTCGGGGCGGCTGCGCATCAAAAGCTATCAACCGATCGATCGAGCGGACCGGATCGACGATTGGCTGTATCTCCCCGAGATACTTTATGCGTTCATACTGATCATCTTCGTCTCGGCCGGGGCCGGGCCGTACAGCCTCGATGCCGCGATCCTGCACTTGATCGACAAGCCCGGCGCGCCGGGTTCCTTTTGAGACACGGAGGAGTACGCTGGTATGATGCGACTGGCCCTTACGCGATTTGCAGCGTGTGTCGACAGCCCCTTGGCCGGCAAAAACTCCACGCCGCGGGCCTGGTCGACGCAGCGGCGCGTTAAACCCGTCGCAATCGGGAGCAGCCCCTATTCCCAAAATGAGGATCAGTTCGATGGTGAAAATAGAAGTCCCGCTATTGGCAAGCACGAGGTTGTCGGTTGGGCGATGGTTCAAGCGGTTGGGCGATCCAGTTACTGTGCAGGAGCCGCTGGTGGAGATTGATACCGATACCGACGGTGTGACGCACGAAATCAGCGCCCCTGTTACCGGGGTGCTGTCCAGGATTTTGGTGAAAGATGGCGGGACCGTCGAACCGGGCACGGTGCTGGGTATGATTGATCCGGTGTGATCGGATGTGACAGCGTCCCGCTCACATCTGATTCGCCCCGATAAGCCGACATGCTCGGGGTGCGTCGGCTTGCTGCACAGCCGCCCTGGCCGAATGGTAAACGACCCGTTGCCTCCGCCGGCGGAATTCGGCCCCTGCCATTGAAGCTTGCTTATGGAGCGCGCGCATTAAGTGGTGGCCAGACTCTCCGTCCAACGAGCCCTTGATGAGCAGCATCTCGACGATCGCAGTGTCCGGCATGAACGCGGCAGCCCGCCGCCTCGAGGTCTCCGCCTCGAACGTCGCCAATGTCACGAGCACGGGCGCGCTTCCCAACGCCGATGGCACGCTGCCTGCCGGGGCGCCACAGGCCTATGCACCGCTCGAACTCGTCCAGACCGCGAGCGCCGGCGGGGGCACCCAGACGGCCGTCACGACGGTCACGCCGGCCACGACCGCGGTCTACGATCCGCAGGCGCCCTTCGCCAACCAGAACGGCCTCGTCGCCGCACCCAATGTCGACCTCGCCCAGGAGATGATCAGCCAGCTGATCGCAAGCTACAGTTTTACCGCCAATGCGACGGTGTTGAGGGCGGACGACCGCATGACCAGGACGCTGCTCGATATCAAGGCGTGAGGCCAGGCACTGACGAAAAGCGCGACCTGAGCAATCCTGCCTAAGACGCCAGCGCCTTCATCTCCTTGTAGAGATCGGACTTGCCCTCGAACCCGATGCCGGGCAGGTCCGGCATGGTGATGTGGCCGCTCTCGACGCGGACGCCGTCGGGAAAACCGCCATAGGGCTGGAACAGGTCGGGATAGCTTTCATTGCCGCCGAGGCCGAGGCCGGCGGCGATGTTGAGCGACATCTGGTGGCCGCCATGCGGGATGCAGCGGCTCGGCGACCAGCCCAGGGTCTTCAGCACTTCGAGCGTGCGCTGGTATTCGCACAGCCCATAGGACAGCGCGCAATCGAATTGCAGCCAGTCGCGATCGGGCCGCATGCCGCCGTAGCGCAACAGGTTGCGCGCGTCCTGGTGGCTGAACAGGTTTTCGCCGGTCGCCATCGGTCCGGGATAGAATTCAGCGAGCGCCGCCTGCAGCTGGAAATCGAGGGGATCGCCAACCTCCTCGTACCAGAATAGCGGATACTCCCGCAGCATTTTTGCATACGCGATGCCCGTCTCGAGATCAAAACGGCCGTTGGCGTCGACGGCGAGCTGCGCTTCCTTGCCGATCTCCTCGAGCACGGCCTCGATGCGGATGCGGTCTTCGGCGATCGGCGCGCCGCCGATCTTCATCTTGACGACGTTGTAGCCGCGATCGAGATAGCCG
>Ga0075030_100006254_pt1 | contig 10655 bp, 6 predicted proteins | sample LitLauG_LLR_2012_FD_71393 | JGI IMG/M metagenome (GOLD analysis project Ga0075030, IMG submission 71393) | Freshwater sediment microbial communities from Pennsylvania, USA - Little Laurel Run_MetaG_LLR_2012 | ecosystem: Environmental > Aquatic > Freshwater > Creek > Sediment | place: USA...
GCTCTCCACGACGCCTCCTCGGTGTCTCTATCAAGAACAGACGCGGTGGCGGCCGAACTGAAATCGGCCGCGCCGGCCGTCTCGACCAAAGCCCAAACCGCGACTAGTGATCGCAAGATGGTCCGCACGGGCGCGCTCGAACTCATCGTGACCAGTCCGGCGGACGCGGCCGAGCAGATCCGACTTATGGCCGAGAGCATGGGTGGGTACCTCGAAGCCGCGCAGATCGGCGGAACGAAAGAAGCGCCGACCGCGGCCCTCACTATCCGCATTCCCGCGACGCGTTTTGAAGACGCCAAGGCGGGGATTCGCAAGCTCGCTGCGCGCGTCGAGAGCGAGAAAACCGATGCCCAGGATGTGACGCGGCAGTACGTCGACATGGAAGCGCGCCTGCGCAACCTGCGCGCCGAAGAAGCGCAGTACCTCGCCATCATGAAGAGTGCTTACAAGGTCGACGATCTGATTGAGGTCAGCCAGAAGGTCAGTGAGGTTCGGGGCGAGATCGAGCAGCAGCAGGCGGAGTTTCAGACGCTGTCGAAGCAGGTGGAGACAGTGGCGATCACAGTGTCGCTGCGCGCGGTTGCGGATGCGCAAGTCTTTGGGCTCACCTGGCGGCCGCTTTACCAGTTGAAGGTGGCGGCTCGGGACGGGCTTGACGCAATGGCCGACTATGCCACCACGATGACTGCCATCTTGTGCTACGCGCCGGTGATCCTCGCGTGGAGTCTGACCATCCTGTTCGGCGGCGTATTCGGATGGCGCCTCTTTCGCTGGGGAAGCCGCCGATTTGTCGCTGCGCAGGCCGCCGTTGTGCCCGAGAAGGCGGCTGGGGCGATCTGAATCTGTCGGAGAGTTGGAAATTTTCCCATGGCCACAATCCACACGAAGAACCGCATTTCGATTCCCAGTTCACAATTCGCGGAGGTTCCCATGAAGTGCCATGTCCGGGGCCCGAGGATTTTCGTTTTCCCGTTCACGCTCACCCTGTTGCTCCTAGTCGCCGCAAGTCTGCAGCCGTCCGTTCTCGCCGCGCCCGCCCCGGGAGAAACGCCGGGGTCACTCGGCATCGTTGGCAAGGATGGCGCGATTCAGGGCACGTGCCCCCTGAAGCACACCGAGGTGCGCGCCGGCATTAGCGGATTCCTGGCGCGCGTCACGGTTACACAGATTTTCAGCAATACGGCGACGGAAAACATCGAGGCCGTGTATGCCTTTCCGCTGCCGCAGGACGCGGCGGTCGACGACATGACCATCCAGGTCGGCGAGCGCACCGTGCGCGGCCTGATCAAGCGCCGCGAAGAAGCGCGTGCGATTTACGAGAATGCGAAGCGGACCGGGCATGTTGCGGCGCTGCTCGACCAGGAGCGGCCGAACATCTTCACACAGTCGGTGGCGAACATTCTTCCGGGCGAGCAGGTCACGGTGACGATCAGCTACGTCGAGACGCTGCGCTACGAGGCCGGATCGTACGAGTTCGTTTTCCCGATGGTGGTGGGGCCGCGGTACATTCCGGGGCAGGCGACGGGACACCAGGGAGGCGGCTGGGCGCCTGACACAAACCGCGTGCCGGACGCGTCGAGCATCACGCCGTGGGTTGCCGGCAAGGGCACGCGCGCGGGGCACGACATCTCGCTCGAACTCGCGCTCGACGCCGGGGTTGCTATCCAGGAGTTGCGCTCGAAGACGCACGACATCGATGTGGACCGCAAGAGCCCGAGCCGGGTCACGGTGCGCCTGCGTGACGAGGCCACGATCCCGAACAAAGACTTCATTCTGAAATATGACGTAGCAGGGGCGCAGATCGCGGATGCGATCCTGACTACGCCGGCCCCGGGACGCTCCAAGCCTGCAGGCGGTTATTTCACGATGATCCTGCAGCCTCCGGCACGGTTGCCGGAGTCCGACATTCAACCCAAAGAATTGGTTTTCGTGCTCGATACCTCGGGCTCGATGTGGGGGTTCCCGCTGGAGAAAGCGAAGGAGGTGATCAGCCGCGCGCTCGATGGACTCTACCCGGGCGACACCTTCAACCTGATTACGTTCTCCGGCGACACGCACATTGTGTTTCCGAAGCCGGTGTATCCGACGGCGGAGAACATCCGGATCGCGAAGCAGGTGCTGGCGAACCGCACGGGCGGAGGCGGCACTGAGATGATGAAGGCGATCCGCGCGGCGCTGGTGCCTTCCGATTCGCAAGATCACGTGCGCGTGGTGTGCTTCCTGACCGATGGCTATGTGGGGAACGACATGGAGATCGTCGGCGAAGTGCAGAAGCATCCGAACGCCCGCGTGTTTGCTTTCGGCATCGGCACCGCCGTGAACCGATTCCTGCTCGACAAGATGGCTGAGGCCGGACGCGGCGCCGTGGAGTACGTGACGCTGGCCGACAAAGCAGAGGAGGCCGCGGACCGCTTCTACGTCCGCGTGCGCTCGCCCTTGTTGACCGATCTCTACGTTGACTGGGGCGGGCTTCCGGTGGCGGATGTTTATCCACAGCGGTTGCCCGATCTGTTCAGCGGGCAGCCGGTGATCATCACGGGCCGGTACACCCAGGCGGCGAGCGGCACGGTGCGGCTGAAGGGAACGCGCGCGGGAGGTCCGTTCAGCCGCGATATTCCAGTGACGTTCTCGGGGGGGACACCGCCGTTTGAAGCTCTGGCCGGGTTCTGGGCGCGGCGCCGTATCGACGATCTGATGTCACAGGACTGGCTCGGGCTGCAGCAGGGCACGATGAAGCCGGAGATCAAGGAGCAGATTACACAACTCGGCCTCGACTACCGGCTGATGACGCAGTTCACGTCGTTTGTTGCGGTGGAGGATCGCATCGTGACGAAGGACGGGAAGCCGCAGCGCGTCGAGGTTCCCGTGGAGATGCCGGAAGGCGTGAGCCACGAGGGCGTGTTCGGAGATCAAAAGCGCGACGCGATGTACTTCTACTCAAGCAACGGAGTGGCGGGCGGAGCTGTAGGCGGTGGCGTTGGAGGGGGCTTTGTGAGTCGCTCCATGTCGCTCTCTGCAATGAAGGCGCAGGCGCCAATGCCAGCACCGCCGCCACCTCCGCCCCCGCCAGCCGGCGGGCCTAGGGTCGCAGTGCCGAAAGCCAAGAATGAAAATGAACAGCCTGCAGCCGCAAAGCTGACCGATGAGCGCCGAACGCTCGAGAGCAAGCTGCAGCCTGCGGTGCTCGCGGCGCTTGATTGCTTTCGCAACGCGGCGGATTCGGGAGCGTCGTGCGCGGGGGTACATTCGGGCAAAGTCACGCTGCAAGTATGGCTCACGGAAGACTCGAACGCGGCGCGCGCCCAGTTGCAGGCACTCGGATTCGCGTTCACCAAGGGCGAGGTGGACAAGGTGGTTACGGGCATTCTCCCGGTGGAGAAGCTGGAGGAACTGGCCAAACTTTCCTTCGTCAAGTTCGTCTCGTTCGAACGGCGTTAGGGGAACTGAGGGCCGATCGAGGTGGGATCCTCCACTCCTGGCCGAGGTTGGCCCTCAGAGTTAAGGCCCCTGCGTTTATGCGGCCCCTGGGTGCCACTCGGGCCCTAACATCCTGTGTGGCATGCCGCAGTGGAATCCCACCTTTGCGCACAGAACGCGCAAAGATGGGCACGCGGCCGCTACGAATAGTGCAGCAGTCACGGCCCGGCTGAAGCCGGGCCCTTGCAAAACTCAGTTGTGCGTGCGGGGTATTTCCGTAAGGTGTGAAGTTGCCTTTCGGTGAGTGGTGTTACTCCCGATTACTTCTGTGCTGGTATCTAGCGCGTTCGCGGAGGCGCTGAGCGCAAGTTCGCGGGCGGTTCTCGTTCTTCGAGCAGGACGGAAATGGCGTCCGAAATGGAAACGAGGAAACCCAATTGAAACGCTTCTTACTTGTGTTGGCGTTCTGTATCACGGCCTTGGGTCAGGAAAAATCCCAGGAGAAATCGGCCGCATCGCAACCGGCAATCACCATCTACAACCAGAACTTCTTCGTGGCGCGCGAGCATCTGCCGCTCGATCTGAAGCCGGGCCCGAATCGCATTGAGTACACGGGGATCGCCGCGCACGTCGAGCCGGACTCGGTGATCCTGCGCGATCCGGCGGGCCGCACTCTGCAGATCCTGGAGCAGAACTACCGCAACGATCCCATCTCGCAGGAGTTGCTGCTTTCGTTTTATGAAGGCAAGACCATCGAGTTTCTGGTGCAGCCAGGACATGTGGTCAAGGGCAAGGTGGTGCGCAGCGGCTATGTTCCGAGCTACGGCTACGCGCAGGGATACCAGCAACCGGCGTACACCCAGCCCATCATCGAAGTGGATGGCGTGCTGCGTTTCGGCTTGCCGGGACAGCCGCTATTCCCGGCGCTCAGCGGCGATTCCATTCTCAAGCCTACGCTGAGCTGGCTGCTCGAGACGGACAAGCCGGGAGCATTTGAGGGCGAACTATCGTATGTGAGCGGCGGCATGAACTGGCACGCCGACTACAACCTGGTGGTCGCGGATGGATCGGCTAACCAGACTAATCTGGTCGACCTGGTTGGTTGGATCACCATGCAGAACCAGAGCGGCAAGACATTTGAGAATGCGCAGATCAAGTTGATGGCGGGGGATGTGAACAAGCTCGTCGCTGCGGGCGTGCCAATGGCGAAGGCCATGGGCGCGGCCATGCGCATGGCTGACGAAGCCATGGCGCCGGTGGTGCAGGAAAAATCTTTCGACGAGTTTCACCTCTACACGTTGCAGCGGGCCACGACCCTGCACGACCAGGAAACCAAGCAGGTGGAATTCGTGCGCGCGACTGGGCTTCACTCCCAGCGTCTGTATATCTACGACGGCGCCCAACTCGCCCAGTACACGTACTACAACCCGGAGCAGATCCGGCAGGACGCGAACTACGGCACGCAGTCGAATCCGAAAGTGTGGGTGATGCAGGAGTTCAAGAACTCAGAGGCAAACCATCTCGGCATCCCACTGCCCAAGGGCCGCTTGCGCTTCTATCGGCGCGATACGGACAGCCATCTGGAGTTCGTCGGGGAGAACACGATCGACCATACTCCCAAGGACGAAACGCTTCGCATTTACACCGGGAACGCGTTCGATATCGTCGGCGAGCGCAAGCGGACGAACTCCCATGTGGAATCGAGCCAGCACTGGATGGACGAGTCATTTGAGATCCGTGTACGCAACCACAAGAAAGCACCCGCCACCGTGCGCGTGGTGGAGCATCTCTATCGCTGCAACAACTGGAAGCTGACGGACCAGTCCACGGCGTCGCACAAGACGGACGCGCAGACGGTGGAGTTTCCGGTGACCATCCAGCCCGACGGGGAGACGGTGGTGACTTATACGGTGCATTATTCCTGGTAGGCGGGAGTCTCGGCCTGCGCGGGGTGCTTTGTGGGGCACGCGAGAAATCTCCGCAAGGTGTGAAGCCGTGCCTTCCCAAAGACCCGTTTATGAAACCAATTCTTTGTACCGGGCTTGCGGATAGGCGAGGTGGAAGACCACCCAGAGCAGCGCGAGTAGGACGAAGCAGAGCACGCTGCCCTCAGGGCCCACGGTGCCGCCGGTCAGCCAGGTGGGTCGATCCACCAAGGATGGCCCGAACAGGTGGCCGGGCGCAGTGGTTCCGCTGTCGGGCACACCCCACACGAAGGTTTCTCCCCAGTCCCAGGCGGCGTGGAAGCCAACCGCGAACCACAAGTTGCCGGTGCGGCGCAAGGTGAGGCAGAAGAAGAAGCCGATGGCGGCCGCGCCGAGGATTCCAGGCCAGCTCTCGCCCGGATTCAGCAAATGAATTGCGCCAAAGGCGCAGGAAAACAGCGCCGCCGCCGGCCAGAAGCCGGTGCTCTGCGCCAGGGTGAACAACATGTAGCCACGCATCAGGAATTCTTCGAACAGGGCCACAACCAGAAAGAAGGCGCCCCAAAAAGCCGCGAGTCGCAGAATACGCGCTCCGTGCAGTGCCAGGTGGCCGAAATAAAAAACATGGGCGCCCCGCATGGCAAGCAACAAGAGCGTCATCGCGCCGAGTCCCCAGAAGGCACCCAGCCAGAAGAGTTTTCCAAAAGCCGGTCTGCGCGGCAGACCATAGTCATCAAATGAGCGCTCTTCGACGTGAGCCATGAGGAAGGCCGGCAACGTCGCGGCGAGAAGACGAACGACCTCTTCGCACAGTTGTTGCCAGAGCGCAGTTGTGCCGTAGGTTTCGTTCGGAAAGAACAACGTTTCAAACAACTGTCCGAGATACCAAACGGCAGCGCCGGCGCCCAGGTACAGCAGCAGCCTTGCCAGGCGCGCAGCATGCGGCGCGAGAATGCGCTCCGGCAACGTCTTTGGGGAAGGTACAACGGTTGAAGGTGGGGATTCCGGACGTTCTTCTGGCGGCGGCGACGAAGGCGGAGGGACGGGATCGTTGATCACGATGTTCAGCGGGATCCGGCCCCGCCATGGTAAAACACTCGCTCGCCTGCTGCGGGGCAATTTTTCATGCGCGAACGTTTTGGCAAGCCGCAACTGATGGCTGCATCCTTGTTGCTGGTCTTTGCGGCGCAATGTGTGTGGCTGGTCAGCCGCAATCTTAGCGCCGGGGAGATGGACCTGCGCGAATGGTATCGCATCGACGCCGGCCTTCGGCGCTGGCATGGCGTTGGGCCCGCCGATCCGGGTGCCAATCCGCATGCGGTTTTCGCTCCGGGACCTCCGCCACGGATTCAGGACAACGACGGCTTTGATCCCGATCATTCGGCGCTGTGGTACCTGGTGGCATCGGCACCGCTGCTGGTTTGGCCGGGCCACTTCCAGTCGGAGTCGCTCCTGTATTGGGGGTGGCTGGCGCGCGCGCCGTATCTTGGGTTCGGCCTGTTGTTAGGGGCGTCTCTTTGGTACGTCGCGCGCCGGCTCTATGGCAATGAGGGTGGATTCATCGCACTGACGCTGTACTGTTTCTCTCCGGGAATCGTGCGGGCTACGGCGGTGTGGTTTGCGGAACCAGAGATCGGTGCCGCGTGGGGCGCCTTCGGCACGATCTTCACGGCCATCGCGGTGGCGCACACGCTCTACGCTCCCCGGGAAGTGGTGCTCTGGAACTGGCGGCGCATTGTGCTGCTCAGCATCTCGCTGGCGCTGGCGGTCGGGTCCCAGTTCTCGTTGATCGTCATGGCGAAGCTGGCATTGGTGTTCATGTTGTATCTGGCGCCCACGCGCCGGAGGGCCGTGCTCGTAATCTGGTCGGCGGCGGTCGCGCTCGCCCTGTTCATCTTGTTGGCGGCGTACTTTTTCCAGCCCGCGGCACTCTGGCGCGGCCTGCGTCACGCATCGTGGCTGGGAGTAGTGTGGCAGACGTTTGGAATGGCGGGGGCGTACTTGGAGTTGCTGAAGCAAGTGGGGCAGAGCAGTCCGGCGCTGGTGCTCGCGTTGCCGGTCGCGTTGGCGGTGTATGGGCTGTGGCCGCGGGCGCGTTACTTCGGCAATACTGCGCCGCTATTGGTGGCGGCGTTGTGCCTCGTGCTCGGATTCGCTACTCCGCACTATCAGGGTCTCGGCTTCCAACTGGTGGCGCTGCCCTTTCTGTTTGTTTTTGTGGCTGGGATCTGCGCCGACCTGCTGGAGACACAACATCGCAGCCTGGTTATAGCGTGCGTGTTCGGGCTTCTGGCTGCGTACGCGGTTTGGAGTCTGAGTCAGCTAGTTAGCGTCGGACGGGCGGGGTGAACTCCTGCGAACCGGGTAACCTGTCGGGGAGTCATTCCGAGCGGTCCTCGCATAAGCTGTAACTCGCTTTGAGGTCAGCAGTTTGGACCTGACTCATTCACCCACCTACCCGGTACTCCAAGGTTACCAGGGGTTTCCGGCGCATCGCTTTTTTCCGGCAATCTAAACTCTCTGCGCTGCCATCTAAGACGGTAGTAAAGAGAGGCAGTTCCATGCGCGCAAAACTGGGGTATGATCGCCCCATGCGGTACTGGACGGGGCTCTCCACGCTTTCGCTGGTTGTAGTTTTCGCGCTCGCGGCAGCGGCGCAAGTCGCGCAAGCACCCTCCAACGGCGTACCGCCATCTGTGACTTCGCCAGGATTCGGGGGACGACAGTTCAACGGCGTGCCGCCGTCGGTCACGTCGGTTGGATTTGGCGGGCGCACTTCTAATGGGCCGCCTCCGAGTGTGACATCCGTTACCACCTTCGTGCCGAGGCTGGGCCCGGTCGGGGTTCACCCGCAGCCTGCCCCGGCGCGCCACCGGCATCACAACCAGCAGACGTACTACTACCCGTATTTCATCCCGTATTACGCGGTCGTGGATCCGTACGCATACGGCGGCCCGGTAGAGGGGCAGCCGTCGGCCGATCCAGAAGGACAGGATCAGTACCAAGGCGGCCCGACCATCTTTGACCGGCGCGGTTCCGGCGAGCGGGCGCGAAATGACTACGTGGATGATCCGCCAGCCGCCCCGATCGCGAAGCACGTACGGGAGCCTGAGGCGCGAGTGCAAGCTCCCGATCCTCCGGACGATCCTCCGCCGGCTGTCGCGGCCTCGCCGGTTGCGAACCAGCCCAACACGATTTTGGTTTTCAAGGACGGCCACAAGCAGGAAGTAAGCAACTATGCGATTGTGGGCGCGAATCTGTTTGACCTGACGCCCGGCCATCGCCTGAAAATCGCGCTGGTAGACTTGGATGTTGCGGCCACGGAGAAGGCCAACGAGGATCAGGGAGTCGACTTCACGCTGCCCGCTGCTCCGGGCGGGAACTGAAGTTTCGTTATGTTGCGGCACGTCCCCAACGCGTGGCTGGTGGTGACTCTGCTGGCGACGCCGCTCGCGGCGCAGAGGGGAGGCGGACTTCCGATCCTGGGGCCTACAGTTTCGCCGGCCGCGGGGTCCCGTTCGTTTCACTCGTCAAATGGACAACACGCTCATGGGAATGGGAGAGCGGTGTATCTGGGTGCCCCGTTCTGGACCGACGACTTCGGCTCCTCTTATGCGGAGGGGACACCAGTGGTCGTAGTGCAGGCGCCACCGGCGCCGCAGAATTTTGTTGAGCGAGAGGAGCCGAAGCCAGCGGCTCCGCTATTGATCGAGTTGCAGGGGGACCGTTATGTTCGCCGAACCGAGCATGAGGAAGGAGCAAATCCGCCTGCTTCACAGCGCGACTACGGGGTGGAAGCAAAACCTGCAGCCGGCACGATCGTTCGCGGCGGAGCGGCCCCGCCTCACATTGAGCTACCTCCGACTCTGTTCGTTTTCCGCGACGGCCACCGGGAAGAGTCCAGCGACTACTCCATCGTCACAGGTGTGATCTACGCGCGCGGGCAGTACTGGACCAACGGATACTGGTCGAAGCAGATTCCTCTTTCTCAGCTCGACCTACCCGCCACGTTCAAAGCGAACCAGGAACGGGGCTTCGCCTTTCGCCTGCCGAACGCGCCCAACGAAGTCGTGACCCGGCCGTAAGCATCCCATAAGCCCGAAGCGGTTTCTGAACCCATCCTGCACAAGTGGGCATCCTTAGTGCTGCGTGAAACCTCCATGCGATGAAGCAGTGCTGCGCTCGGGAGCGGTGGACGCGCCCTGCAAGCCAAAGGCGGGGCCGTGGATCCTCTCGGCGGCCATCCTGGGGACCTCTATGGCGTTCATAGACGGCACAGTCGTGAACGTCGCCTTGCCCGCGCTGCAATCCAGCTTCCGGGCGACTGTCATCGACGTGCAGTGGGTGGTGGAGGCTTACGGGCTTTTTCTGGGCGCGCTCATCCTAATGGGCGGGTCGGCCGGGGATCTCTTCGGGCGCCGCCGCATGTTCATGAGTGGCGTTGCCCTGTTCGCGGTGGCGTCGGCGGCATGCGGACTCGCCCGCAACATCGATCAGTTGATCGCCGCTCGGGCGCTGCAAGGCATTGGCGCGGCGTTGCTCACTCCGGGAAGTCTAGCCATCATCAGCGCATCGTTCCCCGAACAGGAACGAGGCCGCGCCATCGGCACCTGGTCTGGCTTCTCCGCAATCACCACTGCCCTCGGTCCGGTACTCGGCGGGTGGCTGATTCAGCACGCCTCATGGCGCTGGATCTTCTTCATCAATCTGCCGCTCGCGGCCGCGGTGATCCTGATCTCATGGTGGCGCGTGCCGGAAAGCCGGGGTCCCGTGGCGAAACAAATCGACCTTCCTGGAGCGCTTGTCGTTACGGTGGGTCTCGGCGGACTGGTGTACGGGCTGATCGAATCTCCTCAGCTCGGTTGGGGACACATCAGGGTCATCGGAAGCCTGGGGTTAGGAGTGGCATGCCTCATCGGCTTTCCGCTCATTGAAGCCAGAGCCGGGTCGCCGATGGTTCCGTTGAAGCTTTTTCGCGCGCGGACCTTCACAGGGGCGAACCTGCTCACGCTGTTTCTCTATGCCGCGCTAGGAATTTTCTTCTTCGTGTTTCCGATGAACCTGATCCAGGTGCAGGGATACTCGGCCACTGCGGCGGGCGCGGCGGCTCTGCCTCTGATCCTGCTGATCTTTTTCCTCTCCCGCTGGTCGGGCGGATTGGTTGCCCGCTACGGTCCGCGGCTACCTCTGATCGTGGGGCCAATCATCGCCGCCTTGGGATTTGCACTCTTCGCAGTACCGTCGGTGGGCGGCGCCTACTGGAGTACGTTCCTCCCGGCGTTCGTAGTGCTGGGGTTTGGAATGGCGGTCAGT
>Ga0075030_100006257_pt1:0-5000 | contig 10653 bp, 7 predicted proteins | sample LitLauG_LLR_2012_FD_71393 | JGI IMG/M metagenome (GOLD analysis project Ga0075030, IMG submission 71393) | Freshwater sediment microbial communities from Pennsylvania, USA - Little Laurel Run_MetaG_LLR_2012 | ecosystem: Environmental > Aquatic > Freshwater > Creek > Sediment | place...
TCGACATTGAATGGTGACATTCGCGCCGGCGACGGCATTCTCTGCCAAGATCTCTATCGCGGCCGCCTCGTGTTCAATCGCCGACGCTTCGTCAAGAACCCAACGACGGGGCGGCGCTCCAGCATTCTCAATCCTCAGAGCGAGTGGGTTGTGGTCGATGCGCCCACGCTTCGCATCATCGAAGATGATCTTTGGGAAGCGGTCCAGGCACGCCGGCGCCATGTAAGTCCGGCCCCGGGCGCATTGCCGCAAAAGCGGCCGCAACGCCTCCTCTCGGGTCTGCTTTGCTGCGGCGTCTGCGGCGGAGGATGCTCGATCGTGGGCCCGGAGATTTATGGCTGCTCGACGGTCCGTCAAAGCGGAGCGTGCCAACAGCGCAAGACAATTCCGGCGAGGAAACTCGACCATCGCGTTTTGGCCGGCCTGAAGCGGATCCTCTTGTCTCCCGACTTGGTCGCGGAGGCCGTGAAGGCGTACCATGAGGAGGAGAACGCCCGACGAGCCTCCGCCTCGCGACGTCGGGTCGAACTTGAGCGCGACCTGGCCGAACTTGTACGTCGGATCGATCGGTTGGCAGAGCAATTGATCGAAACTGGCGCCAAAGCGCTTCAGCCCAAGCTGCTGGCCGCCGAAGCGGAGCAGGCCGCGTTGGAGGCTCAGCTCGCAGTTGAGCCCGAGCGGGACATAGTCAGCCTCAATCCACGCGCGGCCGAGATTTATCGGGCGCGGATCGCCGACCTGGAGACCGCCCTCTCAGGTCCATCCGCCGACGTAAACACGCGCGAGGCTATCCGCGAGCTCATTAGCGCGATCGAACTGTTGCCCGACGTAAACGAACGCGACGGATGGCGGATCACGGTCCACGGCGACCTCGGGGCGCTCTTGGCGCTCGCCAACGAAAAAACCCCCGGCGTTTCCACCGAGGGTTTTTTCGTTCGAAGTCAGCAAGTTAAGCTTCGAAAAGCCTCCCACTCTGTTGGGGTGGGTGCGGGAGTAGGATTTGAACCTACGACCTTCAGGTTATGAGCCTGACGAGCTACCGGGCTGCTCCATCCCGCGTCAAACCGCATTCCAGATACGCAAACGGCCGCGTTGTGCGCGGCCGAGAGCATCACGGCCGAGCCCGAGGCCGTCATTGTGATTGAGGGTTCGTGGACTTGGGTTTACGCGCGCGCCGTGCAGACCCGGCAGCGACCTACTCTCCCGTGCCTTAAGACACAGTACCATCGGCCCTGGGGGACTTAACGACTGAGTTCGGGATGGGATCAGGTGGGGACCCCCCGGCATAGCCGCCAGGTCGGCGCGACGCGCGCGTAAATGACATTGTCTGTTGCGTTCGGTATTCGCGGATTGTTTTGCGTAGTTTTGGTGTTTGGCGACGCAGTCGTCGCCGTGCATGAACATGATCGTTCAAGCCGTTCGAGCGATTAGTACCAGTCAGCTTCAAGCCTCACGGCTCTTCCACCCCTGGCCTATCAACGTGCTGGTCTAGCACGGCTCTCAAGGGAAACCTGGTTTTGAGGGGGATTTCACGCTTAGATGCTTTCAGCGTTTATTCCGTCCGCACTTAGCTACCCAGCTGCGCCACTGGCGTGACGACTGGTGCACCAGAGGTGCGTCCATCCCGGTCCTCTCGTACTAGGGACAGATCCTCTCAAGTTTCCAACACCCACGGTAGATAGGGACCAAACTGTCTCACGACGTTCTGAACCCAGCTCACGTACCACTTTAAATGGCGAACAGCCATACCCTTGGGACCTGCTCCAGCCCCAGGATGTGATGAGCCGACATCGAGGTGCCAAACCGCCCCGTCGCTATGGACGCTTGGGGGCGATCAGCCTGTTATCCCCGGAGTACCTTTTATCCGTTGAGCGATGACCCTCCACACACGGGATCACCGGATCACTATGACCGACTTTCGTCTCTGCTCGACTCGTCAGTCTCGCAGTCAGGCAGGCTTATGCCATTGCACTCAACAGCCGATGTCCGACCGGCTTGAGCCTACCATCGCGCGCCTCCGTTACTCTTTGGGAGGCGACCGCCCCAGTCAAACTGCCCGCCATGCTGGGTCCCGGGTCCGGATAACGGACCGCGGTTAGACGTCACCGAAAATTAGGGTGGTATTTCACTGGTGGCTCCCCTCGAGCTGGCGCCCAAGGTTCAAAGCCTCCCACCTATGCTACACAAACCGTCGATAACGCCACAGCAAAGCTGCAGTAAAGGTTCACAGGGTCTTTCCGTCTAGCCGCGGGAACCCCGCATCTTCACGGGGAATTCAATTTCACTGAGTCTACTGCGGAGACAGCGGGGAAGTCGTTACTCCATTCGTGCAGGTCGGAACTTACCCGACAAGGAATTTCGCTCGATTCATCTCGCCCGTTTCCGAGCAAGTCGGACTTTATCTTGAAGTACGGTACATCTGCGCAGCGATTGAACGTATCTCTTCGATACCTTCCGCCGTCAGATGAGCACCCTTCTCCATCAACAAGAGCACGTCGCGGAATTTTAGAAAATCCACGTGCTTTTTCGTCTTCAACGAATGTTGCATGAAGAACGGAATGATGCGCGTCAGAAGATGCTCCTGGCTGCGCACGCGATAGGCCATCCGATCGCCGTGATTGCGGCGAACCACTCCACAGTCGAAGTACGCCTTCAAACCATGCAGCACTTGGACATCGCGTTCGTGTTGCACGACGGTGAATTCAGGTAAAACCTGAAATCCGACGGACATCTCCTTGTGAGGATTTACACTCACATGGAAGCATCCCTCTCCGTCCACGAATCCTGTGATCCATTGAGGATCCAATTGCATTGTACTTCCTGAACATAAAGTCTCTGAGGGTTCTCGATCCGGCTGATCGAGCCTTCCCTGCGGATTGTCCCCATGTCCGCTGGATTTTTACTGCCGATCGCAAGGATCGACGAGTACCAGTCGGCTGTGGAGGAGTTTCCCGCATATGGTTCAGTTTTACTAAGGCTAGCGAACATCCGTCTTCGCCAATTGGCTGGGACAGACGAGCGTGACTCGCGTCAACCTTAGGACCGTTATAGTTACGGCCGCCGTTCACCGGGGCTTCGATTCAAGGCTTGCACCTCTCCTCTTAACCTTCCGGCACTGGGCAGGAGTCAGACCCTATACGTCGCCTTGCGGCTTCGCAGAGCCCTGTGTTTTTGATAAACAGTCGCCACCCCCTGGCTTGTGTCACTGACGCTCACTTGCGTGAGATCAGTCCCTCTTCTTCCGAAGTTACGAGGGCAATTTGCCGAGTTCCTTCGCAGTAGTTCTCTCAAGCGCCTCGGTATGCTCTACCTGACCACCTGTGTCGGTTTCGGGTACGGACTATGTTGGGGCTATTTCCTGGAACAACTAGGCTGCGCTCGGACACCAACTGCCTCACACAACTTCCGTTATTCGTCACATCCCAACTGGCGCACGAATATTTACGTGCTTCCCATCGGTTACGCCTTTCGGCCTCACCTTAGGGTCCGGCTAACCCTGCTCTGATTAACATTGAACAGGAACCCTTGGTCTTTCGGCGACAGAGTCTCTCACTCTGTTTGTCGTTACTCATGTCAGCATTCTCACTTCCGATACCTCCAGCAAACCTCACGGTTCACCTTCGCAGGCTTACGGAACGCTCCGCTACCGCTCTTTCGAGCCCATAGCTTCGGCGAATGGCTTAATCCCCGATACATTTTCGGCGCAGGTACGCTTGACCAGTGAGCTGTTACGCTTTCTTTAAAGGATGGCTGCTTCTAAGCCAACTTCCTGGTTGTCTATGCATACCCACATCCTTAACAACTTAGCCATTACTTGGGGGCCTTAGCTGATGGTTAGGGTTGTTTCCCTCTTGACGACGGACGTTAGCACCCGCCGTCTGTCTGCCTGACTATACTTCCAGGTATTCGGAGTTTGGTTAGGTTTGGTAAGATGGTGAATCCCCCTAGCCCATCCAGTGCTCTACCCCCTGGAGTAAATATCAGACGCACTACCTAAATAGTTTTCGCGGAGAACCAGCTATCACGCGCTTTGATTGGCCTTTCACCCCTACCCACAAGTCATCCCAAACTTTTTCAACAGTTAAGGGTTCGAGCCTCCAGTGCGTGTTACCGCACCTTCACTCTGCTCATAGGTAGATCAACGCGTTTCGGGTCTAATACTACGAACTCGACGCCCTATTCAGACTCGCTTTCGCTGCGCCTACACCTAACGGTTTAAGCTTGCTCGTAACATTAAGTCGCTGACCCATTATACAAAAGGTACGCCATCACCCTTGCGGGCTCTGACTGCTTGTAAGCATTCGATTTCAGGTACTATTTCACTCCCCTCGTCGGGGTTCTTTTCACCTTTCCCTCACGGTACTTGTTCGCTATCGGTCGGTAAGGAGTACTTAGGCTTGGAGGGTGGTCCCCCCATGTTCAGACAGGATTGCACGTGTCCCGCCCTACTCGAGGCCTGATCTAACTTTACCGCTACGGGGCTATCACCCGCTCTGGCCCGGTTTTCCATCCGGTTTGCGTTGGTTTTGATCAGGCACTGGCCTGGTCCCGGTTCGCTCGCCACTACTACGGGAGTCTCGGTTGATGTCCTTTCCTCCAGGTACTGAGATGTTTCACTTCCCTGGGTTTGCTTTATTTCCCTATGTATTCAGGAAACAATACCTTCATTTGAAGCTAGAAACCGAAGTCCAGACCAAAAGATCTGAACTCTGATATCTAGCTTCGAAGGTGGGTTGCCCCATTCAGAAATCCACGGATCAAAGGGTGCTCGCCCCTCCCCGCGGCTTATCGCAGCGTGCCACGTCTTTCATCGCCTCTTACCGCCAAGGCATCCGTCGAATGCTCTTGAGTCGCTTGATCGATCATTGAAACGTTCATGCACGGTGAGGACTGCGCCGCACAACCTAAGTTGTACAACACACACGGCCTCGCCCGCGCGAACGCGCTAGACAATGTCTTCAAGTCCATCCTGCGTCTCTACCGACGGCGCCAAAGCGCAC
>Ga0075030_100006257_pt1:7500-10653 | contig 10653 bp, 7 predicted proteins | sample LitLauG_LLR_2012_FD_71393 | JGI IMG/M metagenome (GOLD analysis project Ga0075030, IMG submission 71393) | Freshwater sediment microbial communities from Pennsylvania, USA - Little Laurel Run_MetaG_LLR_2012 | ecosystem: Environmental > Aquatic > Freshwater > Creek > Sediment | place...
CCGAGCATCACTCAATGGGCCGAAATATAGGCTTGCATGGCGGCGGATTCCGCCTCCGCGGCGGCGATCTTGTGCTTCACCAGATCGCCGATCGAGATGATGCCGATCAGGGCGCCATTTTCCACCACCGGCAGATGGCGCACCCGCCGGTCGGTCATACGCGCCAGACCTTCATCGATGGTTTCTTGGCCATGGGCGGTAATGACGCTTCGCGACATCGCCGCAGAAACGCGGTCTTCCAAGGCTTTCGGCCCGCGCCGCGCCACTTCTCGTACAACATCGCGCTCCGATAGAACCCCGATTACACCGCCTTCGTCGTCGAGCACGACCAGGGCGCCGACTTTGCGGGTGTTGAGTTCCCGCGCAGCGCTTTCGAGCGTCACATCCGACGTCAAGGTGAACACGGCAGCGCCCTTGCCGCGAAGAACATGTGCGATCAGCATCTGGCCTCCTCTCCGGTGAAGCCGTTCTTTCGTCAGGCGATGATGGGACGACGCGGCCCACGCTTCAAGCGCGAACACCCGAAATCCCATTCGCTGAGCTTGCCTTTTGATTGCCGTTCTTTCCCGCAACGGTAAGGTTTGCCGCCCATGGCTTCTTACCAAGACCGCGTCAAAGCAGACCTCGACCGCTGGATCGGCGCCGGCTGGGTCGCACCCGACAAGCGCGAGGCAATTCTCGCAAGCTTGCCCGAGACGCGTCAGCTCGATGCGGCGACGTCTTTGGCTTGGGTCGCTGGCGTGCTCTTCGGCCTGGCCGTGATCAGCTTCATCGCCGCCAATTGGGATGGCATAGCGCGGCTGCCGCGTTTTGCGCTTCTGCTCAGCCTCTTTCTGGGGCTTGCCGGCGCCAGCGCCTGGACTTCGCAGAGCCGCCCGCTCGTCTCAAACATCCTGCTGACCATCACCACATTGGTGTTTGCGGCAGCCATTGGACTGACCGGCCAGATTTTCGACATCGCCGCCAACCCGCGCAACGCCTGCTATGGCGCAGGGCTTGCGGCGTTTGCGTTCGCATTTGCAGGGCGTTCAACGGGCGCGGCCGCCATAGGTCTGGTGATGATGGGGCTCGGCGATTTTGCCGAACACGATTGGTTCGTGGGCGGCGACACCGATGCGCCGTGGACACTGTTTGCAGCGCCGCTGGGGGCGTTTTTGGCGCTGCGCTGGGGCTCTGCCCCGCTGGCTCATCTCGCCGGCTTGGCGATCATTTATTGCTTCACCTGGTTTGCCGCGCGCACCCATGCCGATGCGTCGGCGTTTTTGTTTTTGTCGATCCTGTTGGCGGCGATGGCCGCCGGCGCGCGCTGGCTTTATCTGCAGGAGAGGCCCTTCGCAGGGGTCTTCTATGGCTGGTTTGCCTGGGGCGCGCTCACCTTCTTTGCCGTTGCCGGCTACATCCCCCTCGGCAGCGACAAAGCCGAGCTTATGCCGGGGCTCGCGCATCGATTGATCTGGCTTGCCGCTTCAGGGGTCCTGTTGGCGCTGGGTCGCCTTGACCGTCATCTTATGGTGAGCGCGATAGCCATTCTCAGTCTGATTGGCGCAGCCTTTGCGCTGATGAGTGATCTTGGCCTCAACCTGATAGCAGCTGCGGGCGTATTCATGGCCTGCGCGTTAGCGGCGGTCATTGCGGGCCTGGCGCTGCGCGGCAAGGCTAGGCCGACATGAAAATTGGTTCTGCCCCTCGGATCATGATCGTGGCAGCACTTTGCGCGCTCGCGTTGATTGGCGTGGTGATCAGCGAGGGCGCTGCGCGCGCCAGCGGCCAGGAAGTGCTGCTGCCCGTGCAAGCGGTCGATCCCCGCTCCTTGCTGAGCGGCCATTACTTAGAGATCGATTTGAACCAAACGCTGGGGCCGAGCGCGCATTGCCCAGAGGAAGAGACCGGTTGGGATTGGATCGCGCTAAAACCGATTGGCGGCGGCGTATACGGGGTGGCCGGCGGCGCCCAATCACGCGACCAAACCGAGCAGATCGGTCCGCTCGCGGTTAAAGGCACATTCGAGTGCAGCTCGCCCACGCCCGCTTCCAAAACCGATGCGGCCGGCGAAAACGGCTGGCTGCATCTGAATATCGGCGTCGAGCGCTTCTACATCGATCAAGCCCAAGGCGAGCATATCGCCCAAGTCTTGCGCCAAGCGCCGCTTAACAAGCCAAACGTGTTCGCCATCGTCTCGGTCAGCGCCGACGGTCAGGCGCGCTTGAAAGGCCTGCAAGTCGAAGGGCGGCGCCTGCTGCTCAATTGGTTCTAGGCCAGCTCAACCGCCAAAGCTCAGCCCCCGCCCGCATCGCTCCAAGGTCCTGGCATGGCGCGCGGGCGCATCAGCAAATAGGCGCCGCCGCCAACCACAAAGCCCCCCAGATGCGCTTGCCAGGCGATCGGCAAAACATGCATCGCTGCAAGAATGCCCATCAACACGACATTGATGCCCAGGAATGAGGTGATGGCGTTGCGCACCAAAGGATCGGCAAGCGCTGCGCGCGGGGTTGGCCGCACCGCCAAGAAGTAAGCCCCGAAGAGACCGCAAATCGCCCCTGAAGCCCCAACTGCAGCGGTGTCAGCGCCCCAATCGAGCAAGATGAAAGCTGCAGCCCCGCCCAAAGCCGACAGAAAGAACAACGCCAAGAAGCGCGCCCCGCCCAGCCGTCGCGCCAAAAACGGCGCCGCCTGAAAATAGGCGATCATGTTCATGGCAATGTGGGCGATGCCATAATGGGCAAACACATGCCCGAATATCGGCGTCACCGCCTCGTTCCAATTGCTGTAATGGCCAGGGATCGCCGCATCAAAGCGCGCCGGCACGATCGCCAACAAATCGAATACGCCTTGGTGATGCTCAGGATCGTATTGGCCGGTCAGAATAAACGAGGCAATGATGGCGAGCGCCAACAGCGCCGCCACAAACGGCATGTGCGGCCGAGACATCGAAGCTTGGTTGCTCACCCCTTGCCCCCCTCAGCGCTTAAATGCCAGGATCAAAGCGCTGATCCATTTCCCGGGCCGGCACCACATCGTCGCAACATTTCCCGCCCACGGGCTTGGCCGGCACCCCCGCCACCGTGCAACGGGCCGGCACGTCCTCCAACACAACCGAGCCGGCGGCGATGCGCGCATCTTCGCCGACTTCGATATTGCCCAGCACTTTTGCGC
>Ga0075030_100006259_pt1 | contig 10652 bp, 13 predicted proteins | sample LitLauG_LLR_2012_FD_71393 | JGI IMG/M metagenome (GOLD analysis project Ga0075030, IMG submission 71393) | Freshwater sediment microbial communities from Pennsylvania, USA - Little Laurel Run_MetaG_LLR_2012 | ecosystem: Environmental > Aquatic > Freshwater > Creek > Sediment | place: USA...
GTATTGGCCATTGACCAAGCGCTGGGGCTGGATTCACTAATCCGCAGTGACCAAGCCAATCACCCAACCCCGTCTTATTACTTCGCACAATGTTTGTTGTATTAAACTGTATGGTAGTGTCCTAATTTGAATTTTGCCCATAAAACACTGTCCGTGGAACTGAACATGCTCCAATTTGTGAACTGAAGTTAGTCCAAAAGCGATTCTTCCCCCTTATACCTTCCAGTTTGAGCACATTAAGTTTTCCCGACGATGTAAGCCCTGACAGCGTCCACGGGCTTCTCTACGGGCGGCCTTTTATCGACCACCACAAGCTCGCTTGAATCAGGGTCAATCCATGCAAAGCACCGGCCCGAGTTCGACTCGAACAGTGATACAATGCCGTCCCATACCGTCTGCCCGCGAAATTCCTCTATGACTCGGACATCCTCGATATGCTTAACCGGATGCCCTGTCTTGCTGGCTACGAGTGCGGTAAATTGTGCCTTGTCCACACTCATGATATAGCCACCAGATCAGTGCGTCTGATGACAACTGGATGCGATAGGCGAGCCGGTCAGACAGATCGTTAAGGAACACGCGGGCATTTTCGTTGGTGCGTTTGCCAACCAGAAAGGACGGGACAACCTTGCTGTCAGAATCCAGAGCCACAAACGTCCAGACATGCGAATACTTCCCATGCAAATGTGAGATCCAAGCTCCGTCACTATCCCGAATCCGGAACTTGCCGCACTGATACCCCCCCCTATAAAGTCAAGCGATGGGAGAAGTACGTCGCACGGCCTTGGTTCTGGGTCACCCGGGTCATGAACTGCGGGCTTTCCAATGGATGATTCGAAACCGACCCGCTGTCTTTATCCTCACCGATGGCAGTGGTTCCCGGGGTGAAAACCGGATTAGTCAAACCCTGCAGGTGCTGGCCCTTACGTCCAGTCACCGCGCCGGTTGGCTCGAGGCAGTGCCGGACCGCGAGATTTATCGCCAAATTCTGGATGCGGATGCCGGCTTTTTTGTGCAGCGGGTCGCAGAACTGGCCCGGTATCTGGTGGAGGAGAAAATCGACACCGTGGCCGGGGACATGATCGAAGGCTACAATCCCAGTCACGACTTATGCCGTCACCTGATCAATGCGGCGGTGGAGCTGGCCCGTCGCAAGGGTCATACAGTGGCCCGGAATCTGGCTTTTCCCCTCACCGGCCTCCCGGGTGGTGTGCGGGGCGGACTCAGTCCCTGCGAGACCCAGCAGTTGGACGAAGCCGAACTGGGGAAAAAAATCGAGGCCGCCCTCAACTACCCTGCCCTGCGCGAGGAAGTGGAGCAGGCCCTTACTTTGCTGGGCAAAGAAGCCTTTGCGGTGGAGGCTTTTTACGATGGATTTCTTTTGAGTGATCATCCGCCGACCCTCCCGCTGCGTTATGAACAGGATGGCGAAAAACGCACCGCCGCGGGCATCTACAAAAAGGTCATCCGCTTTGCAGAACACATGAAGCCCCTCATTGCCGCCATTCGCAAAGAGGCCGGACTGACCACATGAGTCTGCCGAACATTTTATTCTGCAACATCGCCCTGCGCGGTCGCAGCGGCACAGAAATGTTTTTGTGGGATCTGCTCCGCACCCTGAAAAAGCGGGGTTACGGAGTGGGTGTGTTTTCACCCCGCAGCGGCGCCCTGTCGGACGCACTCCGGGCGGCAGGCATTCCGGTCTGGGAAAGGGTGGCGGATATTTCGTGGCAACCCGACTTGTTGCAGTGTCACCACAGCATGGAAACCCTGCAGCTCCTGCAACGGTTCCCCGGGGTGCCGGCGATCTATGTCTGCCACGACGCCAAAATCTGGTTTGATGACCCGCCACCGTTTGGCGTCCACCGCTATGTGGCCGTGGATGAGTATTGTCGCGACCGCGTGCAGCGCCGGACCGGGCTGCCCCCGGATGAGATTCTGGTGATTCAAAACGGGGTGGATCTGGAAAGATTCCATCGCAAGGAGCCTATTGCCAAGACCCCACGCAAGGCCTTGCTCTTCCGCACAGTGGCCGCCGGAGAGGACCACCTGGCGGCCGTGCGCGAAGCCTGCCGGAAATCGGGGCTGTCACTCGATGAAATCGGTGGCAGCACCCGGAAAACCGTGTCAGATCCGGAAAATATACTGCCGCACTACGACCTGGTGTTTGCCAAGGCGCGCTGTGCGCTGGAGGCCATGGCCTGTGGTTGTGCGGTCATTCTGGTGGGCCCGGAAGGGCTTGGTCCCCTGGTCGTTCCGGAGCACTTTGAGGAGATGCGGCGCATGAATTTCGGCCGCAACCTGCTGCAGCCGGTTTTTGACGAAAAGATCCTGATCCCGGAGATCAAGCGTTATGAACCGGGTCGGATTTCACAGGTCTGCGAACGCGTGCGGAGCGGTTGCAGCCTGGACCTAATGGCGGATGCCTACGGCAATCTTTACTCGCAAATGCTGAACGGGCCTATCCCATCCCTTCCGAAAATGCCAGGGCCGGACGATTTCCTGGCCCGGCTCTGTGAAAATGCCGGGGCCGAAATCATGGCCCTGGAGCGCAATCTAAATTCCTGCAAGGAGGAGTTGAGCCGCCAGCGCCGCAAACGCAGGGTCATCCGGAATTTTTTGGGAACCGTGTGGCGGCTCACCCAAGGGCAAAGATAACTTTTTTAAGAAGTGGTTTTCGATCCCAAGTTCCCCGCCACGCGCACCCGCTCGCTGGCCATCCAATCGGCAAACTCTTGCACATGCCGCTGGACAATCTGTTCGCAGACCGTCAGTTCCTGTTGCCGTGCTTCCAGCGATTGCCGGGCAATGGCCTGCAGGGAGTCCACATCGTACAAATAAACCCCGTCCAGTTTGTTCACGGAGGGATCCACGTCGCGCGGCACGGCCAGATCAATGACGAACAAGGGCCGGTTCCGGCGGTTTTTCATGACCGGCTCCAGTTTTTCCCGATTTACAATCGGTTCCGGTGAAGCCGTGGAGCCGATCAAAATATCCATCTCGCCCAGGGGCTGTTCCCATTCTGTGAACGGTACCGCCTGACCGCCCAGTTCCGCCGCCAGTACCTGGGCCCGTTCAAAAGTCCGGTTGGAAACGGTGAGGCTGCGGGCACCGCGCGAAATCAGGGTGCGCGCAGTCAACTCCCCCGTGTCGCCGGCACCCAGTATCATCACGCGACAGGCATCGAGGCGTCCGAAAATCTTCTCCGCCAGATCCACCGCCACCGAACCGACCGAGACCGCACCGCGTGCGATGCTGGTGTTGGTGCGGACTTCCTTGGCCACGTTGAAGGCCCGCTGAAAAAATTTGTTCAGATGCCGGGCCGTGGTGCCATGCACAGTGGCGGCACTGTAGGCTTTCTTGACCTGGCCGAGAATTTCGGTTTCGCCCAGCACCATCGATTCCATGCCCGACACCACGCGGAACAAATGGCGGATGCTGTCGGGTGAGTCGTGGCGGTAAAAAACCGAGGGATCGTAGTGATGTTCCCGGGCCCGGTCTGACAAAAAGCTTTCCAGCGAGGCGAAGCCCTGCGTCGCATCATCGACGGCGGCATAGAATTCCACGCGATTGCAGGTGGAGACAATGACGGATTCCCGGATGCTTTCCATCTCGCCCAGGCGGGCCGAGGCGGCGGCCAGATCTGCATCCTGCACCGCGAATTTTTCCCGGAGTTCCACACTGGCGGTACGATGGCTGATCCCAAAACAAATGATGTTCATGGTCGTGACGACTATTATTTGGAGATGAAATTGACTCCCCAAAGAGTCAGTAACGTCAGACCGAAGGTGGCCACCGCCAGCGCGGCGACCCGTCGCGAACTCAGGCGCCCCTTCCGCTCAACCAGTAACAACGTCCCATAGGCCAGCCAGACCGCCAGTCCAAGAATGACCTTGGAAACCGGTGCCCCCACTTTGAATCCGGTGGCCAATCCGGCCGTCAGGATCAGAAATCCCACCCAGATCAGCCGCTTCAGCGCCACAGCCATGTTGGCTATGGACGGGAAATGAAAAAAGATCGAACCCAACTGATGGCTTTTCAACTGGCGTTCCTGCACCAGATACATCGCCCCCACCACGGCCGCCACGGCAAAGGCTCCGTAGGCAACCATGGAAAGGGCGGCATGGGCTTCGAGCCATGGATTTTGCGGGAGGTTGCTGCGACCCGCCTTGTCGGGCAAAACCAGCAGGGCGAAAACCTGCAGAAAAAAGACCAATGGCGAAGTAAAGGCCCCCATCAGCGAAAGGCGGTAAGCCGAGCCGACCAGCATATACAAGAGCACCATGGACCAGCTCAAAAAGACAAAAGCCTCGAAAAGATTGGTGAGCGGGCAGTGCTTCAACTCGTGCCCGCGCACGGCCAAAAATGCGGTTTGCAAGACAAAGCCGAGCGCCACCGCCCAGAAATTGTACCAGGAAGCCCGGTAAATTTTGGCCCCCATCGCATACATCGTGTAGGCAAAGCCGACCAGAAAACAAAAAGTAGAGGCAATCAATAAGATACGGTCCATGGAGCCATGAAATGTAATGAGCCGGGCGGGAATTTGCAACCTTCGACAGATCAGCCCCTGGCCCGGGCGTTTTTAGGCGGGATTTCGGCAAACCTGCCAAACGGGCCTCAACCCTGTTACGACCCGGCCTTTTTATGCAGCAACCCGAACAGTTTGAATTACTTGGACACAAGCCGCAACCATTGCGGGAATTGGACTTAAGAAACGCTAATTACCCCATACACATAAATGATGCAACTCCCTGATATTGACACTTTTAGGTTTCGGTTCTTTACTGTCTTCCGCATTAGATATTGTAACAGCCGTGCAGATATACTTTTACCACTACTTATTGATTGCCGTTTTCGGGGCTATCGCCTTCTGCTTCGCCTGCACCCCTCTCCTCATGGCTTGGTTTCTCGCCCCCAAAAAACCCGGCCTAACCAAACAGGAAAACTATGAGTGCGGCATCGAATCCAGGGGTAATCCGTGGCTCCAGTTCAAGGTGCAGTATTATCTCTACGCGCTGGTCTTTGTGATTTTTGATATCGAAGTGGTCTTCCTCTACCCTTGGGCGGCCGCTTTCACCGGCGTGGGCCCCGGAGGCTTCGCCGCCATGGCGGTCTTCATTCTCGTGCTGGCAGAAAGCCTGGTGTACCTCTGGCTCAAGGGTGTACTGGAGTGGAACTAAACCCATGACACCGCCCGAAACCCCGGCTCCCGGCATCGACGAAGGCCTGCGCAGCGAGTTGCAAAAAGCCGGGGTTTTTGTCACCTCCCTCGAATTTCTCTACAATTGGGGCCGGAAAAATTCCATCTGGCCCCTCGGCTTCGGCATTGCCTGCTGTGCCATCGAAATGATAGCCACCGCCGCCGCCCGTTTCGACCTCTCCCGTTTTGGTGCCGAAGTCTTCCGCCCCTCCCCTCGCCAGGCCGACCTGATGATCGTGGCCGGGACCGTGACCAAAAAAATGGCTCCGCAGGTGGTTCGCCTGTACAACCAGATGCCCGAACCGAAATATGTCATCGCCATGGGGGCCTGCGCCATTTCCGGGGGGCCCTTCAAGCAGGGCTACAATGTCCTGAAGGGCGTGGACCGTTACATTCCCGTCGATATCCACATTCCCGGTTGTCCGCCACGACCCGAAGCCCTGCTGCAGGGCCTGATGGAACTGCAAAAAAAGATCGCCGCCCAGCGCACGCTCGGTCCGTCCGAACGCCAGAACAATCCCGCCTACGCCACGGGTGAACGCGAGGCCGTCATTCCGCAATACGGTGCGCACGATCTGGTGCCGCCTTATGATAAGAACGTCTGGCATCCGCCGCATCTGGAGCGTGAATCCTGAACCCCGTCATGAGCGATCCCACCCCCATTCTGGCCCGTTTCCCCGTCATTGTGCACGACACAGCGACGGATGCGTTCATCGTGCCCGTGGCCCAGGCTCTGGAAGTCGCCACCTGGCTGCGTGATGATCCCGCCCAGGCCTTTGACTACGCCAGCAATGTCACCGGCATCGATTACCTGCCGCTGGAAAAAAAACTCAAGGTGAAGCAGCCCGACGGCACGGAAGTCGAAACCGTCAGCAATCGCCCGGGCTACTTCGAGGTGGTCTATCACCTCTATTCCATGCAGCGCAAAGCCGGCCCGCTCATTCTCAAACAGCGCACGGAAGGTCGCGAAAATCCGCTGGTCGCCTCGCTCACCCCCGTCTATCGCGGGGCGGAATTCCAGGAACGGGAAATCTTCGATCTCTTCGGCATCTGTTTTAAAGGACATCCCGACCTGCGCCGCATTCTGATGTGGGATGAGTTCGAGGATTTCCCCATGCGCAAGGATTACATCAGTCCCGACGATTACGAATACGAACCCACGCCCCACGACAGTGTGCTGGCGGAGGCGCGCAAACATTACAGCAAATGAACCCTGCTTCGACCCTACCTGAAAGTCCGGTGCTTCCCCCGCGCGACTACCAGGTGTATTCCGGGGACGACCTGGCAACCAATGTCCTGGAAGTGGCCATGGGACCGCAGCATCCCAGCACACACGGCGTTTTCCGCATGGACGTCAGTCTGGACGGTGAAACCGTGGTCAAACTCAAACCGGTCTTCGGCTACCTGCACCGCAACCATGAAAAAATCGCCGAGAACGTGACCTATCTCAGTTCCATGCCCTACACCGACCGGCTGGATTATTTTTGTTCCATGACCAACAACTGGGCCTACGCCATGACGGTGGAGAAACTGACCGGCATCGCCGTGCCCGAACGCGCGGAATACATCCGGGTCATCATGGCCGAACTGACCCGGTTGCAAAATCACGCCTCGCTGGTCGGATTTTTTGTCAACGACCTGGGCGCCAGCGGCACTCCCCTGCTTTACGCCATGCGGGAACGGGAACACATTCTCGACCTGTTCGAATGGGCCAGCGGTGCACGCATGATGTGCAACTACTTCCGCTTCGGCGGCTGCCGCAACGACCTTCCACCCGGCTGGCTCCAGCAATGCCGCAAAGTCGTGGATGCCTTTCCCGCGTTCATGGACGAATTCGAAAAACTGCTCACCGAAAACGAAATCATCATCAGTCGCACCCAGAAAGTCGGCATTCTGCCGCGCCCTCTGGCCATCAACGCCGGCATCACCGGTCCCATGTTGCGCGCCAGCGGGGTTGATTACGACATCCGCAAGGTGGACAACTACGGAATTTACAACCGGTTCAATTTCCGCGTGCCGCTGGGTGAAGTGGGTGATTGCTACGACCGTTTCATGTTGCGCCTGCTGGAAATGCACGAAAGCGTGTCCATCCTCAAACAGGCGCTCGACAGTATCCCCGAGGGGCCGGTCATCGGCGATGTGAAGGCGCGCAATTTCCGTCCCAAAGTCGGCGAGGCTTACGGCCGCATCGAAGCCCCCAAAGGCGAACTCGGTTTTTTCCTGGTCAGTGACGGATCGCCCAAACCCTACCGCTACCGGGTGCGGCCTCCGTCCCTCATCAATCTGACGGTATTGGAAGACATGTGCCTCGGGCACAAGATTGCCGATGCCGTGATCATTCTCGGTAGTGTGGATATTGTACTGGGAGAAGTGGACCGCTGAGCGGATCCGACAAATCACTTATGTTGGGCAAAGGGATTATCAACGGACTGACGGTGACAGCCTGGAACTTCTTCGGAAGTTATTTCAGCAAGTCGCGTCTCACCACCGTGCAATACCCGGAGGGCGGGAACACCGTCACCGCCTTCAGCCGCAACATCCCCTTCCTCGTGTTCGACGACGCCAACGCCCCCATCGACTCCCTGCGCTGCGTGGCCTGCAAAATCTGCGAAAAGGAATGTCCGCCCCAGTGCATCTACATCGTTCAGGACAAGGACGCCAACGGCAAGTTGATCAAGAGCCCGAAAATTTTCGACATCGACATCTCCGTCTGCATGGGCTGCCAGATCTGCGTGGAAGTCTGCCCGTTTGAATCGATCAAAATGGACAGCCACTTTGAGTTGGCGGGCCGCGACCGCTTTGCCGATCTGCTGCTGCATCGCGAGCAACTGGCCAAGTCCAACGATTACTATCACAAGATTCATCCTGCCGAAGCCCGTGAGGTCGATGACCGCCTGGCGGCCAAGCAAAAGAAGGCGGGGCCCGCATGATCCTGAACACTCTTTTGGATAATCCCGACCAGATCCTGGTCAATCTGTTTCATCAGGGCGCGGCCTTGCTGCAAGCCTGCCCGGCTCTTGTCATTGCGCTGGGAATTCTGCTTTCCACCGTGCCGTTGGTGGCCATTTTCCCGGCCTGCTTTGCCATCACGACCTGGCTGGAACGCAAGGGTCTGGCCCGCATCCAAAACCGCATCGGACCCAATCGCGCGGGCTGGTTCGGCCTTCTGCAGCCCATGGCGGACGGCATTAAAATGCTGCTCAAGGAGGATATTGTGCCGCAGACCAGCGACCGGCTGGCTCATTTTCTGGCCCCGGTGCTGTTGCTGATTCCGGCCTTCACGGTGCTCTCGGTGCTGCCCTTCAGCCGCAACATGATTCCCGCGGCGGCCGACACCGGCGTAATTTTATTTTTCGCCCTCGGCTCAATCAGCACGCTGCCGGTCTTCATGGCCGGCTGGTCCTCACACAACAAATACTCCCTGCTGGGCGGCATGCGCGCCATCGCCCAGATGGTCAGCTACGAAATCCCCCTGGTGCTTTCCACCGTGACCGTGGTCATGCTGACCGGCTCCCTCAACACGGTGAAGATTGTCGAGTTTCAACAGGTCACCCATTGGATTGAAGGCTCCAACCCCGCCCTGCAGATTCTGGGTCAGGTTTTGAAATGGAATGTCTTCACCCCCTGGGGTTTCACCGGTTTCCTGATTTTCTTCATCTCCTCGCTGGCTGAAATCAATCGCTGCCCGTTTGACCTGCCGGAGGCTGATTCGGAAATTGTGGCTGGTCATCTCACGGAATACAGTGGTTTCAAATACGCCCTCTTTTTCATGGGCGAATATGTCAGTGCCTTCGCCATTTCCGGACTGGCCGTCACGCTTTTTCTGGGTGGATGGAGCGGTCCCAACATCCGGCCCTGGTGGTCGGAGGATCCCCGGGCCCTGCTCATCCCCGGTTTTGTCTGGTTCTTCCTGAAAATGTTCGCCCTGATTCTGATCATGATCTGGATTCGCGGTACCTTGCCCCGCCTGCGCGTGGATCATCTCATGGCCTTTGCCTGGAAATTCCTCATGCCGCTGGCCCTGATCAATATTTTCATCGCGGGTGCCTATTATTATCTGCCGCACTGGATCGGCTGGCCGGCCGGCCTCATCGTGATTTACGCCTGTTATGAGGGGCTCGGGCGCATCAACCGCCGCCACCTCGGCCCCAAACGAATCTACCGCTACGCCTGACATGAACATCGCTTTTTACCTCCTCTCCGCGCTGGCCGTGACCGGTGCCCTCCTGGCCATCCGCCTGCGCAATCTGGTGCATGCCACGCTTTGCCTGATGTTTTTTTTCATTTCCCTGGCCGGAATGTACGTCCTGCTCATGGCTGAATTCATCGCCGCCGTGCAGATCCTGGTTTATGTCGGAGCGGTGGGAATTCTCATCCTCTTTGCCATCATGCTCACCCATCATATCACCGGTGCGACCCGCGAACGGATCTCCTCGAGGGGCTGGCTTTGGGGGTTGGGCGCCGCCCTCGCGGTTTTGTTCACCGTGCTCCTGCCTGTATTATTGTTGTCCGTGCTGCCCGCCGCGCCTGCCACGCCCGATTTTTCGCCTTCCGTGCGCAACATCGGGCTGAGCCTGATGGATCCCTACACCATCACCCTGCAGGTCATGGGTCTGCTCCTGACGGCCGCCCTGATCGGCGCTGTGGCCGTGGCCTCCACTTCCGTACGACCCCAGGATAAACCCCGAACATAAACCCACCCGCCATGGTCACCCTGCAACAGTATTTGATTCTTTCCGCAGTTCTATTTTCCATCGGACTGTTGGGCGCGCTGACGCGGCGGCACGCCATCATTGTACTGGTCAGCATTGAAATCATGCTCAATGCCGCCAACCTGAACTTCATCGCCTTCTGGCGCTTCGCCCCGCACCCGGGAAACCTGCACGGTGTTTTGTTCACCCTGTTCTCCATTGCTGTCGCTGCCGCCGAGGCCGCCGTCGGTCTTGCCCTCGTAATCGCTGTTTACCGCTTCAATAAATCCCCCGATTTGGAAAAAATGAACTCCCTGCACGAATAAGCCATGTCCCACATTTCCCCCATCCTGCTGACCGCCCTCATCCCGCTTTTCCCGCTGGCCATGGCGCTGACCATTGCCCTGCTCAAACCCGCCTGGAGCCGGGCCGCGGCCGGGCTGGCCCTGCTGGGTCTGGGGGTTTCTCTCGTGCTTTCGCTTTACGTGTTGAATATCAGCCTGCACGAACCCCTGCAGTATGGTGCTTTCACGTGGCTGCAAACCGGTCCGCTCCACATTGACTTCGGTGTGCTGCTTGATCCCCTGTCCGCTTCCATGCTGGCCATGGTCACTTTCATCGGCTTCCTGATTTTTTTTTATTCCAGCTCCTACATGGCGGAAGATCCCGACTGCTCACGCTTCTTTTGTTATCTCTCACTTTTCGCCGCCGGCATGCTCGGTCTGATCATTTCCAACAGTCTGCTGCTGCTGTTCATGTGC
>Ga0075030_100006260_pt1 | contig 10650 bp, 10 predicted proteins | sample LitLauG_LLR_2012_FD_71393 | JGI IMG/M metagenome (GOLD analysis project Ga0075030, IMG submission 71393) | Freshwater sediment microbial communities from Pennsylvania, USA - Little Laurel Run_MetaG_LLR_2012 | ecosystem: Environmental > Aquatic > Freshwater > Creek > Sediment | place: USA...
GCAGGAGGTGCTCGACGGGCTCTTCGACCGCTTCGGGGAGCTGCGCTCGCGCATCTCCGACGAGCAGGGCTCGCTGCGGCGCTTCGTGAACATCTACGTGGCCGGCGAGGACATCCGCTTCCTGGACGGCCTGCAGACGCCCGTCAGCGACGGCACCGAGCTCACGATTCTGCCCGCCGTCGCGGGCGGCTGACGCGGTCGGCAGCTAGCTCGAGCGCTGCGGCTCGCCGCGTCCGGCCTCCAGGCGTCGGCGCAGCTCCGCGCCGCGGCCCGCCGCGACGGCGCGCGCCGCGCGCGCCTCGCTCAACTCGAGACCCTGCGCGCTCGCGTAGTCGAGCAGCTCCTGACGTTCCTCGCCCTCGCGTGCGGTGCGCAGGAACAGCCAGCAGAAGAGCCCGAGCGTGAGCAGCGACTCCTCCACCATCATGATCGCGCCCGCGATGTTCTGGTCGGCGAGCGGCGATATCTGGTGCAGCGCGTCGCCGTGCAGGTAGAAGGGGTAGAACACCGTGCCCGACCACAGGAAGATGTTGCCGAGCACCGCGCCCGCGAGGCGCACTGCGACGATGTAGAGCAGCCTCCCCAGGTTGCCGAACCAGCTCGGCGTGGGCAGCGGCCCGAACAGGCACATCCACATGTTGACGCCGAAGCCGAGGAACATCGCGTGCTCGAGCGCGTGCACGCCGGTGTGGCGCAGCGCCGCCTGATACAGCGCGGGCGCGTGCCAGACGTACAGGTCGACGGCCCACAGCGGGAACGCGAGAGCGGGGTGCGAGAGGGCGCGCAGCCGGTCGAAAAGCCGGATTCTCAACACGGGCGCCAGCAGCGGCCCGGTGAGACCGAGCACGATCAGCAGCGCAGCGAGGTCGCCGAGCAGCAGGTGCTCGATCATGTGCATGTAGAGCAGTTCGTCGCTCGCCGAGCCGAGCGAGGTGAGCGCGACCGCGATCAGGACGAGGCCCCCGTAGAAGCACGCCTGGCGCCAGCCCGCCACGGGGCGCTTGTGCGCTGCGAGCGTGCGCGCGCGACGCCCGTACAGGACCGCGAGGACCGCGAGCGGCCCGAGTTGGTAGGCCGACGCGAGCAGCCCGAGTTGGTAGACCGAGGCGAGATCCGTCGAGACGGCGAGCGGGACGCTTGGCATGCTCGAGCAAAGCCTACGCGAGCGCGGCCGCGAGACCGTCCGCAGGCGCGAGCGGACAGGTCGCCTCGCCGTCCCGTCGACCTCGCACGTCTTTAGGCCGCATTGAGCTCGCGCTGATGCGCGAGCGCTTTGATTGAGCCCATGACCTCGACGACGACGCTCCCCACCGTCCCGGCGCCCGCTGGCGTCACAGAGCGCTTCGACCCGATCGCATGCCTCGATGAGCGCGTGCGGGAGCGGCGCTGTGGCGCACGCGCGCTCACGGGCGGTCGCTACATCCAGGTATGCGGGCCCGAGCGCGAGCTGCTGATCCCGCTCGGAACCGAGCCGCTTCACATCGGCAGGGGACTCGCCGCCGAGCTGCGTCTGGATGAGATGTCCGTCTCGCGCAGGCACGCGATCCTCGTGCCGAGACCCAACGGGGCACGTATCCTCGATGACCGCAGCAGCAACGGCACGTTCGTCAACGGCAGGGCCGTCCAGCAGGCCGAGCTCAGCGACGGCGACCTGATCGCGGTGGGACGCGTGCTGCTGCGCTACCTCGAGGTCTCCTGAGGCGGCTCGCTAGCCCTCCGCCGCGAACACCGGATCGACCGCGCTCTCTTGCGCCCGCCAGCTCTGGAGGCTCTCGAGCGAGCCGTCGATGATCCGGTTGAGGAACTCGGCGCGGTCGTTGATGTGCGGCAGCGGCACGTCGGGCACTGGCAGCTCGAGGAACTCGCACAGCGGCTCCCAACCTTCGGTGACGCTCCACACCAGCAGGCGCTCCGGAGCGATCGCGGCCCGCACGGCCTCGTTGTGGCGCTCCATGGCCCGCATCATCTCGCTCGGCTGATCGCCGCAGGCGGCGAAGGTGCCGCGATCCTGCCACAGCAGGTCGTCGATCATCCCCAGGAACGCCCGCCAGCTGGGGTTCACGCACGCCTGCGCGCTCGAGAGCAGCCGGACGAGCGACTCGCCGTGGCGCACCGCCCACACCGTCTGGCGCATGCTGCTCTCCCAGGCGTTCGGGTCGCGCACGCTCAGCAGCACCTTCGCCTCCGGGTAGAACTCGGCGAGCTCGCGGTAGAAGAAGCCGCCGGGCCAGTCGACCGTCGCCTGGAAGCCGTCGAAGATCTCCGGCCAGGGGGACTCTCCCGCGAGCGCGCGCTGCCACAGCTCGGCCTGCTCGAGATCGGCGAGCACGTTGACCATGTGGTAACAGGGACCCAGCCCGAGCATCTCGAGCGCCATCTTCTGCGTCAGCGTGCCCGTTCGCGGCAGGCCCGCGCCTATTATCTGCATCTGCTCGTGCTCCTCACTGGTCTCGTGCGCCGGATGGCGTGCGTGCATCTATAGCGTCCGCGCAGGACGGCTGCACGGCCCGCGAGCAGCGTAGCCCCGGCGCCGATGAACTTGCTGCAAGGAGCGCATTCATACGGAAGCCGCGCCCAGCCATAAGCGCGTCCTATGGCTCGCCGTTTGTATACTTATGGGTAGGGGTCCCGCTACCCCCTTGCAGGATCCCCTGAGAGAGGGGCCGCTCCGGTCGGCTCCCCATGGCGTAGCCCCCCGTCTGAGCGCGCGGGGGCCGCGCTCGGAGCTCCGGAGCGGTCTCGATTAGCCTGACGCGGCGCTACCTGCGGTGCGGAGTCGCCGAGAAGAGGTTCTCGCCGGAGATGGGGGCGTGGCGCTCAGCCTTCTCAACGACCAGGAGCGCCTGTTTGAAGAGCGCCTCGAACTCGCGCTTGCGGCCCTGGGCTTCGTCGAACCCGAGTGCCTGGCTGAGGCCCTCGCACTGTCCGGGAGCGGGATGTCGCGCACCGCAGCCGAGGAAGCTGTCGGCGGCGCTGAAGCGCCACCCGCGGTGGTGCCCCGGCGCGAGCAGCCTGAAGCTGTAACTTGGTCCTTCGCCCTGCGCGGGCGCCCCGTAGCCCCAGCTGGCAGCCGTCGGGAAATAGGAGATCGTGACCGCGTCCAGGAACCTCCGCGTCGTGCGCAGCTTCAGTTCGTAGGCGCCATACCACGGCCGCTGCGTCCGCGGCCCGGAGCGGTAGTAGACGCGCAGCTGACGCGTGCCGCGCGAGCGCCTGGCGAGGACCGCGCCGGAGCTTCGCGCGCGGCTGATCCTGCGTGCGTCCATGCGGATGATCCCCGCAAGGGTCCCCGCCGCGCGCGCCATCGCGCGCCCGAGCGGCAGCTCGGCACCGGCGGGCTGCGTGCTCGCCGTGCCGCCGCAGATAGCTGCGCCGCACATGGTCGCGATGCGAGTCAGTGGGCGCATGGGAGTGGCACTGTAACCATGACCTCGGGCGCCTCTGGAGCCATCGCGCGCGGAGCGGCCGGGAAACGCCGCTATTTGCGGACATGCACCGGTGCCCGCTCGCGCGCGCCCGCCGGTAGGAGCTTGCACGACGTCTGCCCGGGGCGTTAGGGTGGCACCTCGGCTCGGTCCCCACCGCTTCGGCTTACCCGTGCCCACGCGCTATCCGCCACAAGGCTCTCCCCCGAAACGCGCGCGCTCGTCGCTGCGTGTGCGTGTGCGTGTGCGCATGGCGGGCGCCCGGCTGTCAGCCGTGTCCGTGACGCTGATCGCCGCGGCGATGGCGCTCTGCGTGTTCGCGGGTGCACCCGCCCCCGCGTCAGGGTCGCCGCGTGCCGCGCCTGCGCGCGCGAAGGCCCGTCACGCGGCTGCCCGCCGCCACCGCCACCGCCATCTCGTGCTCTGTGCCAGGCGGACCCGAATGCGCGGCGGCTCGCGCTCGCATGCAAAGCGCGGGCATCGCGCACGCGGTCATGGCCGCCACCGCGCGGGGGCCCGCGCCGGATGCACGCACAGGCCCGCGCACAGGCGCCACGCAGCACGGCGGCGCCACACACGCCACCCCGCGACGAGCGTGCTGAAGCCACGTCCCGCAAAGCCGACGGCGCCACCCCCCGTCCTGCCGGCGCCTGTCCCCGCGCCCGAACCGACGGGGGTGCTGAGCAGCAGCGCGCAGTGCGTCGGGACGAACCTCAGGCCCAACCGGGAAAACCTGGTGACGGTCCGCGTCGCGACCCTGTGCTTGATCAACCGAGAACGTGCGGCCCACGGTGAGAGCCCGCTGCGCAGCAGCGTACTGCTCGAGGGCACCGCACAGCGGCACTCTGAAAGCATGGCCGCGGGCGCGTATTTCGAACACTCGAGCCCGGACGGCGGCACGGTGCTCGAACGCCTGCGAAACGCGGGCTACATCAGCGAAGGCGAGATGGCCTATGAAGTGGGCGAGAACATCGCCTATGGGAGCCTGCAGGACTCTACTCCCGCAGCGATCGTGGCCGGGTGGATGGCATCTCCGGGACACCGCGCGAACATCCTCAACGACGGCTTCCGTGACACCGGCGTGGGCATCGCGCCGACATTGCCGCCGGCGCTCGGCGGCGGACAGGCCGGTGCGATGTACACGGAGGACTTCGGCGCGGTGACGTAGCGGGCCACGATCGCTCCGCGGCTGGTTTCACGTCGAACCGCTTAGCGGCGCGCACGATCGAGGTGAAGCGTCGGCGACTGCACTTCGCCGATCGTGCTGCGGGAGGGAGGGCCGCCGCCCGGGAGCTTAGAGGGCAAGCGAGCACGGGCCTCAAGAGGAGCGCATCCGCGTGGGCGCCCGCTCTTGACCGCCGCTGGACAGCGGTCTATCCTCACGGATGTCGGCGTGGGTCGCGCGTCGATTGCAGACTGCAGCTGAATGCCGCTGGCCAAGGGGAGCAGGATGAGACCGGCGAGGGTGGCGGAGGCGTCGGAATCGGCCGAAGCGGGACGGTCACGATAAACGACTCGTCCGTTAGAGACAACAGAGCGGGCTACGGCGGTGGGATCTTGGACGGAGGCTCGCTTACGATCAAGGATTCAGGCGTGCTGAGCAACAGAGCGGGCTCTGGCGGCGGGATCTGGGTCCAAGAGGCCAGCGTCCAACTCATCAGTTCGGTCGTGGAGTGGAACAAAGCCGAAGTAGGCGCAGGCATCTGGACCTGCAAGAGCAAGTTCACATTCACAAAGTCCGCCGTCCTCTACAACGAGCCGGAAAACTTCCACGAACAACTCGAATGCAATGACAGGTAAGCCACCGCAACCGTACAGGAGGGGCGGACGCTCGTGGAACGGCTCGCACGGGCGGGCGGGGCCGCTGTCGCTTTCCCGCAGTAGGGGGCGTCTCGGGCACGCCCGGCAAGGCTGCTGCTCATCGTCCAGGAGGGTCCACGTCGGACGCGGTGGCATGGGCGCTCGCGTTCGTGGCGAAGCGGTCGTCTGGACCCGGGCGGCTCCTAGCTTTGTGGATGCTGGAGCGCGGAAGCAACACGGCGGCGAACCCGGTGTCCTACGGGCGTCTGGGTGTCTTCCCGGACGGTCGCGGCTTTGGTAGCTTTCCGGGGCGCGGAGTCGCGCCTGCTGCCTGCACGGGGATGTCACACGAGGGAGGGATCCTGATGCGCCCACGGAGTTCTGTTCTTGGCCTGAGCGTCGGCATGGTGCTCGCGGTCCTGGGGTTCGCGGGGACCGCCTACGCGGAAACCAAGACGGAGACGTTCAAATACTCCGGCGCCGAGCAAACCTTCACGGTCCCCGCCGGCGTCACGAGCATCCACGTAGAAGCGATAGGCGGCACGGGAGGCACCGCGCCCGAAGGCGGCGCGAAGGGAGGTCTCGGCGCGCGCGTGAGCGGCGACCTGGCCGTCGAACCCGAACAGACCCTCTACATCGAGGTCGGCGGCAACGCCCCGACCGAAGGAGAATGCATCGTCGAAGAAGTCGAAAACGAAGCCTCGTTCGGAACGTGCAAGCTGCAAGGAGGCTTCGACGGCGGCGGATCCCTCGAAACCCAATGTGTTTTCTCCCCTGGCGGGTGTGCGTTTCGTTCGGGTGCGGGTGGGGGCGCATCCGACGTGCGCACCGTGTCAATCGCGGGCGAACAGAGCCCGGGTGGCGAGGCGTCGCTGGACTCGCGCCTGCTCGTCGCGGCGGGAGGAGGAGGCGGCGGAGGGACTAGCTTCTGCTCGCCGGGCGGCGCGGGCGGAGCCGCCGAAGAATCCGGGGGCAACGGCGAGACCTGCGGCGAAGCGCCACCGGCGCCTCGCAACGGCGGGGGCGCGGGCACCAGCAGCAAAGGCGGCGCCGGGGGGACAGGATGCTTCGGCGGCGTCTCGGGCGCGCTCGGTACCGGCGCACCAGAGCCGCTCGATGAGGGTGGCGGCGCGGGCGGCGGCGGACTGTACGGCGGCGGCAGCGCGGGAAGCACCTCTATCTGCGGAGTAATCGGTGAAGCTGGTGGTGGAGGCGGCGGCGGCTCGAACCTCGTCCCCGTAGGCGGAGCAGCCGAAGTGGCGAAAGCGGGTGTCGCGCCGTCCGTCACGATCACCTACACGGTCGTTGGCCCGCCGGTCGTGAGGATCAAGGTGCCTTCCGAAGGCCAGAAATTCCTCCTTGACAGCGAGCCCTTGTTCGAAGTGGTTTGCGAAGACGGCGAAGGGGGTCCGGGGATCAACTTCTGCGACGAACCGCTGGGAGAAGCATACCTCGGGGCGCTCGTGAATACTGGGACTCTTGACACCAAAACGCCCGGCGAACGGACGTTTAGCGCCACTGCCAAGAGCGCGGACGGACTGGGAGCGACGAAGTCGGTGAAATACAAGGTCGTGGGGCCACCCATCGTGAAGATCGTCTCCCCCGAAGGCGGCGGCACCTACAAGCAAGGCGAAGAAATCAAAACGAGCTTCTCCTGCGGAGAAGGTATCTTCGGGGGCGGTCTTGCGACCTGCGGCGGTCAGAGCGAGAACGGCACCGAAAGCGCGACCGGTACGGGCACCCTGAACACCACCGAACTCGGCCAGCACGAATACACAGTCACCGCCGAAAACAAGGAAGGGCTAAGCGAAAAAGCACGCATCACGTACATGGTCGAACCTCTTACACCGGCATGCACCGGCATCCACGGGTGGGGGCGCGTCGGATCGGTCAAGGAAGAAGGCGTCCTGATCTTCGACGAACTCTCCATGCGCAAAGGCGCAAGAGAGCGCTTCGAAGTGGGCATCCGGAAACCAGGGTTCGGGAAGGTCAACCTCACAGCCCTCGCGAGCAGCAGCTGCACCAAGATCACCGGCGGGCGGGAATTCGCAGGGGCGGGTCCCGCGACCCTCAACGGCGTCCCCGGGTACACCGCGAAGTTCGCGTTCGCGGTCACGAGCACGCGGACCATCTTCAGCCTCACCCTCACCAAGGGAGCGGCGACCGTCTACAGCACCAGCCAGCCGATGCTCAAAGGAGCCATCGAGATACTCAAATAGAACGCTGGAGGACTGCCGCTTTCCCGGGGAGGCTGTTTCGCAAACCTTCGAACGCCCGTCGGCACGGGCGTTCGTGGTGGGTTTCGCGGTGTGGCGGGCGAGGTGGCCAGGGCGCTGGTGCCCCCCAGGTGGCTGGCTGGGGTCTTTTCGGGTCCCTCTCAGGCCCCGGCTGGCGCTATGTGGTGCCTGTGGAGCTTCAGCAAGTTGTGCGTTGCGGTGATTAACCGCCATTCGGACCATGCGGCGGCTCTTCCTCGGGGTTGGAAGCGCTCCATCCGACGGTTGAACTTCGTATGTCCGAACACCGGCTCGACCATCGCCTGGCGTTTTCGGTAGAGCCCACCACCGAGCTCGGTGGAGAGCACGCGGCGCATGTGCGCATAGGCGCCGCCGTCCCACCCCGGACGGGTGCCCTCGCGTCTGCCGGCGTCGGGCGGGATCAGCACCTGGATCCCGTGATCGATGACGTGCTCCATATGCTCGGTGTTCCAGTAACCGGCGCCGGCGAGCAGTACCCCAGGAGTCTCCGTGACGCCGGCCGTCTCCAGTTCGCGGCGGGCGGCGTCGAGCATCGGCGCCAGATGCCCGAAGTCCGGTGAGTCGACCGTGACCTCGGCCGCGATCACGATCTGCTCCTCGTTGACAGCGGCTTGGACGTTGTAGCCCTGACTTAGCCACGCGAGACCTTCAGCATCCGCGAGTCGGGATCGGTCAGGTTCACCTTCCCCGCGGGAGTCTCGGGCGGGGTGTATGGGGCAGGTGACGCCCCGAGGCGACGACCTCTGCTGTCGTGGGCATGCGCGCGATAGTGCTCGTATTGAGAGCGCGCCCGGGCCGATTCGAACGGCCGACCTCTCGCTCCGGAGGCGAGCGCTCTATCCACTGAGCTACGGGCGCGGGGTTTGCGCGGGTGGGCGGGTCCTGGGTGAGGATAGACCCATGCCGTCTCGGTCGGAGCGTGCGCGTGCGCCCACGCCCGCTCGCAGGGGCGCGTGAGCGCTCACCGCGTCCTGAGGTACCGGGCCCGCGAGGGCCCCGCGCCGTGTGGCGACGTGCGCGCGGGCGGGGCTCGCATCCGCTGCGCGCACGCCGCAGTTTGCGGCTAGCATTCAGCGTGGGGCTGGCACGACGGCGAACCCCCCCTTGGAGGGATGGGAGCCGCGGCGCCAGACGGATCTGGCTGCGAATGGATGCGGAGCGCCTCGTGGACTGGGCGCCGTGCCGGCCTCACAGATAGTCTCACCGCGTGGCGCGACGCTGGGGGCGCCGCTACGGTTGCACGAGATGGATCTGTCGATCTTCTTCGCGGGCACGGCGGGCTCGGTTCCGAGTGCGCGACGCGGGCTGCCCGCGCTGCTGCTGAGGCGCGGCGGTGAGAGCTTGCTGTTCGACTGCGGCGAAGGCACGCAGCGTCAGCTGCTGCGCTCGGTTGGCCTCGCGAACATGGATGCGGTGTTCATCACGCACTTCCACGCGGACCACTGGCTGGGGCTGCCGGGGATGCTCAAGTCGTTCGCGCTGCGCGAGCGCGGCGAGCCGCTGACGGTGTACGGGCCGCGCGGGCTGCGCGAGCTGATGCAGACGATGCGCGTCATCTACGGGCGCCTGCCATACGCGCTCGAGATCGAGGAGCTCGAGCCGATGCAGACGGTGCGCGGCGAGGGTTACGGCGTGGTGGCGATCGCGGTGAGCCACAGCAGGGAGCACTGCCTCGGCTACGCGGTCGTCGAGGACGAGCGCCCCGGCGAATTCGACCCGCGCGCGGCGCAGCAGCTCGGCGTGCAGCCGGGCCCTGACTTCGGGCGGCTGCAGCGCGGCGAGGAGGTCGCGGGCGTACACCCGCAGCAGGTGATGGGCGCGGCGCGCCAGGGCCGCAAGATCGTGATATCGGGCGACACCTCGCCGTGCGAGACGCTCGCGCTCGCGGCGCACGAGGCGGACGTGCTGGTGCACGAGGCGACCTTCGCGGAGGACGAGTCAGAGCGCGCGCGCCAGACGGGGCACAGCACTGCGCGCCAGGCGGCGATGCTCGCACGCGACGCTCATGTGCGCATGCTCGCGCTCACGCACGTGTCGAGCCGCTATGCGGGCGGGGAGCTGCGCGAGGAGGCGCGCGAGGTGTTCGCCGCGACAGAGTCGCCGCGCGACTTCGACACGATCGAGGTGCCGTTCCCCGAGCGCGGCGGCGCGCAGCTCGTGCGTTGGTCCGAGCGCCAGGCGGCCGAGCGCTCCGCGCAGGGCGGCGGCGAGCTCACGCCCGACGCGCGGGAGCCCGTGCGCGAGGCGGTCGCCCCCAGCTGATAGATTCGAGCACAGATCCTTTAACCCGGTCCAGAGAGGCCAGGAAGGAAGCAGGTTGTCCGAGCACGAGAAGGTGGTCCTCCACGAGGAGGAAATGAGGCGGGCCCTGACGCGGGTCGCTCACGAGATCCTCGAGCGCAACGCCGTGGGGCCGCCGCCGGCGCTGATCGGGATCCACCGCCGCGGAGCGATCCTCGCGCGCAGGCTGCATGTCCTGCTGCAGGAGCTGCTCGAGCAGCCCGTGGCGCTCGGCGACCTCGACATCGGCTTCTACCGCGACGACGTCGGCACGCGCGCGGACGCGCCGGTGCTGCACGCCTCGCACATCGACTTCGACATCACGGGCCTGACGGTCGTGATCGTCGACGACGTGATGTTCACGGGCCGCACCGCGCGCGCGGCGATCGAGGCGCTGTTCGCATACGGGCGCCCGCAGCGCGTGCAGCTCGCGGTGCTCGCCGACCGCGGCCACCGCGAGCTGCCGATCCGCCCGGACTACGTCGGCAAGAACCTGCCGACCTCGAGGGCCGAGCACGTGCACGTGCGCGTGCGCGAGCTCGACGGCGTCGATGAGATAGCGATCGCCGCTGACGCGGCGGTGGGTGCAAGCGCGTGAACCACCTGCTCTCGATCGAGGAACTCGACAGGGACGCGATCGAGCGCATCGTCGCGCAGGCGGAACGCTTCGCGGAGGTCTCAGATCGCGAGATCAAGAAGGTGCCCGCGCTGCGCGGGCGCATGGTGCTGAACCTCTTCTACGAGGCCTCCACGCGCACGCGCAGCTCGTTCGAGCTTGCCGCCAAGCGCCTGTCCGCGGACGTCGTGAACTTCGCGGCGAGCGGCTCGAGCGTCGAGAAGGGCGAGTCGCTGAAGGACACCGTGCTCACGCTGAGCGCGCACAAGCC
>Ga0075030_100006261_pt1 | contig 10649 bp, 5 predicted proteins | sample LitLauG_LLR_2012_FD_71393 | JGI IMG/M metagenome (GOLD analysis project Ga0075030, IMG submission 71393) | Freshwater sediment microbial communities from Pennsylvania, USA - Little Laurel Run_MetaG_LLR_2012 | ecosystem: Environmental > Aquatic > Freshwater > Creek > Sediment | place: USA...
TCGTCGGTCGAACCTGGCACGAGATCTACGGCCGTCAGTTTGCCGATCTCTATGCCGAAATGGACCGCAAGGCGCTGGCCGACGCGCACCAGATCGATCGGCCGCGCGACGTGATGCTGCGGGCCGATGGCGGTATCCTCACCGTCAATCAGCGGGTAGTCCCCATCTTCGATGACAAACAGGAGGGCCGTGGCCATGGAGCGGCACAATACGTCATGTCGATCATCGACGATTTGACCGGCGAGGTTCTCGCCGAGACAGCGCTGCGCGAAACCGAGAGCCGGTTTCGCCAGCTCGCGGAGAACATCGACCAGTTGGTGTTCATCACCAACGCCGACCTCACCCAGGTTTATTACGTCAACGACCGCTACGCGCAGCTCATCGGTGCGCCGCCCTCCGAGCTGCTGCAGAGCATCAACGCCGGCCGGCCGCACGTGGTCGAGGAGGACCTCGCAAGCTTCGACCGCCAGCTCCCCAGGCTGATCGCCACGCTGCGCCGGCAGCGGCGCACCGAACTGCAGCTGCGCGTCAACCATCCGGCACGCGGCGTGCGCCTGCTCAATGTCCGCCTTAATCCGGCGCGCGTGCATGACGGCACGGTGCGGGTCTTCGGCATCGCCGACGACGTTACCGAGCGCAAGGCTGCGGAGCAGCAGCGCCTCGAGGAAGCGGTGATGCAGCGCGATATCCTGGTGCGCGAGGTGCACCACCGGATCAAGAACAACCTGCAGGGGGTTGCCGGACTGCTCCAGCAGATGGCCAGCGCGAAACCTGAGGTTGCCGCAACGCTCAACGAGGTTGCCGGCCAGATCCAGGCCATCGCCCAGGTGCACGGCCTGCAGATCGGCAGCGCCGGCACGCTGCCGGTATTGGGCGTTGCCCAGGGTATTTTTTCCAACCTGGGCGCCATGTTCGGCGCCGAAGTTCGCTTCGAATCCGACGCACCGTCGCTGTGGCGCTGGGGCCTGCCGGAAAACGAAGCGGTACCCCTGGCGCTGGTCATCAACGAGCTGGGCACCAATGCCATCAAGTACCGGTCGAGCCGCGAGCTCGCCATCGAGGTTCGCATCCAGACGCGCCCCGACGGCATCGCGCTGCAGATCGACAATGCCGGCCGCCTGCCCGCGGATTTCGACCTGGACCGGGTCGTCTCGGGCGTCACCGGCCTATCGCTCATCAAGGCCTTGCTGCCCCGCCGCGGCGCGCGCTTGCGGATCGAGCAGCTCGGTTCGCTGGTGCGCACCACGCTCGAACTGCGCGGTCCGGCCATACGCGAGGAACTGGAATGACCGATCCCACACCGCTCGTGCTGGTGGTGGACGATGACCGTCTCGTCCTGGCAACCCTGTGCGCGGGCCTGCGCAATGCCGGCATCGAGGTGATCGAGGCCGACAACGGCGACGAGGCCATTTTGCTGGCCCGGCGGCACAAGCCCCAGCTGGCCATTCTGGACATGCGCATGCAGGGCAAGTCGGGCATGGACGTTGCACGCTACCTGGCGGCCAACACCCACACGGGATTCATGTTTCTATCGGCATTCAACGATTCGGAAACGATCTCCGAGGCCAATCGGCTGGGTGCCTTGGGTTACCTGGTGAAACCGCTGGACGTCAAGCAGATCGTCCCCGCGGTGCACGCGGCTCTGGCGCAGACAGCGCACCGTGCGCCGCCACCGGCGGCAACTGCCGTGGCGCGCGGCCAGCGCGATGAACAGGTGGCGGTGGGCATACTCATGGAACGCTTGCGCCTTGACTATGACCGTGCGCTTGATGCGCTGCGCAATCAGGCCCGACTGGAAGGCGCCAGCGTTGAGTCGCTGGCCACGAGCATGGTCGAGGCCGCCAACCGGTTGAATTCCATTCCGCGGAATTAACGGGCGCAGGGGGCGTTCGTGGGCGGGTACGTCAAACGCGCGCGACCAGATTGATGGCCGGCACCCTGGGCAAGGTGAAATAAAAGCACGCGCCCCGCCCCGGCTCGGCCTCGGCCCAGATCCGACCGCCATGCTTGCGCACGATGCGCTGCACGGTTGCCAGACCGACTCCGGTGCCGGGAAAGTCGCTCTGGGAGTGAAAGCGCTGGAACAGCCCGAAAAGCTGGCCCGCAAACCGCATGTCGAAACCCGCGCCGTTGTCGCGTACAAAAAAGACATCGTTGCCGTCAACGACGTGGTGGCCGAATTCGACTATGGCCTGTTCCGCCTGGCCTGTGAACTTGTAGCCATTGCCCAGCAAATTCTGCAATACCAGCCGCAGCAGCGTGGGATCGCCGTCGGCGCGCAGCCCCGGCTCGATCCGGAACTCCACCTTGCGCCGCACGTCGCTGGCGCGTAATTCGTCGGCGAGTTCTTCCGCCGCGCGCGAAAGATCGAACGAATCGCGTTCCAGGTCACGCGCAGTGCGGCGGGACATGGCCAGCAGCGCATCGATCATCGCGTTCATGCGCGCCGCCGCGGCAGCTATACGCTGGACGTGCTCCCGCCCGATGGTGTCCAGGCGGGCGCCATAGTCTTCGAGAATGATGGCGGCAAAACCATCGACAACCCGCAGCGGCGCGCGCAGATCGTGCGACACCGAGTAGGAGAAACTTTCCATTTCGCGCGCCGCGAGCTCGAACTGACGCGCCTGCTCGGTTCGTTCGCGTTCGAGTTGGGCAAGCCGCTCGCGCAGGGCGGCCGGCTCGCCGGCGGTATCGGCCGCCGCAGCCAGATCCCGGCGCAAGGCCTCGATCTGATCGAGATTGCGCCGGCGCAGCACGAGGAGCACCGCCGCCAGGGCAGCCAGCGCTCCGCAGAAAATTGCCAGAAAGACTTCTGCCATGGCCAAGCCGAGTCACCCACCCCTGCGCCGGGACTTCCGGCACGCGCGAAGGCGCCATTGTGCCAGCGGCTTGCGGTACTGCGAAGCCCGCCCGCCCCGGCGGCGCGCCGCATTGTCCGCTTTTCCACGGGAATTCCCGATTTAGTTGCCGCCTGTAATGCCGAAAATGCATGTGGCGACATGTAGCCAGGAACAGGCGCGGGCAGCAAAATAATGTCAAAGCAGTACCAGGAGGTCGGACAGCAGGGTGCCGGCATGGATTCGGGGGCAGCGATTGCGCTGGCCTGCCCGGTGGATGCGGCCGTCCCGACGGCGGGTGCGGCCTCGGGCAACGGCCCGGCCAAGGCACCCGCGACCGGGACCACGGGTGACAGGCTGCCGAGCCTGCGCTCGCGTCTGTTGCTCATCGCGACCCTGCCCGCGTTCCTGGTGGCCTGCATCTTGGCGTGGCTTGCAAGCGTCGGCGCCGGACCCTGGCCGGCGGTCTTCACCGTTGGCCTTGTGCTGGCGCTCGCCGCCACGCTGGCATTGCGCCAGGCCCGGGCCATCCTGGCGCCGCTGGAATCGATCATCGATCGCTGCCTGAAACTCACGCTGCTCCATGGCGCAGAACCCAGCCCGAAGCAGGGCACGGCGATCGGCACGCTGGCTGTGGCGGTCGACACGGTTTGCGCCGCGCTCGTCACGAGCTTGGATCAGGCGCGCGACGCCGCCAGGGAAGAAGCCCATACCAGCCTGCATTTGCAGCGCCAGTATGCGTTGATGCAGATGCTGCGCAATCTGGCTTCCATGGCCAATGGCGGCGATTCGATGGAACGCGCGCTGGAGAATTCCCTGCGCGAAATCGGTGCCTATCTCGATTGGCCCCTTGGCCGCCTGCTGCTGGCAAGCGCAACGAACGACGCCGGCGGTACGCCCCACGCCGGCGGGCGATCCCGGTCCCACTGGTACTGCCCCGATCCGGCGCGTTTCAGCGCGTTCATGGAGGACAGCCGCGAGGGTGAACGTCCGCAGGATGACACCGGATTGATCGGCCGCGCGCGGCAGAGCAATCTTTCCCACTGGGTCTCCGACCTTGCCCGGCTGACCGACTGGACCCGGCGCGATGCGGCCCTGGCCTGCGGTCTGCGCACGGGCTTCGTGATCCCGATCGCGCTGACGGGCCAGACCATGGCTTTCATCGAGTTCTACTCGGATCGCCGCATCGAGGCGCACGAAGAGATGCTGGAACTCATCGAGGCCATCGGCGTCGAATTGTGGCGCACCGCCAGCCGCTACCAGGCTGAAGCCGCGCTGCACGCCCAGGGTGCGCAGGCGCGCCGCCTGGCCTCGGTTGCCGAGGTCGTGGGCGTAGCCATCGCCGTCATCGGGAAAAACGGTCGCATCGACTGGGTCAACGCGGGCATGACCCGGCTGACCGGCAAATCCGCCGGTGAACTTATCGGTCGCGACATACCCTCGCTGCTCTTTGGCGCGAATCCGGCGTCCGCCGCCGAATGCCAGCGGCACATGAATGCCGCACTACGCGCGCGCGATATCGTCTTGCCGACCCATGTGTCCGAAAGCGCCGCGCAATGGATCGAGCTCGCGTTCCAGCCCTTGCCCGATCGTGGCGACGGCACCACGGGAAGCTTTGTGCTGGCGCGGGATATCACGAGCGAGCGCAGCGTGGAAATGGCCCTGCGCGTCGCGCTGGAGGATGCCAGGCAGGCCAGCCAGTCCAGGTCGCAGTTCTTGGCCAACATGAGCCATGAGATCCGCACACCGATGAACGGCGTGCTGGGCATGGCCGAATTGCTGCTGGATACCGGCCTCGATGACCGCCAGCGGCGTTTCGTCGAGTCGCTGTACCGCTCGGGCGAGTCGCTGCTCGACATCATCAATGACATCCTCGATTTTTCCCGGATAGAAGCCGGCAAGCTCGATCTCGATTGCGTCGACTTCGACCTGCAGTCGATGGTCGAGGAACTGATCGAGCTGCTGGCGCCGCGCGCGCACCAGAAGCGCATCGAACTGGCCTACACATTCGCCCCGGGGCTGCCGGCAACGGTGCGCGGCGACCCGGCGCGCCTGCGCCAGATCCTCATCAACATCATCGGCAACGCGGTCAAGTTCACGGAGCGGGGCGAGGTTGTCCTGACGGTCGAACCGCTCTGCGACCCGGATCCGGCGGCGACCGCCACACGGGTTCGCTTCACGGTGCGCGATACGGGCATCGGCATGCGGCCCGACGCGGTGGAACGCCTGTTCTCGGTCTTCATGCAGGTCGACCAGTCGTCATCGCGGCGCTACGGCGGTACGGGCCTGGGCCTGGCCATCTGCCGCCAGCTCACCGAGCTGATGGGCGGCCGCATATCGGCCACCAGCCAGATCGGCGAGGGATCCGTCTTCCACGTGGAGCTGCCGTTGCGCCATGGCGACGCAGGCGCGGTGACCTTGCGCCCCCGACCGGCGGCCTCCCTCGCCGGCAGGCGCGTGCTCATCGCCGAGGACAACCCGACCAACCGGCGGATCCTGCAGGAGCAACTGCGCACGCTGGAGATGGACTGCGCCTTGGCCGAAAACGGCCGTCAAGCCTTGCAGATGCTGCGCATCGCCGCGCGCTCGGCCCGCGCCTTCGAGATCGCCGTGGTCGACATGAAAATGCCCGTTCTCGACGGCATGGCGCTGTGCGAGCAGATTCGCGCCGACGCTACCCTGGCCGGATTGCGACTGGTCATGCTGACGTCGACCACGGGTCGCGATGAGCCGCGCCAGGCGCAGGCGATCGGCATCGATGCCTATCTCGCCAAGCCGGTGCGCCAGCAGCAACTTGGCGCTGTCCTGGCGACGGTGCTCGGTTCCGCGCCCGCCGGGCGCACGCCGCAGCGCCCGCAAAGCCGCCTGACCGGCCTTGCCGGGCGACGCATCCTGGTTGCCGAAGACAATCTCGTCAATCAGGAGGTTGTCACTGCAATGTTGGACGCGCTCGGTTGCGAGACCATGGTTGCCGAGGACGGGCACATGACGCTCGAACTGCTGGCGCGCGAGGATTTCGACGTGATCCTGATGGACTGCCAGATGCCGGCGATGGATGGCTTCGAGGTCATGCGCCGGCTCCGAAATCCAGATTACGACGAGCACGACCTTGCCCGCGCGCGGCAGACACCGGTGATCGCCCTGACCGCCAACGCGCTTGCCGACGACGCCGAGCGGTGCCGCGCCGCGGGCTTCTCGGACTACCTCGCCAAGCCCTTTCGCCAGCGCGACCTGGGCGCATTGCTGCTGCGCTGGGTACGAAGCCGCCAGGACAGTGGCGCCAACGCGGTCGAGCCGCTGCCAGCCATCGAGAATCTGCCCCCGCCGAACCGCGCTGCAAGTGGTCCCGAATCGCCCGACCGGACGACTATCGTCCGGCTCGACGCGCGCGTGGTGGACGACATCCTGGCGATGGAGCGCAATGGCGCGCGCAACCTGCTGCAACGCCTGGTGAGCGCCTATGCCGCATCGTCCGTGGCGCTGGTGAGCGCCGCCGACGAGGGATTCGCGCGCCAGGATGCGGCAGCGGTTACCCAGGCGGTTCACACGCTCAAATCGTCCAGCGCCAACCTGGGCGCGCTGGACTTCTCGCGCGACTGCGCGCGGATCGAGGAAATGGCCCGTCGCGCGGATCTGGCCATGGCCGCTCCGCTCTGGGACAACTTGCGCAACCTAAACAGTGGCGTTATTTCAGCCTTGCAGGCCCTGCAGGCGGATTCCGCGGCAGCGCCGCGCGATCTGGCCGCGGTGCACGCCGCCGGGGTCACGCCATGAGCCATATGCCGCTGCCCGACGCGTTCGCAAAGCGCCCCGGTATCCGTGGCGCCGGAGAGGGCGAATGCGTACTGCTGATCGATGACGATCCGGTGGTGCGCCTGCTGACGGTGGCAGCCCTCAGCGAACGGGGCTGGCGCGTCGTCGAGGCCGGCAGCGGCACCGAAGCGATCGAGATCTTCGCGCAGGAACGCCCCCAGGTCGTCGTGCTCGATGCAATCATGCCGGCACCCGACGGATTCGAGACCTGCGAGCGGCTGCGCCGGCTTCCAGGCGGGGATCACGTGCCGGTGCTGATGCTGACCGGTCTTGACGACGAGCACTCCATCGCGCGCGCCTACGAGGTCGGCGCCACCGATTTCTTCGTCAAGACCAACGGTCAGTGGACCCTGCTTTCCGAGCGCTTGCGCTACATGCTGCGCGCGGCACGCACGCGCCAGGAACTGGTCACCAGCCAGGCCAAGCTCAACAAGGCGCAGCGGATCGCGCGGCTGGGAAGCTGGGAATGGGACTTTCGAGCCGGCCGGATTCGCGTCTCGGAGGAATGCCGCGCCGTTGTCGGTCTGCCGGCAGCCGAGAGCGAGGTCTCGGAGCGGGAGGCCTGGACCCGCGTTGCTCCCGAAGACCGTGGACGCATTGGCAAGCTCTTTCGGGAGTGCATGGACGGCGCTTCGACCCTGACCTTCGAGTCCGGCATAGAGCACCCCGATGGACGCGCCCGCATCGTGCGCGTCGAGGCCGAGTTCGAGCGCGACGCGGCCGGCGTCGCGACGGCGATGCACGGCGTCATCCAGGACGTCACGGAGCGGCGCCAGACCGAGGATCAGATCCGGCGCCTGGCCAACTATGACAGCCTTACCGGCTTGCCCAACCGCCGCTTCCTGCGTGAGGAATTCGGCGCAACCCTGGAGCGCGCGCGCAACGGCGGCCAGGTCCTGGCGCTGCTGTTCGTGGATATCGACCGTTTCAAGCACATCAACGACACCCTGGGCCACGAGATCGGCGACCAGGTCCTGCGCGAGGTGGCGTGGCGGCTGCACTCCACCATCCGCGAATCCGATACCGTCGCCCGTCTGGCGAGCGGACTGACACGCGTGCCGGCCAATGCTACGGCCGGCGCCGACGCCCAGGACCGCGGTGACAGCCGCGTGGCGCGCCTGGGTGGCGACGAGTTCACCCTGCTGCTCAGCAATATTGCCGGCCAGGACGACGTGGACCGCATCCTGCAGCGCATCGTCGATACCGTCCGCATTCCGATAGACTGCTTCGGTCACGAAGTCCATGTGAGCGCGTCCATAGGCGTATCGCTGTTCCCGCGCGACGGCGCCGATGTCGACAGCCTGTTGCGCAAGGCCGACCTGGCGATGTACGCAGCCAAGGCCAAGGGGGGCAATTGCTGGCGTTCCTTCTCCGAGTCGATGAGTGTCGCCGTTGCAAGCCGCTGGCACCTCGAGTCCGGCCTGCACCACGCCCTGGAGCGCAATGAGCTGGTGCTCCATTACCAGCCCAAGGTGGACGTCACCAGCGGGCGCATCTTCGGCGCCGAAGCCTTGATGCGCTGGGTACGCAACGGCGAGATCGTTCCGCCCGGCGATTTCATCGGCACCGCCGAGGAGACCGGACTGATCGTGCCGTTCACGGAATGGGCCATAGCCAAGGCCTGCTGGCAGATCAGCGAATGGCGTCGCAATGGCGTGGACCCGGTGCCCATCGCGCTCAACATCTCCGGCGGGCATTTCCAGCGCGGCAACCTCGCGGCACCGGTACGCGCCGCGCTGGCGCAAAACGGTGTCGCCGCGCGGCTCCTGGAAGTGGAGTTGACCGAATCCATGCTGATGCACGACCTGGATGTCGCCTTGCCGCTGCTGGGCGAGCTCAAGGAACTCGGAATATCGATATCGATCGACGACTTCGGAACCGGCTACTCCTCCCTGGCCTATCTGCGGCATCTGCCGATCGACACGATCAAGATCGACCGGTCGTTCGTGTCGCAGCTCGAGGTGAGTTCGGCGAGCGCCAAGATCATCGCTGCCATCATCGCCATGGCCAACGCCCTGGATTTCCGCACCATCGCCGAAGGCGTGGAAACCCGTGGCCAGCTGCAGGCGTTGAACGCCCAGGGTTGCACCTTGATGCAGGGTTTCCTGTTTTCGCGGCCGCTGCCGGCCGATGCCTTTGCGCGCCTTATCGTCGAGGCGCGGACGCACCGCATGCCATGGCGCGCGGATGACCCCGATACGGGGACTGACGGAGGGGATACATGATGGGTACGCGACTCCCGTTGGGACCTCAAGCCGAGGGCGGAGAACTCCTGGGTGCAGCCGGGTCCGGTCACGGACCGGCGGCGATCATCCGGGAAATGGCCCGCGACCTGTTGCGCCAGCAACGCCTGCAGGCGAGCGAAGCCGCCCGCATAGACGCGGCGCTGCGCGATCACGACTGGTCCACCGTTCGCAGCTATATTGATCTGGCCCTCGGGCGTGGCGCGGTAGCGGCGCCCGCGCCGGCCGTTGCCGCGCCCTCCGCCGCCCAGGATGGCGACGAAGCCACCGCTGGCCTGTTGCGCATCCTGCTGCAGATGTTCGACGCACTGCCGCGTCTGCTGGTGCACGACCCGGACCTGTCCGACCGGCTGGGCCCCATACGCGCCCTGCTCACGGCCCGTCCGACGCGCGAGCGTCTTGAGGAGGTCGAAGCGCGCCTGACCGCGCTGCTGGAGCAGCAGATCGCGCTGCACGTCAATATGCGCGACGCGCGTTCCTCCATCAAGGACATGCTGGGACTGCTGGTGCAACGTCTGGGCAGTATCGGCACGAGCACCGACCGGTTCCAGGAACAGGTGGGCTCCTACCAGCGGGAGCTGGAGGCGAATCCCGAACCGGCGGTACTGGAGCGGGTTGTCGACGGCCTGCTGCGCGACACCCGGGCCGTATCGCTCGCCATACGCCAGTCGCAGCAGGACCTGGCCGACGCGCGCCGCAAGGTCGAAGCATATGAAACCCGGGTTCGCGCTCTGGAGCAGGAACTGGCGCAGACCTCGCGCATGGTCCAGAACGATCCGCTCACGCATGCCCTGAACCGGCGGGGCCTCGATGAGATCTTCCGCGTCGAGGTATCGCGCGCCGTGCGCTACCAGGTACCGCTGACCGTTGTGATGATCGACCTCGACGATTTCAAGACCATCAATGACACCCTCGGACACGCGGCGGGCGATCGCGCACTGATCCATTTCGTGACCACGGCCCAGGCCTGCCTGCGCTCCACCGAGCTGATCGCCCGTACCGGTGGCGAGGAATTCGTGCTCGCGTTTCCCGCGACGCCGGTGGAGAGTGCGTTCGAGGCGGTGCGCCGCTTGCAGCGCGAACTGGCCCGCAACCCCTTCGTCCACGACGGTACCGTGCGGGTCATGACTTTTTCGGGCGGAGCGACGTCCTGGCTCGATGGCGAGACGCTCGCCCAGACCCTGCAACGCGCCGACGCTGCCATGTATGCGGCCAAGCGGGCGGGCAAGAACCGGGTGGTGATAGCGGGATGATGCCCTCACCCTAACCCTCTCCCGGAGGGAGAGGGGATATATCGGTGCCTCAATCCACCAGGCCGTGCTTGATGGCGTAATGGGTGAGCTCGGCATTGTTGCTCATGCCCATTTTTTCGAGCAGGCGCTGCCGGTACACACTCACGGTCTTGGGACTGAGCGCCAGCGCCTCGGCAATGTCCGACAGCCGGTGGCCGGTGGCAATCAGCTTGAGAATCTGGAACTCGCGGTCCGACAACTGCTCATGCGGCGCTCCCTTCTTGGGCGTGATCATGTTCTCGATCAGCGCCTGGGCGATTTCCGGGGTGACGTATTTCTTGCCGGCGATGATCTGCTCCACGGCGTCGAGCAGCTTCTCGGGTGCGCCCGCCTTGTTCAGATACCCGGCGGCCCCCGCGCGGAAGGCACGCACGGCGTATTGCTCTTCCGGGTACATGCTCACGACCAGAACCTTGAGCCGCGGCATCTCGCCCAGCAGGGTCTTGAGGATGTCGATGCCATCC
>Ga0075030_100006262_pt1 | contig 10649 bp, 6 predicted proteins | sample LitLauG_LLR_2012_FD_71393 | JGI IMG/M metagenome (GOLD analysis project Ga0075030, IMG submission 71393) | Freshwater sediment microbial communities from Pennsylvania, USA - Little Laurel Run_MetaG_LLR_2012 | ecosystem: Environmental > Aquatic > Freshwater > Creek > Sediment | place: USA...
GCCGGCGTTGCTTTCCAACCTCAGCTACTTCGAGCAGAAGGTCTGCGTGTGGGACCCGGAGACGATGACGCTGCTGTAGCACGGCCATTCCTGGCTGTGTTGGGCAGAGTGGGATAGGCCGTACCACCTTCATAGGTGGAAAGATAGTGCGGTTGCCGAAATGGCATCGGCTGGGACGATCCAGTCCCGGTCCCGTGGGTTTGGCAGCAACTTTCCGGAACGGTGCCAGGAAGCGCCGCAGCCGGCGAGTTGATGGTGCAAAGGGGCTGTAGTAATCAGCAATAGGACGTCAGCTTATGCACCAAGCCTCGACGGTCAGCTTCCCAAACCGGACGCCGCCGGTTCGAGCCCCGTCTCCCGCTCCATTTTCAATAACTTACGATCACTAGCTCACTTCCGTGCTCCGTTTGTGCTCCGTTTAAAATCAACGGAACGCTAACATATTGAAAATGCCAGGTTGAAAATGCCAGGCTAGCCGTCAAACTTTGTGCTCCGTTAGAAGATTGCCAGCAGCAATTCCTGTCCATCCATTTTTGTCAACCATTTACATGGCCGTCGTTCGGTCCACGACTGCCAGCTATAGCCCGAACAGGCCGGAACCACTGAGCCGATCCCGACATGGCCGACGCTAGAGCTAGACAGCATGTCGCAGCTCGGCGGGGTCAGGATCGCCGCGGGACCGTCCGCGCGGGATGAAGCGATTCAAGTGCCGGCAGCAATTGTCCTTCGAAAGCGCGTCATGCGCTCATTGCTAAAGGTTTGCTCAGTTTCGCGGCGGAGGAGACTACGAGAACGAACGTGAGACCCGAGGCCACGAAATTGAGTAAACCGCCCGGTGAACTAAACCCGCAGGTTTGGCAGGGCGATTGCTCTTTGGGTATTGATCAGAATGGCTGGAGAATGTTTTGGATTGATGGCGGGGGCCTGACGCTCGTGGGCACTTCGGTGGTCACCACTCCAACAGGATAACGCCGAATCGCACCGGATGCCGACCAAATCTCCAGGGGCGGCCCGCCGAAATGCGGCCGGAAGCGCGATCTGCAATCGCCCTGACAAACCGAAAATACCTCTTCAAAGTACCGCAAAGCGGTCTAGTTCACACGGAACACCCATCCGCTAGAATTGCTATTGCCGTGCTGAATCAACCACCCGCGAACATCGCTCCTTAGCGCGTCCAAGGGGCACCCCGCCTACAACTTGCCCATTCTGTGTGTGCAGCAACCGCCGAAACTACACGCAATACGTCAAGCACCCGGGTCAACCCTGTCCCCCAAGCTACATGGGGCAGCCTATCTGGACCCCAACGGATCCCTGGGCACGATTGTGAAATCCAGATAAGCGTTGAAGGGTTCTGCCGGTTCGCGTCGTTTCTTATAGCAGACGCGCGACAAGAACTTGGAGCGCTGTCCACTTCAGAGAGGAGCGACCTGTGAGATATTCGCGTGCCTGTACTTACACCATCTTTGTTTTGGCATCCGCTCATGTTTGGGGGCAAACGCCCGCTAGCGGAAATGCCATCGACCAGCAGAAGCTCAGTGACGCCGCCAGCCAAGGTTTTAAGATGCAGACTTCACCCCCAGCGGCACAAGTGAAAGTCGAGGCTGTACTGCTGCCCGCTGCCATCTGCAAGCGAGTGTTCGGTAAAGAAGTTGCCGACAAATACGCCGCCATCGAGTTGACGGTCGCCAACAAGAATTCCGACGCTGATTTTTTGATTCACGGCGTCTACCTCGACTACGACGGCTGGTTACTCAGCGGGTCGCCGGCCGCGATGTCGAAAGCGTCTGGTAACCCAATGGCGCAAAATGCGACGCCGAACATGCCGAATACAACCGGAAGTACACAATACGTCCCCGCGTCCGGCACTACTCAGCCGAACCAAGTGGCCAGCGTCGAATACCGGATCGTCCGCGGCGAAGCCGTGGATGCACAAATGTGGACATCTCGAAACTGGACCATGCGCGCTCTGCAACTGGTGGGCGTAATCGCAACCGGTTCGGAATTTGCCTTCAAGGAAAAAGGAATCGCCAAAGCCATCGGTGCGTTTACCGGCCAGGGCATTCCGGCGGCTAACGCGTTCTGGCCCGATGGAACCACACCCCAGATCGACCGCATCAGCGATTTCGGATATCGCACGAATAAAGTGATCCCAAGGGGCAGCGCCGATATCCTGGTGGCTTTCTTCCCAATCGATCGCTTTCTGACGCCGGGACTCAAGGCGGTATTCCTGAAATCGCCCGCCGTCTTCTTTGCCCCCGCGGCGGTCCTGGCGGACACCAAAGTCGACAAAGCCGTCAAAGATATACTGGCGAAACTCGGTGTGACGGACCTTAACTCGGTGTTGACGGATCAAAAGGCCCAGAACGTCCTCTACGGCATCAGTCTCAACCGGGTCCACGTGGTTGTGGGTGGGGCAATGGCGGTAGATCCGGACACTATTCCCGCGCGCCTCGATTCCGTTACCTTCGACGGGACACCCGACTGGACCAAGGCAGGCACGATCACCGGAGTACTCAACGGCGCACTGCTGACCAACGGTCAGGTGACGGTCGCCGGTGCCACGCTCAACCCGCAGCCCGTTTCGAACGGCTCTAACGATGTGACCCTGCATTTTTCGTTGACCGTGCCCTCCACGGGCGTCGGTCCTTGTACCAACCTGACACTAACGGTGTCCAAGGCCAAGGATGGCAAGACGTCGACGAGCAACCCGGTCACTTACACCGTGCCCGGCCAGAACAATGCGGCGTGTCCCAGCAAGCAGTGAACCAGATTCCGCCGAGCTGGATATGGAGAAGTTTCTATGAACCTGAGAAACCTGTTCCTTGCACGAGTGCCTATCGAGTTTCTCGCCATTGCCTGTACACTCGCCGCTTTCAGCCTTTTCAACCCGATCGTGGAAGGGCTGTTCACACTCTCCAGCGGGTATAGTCTCTCGCTGGTTGCATTAGCGGCTGGTCTTCTGGGACTGGGGGCTACGTCGAGTATCAATTTAATCCTCGAACACGGCCACGAACGGATGGACCCGGCTGCCGGAGTCGCACTGGCATACGCTCCCTACTCCCCGGACGTAAGAATCTATGCGCTGTCGATGATTACGGCACTTTGGTTTATCGGCTCTTGCATCTGGCGTTCCGGTCTGGCGTTTTGGACCGTAGCGGCGGCGGTCATCGGAGGATTGGCATTGGCTCATGTGCTGGTGCTCGGCGCCGTGGTGCTGGAGGTCTGGTTCTCAGACCCCACCCTCCCGCCGCCTAACATGCTGATTTTGCCGGCCCCGACCCGGCTGACGGCGAAGGGCGGGCTGCTGGACAGATTGAAGAAGGCGAACCCGCCCGCGAGCGACTTGATGCGCAAGGCCCTGGACCGGTTGGCGCGACTCGCCTACGAATACGCCGGTCCCCTTCTGCCCGGGTATGTTTATGGTGCCGGCACGCCCTCCTTCTATCCCGGCATCATTTTTAACGCGGCGTTCTTCCTGATCGCCTCTTTCACTTGGTTTTACTCTGTATGGAACAGCCAGTCCGATCAGCCCGTGCAGCAGCCGGGGTCGCTGTCTTTTGTTTTGCTGGCATTCTTGGTCCTGACGTTGCTGTTTTCGGGGGCGTCCTATTTCCTGGACCGATATAGGATTCCGTTGAGCCTCGTCTCACTCGTCTACATTGCGCTGGTGGGATCATCCTCCGGAACCGATCACTTTTACCGGGTAGTAGCTTCGCCTGGCGCCGAGTTTCACCAGCCTTCGGAGGTGCTGCACTCGCGAAAGATCCCGATCGTTGTGATGGCTGCCGGCGGGGGCATCCAATCGGCGGCATGGATGACCCGGATTCTCGCGCGACTCGATGAAATACCCGGTTTCCGCTCCAATATTGCGTTAATCAGCAGCGTATCCGGCGGCTCTCTGGGCGCGTACTACACAGCGGTCGCCTATCACAATAATCTCTGTTTCGAAAAGGCCGCCAATTGGGCGCTCGAACCATCCCTCGACGAGGCGGCTTGGGGCTGGATGGGGCCCGATCTCTTGCGTGCTTTCTTTCCATACGTCTGGAAACGAGAGATCGATCGCGGCTGGGCGCTGGAAACTGCGTGGGATCGCATCACGAGTCCCGCGACCGGCTCGGCTCATCAGGATCTGTTCATCAATCAACTGGCTGCCGAGACGACCAAAACCACACCTGCGTTCGTGTTCAATGCGTCCGTCATCGAGGACGGCTCGCCATTCGTCATCACAACCACGGCTTTCCCTGATTCGGAGCGAACGCGGAGGCGGCGAGTCATCGAGTTCAATCGTCTGTACCGGCGTCAGCAGCAGATCCGCGTATCCACGGCGGCGCGCTTGTCGGCCAGTTTTCCCTTCGTGGCTCCGGCCGCTCGCGGCGATGCGCATCCGCTGATACCCGACTACCACCTCGTGGACGGTGGTTACTACGATAACTTCGGAATTCTCTCCGGCCTGGATTGGCTGGACCAGGCAACCGCGGGGAACGCCGCCCAGATGCCCGCAAAGGTGGCCCTCATTCTCATCCGCTGGGGAGACCAGCCGGATGCGGTCGGTACGATGCAGGGATGGCGGTATCAACTATCGGCTCCTCTGCAGGCCGTGCTCAGCATTCGAGGCAAGGAGCAACTGCGCGAAGACAAGGTAGCGCTGGATGCCTTCCGTAGACAATTTTCAAAATCGCATATCTGCGTCTTCGAATTCGTCTATGCGGGAGCGAAACCTTGCGACAAGCAGCCTAACTCGTGGAAATTCACTTCAACCCAATCCACTTGTATCGCAACGACCGCAGCCGGACAATCGGAAAATATCGAAAAAGTGCGGAGGTTTCTGCAATGAGCCAAAGACGTGCGTGGATCCTGGCGGCAATCAGCCTGGCTCTTGTTCTATACGGGCTCGCGATGAGCTACCAGTCGCGGAGTGCACGATTCGCGAAGCCGGGCGAAGTACTTTATCCGCAAATTGTCGAATTGGAAACGCCTCGGTACGCGGCCGACGCAGCCGATCTGTTGCGCGCCGACGCCATCGCTGTCAAGCCCGCCTTGCACTGGGAACAAATCGACCAATACCGAATATCGACCGAGTGGGACGACGGGTTGCTGGTTCTTTATCCGTTGCAGCTCATCGCCGTATGCGGACTGGCCTGGACCAGCCGTTCGAGAGGGTATGCCGTGGCCGCTGGAGTGCTCATTGTTCTTGGCGCATTTTGCGACTGGCGAGAGAATCGGCACATCTTCGACATTCTCGGCCAGGCAGTCCCACTGCAGACCACAGTCGACACACTCCGGCACTGGTCCCTCGCCAAGTGGGGATTGGACGGCGCCGCCTGGCTGTGCGCGGCGGTTGCGCTGCACCGGTCGATCTTCTCTGCCGCGGGAATCAAACACATCCAGCCCTGGCGCGTCCGGTTCGTCACGGTCGCATTTTTCATATCCGGGGTGCTGAGCCTGTGCGGGGCGGCTTCGTTTGTCCCAGCGTGGGATTACCGCGCGCTACTAGCGGAGGGCGTTTTTTTCAACGCGCTGGCGGTGATCGGCTGTGTGTTCCGCCCGTGAGGAATGAGCGGCCACCTCTTCCAGTGCGCCGGGGCGGGTGACACGCGGACTCTGGCGAGTAACGCAAGTTAGTCGAATTTTACATGCTCCCTGTTTCGAACTTTCGGATTCTGGTAATCTAACTGAATTCGAGATGCAGACCACGCGGTCCCTCCACGAACTGATTGCGGATTGCCTCGACCGGGGAGACGCGGAACTTTGGGAGGAATTGATTCAGCGCTCCCAGCCCATCTTTTCCCGAGCGGCGTATCGCGTGGCATCGCACTGGGGTGTTTCCTCGCTGCAGGAAATCGACGATATTGTTCAGGACACCTTCCTGAAGCTGGGGTCGGCTCGCCAGGATGCGCTTTGGCGTGCCCACCTGGAAAATGACGCGGCCGCAACGCGCTATTTGTCGGTAATGGCGGCAAATACGGCGCGGGATCATTTTAGATCCAGATACGCGGAGAAACGGGGCGAGTCGCATCGGGTCTCCGACGAATCCGTCCTCGATGCGATTATGGCCACGCCCGATCCCGGCTTTGAGCACGGAATTCTCTTGTCTCAAGTCGATAGCGTCCTGGAGGGAGGCGAACGAGAAAGGACGGTGTTTTGGCTTTATTACAAACAGGGCTTCACAGCCAGGGAGATCGCTGGAATTCCGGCGTTCGGGCTGAGTACCAAGGGCGTCGAAAGCGTGATCCATCGCTTGACGGCAGCCGCAAAACGAGTTTTTTCCATGCCGTCGGCAAAAGGGAAAACTCCCGGCGAGGCGTCTTAACGTGAGGAGCCGATGATTTCCGGCGGCAATGCCGGGTGTCCTGATCCAAGCCGGTGGCTGGCCGTTGCCGGTGGATCGGAGAGACCTGAAGAATCCGCGCGTCTGGCGGCCCATGCGGCCGGATGTCCGGACTGTGCCCAAGAGCTCCGCCAGGCGATTCAGATCATGGACGACGAGTCGAGTGTTGAGGAAGCCGAAATGGCCAAGTCTCTGACATCCGCGCATCCGGAGTGGCAGCGCAGCATGGCGCGACGGCTCGCCGCTGGCCCAAGACGGTTGACCGCCGCTCGCCGGGCGTGGTTCCCCCTAGCCATCGCGGCCGCGCTGGCAGTTACGGTGTCGGTTGCAATCTGGATCGCCGCCCGCGAGAACCGGCCGCCGCTCGATGAGCTCGCCCGGGCCTACGCGGAAGACCGCTCGATCGAGCTTCGCATTCCCGGCGCTCCGTACGCTCCGCTCCGGATTTCGCGCGGAACGGGAAGCGGGCGCTCAGCGGAACTTCTAGAAAGCGAAGCCAGGATCGAACGCAAACTGCCCAGCCACGCAGGCGATTCCGGATGGCTGCACGCGCGTGGACGGGCGGAGCTACTTGACCCTGTATCGGAAGCGTCCATCGCCGAAGCCATTCGCGACCTGCATCTGGCGGTGGACGTCTCCAAATCCGCTTCGGGACGGGAATATGCGGAAGTGCTGGTTGACCTAGCCACCGCTTACTATCAGCGCGCCGTAACCCAGCACCGCCCCATCGATTACTCCGCAGCCATCGAGTATCTGACCCAGGCCATTCAGGCCGATCCGTCTCTCGCAGTGGCGTATTTCAATCGGGCTTTGGTCCTCGAAAAGAAGCTCGATTATCTCCGCGCGCGCGACGATTGGAAGAAGTACTTGTCCACGGAACCTTCCGGCCGCTGGTCGGATGAAGCCCGCGAGCACTTGCGATCCCTGGATAAGACCATCGGAGCAATACGGCCGCAGGATAGTGATCGGCTGGCCGGCTTGGCGGAACACCAACTGCAGTCTGCCATGGAGTCCGGTTTTCGAAACCCGCCCGATGCGTCTAGGCTCGCAATGCGGATGGAAAGCGAGAATCAGGATCTCTGGCTTCACGACGCGATTCAATACGGCCAGCATGCTGTGGTGAAAGTCCTGGCGCCCCTGGTTCGGTCCCGATCATACCTTCGGGTGTCGGAGTATCCTTCCGAGCAGGCGCGCCTGGAGGCGGCGGGTACCGGGAGACTGCCCGCGCCGCTGCTTGTCTGGTTGACGTACGAAAGCCTCTTCCGGCGCGTACATTCACCGTCGGAACGCCTGGAGCCCGAAGGCTTGGATCTGGTGGTGGATCTTGCCCGCGCTCATCGCTATTGCTGGTTTTGGGGCCAACTGGTGCTGGATCGCTCCTCCTCCGACGCGGCTCGCGGAGATTGGGCCCGCGCGGCCAAGGCGGCGGCCGAGGTCCGGGAGATGGCTCACGAGCACAATCTGCCTTTGCTGGAGATGCGCGCCGCTGCTTTTTTGGAAAATGAGGCTGCGAATACCGGTCGGTATCGGGAAGCCGCCAGCCTGGAACAGGAAGAACTCGCGCAGTTCTGGCAGAAGCCCAATCGATGGCTTTCGGCCGAATCTTTTTTCGCGGGGATGGCTTGGTGCGAAGAAGCTCTGGGTCGGCCGGGCGCTGCTTCTCTGAGCGCGGAATCCGCCGCTCAGACGGCGGAATTCGCGGGGGCGCTAGAAACCGAGGCGGTCAATCTCTCTCGCGCCGCGGCATTTTCGGAGTCCGAGGGTAACTCGCGCCGGGCGCTGCCTCTGCTGCAGCGCTCGCAGGCGATTTTCGCGACGCTCACGAGGAATCCGGCAACGGACGATTACCGCGCCTTTGCCGAGGCCGAATACGCGTCCGCGTCCGGAACACCGGCGCTGAGCGCCGACATGGAACGATCGGCTGCAGGCTCTTCCAGTTTCTTCGCCCGTGTCACTTGTCTGCGCGCACTCGCCCTGATGGATGCGCGGATGGGAGATTTGAAGAACGCGGAAGAGCGCTTGCGCGGCGCTTTAGCAGTTCTCGGAGCGTCCGGTAACCTTTCCGGTCCGGCCGTCACCCGGCGATGGCGTCTGGAGGTGAGCCGCGTCTACCGCCAACTTACCGAGACTCTGATCCGTGAGAACCGGCTTCAGGACGCTTTTCGGGTCTGGCAGGATTTCCTGAGAGCCGACAGCCTATTGCTGGGCAGCACATGGCCGGCCGCGGATGCGCACTTGCCCCATTCCCAGACCTCGATCACCTTCGCGCACCTCGACGGGAAGTACGCCATCTGGCGGCGCGATGGCGGGCGGCTCGATTTCACCTGGTCCAGACCTTCGGCGGAGGTCGATCAACTGGCGCGTGGGTATTTCTCCCTGTGCAGTTGGGCGTCCTCGCGCGAGGAAGATGTCCTTTCTGTGGGAAGGGAGTTGGTGCGCGCCTTGGGTCCCATTGTGGCGGATGCGCCTTCCGGCCGCGAACTGATCATCCAGCCAGATGGCGAACTGACGCGGATTCCCTGGTCCAGTCTGCCGGTTTCGGACGGCACAATTCTAGCGGACCGAGCCATTCCCGTCGTCTGGCCGTTGCCGCTCGACCAGGTGCCAGGCAATCCACCGCGATCGATGGCTCGGGCGCTCGTGGTGGGCGCAGACTTCCTGTCCCCATCACGCGCCGGCGAAGTCCGGCCGCTTCCCGCATTGGACGATGAGCTTGCGGCAGCGGCCTCGCTGGCTCCCGATTCCATCGTGCTCCGGGGCCCGGTTGCGACCGTATCGAATATCGAGCGGGATCTGGCCAGGGCGTCAGTGCTGCACTTCGCGGGACATGCACTCAGTTCGCCGGATGGCGCATCGCTGATTGTCGCCCCCGATCCCGCGGCGCGTGATGAGAATAGCGATCTGTGGCATCCCTCGCGGGACCTCTGCCGCAGATTGAGTCTAGCGGTCTTCAGCGCCTGCTCCACCGCGAAATACGAGGAAGTTGACACCGTCGCTCCGCAGAATCTGGCGCACGAGTTTCTTCTCGCCGGTACTCCGCAAGTGGTCGCCGCTCTTTGGAATGTGGATTCGAAAGCCACCATGAAGTTCATGACGGAGCTGTACCGCGAGCTTCGTTCCGGGTCTTCGACCGCATCCGCGGCCCGGAATGCCACCGCCATCGTACGCTCAGGAGAGGGATGGCAGCATCCCTTTTTCTGGGCTGCATTCACGTTTTTTGGCCGCTAAATCGAAATCACTCGCTACGGAAAGGACAACAAATGCACACTCCGCTTCGCTTCAATCTGATCATGCACGGCCTTCTGGGGATACTGAAGCCCCTCGGGCGGCTGGGCTGGGATATCTATGTGCCGGTTCCGGACGAATGCGCCCATGGCGCGGGCATGCACGGATCGCACGAGCCACACTTCGCTCTGTGGGGCACGCCGGTGTTCGATCTATCGAATCCCTTACGGGGACTCGATCCGATCCCGAACGAGAACTTCATCATAGACATGCACTACCAGCACTCTTTCCGCGAACCATGCGAGTTCGACGCCAATGAGTGCATTGTGCTGAACGGACTGATTCCGCAGCCACCGTTTATCTGGTCGAAAATCTCGGTGCCGCTGCCGACGGTGATCCGCAAATATCGTGCTATCGAGTCCACACCGAACCCCACGCCGGACCCTACGACTGCCGGAGCATTGGCGCTTCAGCCGCGGCTGGTGCATCAAGTGGTCGTCTTCTCTTACCTGGATGTGCACGGTCCGATCGCCGTCATCGGCGACGGCTCGACGGCCATGCGAGATCTCCAACCCTACGAGGCCTCCCGGCATGCGCTCAATTTCGGCATTTATTATCAGCCCAAGTCAAAAATCGAAACGCCTCACCGCACTATACCGTTTGACCAGATGTTCAAAGTGCGATCGAATGGCATTGCTGTTCCGATACAGGTGGGATCGCTGACTTCCCAGGGTCCATCGACAAGCATGGGTGTGGATGGACCCCCGGGCGTTTTCGCTAAGGACACCGGTTTGCATCCGAAGGACCTTGCCAGTCTTTACGAACTTTCGACGGCGCAGAGCATCAGCCTCGAGAATGCCAACGCGGGTATAGAAGGCATGGCCGCCGAGCGGATCGTTCTGAAAATGACTTCGGATTCGGTCATCCTGTCCCACACCGATCCAACCAGCTGCGGACAAACTAGCGGCACAGAAGGAACCTAGTACTACTGGGTCATAAAAGAACATTCTGATGTAGAATTGTTTTGTGGGATCACGCCTCTCCGCGCCAGGCCCACAAGAGAGACGCTTCGCGGCATATATAGAGGGCCTGGCGA
>Ga0075030_100006263_pt1 | contig 10648 bp, 9 predicted proteins | sample LitLauG_LLR_2012_FD_71393 | JGI IMG/M metagenome (GOLD analysis project Ga0075030, IMG submission 71393) | Freshwater sediment microbial communities from Pennsylvania, USA - Little Laurel Run_MetaG_LLR_2012 | ecosystem: Environmental > Aquatic > Freshwater > Creek > Sediment | place: USA...
GCACCGCATTCAGTCCGTTGACCTGGCGCATCAAACGTGGAGCCTGTACCGTGCCCCCCGCAGGAGGCACCTGCAGAAAGTAAGAAACTGCCTGGAGCCGGCAGACAGTAGTCTGAGAGCCGGCACCTCCGGCAGCAGCGGCGACCGCCGCCAGATTGTTGGCGCCGCCGGCCTGGTTCATATTGAGCGCGTCGCCGGTGGCGAAGTTAATCTGCGTATTGCTCGGAATGCCGGTAATCTCCGCGACAACGGCCGCATTCTGCACCAGCGAAGTGCCGGTAGTAGTCTTGCCGTTTCCGGGCGTAGACACGGTGAACATCAGCAGGTCTCCGACTTGAAGCCCGCCGGGCGCCAGAATGTTATTGGGCGTGTTGCCCGCATTCAGGACCGCCACGTTGGCCTGTGTCGAACTGGGAAACGTGAAGCCAAAATTCGTCAGCGGGAAGTTGTAGTCGCAGTAAATCGAGGTGATGCTGCTGTTCACCTGTCCGGGTGCGGCTGCGATCACAGCGGCATTCTGCACGCCCACTCCGAATCCAGGGATCAGGGGATACATGTAGTTCGCAGTCCCGCCGCCGCTGTTGGGATAGGTATCGCCCGTGATGTAACAAGTACCCGCCTGATTGCAGGCATATCTTGAAAGCCCGCCGGTTGTGAGCTGCAGGCCGCCGGAGGGAAGACCCGCGCCTGCCAGGCTGATGTCCTTGGTCAGCAATTCCATGGCGGCGCGCAGGTTCTGCTGCGTCTCGGCGCGTTGGGTCACGCGCATCGTCGCATCCATGCCGGTTTTGAACAGGCTGGTCATCATGAGCACGACCGTGAGACCGATGGACGAGGCCACCAGCAATTCCAGCAAAGTGAAGCCACGTTGCGATGTAAGCGTTCGCATATGCAAAGTCCTCGTCCGCGCTCTAGTGATACGCCGAAATCAGCCCGTTGGCGCTGAACGACCGGGCAGGGAGGCCAGCCTTGGTGTAACTAACCGTGATCGTGATCGCCATCATGTTGCTGTTGACGTTTCCATTGGCGAGCAGCACGGGTGTGACCGAAATCGTGCGAGTGAAGTTGCCCAGGCTCATGATGGTGTCGTCGGCTGTGCCGAGGATCCCATCGGGGCCGGGCAGCACCATGCACTCGGCACCGCCGTCGGGGCAAGCCGCGCCCGCTTGGGTGGTGCAAGCTACGTCGTCGCCCGTCCCGACCAGACCGTCCGGCCCGGCGCATTTCATCAGCTGCGGTCCGTCGAGAAAGATGCCACCGGCGGAGACGTTGGCGACGGAGGCGAACGGAATCTGCTGTGCGTTGCGCGCGGTATAGATGCTCTCCATGGCATCGAGCACCTTCTGCCGCGCGATAAGATCTTCCTCCGCCGACTGGGTCGCGGAGATAGCGGTGGCGAACGAGGCAATCACGGCGAGCAGTCCGACCGACATCACCACGATGGCAATCATGGTTTCGATCAGCGTGAAGCCGCGTTCGGTGCTGCGAGCATCCGTCCTGTTGATTTTGATCTGCATCATTGTTGTACCCAAATCGGGGCGCCTGCCTGCTGATATAGATGCCATCCTTTGATCCGTCCCGTGGCTCCCCATACCGTGACGGACCGCGAGTTGTAGATGTTGGCGTCGGCGGTGCGTGCGAGATAGATGACGCCACTGTTGTAGTTGCCGAGGCTGTCGCGGGAGGAGCCGTCAGGCATGAAGCTGACGTAAGACAGACTGCCTCCGCCCAGGCCCTGGCCGAAGTCAATGGCGTTGATGCCGCTGCCGAAGGTGTCCGGCGCATTCGCCGGAAAGCCCGCCATTACGTTGAAGCTGATGTCTTGTGGCAGCGAGTAGGTGGCGACCTGCAGCACCGGAGGCAGCGCGCCGTTGCCCACAGCCGGAGGCTGATAGGTGACCTGAATCGTATTAGCGGGGAATCCCGCCGGATTGAAGTTCACATAGTACTGGTGGCTCTGGGTGACGGAGAGGTGGCGAGTATTCCGCAATACCATCAGCGTCGTGTCGTAGGCCAGTTCCATGTGGTTCCGGTTGAACATGGGCATCATGGCAATGAACGTGATGCCCGCAAGGGTCATCCCGATCGCCACCGTGATCAACAATTCCAGCAGCGAAAATCCGAGCTGTTTCTTCGAGGTCATAGTCAGATATTCCCGGGAAATGAAGTACCGGATTCCGGAACGTCTCTCCCACTCTCGCAACGCCTAGATGGGGGCGGATCGCATCCCGCTCAGAAACAGCAAGGCGGGGGCGCTCCTTCATCGCGTCATCCATCATCCTAGGAATGGGGTAGCCGCCCGTCAAAGCACCACGGGCCAATAACAGGCCACTGGCCTTTTGGGACCAGTGATGGTTACCGTCGTCACTGATTGAGGCCATGGGAGTTGTCGAGCGGTTATCGAGCCAAGAAGCCTGGCGAGCCGGAAAAGGCATGACTCAGGTAACTTGTTTGCGTCACCGAGGGAACCTACCATCGTGCCACGTATGACTTTATCTGCTCTGCTAATCAGTGCGGACCAGGCTGCTGCGGATGTGCTGCTCCGCGTGTTAAAGGAACTGAGCATCCGGGTTGAGTCTTGTCCGGATTTCGTGCGCGCCTCGATTCGAGCCAATCAAGAAAGGTTTGACGCCATCGTTGTGGACGGAGAGTCGAGCGCTGAGGTCCTCTCGCTGCTGCGCGAGACGCGTACCTCCAGACTGAACGACGCTTCATTGGCGGTCGCGGTTGTGCCTTCCCAGGAAAGCATCCGGGAACTGTTTTCGCTGGGCGTGAACTTCGTGCTGTATAAACCGGTGGACTACGAGCGGGCGCTCAGCAGTCTGCGGGCGGCACGGGCGGTGATGCGCAAAGACAAGAGGAAGAACGCACGGGCGGCGGTTCATGCTCATGCCACTGTCGATTATGCCAACATCGAGCAGGAGAAGGCGACGCTGGTCAACCTCGCGCAGAATGGCATGGCGGTTCAGTTCGGCAAGAAGCTTCCTCCAACCAGCAAGGTTTATTTCCAATTTAAATTGCCGGGGCAGTCTTCGAGCGTACGCCTTTCCGGGCTCGTGGCTTGGCAAGACTGGAACGGACGCGGCGGCGTGCAGTTCGTGGATGTACCCAAGGCCTCGCAGCGCCTGATCGACGAGTTCCTGGGCGCGAATCTTCCCAAAGAACCGGGGAAGCAGGAGTTCACCGACGTCACAGTGGAGGTGGAAGAATCAGGCTCCCAGGTCTCGGTGATTTCGAGGGAGAGGACGCCACATCACGGTTCTGAAACGGCCATCGCGGAGGAGGTTGCTCCATCCGCGGAGTTGAGCGCAACAACCGTTCCGAATGCAGATAACCGCCGCGCCCAGACTCGCTACAACTGCAGGATTGGCGCTGAAGTCTATCGCACAGGAACATCGGTACCGAATCACTGTTGCCTGACCGATCTAGGTTCGGGCGGCTGCTACCTTGAAGTTTCGTTGCCGTTTCCGCGGGGATCATCGGTGGAAATCGTTGTCCGAACCTACGAACTGAAGCTCAGGCTGCGCGGGACGGTGCAGGCTTCGCATCCTGGCTATGGCATGGGAGTCGCCTTCGAGTTGAAGACGAAAGAAGAACAGTCCAACGTGAGGAAGCTCACCGATTTCGTGGCACGGAGTTCCGACTAATCCGACCAAAACGTGAACCTGCCGGAGCGACTGGGACTTCCAACTATTTGGGCGTACTTTCCTCGGCAACTGCCTGCTTGAAGAAGTCGAGCGACAAGCGAAGGCCTTTCTCGAGATCGATTCTCGGTTCCCATCCCAGCAACTGACGTGCTTTCGTAATATCCGGTTGGCGCTGCCTGGGATCATCTTGCGGCAAAGGTACGTATCGAATCTGACTCTTTGAGCCGGTCACCTTTAATACCAGCTTGGCGCATTCGAGAATTGAGAATTCCGTGGGATTTCCAATATTGACGGGCATGTGCTCGTCTGACTTTGCCAGGCGCAGGAATCCATCGATTTCATCGCTGACATAGCAGAAGCTGCGGGTCTGACTGCCATCGCCATAAATGGTGAGTTCTTCGCCGGAGAGCGCCTGGCGCATAAAGTTTGGAACCACACGGCCATCGCGAATCTGCATACGCGGGCCGTAGGTATTGAAGATGCGCGCGATGCGCACGTCGACGTTGTGATAACGGCGGTAGGCCACCGTAACCGCTTCCGTGAAACGCTTGGCTTCATCGTAGACCGACCGAGGGCCAACTGGATTTACGTGTCCCCAATACGTTTCCTTTTGGGGATGTTCGAGCGGATCTCCGTAACACTCTGAAGTCGATGAGACCAGGTACTTCGCTCCGTACTTGTGGGCGGTTTCCAGGGCATGAAACGTGCCCAGCGAACCAACCTGCAGCGTTTCGATTCCGTGAGCGTGATAGTCCTCGGGACTGGCCGGGCTGGCAAAATGGAAGACGTAGTCCACTTTTCCGACATCAAACGGCTGGCAGATATTTTTTTCGACGAACTCAAATCGGGGATCGTGCGTCAGGTGAGCGATGTTGGCACGGCGGCCGGTGAGAAGGTTATCGACGACGACAACGCTCCAACCTTCACCGAGCAGGGCGTCGCAGAGGTGAGATCCGAGAAAACCGGCACCGCCGGTGATCAGAGCGCGTCCTTGACTCATGCTTTCTTGCCGTTCTTCAATAAACCGCCGGGCACTCCGTCGGGATGCGACGCGGCGCGGCCCACGCTGTAGTAAGTGAGTCCTTGCCCAGCCATTACCTCCGGATCATAAAGGTTCCGGCCGTCGATCACGATGGGATACTTCAAGGCGCTTCGCAGACGCTCCAGCTCGAGGTTCGCAAATTCTTCCCATTCGGTGAGAATCAGCAGGGCATCCGCTCCTTGAGCCGCGTCATAGGAGGATGCGGCATAGCCGATCTGATCGCCTAACACTTCGCGAGCGCGGTCCATGGCAGCAGGGTCGTAAGCGACGATCTTGCTGCCTTGTTGCAGCAGGGACTGCACGATCGCCAGTGCCGGAGATTCCCGGATATCGTCCGTCCCACCTTTGAACGCCAGGCCTAGAACACCGAGTTGCTTCCCACGCAGGGTCCACAACGCGCTGTTTACCTTCCGCAGAAAGCGCACGCGCTGCTCTTCGTTAATCTCTACAACGGCATCAAGCAGCCGGAAATCATAGCCATGTTCACGGGCCACGGCGCGAAATGCCATCACATCCTTGGGGAAGCAGGAGCCGCCATAACCGATGCCGGGGTTCAGGAACCGGGAACCGATGCGCGAATCGGTTCCAATCCCGTGCACTACCTGATTCACGTTGGCGCCCACCGACTCGCAGACCGAAGCCACCGCGTTAATGAATGAGATCTTCATCGCCAGGAACGCATTGCAGGCGTGTTTGATCAACTCCGCGCTCTTGGTGCTGGTCACGATGAGCGGTGGAGGGATCACGCCGCGATCGGGCTGCGGAATTGCTTCCGGCCGACGGTAATAGCTGCCACTGGTCATGGGCGCGTAAATCTCGCGCAACACTTCAGCCGATCGAGCGCTGTCACACCCGATTACGATGCGGTCGGGAAAGAGGAAATCGGTGACGGCAGTGCCTTCGCGTAGAAACTCGGGATTCGAGGTCACATCGAAACACTCCGGATCCGTGCCGTTTCGCAGGATGATTCTGCGGATCCAGTCGCTGGTATAGACCGGTACCGTGCTCTTCTCAACGACGACCTTGTAGTCCTCGATGCCTCCGGAAATCTCGCGGGCTACCGATTCTACGTAAGAAAGATCCGCCTCGCCGCTCTGGGTTGGAGGGGTCCCGACGGCCACAAAGATGGCGGCGCTGAGCCGGACGGCCTCCTTCAGGTCGGCGGAAAACTGCAAGCGCGTTCCGCGATTGCGAGTGAGAAGCTCGGGGAGGAATTTCTCATGAATCGGCACCTGGCCGTTGCGCAGAGCCTCCAGCTTTCGCTGGTCGTTATCCACGAGGATGATTTCATGACCCAGGTCTGCAAAACATGCTCCCGCCACCAGACCCACATAACCGGAACCTACGACAGCGATCCGCATCGGTTTCATCCTCAACAAGTTCGAGCGGGCATCAAGGTACAGATGGAGCCGCTGCAAGGGCAAAGCGATTTCCTAAAGATTGTATGGCGGGTGTCGCTTCCGCGTTACGAAAGTTTGCGATATTTCTGGCGCATTTGGCCAAAAATGGGAATTTCGATCTTTGCGCTACGGTGTTGACAATCCCCGCTGTTCGGGGCAAACTCCGCACAGTCCACGGGCTCGCCGGTCCCCCCGCCTTAAACATTGAAACCCCGCGGAACTCACCTCATAATGTCTAGTATCCAGAATCCTACATGGTCTGGTTTGGGTATGACCGGAGATCCCAGGGTGCAGTCGGAATCAAGCAACGGGGCGTCAGCGAGGAATAGCGATTCAGCAGGGCAGGCGACACAGTTTTTCTCGGAGCCCTCCAACTTAACCCAGGTAGCGCAGACGCTGGCAGCTCATGGCGGGGGTGCAGTTTCCGTGGACCTGGCTCTCGACCTGGTGTTAAACGAAGTTGTGGAGCAGGCGCGTAATGCGACCGGAGCCTCGGGCGCGGCGGTCGCTCTGTTCCGCGAGGGGGAACTGAGCTGCAGGGCCACAGCGGGTGAAAACTCTCCTGACCTTGGGGTACGCGTCGATGCGACATCCGGTCTGGCCGGAGACTGTTTTACCACTGGAGAAATTCAGCAATGCCAGGACACCGAGACGGATGACCGTGTAAATGCCGAGGCGTGCCGCCGGCTGGGTGTTCGCTCCATGCTGATTGCGCCATTAGTCGATCAGAGCCGCGCCATCGGAATCATTCAAGTTTTTTCCGCGTGGCCCAATGCCTTTGGCAAACGTGAGATTAGCGCCCTGCAAGTACTTGCGGGAAGGATTGCGGAAAAAACCAGGGAAGCAGAGGCTGGTGTTCAGCTCGAGCAGGCGACGCCGGAGCCCATGATGACCGCCCAATCTTCACCGACGGAGCCTGAACCGGGGAGCGAGAAGGCCGGCGATTTCGCAGTCTCGCCTTCCGGCGAAGAGAAACCGAGCGTCGTCTGGAACTCGGTTCTGATCGTGCTTGTGATCGCCACTGCCATTGCGCTTGGCATCGTGATCGGATGGCGTCGAGCGGCGAAGGTGGCCGGTGGGACGCCAGGGAAGCCGTCCGTGACTTCCGCAACTGCGCAGGCAGCGCCTGTTCCACCTCCAGACGTTCCGTCCGATGCAAGCAAGGCGGGATCCTCGCTCTCCGTTTCCGCGGAGAAGCCCGCTGGCGCCGCGACGCCCGGTGCTCCCGCAGGAGGACTGGTTGTCACCGAGAACGGGAAGGTTGTATATCGCTCATCCGCGACCAGGGCGCGTGCTTCCTCGAAAGCGGAACGTACGCTTGTACACCGCGTGGAGCCGGAGTATCCCGCCGACGCTAAAGCGCGGCACATTCAAGGATCGGTCGTGCTCGACGTTCAGGTCCTGAATTCAGGGGACGTGGGCAATATCGGCATTGTCTCCGGGGACCCATTGCTGAGCCAGGCCGCCGTCGATGCGGTGAAACAGTGGCGTTACGAGCCGGACACGGCGGATGGCCATGGTGTCGAGAGCCAAACGAGAGTGACGGTCAAGTTCACGTTGCCATCCAGCTAGAACTAATCCGACCCCAGCTGCGTGATACACTCGCTGCACCAGGAGTGGGGCACCTTGCATTCGGCTGCTTCACACCTCCGCGGTTCGAGGAATCTATGAAACCAGCCATCGAGATACCTGCCGGTGTCTCTACCGATCCTCACAGCAAAGTTGTGTGTTGCCTGCGATGCGAGCAGAAACTGCAGCGCTATCAATTCATGCGTGCGAGCCTGGCTCCGGGCATGGGGCACGCAATCCTGTCGTGTCCGCGCTGCGGGCATGTGGAGTTCGTGTCCGATACCAGCCCGCTGCTGCAGAATCTGGAATTGGTAACCGTGGACACCGGGGACGGGGATTGAGTTGGGTTTGCGGTCCGCTGGCGGACTGCCGAGAATAACGATCCGGCACAAGTGTCAGCGATGGAGACAGGGCAGCGCGGGCGAGACGCCCGCGCTGCGCCTTTTAGAATGGAATGTCTTCGTCGGTGATCGGTCCGGATGCGGCCGGTTCGGGTTCCGGAACGCGCTGATCGAAATTGTTGCCGCTGGACGGGCGTGAACTGCTGCTGAACTCTCCGCTACCTCCGCCCCCTCCGCCTTCGCCACGTCCGCCGAGCAGAATCAGGTCGCTGGCCACAACCTCGGTCATGTATTTCTTCTGGCCGGTCTGTTTATCGTCCCAGGAGCGCGTCTGAAGGCGTCCCTCGATGTAGACCTTGCCACCCTTCTTCAGATATTCGCCCGCGATTTCGGCGAGACGCTGCCACAGAACCACGTTGTGCCACTCGGTGCGGTCTTGCCACTCCCCGCCCTTATCTTTGAAGCGTTCGTTGGTCGCGATGGTGATCTTGGCCACGGGCGTGCCCTGGGGCGTGTATTTGATCTCGGGATCCTTCCCCAGATTGCCAATCAATTGAACGCGGTTCAGACTTTTTCCAGCCATATCGGGCTCCTTCGTAGGGGTCAAATATAACAGAACGAGAGCGGTGGAGATCGTGGCGCACGTCCGAGATTTTGGGGGAGAGTGCCATTTCGGACCGGAGGATTCGAGCCGCTCTTATCATCCTGAGCGGCATCGGCGCAGCAAGCGGGTACACAGGTCCTCCGCCGCCAAAACCTGCGGCTCAGGATGACAAACGTGAGCATGCGGGTCAGCGCTTCATCAGGAACGGATTGTTTTCGCGTTCGTCGCCAATTGTGGTGAGTTCGCCATGGCCCGGAACCACTACCGTCTCATCCGGCAACGCCATGAGGGTACCGTGTAGAGAACCGATGATCTTCTGCATGTCGCCGCCTGGAAGATCAGTGCGTCCGATGGACCCAGCGAAAAGTGTGTCGCCGGCAATCAGTTTCTTCTCGGGAGCGAAGTACAGGCAGATGCTGCCTTCGGTGTGACCGGGAGTGTGCAGGACCTGAGCAGTGTGCGACCCCGCAGAAATGGTTTCTCCCGTTGTCACGCTGCGATCGATTTCGACTTTCCCCGGCGCAGGCATTCCGATCCATGCAGCCTGCACATCGAGCATCTTCAGCAGGGCATAGTCGTTCTGGTTCAGGAGGATAGGCGCGCCCGTCGCCGCGCGGAGTTTCATGGCTCCGCCCACATGGTCGATATGCGCGTGTGTAATCACGATCTGCTTAACTTGCAGATTGTGCTTCCGCACAAGCGCGAGGATGCCTTCAATTTCGTCACCCGGATCGATCACCATGGCTTCACGCGTATTCTCATCGCCAATGATCGAGCAGTTGCACTGCAGCGGTCCCACGGGCAGGATTTCGTGGATCATCTCTTCATTTTAACGAGGAATGGTGGCAAGTATTGCGAACCGGCTGAGAATCAAAGGGGCGCATCCTGCGCGCCCCCACTTTCGTGGCACTTGCCGCGCATGTGTGCGCGGGTGGACAATACGGCCAAATGCTTGGGGAGGAATTTTGTGGCCAAATATCGGCAGCCCGGATATCAGGATAGCGATCGAGAGCCGCATGGCAAGGAGCCGCGGAAGAAAGCTCCTCCCGAACGAAAGAGCGGTCCTCCGCGATGGGATCATGCGCTAGGCCCCCGGCCCGTGAATCTGCCAGGTACGCGAGCGGTCTCACGATGTGCGCAGTGCGGGACCCTGTTGCAGGGCGCGGCCAGTTCGAGCGAGGGGCAGTGTCCAAAATGCGGGTTCGAATTGCACTCGTGCAAGCAGTGCACCTACTTCGATCCTGGCAGCCGCTTTGAATGCATGCAGCCAATCAAGGAGCGGATCGCAAAAAAAGATACGCGGAACGATTGCACGCTGTACGAGATCCGTGTGACCCACGAGAAGGAAACCTCGACTCCCGCCAGCCTGAAACCGAACAATGCGCGGGCAGCGTTTGAGAATCTGTTCAAGAAATGAAGGCGTCGGGCGCCGGGCGTCAGGCTTCAGCCGAAAGCAATCACCACAGAGGACACCGAGGCTCACAGGGTACACCTGCGGAGCTGCGCTCCGCGGACAAGCCGAGGGCGGCTGTCCCCGCATGGCGTAGAAACTACGGAATTTCTGACGCCTAGCGCCGGGCGCCTGGCGCCTAAGGCTTCTGCGTTGGCCTCAGCAGAATCTCGCTCATGAAGGATTGCGGCGCCTGGGTTACCAGCATCGCTACCGCGTGGGCGACGTCTTCCGACTTCAACATTTTGTTGGGATCTTTTCCGGCGTGCGGACTGAGTTCCGTGTCCACCGAACCGGGGCAGATCACGGACACGCGCACGTTATGCTTGCGCAGTTCTTCTGCGACCGAGTAGGTTAATCCGTTCAGCCCCCACTTCGAAGCTGCGTAGGCAGCGCCATTCGGTAACGCATTTTTTCCGGCAAGGGACGAGATGTTGATGATGTGCCCGGAATAGGCGCGGATCATGATGGGAGCGAACGTGCGGATCGCAAAATAAACGCCGCGCAGGTTGGTATTCAGAATCCGATCCCAGTCTTCGGGAAGCAGATTGTGAAGCGGATCGGTGAATCCTCCGACCCCTGCATTATTTACCAG
>Ga0075030_100006265_pt1 | contig 10648 bp, 9 predicted proteins | sample LitLauG_LLR_2012_FD_71393 | JGI IMG/M metagenome (GOLD analysis project Ga0075030, IMG submission 71393) | Freshwater sediment microbial communities from Pennsylvania, USA - Little Laurel Run_MetaG_LLR_2012 | ecosystem: Environmental > Aquatic > Freshwater > Creek > Sediment | place: USA...
ATCTGGGGCCGCATACTCGGGCGAACCACCCCGTCAATCCGCGAAGATTTCTTCACCGTCGGCGGCCATTCATTGCTTGCCCTCCGCTTGCTCGGAGAGATTCGCGACAAATATGGAGCCGAGATTCCCGCGCGACGCCTTTTTGAAACACCGACCATCGAAGGACTCGCGGCACGCCTATCCGAGCAGGCGAGAACATTGGAGCCGGCGGGAAATTTTCTCGTTCCGGTTCAGCGCGGTGAACCGCCGGCGCAGCCGTTGTTTCTCGTTCCGGGCGGCTGGGGCGGTGAGATCGAGTTTCTCGTGTACGGCGAACTGTCCCGGCAAATCGATCCCACGCGGCCCGTCTGGGGACTGAAGGCACGTGGCGCTGGGACCAGGGATGTGCCGCATGCCTCGGTCAACGAGATGGCCGCTGATTACCTCCGGGAAATCAGGAGGATTCAGCCTCACGGACCGTATCTCCTCGCGGGTGAATGCGTCGGTGGCATTTGCGCCTACGAGATGGCCTGCCAGCTTGAAAACGCGGGCGAACAAGTGGCGCTGCTCGTGCTACTGGACACAGTGGTGCCCACCGAAAGCCATTTGAACAATTACCTCGACGCCGAAATGCGAAAGCGTGACGCGGAAGCACAGCAATTCTCCGTGCATCGGCGGATCCGCCATCATCTGGATCAAATGGCGGGCCTCTCGCTCGGGAGAAAGTTCGGCTATGTTTTCAACAAAGCCTTCCGACACGAAAACGCGGAACACAGGTTCAATATGCCGACAGCGGAACATCATCCCAGAGGACAAAAAGATTATCCCGTCATTTTGCTGAGGCACCGGCTGAAACCGTACAGCAGAACCGTCGCGCTGCTGCTTGACGAGGAATCGTCCCGTTTTCACGGCCAGCTTGGCTGGGATAAAGCAGGCGTGGCGCACGTCGAACCCCATGTCCTCCCAGGAACGCACCTCACCTACATCCGCGAGAACGGGGCGGCTGCCGCTGCAAAACTCCGCGAGTTGCTGACCCAGGCCACAACCAATCTTCACCATGCTCCCGTCACCATTTAACTGGCCCGCCGGCCCCGTACGTCCGCAGCTCGATCCAGGGGAAATCCATCTCTGGCGCACGGTCCTTGACAATCCTGTGCGTCTCGCCGGCGCGGAGGCTGTGCTCTCCCGCGACGAAATCTTCCGTTCGCGGCGTTTCGCCCGCGCGCTGGATCGTGAGCGCTTCATAGCGGCACACGGTGCGCTGCGCATGGTGCTCGGCCTGTATCTTTCATCTGATCCGCAGTCGCTTGAATTCCGCACGGGGCCGATGGGAAAGCCCGCGCTCGTGCAGACATTCACCGATCTGCGTTTCAATCTCAGCCACTCCGGAGATCTTGCACTGCTCGCGGTCACCCGCGGACGCGAAGTCGGCGTGGATGTCGAACGCGTGCAGCGCGACATCGAATTCGGTCCCATTGTCGAACATTACTTCGAGCCTGCGGAAGCCTGGGATCTTCGCACTGCGCCTCCACAGGAACGCGTGTCGCGCTTTTTCGATCTATGGACGCGCAAGGAAGCCTGCTTGAAAGCCGAGGGGAGCGGGCTCGCCTTCGCGACGCGCACCGACCGCTTCGGCGTGAGAAACCTGTGTCCCGCACTCGGCTACGCGGGCGCGGTGGCGAGCGAGGGCGACGAGTGGCGGCTGGCGTGCTGGCACTGGAGTGTGTAATTCAACACGATGGCCGACTTGCAACCCAGCACAGCCGCCGCAGGCATTTCCCCGGACTATGAGATTCACATCGAAGCCCGCACCGGTTGGCTGCGCGTGGACTGGGGCGAACTGTGGGACTACCGCGACCTGCTCTTTGTGCTGGTACGCCGCGACTTCCTCGCAAAGTACAAGCAGACCGTGCTCGGTCCGCTGTGGTTCATCCTGCAGCCGCTGCTGAACACGCTCGTCTTCACCATCGTCTTCAACAAGGTTGCCGGCATCGAGACCGGCGGAATCCCACCACTCCTTTTCTATCTCTGCGCGCTGCTGCCGTGGGGATATTTCAGCCAAAATGTAACGACCGGCGCGCTCACGTTCACGGCAAACGCGCACCTTTTTGGCAAAGTCTATTTTCCGCGACTCGTCGTGCCGATCTCCACCATCCTCTCGAACCTCTTCGCACTTCTGCTCCAGTTCGCAGTCTTTTTCATTTTCGCCGTGTGGTTCGCACTGCGCGGAAATGCCGTTCACTTCGGTGCGGAAATCCTGCTCGCCGTTCCCCTGCTGTTGATCACCGCTGCACTCAGCCTCGGCCTGAGCCTGATCATTTCCGCTTCCACGGCAAAATATCGCGACCTCACACATCTCACGCCGATTCTGCTTCAGCTCTGGATGTTTGCCACACCGGTCATCTATCCCCTTTTGAAACTCATCGGCGGCAACGGCCACTGGGCGTGGATCGCGTGGATAAATCCCATGGCACCCGTCGTTGAGGGATTCCGTTTTGCGCTCCTCGGCAGGGGCATCTGGCACGGTCCCATGCTCGCTGTCTCGGCGGCTGCAAGCACCGTCATCCTTCTCCTTGGAATCATGGTATTCAGCCGCGCGGAAAGGACGGTGACTGACTGTGCCTGATTCCACCGCCACACCGGGCACGAATTCGGCATTGCCGCGGATTTCCGTCATCGTCCCAAGCCTGAACCAAGGTGCATTCATCGAAAGTACTCTGCGCTCTGTCGTGGAGCAGGAATATCCAAATCTCGAACTCATCGTGATGGACGGCGGCTCGACGGATCGCACCCGCGAAATCCTCGAACGCCTCGCTCCACACATCGCATGCTGGGAAAGCGTGGAAGACCGCGGCCAGTCGCACGCCATCAACAAGGGCCTCGCACGCTCGACCGGCGATGTCTGGTGCTATCTCAACAGTGACGATCTGCTCGCACCGGGTTCGCTCGCGCGCATCGGCGAACTGTTCGGCAACCCCGCCGTGGACTGGGTCGGCGGCATCACCGTCATTTTCGACGAACATTCCGATTGCGGGACCGTGACTCCGCAGGAGCCAAAATCGCAGAAGGAAATCCTCACACCATGGAAGCGTTCCGTCGAACACGTATTTCCCTGCTCGAATGTCTGCTTCATGCGCCGCTCGATTTACGAGAAGCTCGGCGGCATTGATGAAAGCTACGGTTACTCGATGGACATGGAGTACTACACCCGCGCCCATTTCGCCGGCTACAGGTTGCATCGCATCGCCGAAGTACTCGGACGCTGGCGCTGGCACCCGGCGAGCAAAACGGTGAAGGACGGCAGCGCCTACCGGTTTCTCGAGGAGGAACTCCGGATCGCGGTCGCCTACGCCGATCGCCTCATCCCAAGTGAACGCGAGGAATTGTGCCGTGAAATCGTCCGGCACAGGAAATCCTACCTCGTCCGACGCGCCCTGCATTCGCCCGCGGAGCAATCCCGCGCCTCACGATTGTTCCGCCTCTTCATCGAGGCCATCCGCCACCCGTCGCTGATGTGGTTCCGGCCATGGCTCGGTGCGGTAAAAAAACAGGTTCTCGCATCATGAAGCCGCGCGTCGAAGTCGAATCGCTTTCAAAGCTTTATCGTCTCGGCAGCATTGGCGCGACCAGCCTGCGCGACACGCTGGAACGCATCTCCTCGCGCTTCCGCCGGGGAAAAAATCCGGGCAGGCCGCAAGAGGAAACGCCGGCTGCACCGCCGGTGCGGCAGGGTCCGCAGCCGAATACTTTCTGGGCGATCCGCGACATTAGCTTTTCCGCGAAAGCCGGCGAAGTCGTTGGCATCGTCGGACGAAACGGGGCGGGAAAAAGCACTTTGCTGAAAATCCTTTCGCGCATCACCGAGCCGACGAGCGGACACGCGATCCTCCGCGGACGCCTCGCCTCGCTCCTCGAAGTCGGCACCGGTTTTCATCCCGATCTCACCGGCAGGGAAAATGTTTTCCTCAATGGAACCATCCTTGGAATGAAGCGCTGGGAAATCAGTGCGAAGTTCGACGAGATCGTCGCGTTTGCCGAGATCGAGCAGTTCATTGATACGCCGGTGAAGCATTACTCCAGCGGCATGTTTGTCCGGCTCGCATTCGCCGTGGCCGCACATCTTGAACCGGAAATCTTGTTCATAGATGAGGTGCTCGCCGTCGGCGACGCGGGCTTCCAGAAGAAATGCCTCGGCAAAATGGGCGAAGTCGCCACGCAACACGGACGCACGGTGTTCTTCGTGAGTCACAACATGAGCGCCATCCGTGCGCTCTGCGAACACGCAATCCTTATCGATAACGGACGCGCGACGATGGACGGACCGCCTGCAGAAATCATCAGCCGCTACCTCGCCTCGACCGTGCCGGAAGAAGTCGCTGGCGAACTCGACTGGACAGATCGCAACGATGCACCGTCCTGCGATGACGTGGAATACATACGCCTCCGCCTTATGGATCGGAACGGCACAGTCCGCACCACATTCGAAGCCGACGAGCCAATCTCGATCGAAATCAAATATCGCGTGAAGCGACGACTCCGCGGCGTGCGCTTCGACGTGGCATTCACGACGCAGGAGGGCGAACTTGCATTCGTCGCGACCGACCACCAGTTCCAACGCGACATCCACGAGTTGGGCTGCTACCGGACGACGTGCATTGTTCCTGGCGGATTGCTGAACCGCCGCAGCTACGCGGTCGGCGTGCAGTGTGACATTCCGGGCGAGCGGTTTCTCATCCACATGCGCAATTACCTGAGCCTGCTCATCTCGGGTGCGGGCAACCAGTCGTCAAGCTTCCCCGAGCCGTGGCCGGGCGTGGTATGCCCGCGCATTCAATGGGAAGTGCGCACACTTTACGAAGCCCCAGCCGTTGCATGAACCCGCCAGCCGAACAGCTCGTGCTCGCGCTCCCCGTGTTCAACGCGGAGGAATTCCTCACCCCGACGCTGGAATCCCTCAACGCACAGGGACCGCAACTCCGTTGGTGGCTCCAAGACGGCGCATCGAAGGACAGAACCGTGGAGATCGCCCGCTCTTTTGCACGCGAAGGCGACACCGTGCGCAGCGAAAAGGACGCAGGACAGACCGATGCCATCAATCGCGCATTCCGCGAGATGGGTGGCGACATCATCGGCTTCATCAACGGGGACGATCTCCTCTCACCCGGCACCGCACAACGCGTGCTGACTTTCTTCCGCGAAAATCCGGACATTGATCTCGTCTATGGCCAGGTGGAGTGGATTGACCGCGAAGGCAATCCCTCGGGCATCCACAGCGGGCGAATCGGCTCGCTCCCCGAGATGCTCGACATCTACAATGTCTGGTGGCGCAAGCGGCAGTGGGTGCAACCGGAGGTTTTTTTTCGCCGCAGCCTTTGGGAAAAAGTGAACGGCTTCGACACGCGCTGGAACCTCGCGTTCGACTACGACTTCTGGGTGCGCTGCATCATCGCGGGAGCCCGCACCGCGCACATTCCCGAGGTGCTCGCGCGTTTCCGCATTCACTCGGCGCAGAAATCCAATGCCATGGAAAAGGTCGCCGACGAAATCCGCGCCATCGTCCTACAGCATCTCGACGCGCGCGCACCAATCGGACTGTGGAAAAATCTCACCCTCCGCGCACATCTTAGCTACGACATTTACCAACTCGGCAAGAACGTGCCGCCCGGCCGCACACCGCGCGTTTTTGTGCGGGCGCTCCTCTCACATCCGCAATGGCTCCTCTGCCATCCGGTGCGCAAACGGATTCAGGCCGCGCTTGCCAGACTCGTTGGTTTGGAGCGTCATAAGCAGACATGATTTCACCGGGACGGCTGTGGTGGCTGCTCAAACGCGACATGAAACGCGGATGGAGCGCCAGCTATCACGACTACAAAACCAGGCCCCTCATCCAGAAATGGGACTGGCCGTTTTGGAACGACGCGCCCATGTCCGTGCCGATCCATGTCCTCACCGGGGAGAAGGACTGGCAGCTCTGCGCGTGGATGCTTGCGAGCTTTTTTCACTACACCGAGCACACGTGGAGCGTCGCCATCCACGACGACGGCACGCTCACCGAGCAAATCCGCCGCGAGCTTGCCTCGCTGTTCAAAAACGCGCGAATCATTCCCCGCGCGCAAGCGGACGCCACGCTCGACGCCGCGCTGAAGCCGCTGCCATTCGCCTACGAGTACCGCGGCATGCACCCGCTCGCGCTGAAGATTTTCGACATGCCGTACTACTGCGAGGCCCCCCGGTTCCTCATGCTCGACAGCGACGTGCTTTTCTTCAACCACCCGCGGGAAATCATGGACTGGGTCGGCAATGGTGCAAAGGAATGCTGGTTCAACGAGGACATCGCCGAAGGCAGCCTTGTTTCCGAAAAGGAATCGCTCGAAGACCTCGGCGTGAAACTTTGGCCGCGCGTGAACAGCGGCATCGCGCTCATCACAAAGGAAGCGATTGATTTCGAGTTCTGCGATCGCGTCCTCGGTGAGACGAGCGTACTCAAGGGTCACATGTGGCGCGTCGAGCAGACGCTCTTTGCACTCTGCGCATCGCGATATGGCAAGGGCGGCCTGCTGCCGAAAACCTACGAGGTCTCACTCGGCAAACACGCCGCCGGGGACTGCATCGCGCGCCATTACGTCGGAGCCGTTCGCAACCGCTTCTACGGGGAGGGATTGAAACGGCTGCGCGCCCCGTTGCTCGCGGCGGAATCCAAATGATCGAGTCGGTTTTCGCTCCGGACTGGCGGGGCGGCGTGCCCTACCAGCGCCTGCTCTCAGAGGCGCTGCCGCCGCACGGCGTCCGCGTTTCTTTTCTCGCCGACTACAAGCGCGTGCTGCCGCTCCGCAGGCTCATGCGCGGGCGTGCCGGCGACATCCTGCACCTCCATTGGCCAGAGGCCTACTATCCCGTAAAAGGCGACGCATGGGACTGGTTCCGCCGTATGCGATTTCCCTTCGATCTCGCCGGTGCCGTGCGCAACCGCGCCCTCGCAGTCACCGCGCACAATCTCCACGCTCACAACCGTGCCGATGAATCCTTCGCATTCCGCAATTCGCGCGCCGCGCTCCGCATGGCGCGCGTCGTCTTCGCGCATTCGGAAATCGCAAGGCAGCGGCTCATCGAAACCTTCGGCCTGCTGCCGGAAAGAATCCGCATTGTCCAGCATGGCGATCTTTCAGTCACACTCGGCGCACCCGTTTCCACGGCAGAAGCGAGATCGGCCTTGGGATTGAAGGACGGCAGGCTCGCGCTTGTCTTCGGCGTCGTGGAACCATACAAGGGCCAGGAGGAAATCATCGAATGGTGGAAGCGGGCGAAACCCGGCGCCACACTCGTCATCGCGGGCAAACCGCACACCAACGAATACGGCGCGCACATCGGGCAACTCACCGCCGGAGTGCCAAACATCGTCACCCGCTTTGGCTGGCTCGACGACGAACGACTCAGGCTATGGCTCTGCGCCGCGGATGTCGCCATTTTCAACTACCGCCAGATTTTCACCTCCGGCGCGGCCAATCTCGCGCGCTCGTGGGGTCTTCCCATGCTCCTGCCAAAACGCCTCGACACGGTGACTCTCGGCGAACCATCGCCCTTTGTTCATCGCTTCGCAGGATTCGATTCGGACTTCGCCGCACGACTCGACGACGCCTTCCGCACCACACCGGATTTCGCCGCAGCCGCTCAATGGCGCGCGGGCTGCACATGGGAAAGCGTCGCCCGCCTCACCGCCGATGGCTACCGCATGGCGCTTGCAAACTGACAACTGGCACGGACTTCGCTAAATCGCTCCGAATCCCATGTGCGGCATTGCAGGCATCGCAGATCGTTCAGAGCCCGACCCCGGCGGCACCCTCGGCCGCATGCTCGCCCGCATCATCCACCGCGGACCGGACGGACAGGGCACTCATGTTTCGATGGCGGACGGCCTCGCCATCGGCATGCGCAGGCTCTCCATCATTGATCTCGAAGGCGGCTCACAGCCGATCTGGAACGAGGACCACACCATCGCCGTCGTCTTCAACGGTGAAATCTACAACTACCTCGAACTCCGACAGGAACTCGAAGCCAAAGGCCACGTCTTCCGCACATACTCCGACACCGAGGTGCTCGTGCATCTCTACGAGGAGGACAGCGCCCCGATGTTCGCGCGCCTTCGCGGGATGTTCGCCTTCTGCATTCTCGATCAGCCGCGGCGGCGCCTGTTCATCGCACGCGATCACTTCGGGCAAAAGCCGCTCTACTACACCACCGCAGGCGACCGGTTCGCATTCGGCTCCGAATTGAAATGCCTCCTCACGCTGCCGTGGGTAAGCCGCGAGTTCGATCCCGAGGCGTTCCCCGACTACGCATCGTGGCTCTCCCTTCCGTCGCCGCGCTCGCATTTTCGCCATGTCCGCAAGCTCCCGGCCGGCAGCACCCTCGAACTCTCGCTCGACGCACCGGCACAGCCAAAGGTGCGGCGCTGCTGGAACTACGACCTTCGCACCGCCGCGACCCTCAATGGCGAAAGCGCCGCCGTCGAGGCACTCGACCGCACACTGCGCGAGAGCATCCGCGTGCACCTCCGCGCGGATGTCCCGGTTGGCGTGCTGCTGAGCAGCGGGCTCGATTCGCGCACTGTCACCGCCTACGCGCAGGATCTTCAGCGCGGGAACATGCAGACTTTCACCGTCGGTTTCGGAGAAGGCGACTCCGAGCAGGCAGGCGCGGCGGCCACCGCGAAGGAAATCGGCTCCCGCCACCACGAACTCGAACTCTCCGCGGACGATCTCTCCGATTCCATTGAGCGCATCGCGTGGCATCTCGACGAACCCATCGGCGATCCCGCCGCGTTCGCCGTGCTGAAAGTCTGCGAACTCGCGCGCGATCACGTGAAAGTGCTGCTCAGCGGCGAAGGCAGTGACGAATTGTTCGGCGGCTACGAGCACCGTTACGCGGGAATGCTCACCACACTCGCACGCACCGCACGGCTGCGGCTTTTCGCGCCATTCCTGCCGAAGCCGCGCAGCTTCGCAGGCGCATCCCGCTTTGGGCGCCTGCGCGCGCGTGCCCACCGTTCCACCGCCATCGAGGCGCTTGCCCTCCGCGTCGAGGGTCTGCCCGGAGACGTGCGCCACCCGCGCGGCCTGGACCACGCACAGCTCGAACGGCTCCAGCAGCGAGTCGAGGCGCTTGCCGGCCCGGCATGGACACCGCAGCGCGACACCCTCAGCTCCCTGCTCACGCTCGATCTCGAATGGCAGCTCGCCGAATCCCTTCTCCAAAAGGCCGACAAGATGAGCATGGGCGCGAGCATCGAGCTGCGCACGCCAATCCTCGATACCGAAGTCGCGAAAGTCGCCGCGCTCATCCCATCCTCGCTGAAGCTCCCGCCCGGCGGCCCCGGCAAGTACATCCTCCGCAAAGTGCTCGCCCGAAAACTCCGCGAGCCGATGAACCGCCCGAAGCTCGGCTTCCCCGTCCCGCTCCGGCAGTGGTTCGCCGGGCCGCTGCACGACCGCGTGCGCGATGAACTCTTCGCCGCGGACTCCGCCGTCTGCGCGCAGCTCGACCGCACGCTGCTCACCGCCGCGTGGGAGGACACCGTCGCCGGGCGCTGGGATGGCGGGCGCACCTTTTACTCCCTCTGGCTCTACGAAGTCTGGCGGCGCACGATCCTCCGATGAAAGTCACCGTCGGCGTCCCCTGCTACAACGCCGCGCGCTGGATCGCGCAGGCCATCCGCAGCGCCCTCGACCAGCAAGGCGTCGAGACCGAGGTCATCGTCGTGGACGACGGCTCCACGGACGGCTCCCCCGCCATCGCGCAGGGCTTCGGCGGGCGCGTGAAAGTCATCGCAGGCGGACACCACGGTGCCAACCACGCCCGCAATCTCATCCTCCAGTCCGCCACCGGCGAGTGGCTGCAATACCTCGACGCCGACGACTATCTCGAACCCGCGAAAATCATCACCCAGCTCCGGGAGTCCCGCGATGGGCGCGACGCCGACGTGCTCTACAGCCCCGTGTGGGTCGAGACATGGTCCGCCGGTTCCTCCCGCACCGCCAGCGAAAGCAGCCCGGATGCGGACATCTTCACGCAATGGATCCGCTGGCACATCCCGCAGACCGGCGGCTGCCTCTGGCGTCGCGAAGCCCTCGCGCGCATCGGCGGCTGGAAGGAAGGCCAGCCCTGCTGCCAGGAGCACGAGCTTTACCTCCGCGCACTCATCGCCGGCCTGCGCTTCGCCTACGCACCCACGCCCGGCGCCGTCTATCGCATCTGGAGCGAGGACACCCTTTGCAGAAAGGATCCGCTCCTCGTCATCCGCGTCCGCACCGCGCTCTTCGACACGCTCCTCGCGCATCTCACCGCACAGCGCCTCCTCACCGCCGCGCACCGCCGCGAACTTGGCCGCGCCTGCTTTGAAATGGCCCGCACCTTTGCAAAGCACGACCCCGCCGGAGCCGCCGCCTATCATGCCGGGCGCAGGGCGAAAGGCCTAATCCACCCCGTCGGCCCCGCCGCCCCGCTCAGCTACCGCATCGTTTACTCGCTCCTCGGCTTCACCGCCGCGGAGAAAGTCGCCCGCTGGCTGCGATAGGCCCCCGCGCCCGAGCCCGGCACCCTCGGCTTCGGCCTCGCCCTCCGCGCCCGTGGGCACCGGGAGCAACCGCGACCTGCGCCGCTTCCTCTTCATGGC
>Ga0075030_100006267_pt1 | contig 10643 bp, 7 predicted proteins | sample LitLauG_LLR_2012_FD_71393 | JGI IMG/M metagenome (GOLD analysis project Ga0075030, IMG submission 71393) | Freshwater sediment microbial communities from Pennsylvania, USA - Little Laurel Run_MetaG_LLR_2012 | ecosystem: Environmental > Aquatic > Freshwater > Creek > Sediment | place: USA...
GATTGTGCTCGAGCGGATATTCGTCGGCCACCTGCCCCTGGAAGTCGTAGGTGCGCTCCTTGCCGCGGTAATTGATCTGCCAGTTCTTTTCGTTGTAGTCGCTGGTGTTGGCTGCGGTTGACCAGAGATGGCCGTCGCCGGAGACTTCGCCGCTGTCGTAGAAATTGTCGAGCACACCGAATTGCAGCGCCAGCTTGTGCTCGTTGGGCGTGATGTCGGCGCCGTAAAGATTGAGCGACGGATCGCCGTCGCCAACCTTGAGGTCGCCGAGAATCTGATCGTAGGTGCGATTTTCTTTGATGATGTAGATGACGTGCTTGATGGGATTCGCGCCGCCGGCGAACTGGATGGTGCCGGGATCGGCGTTGATCAGATTGCTCGCTTCGACAGTCTTGGTGTAGGCGTCGAGTTTCTTGAGCGTGTCGGGAATGTTAAGGCGCGAGATGGACCCTCGCATCAGAGTGGGAATGTAGGCATGGTCGTGGTGGCGGCGCTCGTAGCGGGTGTTGCCCATCTTGTTGTTGGGGCCTGTGCCTTCGCCTTTGGCGGTGGCGATCAGCAGATCTTCACCGCGAACGGCCAACGCGCTGGGATACCAGTCGGTGGGGATGAAACCGAGCGGCTGCAACTCCTTCGAGGCATCCAGAACCTCCACTGCGTTCAGCCCTGAATTAGCAACAAACAGGCGACGGCCATCGGAGGAAAGCGCCAATGCGATTGGGGCGCTTCCCGGCCGTTTCTGTCCCTTAACGCCTGTTGGTATCCATCGTTCCGGTGCGTTACCCATGATGGGCAACGCTGCAATCATGTCCGCATTCGCCAGGGCGACGTAAAGCGTCTTTTCGTCGCGACTCAGGAGGAGCGCGGTAGGATGTGAACCCGGCGCGACCGGATCCGGCGGTTCCTGGAACTTGATCGAACGTACGACTTTGCCGGTAGACAGATCAAGCTCCGCCACCTGCGATGCGTTCCAAAGACTGCACCAGGCGCGCGCGCCGTTTTTCGTGGCGACGCAGGTGTAAGGAAATGACGACGGCACCAGATCGGTCGTGCTCAGATCGAACGTCTGCAGAATTCTTCCGCTCACTGGGTCGAGCAGGACTGCATTGTCGGCGAGATTGTTGGCGATCAGCAGACGGTCTGACTTATCGGGACCATGAACAACGGCGATGCCCGCCGGATACGGGGCCACAGTTCCGGCTGGGGCGTTGTTGCGCAGCGCGATGGCGACCTTCTTCCCTTCTGCGACTTTTTGCGGGGCGATTGCGATGAAGCGCTCGGGAGCTACTTTTCCGTCAGCGAAGCCGTACACGGCAATGCCGTTGCCCAGATTGCCGGCTTTGGCGCCGGTGGGATCGGTGATGGAAGCGATGCTGGCGTAGAGATGCTTGCCGTCGGAACTGAAGACGAGACCAAGAAAATAAGTTTGATGGGCTTCGTCGCTGAGGCGCGAGTCGGGAAAATCGGTGTACGCGTTGGTCTTCAGATCGAGAATGGAAATGGATTGCTGGGCCAGAGTTTCCTGGGTTCCGTAGCCCCCATTAAGCAGCGCTGCGTAGCGGCCGTCGGGACTGAGCGCGATGGTCGCGGGGAAACTATTGGTGGGCGCGATTTTGCCGGGAGCAGGGGTTGTGAGCGTTTTGCTGGTGGGGAGGTTGATGACGCGGGACGTTTGAGATGCGGTAACGCTGGTGAGAACAAGAAGGATTGCAAACAGACGGAGTGCAGCTGCAGGCATGAAAACCTCCGGGAACGGAAAGGATATCGCAGATCGGAATGCGGCGCGGCGCGAACGCAAGGATTTTTCCACTGCGCTTCCCTTCGGGTTCGCTCCGGTCGGAATGACACAGTGCTCTGTGCAGATTAATCGCCCGGGGCGGGGGCGGCCTGGCCGGTTGCGGCTGTGCCGGGCTCGGGCACGTCGGGGTGCACGTTATGGCGCACGTCGGAACCCTGTACCCAGAAGATGACGTCCTCGGCGATGTTGGTCGCGTGGTCGGCGACGCGCTCCAGGTTGCGCGCGATCAGCAACGCGTCGAGCGCCTGTCGAACCAGTTCCGGACGCGTATTCATTGCCTTGACAAGCTGGATGAAGGCATCGTCGCGCATACGGTCCACGACGTTGTCCATTTCAAGCACGGCCTGCGCGAGTTCGACTTTTCCCTCGATGAAGGATTCGAGCGAGCGGCGCACCATGGCACTGACGGCGGCGCCCATGCGCGAGATGTCTACGGGTAGTTCCACAATCGGCAGCTCGGCCATGTCCATCACGCGCTCGGCGATGTTGACGGCCTGGTCGCCGACGCGTTCAAGGTCGGAGTTGATTTTGGTGACAGCGAGAATGAAACGAAGGTCGACCGCCATAGGCTGCTGCATGGCCAGCAAGTCGAAAGCAGCCTCGTCGATTTCGCGTTCGGACGCGTTGATCTGCGCCTCACCCTCGAGAATCATCTGGCAGCGGGCCAGGTCGCGGTCCACGTATGCCTGACGCGCGCGGTCGACCGCCTGCTCCGCCAAACCACCCATGCGGAGAAGTTTTTCCCGAAGTTCGTCGAGCCCTTGCTGAAAACGGGTACGCATGATCCGAACCTACCTTATCTGAATCCGCCTTATCGAAATCGGCCTTTATCCGAATCTGCCGGTGATGTAATCTTCCGTCCGCTTGTCGGAGGGTTTGGTAAATATTTTTTCTGTCTTGTCGAACTCCACCAGCCGGCCAAGCAGAAAGAAGCCGGTAAACTCTGCGACCCGCGCCGCCTGCTGCATGTTATGGGTCACTATGACAATCGTATACCGTTCTTTCAGCTGAAAGATCAATTCTTCGATTTTTCCAGTCGAGATGGGGTCCAAAGCGGAACACGGTTCATCCATCAGGAGCACTTCGGGCTCGACTGCCAGAGCGCGCGCAATGCAGAGGCGCTGCTGTTGCCCACCGGAGAGGCTGGCACCGGATTTCTTGTGGAGGATGTCTTTGACCTCGCCCCACAAAGCGGAAGCATCCAGCGAGCGCTCGACCACCTCATCGAGCTTGCGGCGGTCGCGGAAGCCGTTGAGTTTCAATCCGGACGCGACGTTGTCGTAGATGGACATCGAGGGAAAGGGGTTGGGCTTTTGAAAGACCATGCCCACGCGGCGACGCAGTTGCGTGGGAGAGGTTCCGTTGTAGGCGTCGAGATCGCCGATGCGCACAGTTCCTTTAACGGTAGCGTCAGGGATGGTCTCGTGCATGCGGTTCAGGCAGCGAATGAACGTTGACTTGCCGCATCCGGAGGGGCCAATCAGCGCGGTGGCATGATTGGCGGCCACATTGAGGCCGATCTCATACAGCGCCTGGGTCTTGCCGTACCAGGCGTCAAGGCCTTCGACTTTGATACCTACGCCCATAACTCAGGAGGCTCCCATATAACTTCGGCTGACAGCGATGCGGACGGCCGAAATCGCGCCGACGATCAGCAGGATCAGAACCAGCGCTCCAGCCCAGGCTTGCCGGTGCCAGTCATCGTAAGGCGACTTGGCGTAGTTGTAAATCTGCAAAGACAGGGCCGCCGTGGGCTGGTTCATGTGCAGATTCCAAAATTCGTTCCCCAATGTCGTAAACAGCAGAGGAGCAGTCTCTCCCGCCACGCGCGCAAATGCCAGCATGATGCCTGTAATGACGCCGGGGAGGGCCGTTCGCAGCGTGACCGAAAGCGTGGTCCGCCAGCGCGAGACCCCCAGGCCGTAAGCGGCTTCGCGCAATGCCGTGGGCACCAGCAACAGCATTTCTTCGGTGGTGCGCGATATGGTGGGAACCATCATGATCGCCAGGGCAACCGAGCCGGCAAAGGCGGAAAAGTGTTTCTGCTGAAACACCACGATCGCATAGGCGACGATGCCGATCACGATTGAGGGCACGCCATTCAGCACATCGGCGGTAAACCGCACCAGGTTGCCGAAGCTGGTCCGGCCGTACTCCGAGAGGTAGATGCCGGCTCCGACGCCAAAGGGCACACCCATGAGGCTGGCCAAGCCGAGAATCAAAGCAGAACCAACGATTGCGTTGGCCATGCCACCGCCACTTTCCCCAACCGGCTTGGGTAACTGCGTGAAGAAAGCCCAGTTGAGGGAACCAACACCCTTGATGACCAGATAGGTGAAAATTGCCACCAGGGGCACCAGAACGATAATCACAGAGAGCACGGCATAGGCGGTCGCGAGATGGTTCGCCAGCCTGCGGTGCAGGCTGACCGGAGTGATAGAGGCGGCGACGGAATGGACGGCTTCTGTCATGTGTTTACGATCGTCCTCAGGCGAGCGCTCCTTTCGGCAGACCGCGGGTGACGCTCCATACCAGCAGCCGCGCCAGCGCGTTCACCACGATCGTGACCAGGAAAAGCGCGAGTCCGATCTCGATGAGCGCGGCCAAATAGGTGTCGCCGGTGGCTTCGCTGAACTCGTTGGCCAGAACGCTGGCCATGGTGTATCCCGGCGCGAACAAGGACTTGGCGACCTCGGGACGGTTGCCGATTACCATGGTGACGGCCATGGTTTCGCCGAGCGCGCGGCCGAGGCCGAGGATGATGGCGCCGGCGATTCCGGCGCGAGCGTTGCGCAACACTCCAATGCGAATCATTTCCCAACGTGTGGCCCCGAGCGCCAGAGCGGCTTCGCGCTGATGCTGAGGCACCACGCGGATCACCTCCCGCGTAATCGAAGAGATGATCGGCAGAATCATGATCGCGAGGATGATTCCGGCGGCGAGCATGCTCAGACCGTATATAGGGCCCTCGAAAAACCCGGTCCAACCCAAAGTGCGGGCCAGGAAAGGCTCAACGTCGGTCCTGAGCAGCGGGACCAGAATGAACATGGCCCAAATTCCGTAAATGACGCTGGGGATGGCGGCCAGCAGTTCGGTGAAGAAGGCCAGCGGCGCACGCAGCGGACGCGGGCACATCTCGACGATGAACACCGCGACTCCGATCGCCAGCGGGACCGCCAGAAGCAATGCCACTAGAGAAGAAACCAGCGTGCCGTAGACGAATGGCATCGCACCGAACTGTTCGTTGACCGGGTCCCAGTCGCTGGAAGTGAAGAACTTGAAGTGAAATGCGTGCCAGGACAAGGCGGAACCCTGAGCGAGTTCGTAGACGATGAGTACGAGCAGTCCCAGAATGCCGAGCGCGCAAGCCATCACCGCATACTTGAATATGTAGTCCGCGCCTTCGAAGCCGGGCCTGAGCTGCACCGGAGCGGGCCTGGGGGCGCGCACAGCTTCAAGCGGTTGCGGACCTGGCATAAGTGGTTGGGAGAACGCCGGTTCGGCCATTCTCAGTGTACGGTAGCAGGGAGTTGTTACAAGCGTGTTAAAAAGCGGGGGCGGCGTCGGTTCTCGATATCGCTGGCGGAGTTCGCAAATCCCTTGGCTGCAGGCAGTCGGGGTTCCCGCCTTTGCGCACAGAACGCGCAAAGATGGGGCACCCTCTGCTGCCTTGGTGCAAACCCTTCATGTAGACTCTTGCGCAAGCCATGCCCACCTTTGCTGCGGTTGATATCGGATCGAACTCCGTCCGGCTGAAGATTGCGCGGCTGCGCGGGCGGCGGCTGCAGGCGGTGCATGAAGACCGCGAAGTCACCCGGCTTGGCGAAGGGGTCTTCCGCAATGGATTCATCTCGCCGGAGGCGATGGCGGCGACCATCAAAGTGTTGCGGCGGTTTCATCGCGCGGTGCAACAGACGGCCGCGGACCAGGTACGGGTTGTAGGGACCAGCGCCCTGCGCGACGCGCGCAATACGCTGGCGTTTCTGGAATGGGTCCGTTCGGCTACGGGGTGGACCGTAGAAATCATCTCTGGCGTGGAAGAAGCCCGGCTGATTCACATGGGCCTGGTGGCGGGGCGGCGCGTGGACAGCGCTCCGATACTGATGATGGACCTGGGCGGCGGCAGTTGCGAGCTGACCATCTCACGGCGCGGGCAGATTCGGGACACCGTGAGCTTGCCGCTAGGGGCTGTGCGTCTGACCAACGAATTTCTGAAACATGATCCTCCCCGGCGCGGTGAGGTCAAACGGCTGCGCCGATTTGTGCAGCGGGAAGCGCGGCGAATCGCACCGCGAGTTGCAGCGGCCAAAGTGCGCGGAGTGATTGCAACCTCGGGAACGGCGGCTGCGCTGGCCGATACTGCCGCGCACCTGGAAAAACGGCGGGCCGGCGAGCGGCTGACGGTGACACGGCAGGAAATGACGCAGATCGCGAAATTGCTGGCCAGGCTGCCGGCGTCGGAGCGGCAGCAGATTGAAGGCATCGGGCCAAAGCGGGCGGAAATCATTGTCGCCGGCGCACTGGTGTATCACGAATTGCTCGAAAGCTGTCACCTGAAAGGCTTCCGCTACTCGCCTCTCGGCCTGCGCGACGGTCTGCTGGCGCAAATGGCGGCGGACTACGATCGCGGGTCACGCTCCCGAAAACAGATCGAGTCGGAACGGTGGGGATCCATCCTGCAAGCCGTTGGGCACTACAAAGTGGATCGCAAACATGCACTCGAAGTGCGCGAGTCGGCCATGATTCTGTTCAAGGGTCTGCGGTCGCTGCACCGCCTGCCCGCGGAATATGCGGAGTGGATTGGCGCGGCGGCGATGCTTTATGAGGTCGGCGATTTCCTGAACCGCAGCGGGCGGCACCGGCACGCTTACTACATCATTTCGAACTCGGAGATTCTGGGCTACACGCCGCAGCAAAGAAGAATCATCGCCGCGATCGCGCGTTACCTGGGCAATTCACGGCCGTCGGATGAAGATGGGCCGATCAAGATGCTGGAACCGGCGGACCGCGTAAATGTGCAGAAGGCGGTGATGGTGTTACGGTTGGCGCGGGCGCTGAATCTTGGCCGCGTCGGAACCGTGCGCGCGGTAAGGGCGCGGGTGCAGTCGGGCAACGTGCGCCTGACCCTCATGCCGCGTGGACGCGCGGCCGCCGACCTGGAGTTGTGGGCCCTGGAGAGGGATGCCGGTTATTTCCGCGAAGTTTTCGGACGGGAACTTTCCACCGCGGTCTCGTGGAGCGTGCGCAAGATGCGCGGCGTCAAGCACCACTGAAGCGTTCCTCCGCCGCGCTTGAGATCCACTCTCGCCACTGCTCCTTTTTTCAATTCAAATGCGCTGTCGGCGTCGGGGCCTCCCACGACGATCCCGAGAAACTGGCTGAGATTGGGATTGTGACCAACCAGCAGGATCGCATCCTGCCGTGAATACTTTTCGAGCATGCGCCGGAAGTCTGAAAATGTTCCCTCCGGGCGAAGAGCGGCTTCCATGTGGAGCTTGCCTTCGTGCCCGAGTTCGTTGCCCACCAGCGACGCGGTTTGGGTACATCGTTTGAGCGGGCTGGTGAGAATGGAGTCCACCTGGGTGTCGAGCGCAGCCAGGGCGCGGCCGATGTATCCGCACTGCTCGAGGCCGTCCTTGTCGAGGGCGCGTTTCTCGTCCTTCTTGAGGTTGGACAGCGGCTCGCCGGCGCTGGCGTGACGCAAGAAATAAAGAATCATGACCGGGCCATCTTAACCTTCCGGGCGGAAGTTCGTTCGGTACGGTCGGTCATGGACGGCGGGGCGGGTTGCCGCCCTTCGGCAACCGCAATGAGGAAATCTTGCGCGCTGAAAGCCGCCGCTCCGGTTGGAGGCACCTTCTTTCGGGCCTGACCAGTCGCGCGCCAGGCTGGCACATAAGTCGTGTCCTTGAGCAGCAGGCGCGCTTTGCGGTTGTCGGCCAGGTATGCGGCGAGAATTTCATGGCGCACCCGCTGGCGGATCAGTTCGTCCTGCAGCGGGACCAGAATTTCGACGCGTTCGTACAGGTTGCGGGGCATCCAGTCAGCGCTGCCGATGTAGATTTCTTCGTCGCCGCCGTTGTCAAAACAAAAGACGCGGCTATGCTCGAGGAAACGTCCCACAATCGAGCGCACGCGAATGTTGTCGCTGACACCGCGGACCCCGGGACGCAATCCGCAAATACCGCGCACGATCAGGTCAATCTCGACCCCGGCCTGGGCCGCGCGGTAAAGAGCCTGGATGACATTCTTGTCGAGCAAGGCGTTCATCTTGGCGATGATTCGCGCAGGCCTACCGGCGCGGGCGTGGTCGGCCTCGCGGTCAATCAAGGCGATGGATTTTTCCGCAAGGTCCAGGGGCGCGACCAGCAGCGGCTCATAGCTTGGGTTCTCGGCATAGGCCGTGAGGAAGCTGAACACGTCACGCACGGCGTGAGTGATCTCGGGGCGGGCAGTGAACAGGCTGAGGTCGGTATACAGGCGCGCCGTGGAGGCGTTGTAGTTGCCCGTGCCAATGTGCGCGTAGCTTCGGGTGACTCCGTCAGGATCGCGGCGCACGATCAGGGAGAGCTTGCAGTGGGTCTTCAGGCCAACCAAGCCATGAAATACCTGCACCCCGGCGTCTTCCAGGTCGCGCGCCCAGCGGATGTTGGATGCCTCATCAAACCGCGCCTTCAGCTCAACCACCGCGGTGACCTCCTTGTTGTTGGAGGCGGCCTCCATGAGCGAGGGCACGATCTGCGAATGTTCGCCGGTGCGATACAAGGTTTGCTTGATGGAAAGGACGCGATCGTCCTGCGTTGCCGAATCAATGAACGACAGCACGGCATCGTAGGAATCGAAGGGATGGTGCAGCAGAACATCGTGGCGCCGGAGTTCTTCGAACAAGTCTTTTGATTTTGCGGTCAGTCGCAGTTCACGCGGCGTGAAGGGCTTGTACTTCAAGTCAGGGCGGCTAGCTTGTTCGTAGACGTTAAACAGGCGCGAGAGATTCACCGGCCCATCCACCGGGAAAACCTGCCAGGGATCGAGCTCGAAAACTATGCGCAGGCGCTCGATGATCTCCGGGTCGGCTTGGGCCTCGATCTCCATGCGAATGGCGTCCCCTTTGCGGCGATTGTGGAGTTCGGTGCGAACGCTTTCCAGCAGGCTGCGGGCTTCTTCCTCCTGCAGATAGAGGTTGCTATTGCGAGTGACGCGGAAAGGCGCCGAAGAAACGATTTCATAGCCCTGATACATCTTCTGGGCATGGTGGGCGACCAGATCGGCGAGAAAGATGAAATCAATAGAATCGGTCGAGGGGATGCGCACCAGTCGCGGCAGCGCGCGCGGAACCGAAACCACGCCCATGTAGGTCAACGCAGAACGCCGCCGCCGGCGCAGCAGGAATCCAAGGCACAGGGCCTTGTTGATGACGCGGGGAAACGGATGAGTGGGGTCCACAGTCACCGGCGTAAGCAACGGGTCGAGTTCTTTTTCCGAGTACTCCTCAACAAAGCGGCGCGCGTCGCCGTCGAGCTCATCGAGTGCCAGCACGCGGATGCCGTTTTCAGCGAGGCTGGGCCGAAGGCGCTCGTTCCAGCACTCATACTGCTGATTCACGAACTGGTGAGTTCGCCGGGCTACCAGGTCGCGCTTTTCGGTGAGCGTCAGGCCATCGGGAGTGGCTTCGTTATAGCCGTCTTCGATCTGCTGCTCCATGGCCGCGACCCGGATCTCGAAGAACTCGTCGAGGTTGCTGGCGGAGATGGCGAGAAACTTAAGCCGCTCAAGAAGCGGGTTGCCGACGTCGTCGGCTTCTTCCAGCACGCGGTGGTTGAACTCGAGCCAGGAAGTGTCGCGGTGCAGGTAAAGCTTGGGATTGTCGAGCGAAGGAAGTGCCATGGATACCTGAGCGATCCTGGTAAGTCCGCAAATCCAGGGAGCAAATTACGCCACAGTATAGATCATCGCATCATCACAGTTCCGGACGCGTCTGCAGAAACGCCCAGAACCAGAAAAGCGCTCCCAGAGAGCACCTCTGGAAGCGCCATATTATGCAATGCAATTAGACACTTAGCAAGCACCTCTTCACGCGTTACTTGCACATGTAACCTTTTCAGTGGATCTGCTTGATCGCCTCCTGCACTTTCTTGGCAACGCTATCCGGCAGCGGTGCGTAATCGAGCGCTGTGGTCATCTTCTGGCCATCGGTGACCATCCAATTCAGGAAGTCCACAAGGATCTTACCTTTGGCGGGATCCTTCGACTGCGCCGGAATCAGAAGCCAGGTGAAGCTTGAGATCGGATAAGCGTCTTTGCCCGGAGGGTTGGTGATGGAGACACGGAAGTCCGCGGGCATGCTCTTTACCGAAGCCGCGGCGGCTGTGACGCCGTCGAGGGTCGCCTTCACGAATGCCCCGGAGGAGTTGCGCACGCTGCCGTAGGTAATCTTGTTCTGCACGGCATAGATGAGCTCGACGTAACCGAGGGAGCCCGGCAACTCGCGGATGGAACCAGCCACACCTTCATTGCCTTTGCCACCGATTCCCTGCGGCCATTTGATGGAAGTTCCCTTACCAGGCCCGCTTGCCCACTCGGCGCTGATCTTGGAGAGGTAGTCGGTCCAAATGTAGGTGGTGCCGCTGCCGTCGGAGCGATGCACTACGATGATTTCCTGGTTGGGAAGGTTCACGCCGGGGTTGTCTTTGGCGATGGCCTTGTCGTTCCAGTTGGTGATCTTGCCGAGAAAGATTCCAGCCAGCACGTCCGGGGTGAACTTCAATTCGCCGGTGAAGCCGGGAATGTTGTAAGCGGGCACGTCGGCGCCGAGCACGGTGGGGATGTGCAGGATCTTGACCTTCGC
>Ga0075030_100006270_pt1 | contig 10641 bp, 8 predicted proteins | sample LitLauG_LLR_2012_FD_71393 | JGI IMG/M metagenome (GOLD analysis project Ga0075030, IMG submission 71393) | Freshwater sediment microbial communities from Pennsylvania, USA - Little Laurel Run_MetaG_LLR_2012 | ecosystem: Environmental > Aquatic > Freshwater > Creek > Sediment | place: USA...
CCCGTGACCGGCCCGCAGCCGTCCCTGCGGCACACACCTGGGCGTCACCCCGGGCCAGGGCCACCGCCACCAGCACGTCGGCCACGTCACGGACCGGCGTGCACCCGTCGACCAGCAGGCCGTTGGTCCCCCTCGACGCCGGGCTCAGCACCGATCCGGGCACCGCGCACACGGGAATGGACCGGCGGGCGGCAGCCTCCGCCGTGTACAGCGAGCCGCCCCGGCCGTGGCATTCGACCACCACGACCACGTCCGACAACGCGGCGATGATCCGGTTCCGGGCCGGGAAGACCCGGGGGCGGGGCGGCGTGCCCAGCGGCGCCTCCGACAGCACGGCTCCTGCCGCGGCCACCCGCTCCCACAGCAACCGGTTCTCCTGGGGGTAGACCACGTCGAGCCCGGTACCGACCACGGCCACCGGCGGGGCACCGGTCGACGCCGCCGCCAGAGCCCCGGCGTGGGCGGCGGCGTCGATCCCGAGGGCCAGGCCGGAGACGACCACCACCCCGGCTGCGGACAGTTCCCGACCGAGCTCGGCGGCCACCTTCACCCCGTAGGGGGTGGCCGACCGCGTGCCCACCACGGCCACCGCCGGGCGGCCCTCCAGAACCGACGTGTCGCCGTCGGCGCACAGTACGGCCGGCGCACCCGGGTCGCCGGCCAGGGCGGCCGGATATCCGGCCCGGTCGGGAAGGAGGAGGCGGATGCCGGCCGACCGGTACCGCCGGCCGGCGTCGGCTGGACGGACACCCCGGGCGGCCCCGGCGAACTTCCGGCCCCGGTCGGCCGGGTGGGTGCCGGCCGCCACGGACCGCCAGGCCAGACGGGGTCCGAAGCCGTCCAGCAGTTTGGCCAGGCGCACCGGAGTCATGCCGGCCAGGCCGACCAGCGCCGCCGCGCAGTCGAGGTCGTCATCGGGCCCGGCACTCACCGCGTCGCCTCGCCGAACAGGAGGTCGCGCCCGCCCCGCAGGAACAGGGCCTCGGTCACGTGGCGCGCCTCGACCGTATCGCCCGCCCCGTCGAGGTCGGCCACCGTGCGGGCCAGCCGGCGGACCCGCAGGAGCCCCCGGGCGCTCAGCTTCCCGGAACGCAGGTGCGCCTCCAGACAGGCGGTGGCCCGGTCGTCGAGGGATGTCGCCCGGTCGAGTGCCGGACCGTCGAGCTCGGCGTTGCTCCGCACCCCCCGCGCCCCCGCCCGGGCCCGGGCATCGGCCACCCGGGCCGCCACGACCGCCGTCGACTCGCCCGGATCGCGGTCCAGGAGTTCGGTGTCGGCCGGGCGGTCGATCCGCAGCGTGATGTCGAACCGGTCGAGGAGCGGCCCCGACAGGCGCCGCCCGTAGCGGGCCCGCGCCGCGGGCGGGCACCTGCAGCCACCGGGCGCCCCTCCCTCGCCACACGGGCACGGATTCATGGCCGCCACCAACAGGAAGCGGGCCGGACACGTAGACGACGCATGGGATCGGCTGACCCGCACGACGCCATCCTCGAGGGGTTGGCGGATGGCGTCGAGCACGGCCGTGGGGAACTCGCCGAGCTCGTCGAGGAAGAGCGTCCCGCCGTGGGCCAGGCTGACCTCGCCGGGCCGGAGGGACCCCGTGCCCCCTCCGATCATGGCCACCGCCGACAGCCCGTGGTGCGGAGCCCGGAACGGCGGGCGCCGTAGGAGTGAGGTGGTCGCCCCGCCCACCGCGGCGGCCGAACGGATACGCGTCGCCACCCGCGCCGTGGCGTCGTCGAGGTCGGGGAGGAGACCCGGCAGGCGGTTGGCCAGGAGGGTCTTGCCGGCACCGGGCGGGCCCACCATCAACAGGTGGTGGCCTCCGGTGGCCGCTACCTCGAGGGCCCGCCGCGCCAGCAGATGACCCCTCACCTCGGCGAGATCGCCGGCCGCCACGGATCCGTCGTCGGTGGCGTGCGGCCCGTTCGGTGCCGCGGCCGGTCCGGGCCACGGACGACGCCCTGTGCAGCGGGCCACCACCTCGACCAGGTTCGGCGCGGTGAAGCAGGTGCCGCCGGACAGCGAGGCCTCGGGCCCGTCCTCGACGGCCACCACCAACCGGTGGGACCTGAGCGCGTCGGCCAACGCCAGCGCCCCCGGCACGCCGCGCAACGAGCCGTCCAGTCCGAGCTCGCCCACGAAGGCGTAGCCCGCCACCGCCTCCGACGCCAGCACGCCGGAGGCCACCAGTACGCCGAGGGCGATGGGCAGGTCGAGGCCGGCACCTCCTTTGGGAATGGCGGAAGGAGCCAGGTTCACCGTGATCCGCCGGCGGGGCCACGGCAGGCCGCTCGACGCGAACGAGGCGCGCACCCGGTCGCGGGACTCCCGCACGGCGGCATCGGGCAGCCCCACCACGGTGAATCCGGGCAAGCCGTTGGCCACGTGGACCTCGACGACGACGGGGCAGCCGTCGACCCCCTGGAGGACGGCGGAGGGGATGCTGGCGATCACAGGTGCCTCCTGAGGAAGGGTGGGACTCAGGAGGGCGGAACTACAGGGCTACACCGATGCCATCAGCCCTCGAGGCACCGGATTCACCCTACGGGCCGGGTGTGTCACCCAATCGACGCCGGCCGGCGGACAGTGCTTCCGTGAACCACTACCCGTACAGTTGGATCATGCCCAAGCGGTCATGCAAGCCCCGTGACCTCGACTCAATGGTCGCTGCCGTCGTGACCGCGGTCGCCGACGTCCACGGCGGGACATGCAAGTTGGCGCGCTCGCGGGTGAACGTGGGGACCGGTCGACCGCCGGTGGCGGTCTGATGCACGTCCTGATCGTGGAGGACGACCGGGGGATCACCTCGTTCCTTGAGAAGGGCCTGCGGGCCGAGGGCTACGCCACCACCGTGGCCGGCACGTCCGACGACGCCCGACTCGCCCTCCAGGCCGCCGATCCGCCCGCTGACCTTGTGCTGCTCGACCTCGGGCTGCCCGGTGGCGAAGGTGGGGATGTGCTGACCTGGATGCGGGGACGCGGCCTCACCACCCCGGTCATCATCCTGACAGCCCGTGACGAGGTGGAGTACAAGGTCCGGGAGCTGAACGCGGGCGCCAACGACTACATGACCAAGCCCTTCTCGTTCGATGAGTTGCTGGCCCGCGTTCGGGCCACCCTGCGGTCGGCCGAGCAGCAGAGATCCTCGGAGATCGTCGTGCACGACCTGAGACTGGACCTGCTGACCAAAGTGGCTTGGCGTGCCGGACAGCGCATCGACCTCGCCCCCCGCGAGTGGGCGCTGCTCGAGCTGTTCATGCGCCACCCCCACAAGGTGCTCTCCCGTGCCCAGATCCTGTCGAACGTCTGGGACCAGACGTTCGAGTCGGGGAGCAACGTCGTCGACGTCTATGTGGGCTACCTGCGTCGCAAGCTCAACAGGCCGGATCTCGAGCCGCTGCTCTTCACCGTCCGGGGAGCTGGCTACCGGTTCGCCAATCAGGCGTCGGACGCCGAACCGGACCAGACGACCGATGCCGGTGAGCCGACTGCCGACTGAATCTCGGGCAGTCGGGCCAGACGATCTTCCCCGGTTTTCGATCCAAGTGTTTCATCCAGGGTCTCCAGTACCCGAGGCGCCACCACGTTCCGCGGGCTCGTCGAGTCGGTATCCGATTCCTCGAATAGTGCGGATCACGTCCTGGCCGAGCTTCTTGCGCAAGTGCAGTACGCCGACGTCGACGACATTCGAATCGCCTTCGTAGTCTCGACCCCACACCCGGCTCAGAAGCTGCTGCCGGGAGAGAACCTGGCCCGCGTGATCCAGGAACGTCTCAAACAACTGGAACTCCCGGGCAGTCAGCTCGACTACATCACCACCGCGCAAGACTCGACGGGCTGCGACGTCTACCTCGATGTCTCCCACGTGGTGATGGCGGATCTCACTGTGGAACTCGTCCCGCAGCCGGGTCCGGATTCTGGCCAGGAGCTCGTCGAATCTGAATGGCTTGGCGATGAAGTCACTCGCCCCGAGGTCGAGCCCGGAGACAAGGGTGTCGACAGTATCGCGGGCGGTCAGAATCACAATAGGGAGCGTGCTCCCCTTGACCCGCAACTCCGAAAGTACAGAAAGTCCATCACGGCCCGGAAGACCGAGGTCCAGGATCATGAGGTCGAACTCTCCTGAAGCCGCGTCCGCAAGTGCGAGATTGCCATCGCCGACCACCGTTGCCGTGTGCCCGGCCGCCGAAAGGCCTTTCACAAGGAACGACGCAATCCCCGGTTCGTCCTCGGCAACCAGGATCATGCTCACGGGCTCGCCTCCACGACCGGAGTCACTGGTATCCGGATCGTGAAGAGCGCACCACCGAGCACGTTGCCACCGATGGTGACCTGCCCGTGATGGGCTATGGCGATCGCCCGCACGATCGGCAGGCCGAGCCCGAAGTGGTCGCCGTCGAGCCTGGTCCCCGGCACCCGGGCGAAACCCTTGACGAGCGCGTCCCGCTGGTCCTCCGGCACGCCTGGCCCGGAGTCCCCGACCCAAAGTTCCAGGAAGTTGTCGCTGCACCACGAACCGATGGCGACCTGGTCGCCTTCTGACGTGTGCTGAGTGGCGTTCTGGGCGAGCTGCATCCACGCCTGGGTGAGCCGCTGGCGATCGGCCACCGTGACGCAGTCCGCGTGGCCCCCGTCCAACCACTGGCGGTCGGCCAGCGACCTCGCCTTCTCCTGCACCTCCGCGGTCAGCTGGGCGACGTCCACTGGCGCCAGCTGCAAGAAGTCCGGCCGCTCGGCTCGGGCCAGGACGAGTAGATCGTTCACCATCCGGCTCATCCGGTCGAGCTCGTCGCTGATGATGGCCTGGACCTCCCGGCGCTCGCCTGGGTCGTCGCCCAGAAGCTCGAGGTGTCCGCGGATGACCGTGAGGGGCGTCCGCAGCTCGTGGCCCGCATCGTCGATGAACTGACGCTGGGTGCGGAACGCCGACTCCACCCGATCGAGCATGCCGTTGAAGTCGACGGCCAGACGGGCCAGCTCATCGTCACCGTGCACTTCGAGCCGGTAGGACAGGTCGGACTCACTGACGGTGCGCGCGGCGCGCTCCAGCTCGCGGACCGGCGCCAGGATCCGCCCGGCGATGAGCCATGCGACGAAGATCGCCGCCAACAGGGCGAGCAGGCCCACCGTCGAGGCGACCCGCACGGTGGAGGACACGTCGGCCTGCTCCCGGTCGGTGAACGACACGGCCACGACCACGTTGCCGGAAGCTGCCGATCCGGGGCCGGCGTCCTGGCCCACCGGCACCGCGAGATAGCGGATGCGGCCCGAGGACGTCTGGAGCGTGCCGAAGGTGGGTGTCCGCACCGCCGCCCACCTCCGCACGAGCGCCGGGTCGGAGGCAACAGGATGGAGCGGCGGGTGGGGGCTCGTCGCTACCACCTTCCCGTCCGAGATGGCGACGATCTCCTGCAGGTGGGACGGGTTTGCCCCCGCCAACGCGGCTAGGACCTGGGCATCGGTGACGGTGGCGGCGGCGCCCGTGACCGGTGAACCCGCGACCGGCGAGCCCAGTCCGATCTCGACGAACTCGTGCACGAGGTCGGCATCGGTCTCGCGGGCCAGGTTCTGGAAGAGGACGATCCGGGTGGCCACGACCGAGGCCGTGAGCGCGATGGCCACGAGGAGCGTGCACCACAACAGGATCCGGACCCGGGTGGACATACCGGACAGGATGGTGCGCCGCCGGATGCCGGGGCCCGCAGTCGGTTGGTCGTCGCCCATGTGGCGCAGGTCTAGCAGAGGCCCTCCGTGGACGGAAGGGCGACGGTAGGCGGGTTCCGCGTGCCTGTGCGTGGCGCGACCTCCGCGTGAGAGAAGTCTCACCGACGAATCATCGGGGCGTCATCTCCGACGCCCACACTGCGTCCCGATCACCCACCACCGATCGGTCGGTCGACGTCGTTGCCCGGCCCGGAAGGAACGCCATGGAACACAGGTCATTCGACTCCGGATCGCCGATCGGGGTCACGGACAACCCGGGACGTCGGTGTGTCGTCACCGGCGTCGCCGGATTCATCGGCTCCCGTCTGGCCAACCGGCTCGTGCAGGAGGGCTGGGAGGTCATTGGGATCGACGGCTTCACGGACAGCTACGACCCGGTCGAGAAGGTGATGCGGGCGGCCCGCTTGGTGCGGACCTCGGGGATCTCCCTCGTGGTCGGTGACCTCGTCTCGCTGAACCTCGCCGAGGTGTTCGAGGGTGCCGAGGTCGTGTTCCATCTGGCGGGCCGGGCCGGGGTGCGAGCCAGCTTCAGCGGATTCGACCGATACCAGCACGACAACATCGAGGCCACCCGGGCCGTCCTCGCCGCCGCCCGCACCGCGGGCGTCCGGCGGGTCGTCTTCGCCTCGTCGTCGTCGGTCTACGGCGACGGGGTCACCCCGTTCCGTGAGGATGCCGAACTGGCACCGATCTCCCCCTACGGACAGACGAAGCTCGCGGCCGAGGGTCTGTGCCTGGCCGCCGCGGGCGATGGGCTCGAGACGGTGGCGCTGCGGTACTTCACCGTCTACGGACCGGGACAACGGCCCGATATGGGCCTGCGCATCTTTGCCGAGGCCGCGCTGACCGGTCGTCCGATCACCCTGCTGGGGGACGGCAGCCAGCGGCGCGATTTCACCTATGTCTGCGACATCGTCACCGCTACGGCCGCTGCAGCGGACGCCCCGGTATCCGGCCTCGCCATCAACGTGGGTGGGGGCAGCGACATCAGTCTGACGGAGGTCCTGGATCTCCTCCGGGGATTCGTGGGATCCGACCTCGACATCGTGATCGAGCCGTTCGCCCGTGGAGACGTCAGGGTCACGTCGGCCGACCTGACCCGGGCGCGGACGCTTCTCGGTTTCCGCGCCCAGGTGCCGTTCGCCGCTGGTTTCGAGCGTGAGGTGGCCTGGGTGCGCGAGCGTCTCGACCGGGACGTGGCGGTGCCGGCATGACCGGGTCCGGACCTCTGTCACGGGTCCTGCTCTACTCCCACGACACCTACGGGCTGGGTCACCTGAGGCGCAACCTGGTGATCGCGGCCGAGCTGCTGCAGGGGCCCCGTGCCCCCCAGGTGGTCTTGGCCTCGGGATCCCCCGTGCTCGAGCGGGTGCCCCGTCCGGCAGGACTGGTCTGTGTGCAACTGCCGCCCGTAGTCAAGACGGGTGACGACGAGTACCGGGCGGTGGACCCGGCACTCAGCCTGGCCCTCGTGCGGCGGGCGCGTACGGCGGTCCTCCTCGACGTCGTGCGTCGCTGGACCCCGGACGTCCTCCTCGTCGACCACGCCCCTCAGGGCATGAAGGGCGAGTTGCTCCCGGTCTTCGCCGAGCTGCCGCTGACGAGCCCGCGGACCCGTGTCGTGCTCGGGTTGCGTGACATCCTCGACGAACCCGCCCGCGTGCGGTCCGCCTGGCTGGCGGCCGGGGTCTACGAGACGCTCGAAGACGTCTACGACCGGATCCTCGTCTACGGCGACCAGGAGGTCTTCGATATCGCCAGCGAGTACCGGATCCCGGCACCGACAGCCGAACGGCTCACGTACTGCGGCTACGTGACCGGGGACCGGGGCCGGCAGTCAGCACCCCCGCCCGGCCTTCCGCCGGGGGCCGAATACGTCCTCGGCACCATCGGCGGCGGGGGGGACGGGACCGAAGTCCTCGTGGCCACGGCCCGTGCGGCCGTCCGCGCCGGGACCGCCACCGTGCTCTGTGCGGGCCCGCTCATGGCCCCCGCCGACCGTGACCGAGTGCGAGCCGCGACGGCCGGACTGCCGGGTGTCGTGGTCGTCGACAACCTGGTGGAGCCCGCGGCCGTGGCCGCCGGCGCCCGCTGCGTGGTCACCCGTGGTGGCTACAACAGCTTGTGCGAATTGGTGCACAGTGGTGTGCCGACCATCGTGGTGCCCCGCTCCTGGCCGCGGAAGGAACAGGTACTGCGGGCCGCAGCATTCGAGGCCCGCGGGCTCGTGCGGCGGGTCGACGAGGGAGCCCCTGATCTGGAAGGCCGACTTGCCGCGGTGGTCGCCGAGCTGACCGCCGGTGACCCACCGACCGGGGTGCGACTCGACCTGGAGGGCCGGCGCAGGGTGACCGCCAACCTGCGCGAGGTGACGGGCGAGTCCGTGGCGCGGGCCGGGGCGCACCAGGTTGAGCCGGCCCGGGTGCCGGCATGACCGCCACCGACCGGCACCGGGTCTGCTATCTGACGAAGCGGTTCCCGCGGCTGTCGGAGACCTTCATCCTGGACGAGATCCTCGGGCTGGAGGCGAACGGTGTCGACCTGCGCCTGTTCGCCATCGCCGATCCGCACGAGGCCACGGTGCAGCCCGACGTCTCCCGGGTGCGCAGCCCGGTGCAATACCTGCACTCCGGGGAGGGGGGCGGTCCGGTCGTGCGTGACTCCCTCCGCTTCGTCCGGGGCCATGCCTCCATCGCCCTCCGGCATCCGGTTCGCTGGGCCCGCACGGCAGCCCGACTCCTCGGCCCCGAGCGCAGCGCCGCCATGGCGCGTCACTTCCTCGAGGCCGGCGGTATGGCCCGCGATATGCAGCAGGTCGATGGCGACCACCTCCATGCCGCCTTCGCTCACGGTCCGGCCAGCGTGGCGTACTACGTACACCTGCTGACAGGGCGACCGTTCTCGTTCGCCGCCCACGCCAAGGACCTGTACCTGTCGTCACCGGAGGTGCTGGCGGCGAAGGTGCGAGCCGCGTCCTTCGTGCTCGCCTGTTCCCACAGCGCGGCGGGTGAGCTCCGCCGCATCGCCACGGCCCACGGTGCGTCGGGGGCTGACGTCGTCTACGCACCCCACGGAGTGGACGTCGACCGGTTCCGGCCTATCCCGCTGGCGGACGCGGCAGTGCCCGGCTTCGGTGTGGGATCGCACGACGGAGTGCAGATCCTGGCTGTCGGCCGACTCGTCCCGAAGAAGGGCTATCCGACGCTGATCACGGCGCTGGCCGACCTGTCCGCCGCCGGAGTGCCCTTCACGTGCCGGATCGTCGGCGGGGGCGACCTGCGCGACGAACTTCTCGCCCGGCTGTCCGCCGCAGGGATCGCCGACCGCGTCGAGCTGTGCGGGAGCCGGACCCAGCTCGAGATCGTCGAGGAGTACCGCCGTGCGGACGTGTTCGTCCAGGCCAGCGTGGTGACCGAGGATGGGGACCGCGACGGGATCCCGAACTCGGTGCTCGAGGCCATGTCGTGTGGCCTGGCCGTCGTGGCCACGGACGTGGCCGGGATCCCTGAGGTCGTGCGTGACCGCGAGACCGGGCTCCTGGCGGCCCCGGCCGACCCGGCAGCCCTGGCCTCGGCCCTGGCGGCGGTCGCCGGCGATCCAGGGCTTCGCAGCAGGCTCGGCACCGCGGCCCGCGCATTCGTGGTCGACACGTTTGCGCGCTCCGAGTGCGTGCGGCTGCCGTCGGAGCTGCTGGCGGGCGGGGGCGGCACCGCTGCCGGGTCGCCCTCACGGGCAGCATGATGGGCTCCCGACCCCTCCCCCGGGACTGTCCACGCGTGGCCTATCTCCTGCCTGATCCCGGCATCCCGGTAGGTGGGACCAAGGGCGCGTCGGTCCACGTGGACTCTCTGTGCGGGGCACTGGCCCGGACCGGGGTGGCGGTCACCCTCTACGCAGCCAAGGTCGTCGGACCGCTGTCCTCGCGGGGATCCGACGCGGTCGACGTCGTAGCCCTCGACGTCGGACCGGTACGGTCCGGCGAGCATGCCGACCGTTCGCGCCTGCGTGCTTGCGCGCGGTTCTTCGACCGGGTAGCCCCTCACCTCGACGTCGATCGCCCCGACTGGATTCATGAGCGCCTCAGCCTGTTCGCCGGAGGGGGCACGGCGCTGGCCGGAGCACTCGGCGTGCCAAGGGTCGTCGAGGTCAACGCCCCGGTGGCCGCCGAGCGCCGTCGTCACTTCACCCTCACACTCGTCGACGAGGCGGCTGCCGCCGAGCGCGAGGCCCTGTGCGGCGCGAGGGTGATGGCGGTCTCGGTCCCCTTGGTGGGCTGGGCGCTCGCCCGAGGTGCGGCCGAGGCCGTCGTCGTACCGAACGGCGCCGACACCGATGTCCTCGACCGGAGACGCTGGCAGCGTCAGGGCACGGCGGTGCGCGCCGAACTCGGATTCGGCGAAAGTCAGCTGGTCCTGGGCTTCGCCGGGAGCCTCAAGCCGTGGCACGGAGTGGAGGTCCTGGTGGAGGCGGCCAAGGAGGCCAGTCGGGGCGCTGACATCGGACTCCTCATCGTCGGGGACGGCCCGCGCCGTTACGCAGTCGAGGACGCGGTCAGGCGGTTGCCGTCCGGAGTGCGGGCGGTCGTCACCGGAGCGGTGCCGGCCTTCGATGTCCCGCGGTACCTGGCGGCGATGGATGTGGCCGTCGCACCGTACCTGCCCAGCTCCGACTTCTACTTCTCGCCGCTGAAGGTCGCCGAGGCCATGGCTGCCTCCCTTCCCGTGGTGGCATCGGACTTCCCGCCCATACGGGACCTCCTCGGGGAGGCCGGGATCCTGGTTCCGGCCGGTGACGTGGCGGCCTTGGGCAGCGCCCTGTGGGGGCTCGCTGCGGACGGGGCGGGACGGTCCCGGCTCGCCGAGGCCGGGCGCGCCCGGGCCGTGGCCCACCTGGACTGGCTGGCGGTCGCACGGC
>Ga0075030_100006271_pt1 | contig 10641 bp, 10 predicted proteins | sample LitLauG_LLR_2012_FD_71393 | JGI IMG/M metagenome (GOLD analysis project Ga0075030, IMG submission 71393) | Freshwater sediment microbial communities from Pennsylvania, USA - Little Laurel Run_MetaG_LLR_2012 | ecosystem: Environmental > Aquatic > Freshwater > Creek > Sediment | place: USA...
GTCGATCATCGGGCGGCGAGCGCTGGCGCGGATGGATTCGCTGCGCGCTGCCGTTGCGGCCGCCCGCGGCGGGCAGCACCAGGCCAGCCGGTTCGACCTGCTGCAGCTGGGCGGCGCGACCCTGGCCGACGAGGCGCTCGCGCTCGAAGCCCTGGAGCTTGCGTTGCCGGGCCGGGGCTTCGATGCCCTGGCCGACATGCCGCAGGTGAATCCGTCCGGCGGCGGCGAAAGCGCCTGGTGCTATCCGGCCAATGGCCTGCTGGGCTTGGCCGAGAGCTATCTGCAGCTCACCGGCCGGGCCGGCCCGGTGCAGCTGCCGGGCCGTCCGGCGCGCGCCCTGGTGACCGGTTCGTCGCCGATGGGCGGCCAGGTATCGCACGCGGTCGCGCTGGTGTCGTCATGAAGCGGCCGGTCGCGATCGCCGGAGTCGGCCAGACCACGTATCCGCGCCGGCACGAGCGCATGAACAGCGCCGAGCTGGTGCGCGAAGCGGTGATGCGGGCGCTGGCCGATGCCGACGTCGGACTCGACGCCATCGGGCTGGTGGTCGGCGGCGTGGCGCCGGATGCGCTGGCCGGACTGAATCACATCGATCTGCCGTCGATCGTGCGGCCCGGCATTGCCTACCTGCGCATCAACACCGGCGGGGCCACCGGATCGTCGGCCCTGCTGGCTGGGCTCACCTGGATCTGCGCCGGCCGCTGCGATGCCGCCCTGGTGGTGACGCTCGAGCGGATGGGCCACGCCGGCACGGCGCAGAAGGTCTTCAACTCGATCTTCGACCCGATCTACGAGAAGGACATCAGCCTGTCGACCATCTCCATGGTGGCGATGCGCGCCACCATGCTGATGCAGCAGCACGGATACACGCAGGAGCATTGGGCCGGGCTGGCGGCCCGCAACTCGCGCTCGGCCCAGCTGAACGACACGCTCCACCATCCGCGCCTGTTCACGCCGGCGCAGGTGCTGGCTTCGCCAGTGCTGTCCTGGCCGATCCACGCACTCGAGGGCTGTCCGATGAGCGAAGGCGCCTGCGTGGTGGTCCTGATGTCCGATCGCGTTGTGGGCCGCCGGCGCGTGGCATGGATCCAGGGTGCCGCGGCCTTGAGCGATACCTATGCGATGGGCGACCGCATGCATCGTCCCGAGGGCTCGCTGGTCGATCTGTACACGCTGTCGCGATCCGCGCAGAAGGCCTATGCCCAGGCCGGGATCGGCGAGCCGCGCAGCCAGATCGATTGCGTCGAGATCCAGGCCCCCTTCGCGAGTTCGGAGGCCATGGCGTACACCGCGCTGCGGCTGTGCGATGCCGCCGAAGGCGTGCGCTTCACCGAGGGCCTGATCGACGGCACCGAACGCATCTGCGTGAATCCGTCGGGCGGCCCGCAGTTCGCCAATCCGGTCAGCGCCACCGCGCTGATCCGGATCGCCGAATGCGCGCTGCAGGTGCGAGGAACGGCGGGACGGCGCCAGCGGCCCGATGTGCGGCGCGCGGTCGCCACCGGCCAGGGCGGCGCGACCCAGTTTTCCACCTGCGTGGTCCTCGGCGCGGAGCGTCCATGAAAGAGGTCCCGATGAATGCAGACCTGGTCACGATCCCGGCGACCTGGGACTTCCAATATCGCTACTTCGCGGGCGAGACCGCGAGCCGCTTCTTCAACGCGCTGCGACACGAGGGCCGCATCTATGGGACCCGCTGTTCGCAGTGCCGGCGCGTGCTGGTGCCGGCCCGTTCGTTCTGCGATGCCTGCTTCGTCCCGACCGGTGACTGGATCCAGGCCGGCCCGGACGGCACCCTGGAGATCTTCACCATCGTCGGCACCCGTTTCCCCGGTCTGCCGGATCCGCCCTTCGCCATCGGCTACGTCACGCTCGACGGCGCCGACACGGCGATCCTGAACCGGATCGAAGGGGTGGACCTGAGCGACCTGGATCGGGCCGGCTCGCGGCTGATGCAGCGCCCGCGCGTGACCGCGAAATTCGCGCCGCAGCGGGAAGGCCGCATCACCGACTTCGTATTCGTCCCGCTGGCCTCATGAACGGCCTGGCATCCCGTTGGGGGCAGGATGATGAGGCGGGCGCCTACAACCTCATCGACCAGAAGGCGACTCTGCGCGGGCTGGCTGCGGTGCGGGAGGGGCGGGTGCTCTCGCTCGGGGTCCCGATCGTCGGCGGCAGCCGCGGGCCGGCCGTGCCGACACGCCCGGAGGCGCAGCACTTCATGCTGCGCGATGGCGGCGACGACTGCGGCCGGCCGGAGCGCCACGGCTTCGGCTTCTCCGACGATGTGCTGTCCATCGCCACCCACGGCACCACCCACATCGATGCGCTGGCGCACGTGTGGCGCGACGGCCGCATGTACAACGGCTTCAAGGCGGCCGACGTCAGCAGTCGCGGTGCTCGCCGTTGCGGCATCGACAAGCTGGGTCCCATCGTCACGCGCGCCCTGTTCGTGGACATGGGCGCCGCCACCGGCGAGCGCGCCGACCAGGCGATCCACGCCGAGGACCTGTGTGCCGCGGTCGGCCGCTTCTGTCCGGCGCCGGAACCGGGCGATGCGCTGGTGCTGCGCACCGGCTGGATGACACGCTTCAAGCAGGGCGGCGCCGAGCACCTGCACTCCGGCGGTCTGCACCAGGACTGCGCCGACTGGATCATCGAATCCGGCTTCGCCATCGTGGCCGCCGACAACGTGGCGGTCGAAGTGCTGCCCTCGGGAGATGCGGCCTGCGCGGCTCCGCTGCACATCCGCCTGCTGCGCGATCAGGGCATCTACCTGGCGGAACTGCTCGACCTTGATGCGCTCGCCGCCACCGGGCGTGGCGCCTGCCTGCTGGTGATCTCGGCGCTGCGCATCGAGGGTGGTGTGGGCAGCCCGATCAACCCGGTGGCCGTGTTGTGATGAACGACGCAGCGGCCGACGGCGCAGCAGGGGCCGGTGTCGATGGGGTGATCAAGGCCAGCGCGCACCGGCTGCTGCAGCGCTGGGGAGCGGCCGGCGACGCCGGGCCGGCGGCGGCGCGGCGCGGGCACGATGGCGATGCCGGTTTCGATGCGAACGCCTGGGCCGAACTGCAGCAGGCCGGATTCGCGCTCGCGATGCTCGACGAAGAGCATGGCGGCGTCGGTGTGATCAACGCGTTCGTGATCGCCCGGCTGGCCGGGCAGCACGCCGTGTCGCTGCCTCTGGCCGAATCGATGGCGGCCAACCGCTTGTTGTCCGCTGCGGGAATCGAGCTGCCCGGTGGACCGGTCAGCCTGGCCCAGGTTCCGGCGCGCCTCGAACGGGTGCCGGGGGGCTGGCGCCTGCTGGGCACGGCGGCTCGCGTACCCTGGGGCCGCTGCAGCGGTCTCGTGCTGGCGGCCACCGACGGCGCAAGGCGCTACCTGGCGCACCTGCCGGTCGGGCAGCTGTCGTTCAAGCACGGCACCAACCTGGCGGGCGAGCCGCGCGACGACGCGCTGATCGACCACGCTGTCGGCGCTGCACAGGTGGCGCCGATGCCGGTGGGCCTGGGCGAAGATCCGGTGCTCGCCATCGGCGCTGCACTGCGCACCGCGCAGATCGCCGGCGCGGCGCAGGCCGCGCTCGCGCTGACGGTGGGCTACGCGCGCGAACGCAAGCAGTTCGGCCGCGCCATCGGCAGCTTCCAGGCGGTGCAGCAGCTGCTCGCGGTGATGGCCACGCAGGCCGCCGCCGCGCGCGTTGCCGCCGATCTGGCCGCCCACGCCGCGGTCGACGGGCTGGACGCCTGCCGTATCGGCATCGCCAAGGCGCGTGCCAGCGAAGCGGCCGGCGCCATCGCCGCCACCGCCCACCAGGTTCACGGTGCGATCGGGTTCACACGCGATTACGCGCTGCACCCGCTGACGCACCGCCTGTGGTCGTGGCGCGACGAGTTCGGTGCCGACGCGCAGTGGGCCGTCGCCATCGGCCGGCGGCTGGCCGGCGCGGGTGGCGAGCGGCTGTGGCAGGAACTGGCTGCGCTGTGAGTCCGCCGTGAGCCCCGTGACCGGACCCACCGATTCGATCGCCCGACCGATGGATCCGCTCTCGTTCCCGCTGCTGCCGTCTTCGACTGCGGAGGAAGACCTGCGCACGCAGGTGCGGGCCTTCCTGCGCGAGCAACTGCGCGAGCGTGCGCCGATCGAGCGCGCGCAGAGCTGGTCCGGCGTGGACACCGCTTTTTCCAGGCGGCTTGGCGCACGCGGCTGGATCGGAATGACCTGGCCGAAGCGCTACGGCGGCGCCGAGCGCAGCGCGCTGGAACGTTACGTGGTGCTGGAGGAGCTGCTCGCGGCCGGCGCCCCGGTCGCGGCCCATTGGATCGCGGACCGTCAGAGCGGACCGGCGCTGTTGCGCTTCGGCAGCGAGCAGCAGCGCGCGCGCATCCTGCCGCGCATCGCGCGCGGCGAGTGCTACTTCTGCATCGGCATGAGCGAGCCGGACGTCGGCTCCGACCTGGCGGCCGTGCGCACGCGCGCCGTGCGCCACGGCAGCGGCTACCGGATCAACGGCACCAAGCTGTGGACCACGAACGGGCACCTCGCGCACTACATGATTTTGCTGGCGCGCACCGGATCGGAGTCGACCGAGCGGCATGCCGGCCTGAGCCAGTTCGTGGTCGACCTCGCGACGCCCGGCGTGTCGGTCCGGCCGATCCGGATTCCGAGCGGCGAGCATCACTTCAACGAGGTCAGCTTCACCGACGTCGACGTGCCTCCGGAGTCGCTGCTGGGAACCGAAGGTGGCGGCTGGCAGCAGGTCATCAGCGAGCTGGCTCTGGAGCGCAGCGGCCCGGAGCGCTTCCTGTCGTCGTTCACGCTGTTCGCCGAACTGGTGCGGGTATGCGGCGCCCGGCCGTCGGAGCGCACCGCACTGGCGATCGGCCGCCTGGCCTCGCACCTGGTGATCCTGCGGCGCATGTCGCGTTCGGTGGCCGGCGCTCTGCAGGCAGGCCTGGACCCGAGCGTGCAGGCCGTCATGGTCAAGGATGCCGGCGCGGTGTTCGAGCAGGAAATCCCCGAAATCGCCAGATCGCTGAGCGCGACCGATGACGCCGCGGCCTCCGATGCGGGCTACGCCGCGGTGCTGGCCTACACCACCCTGCATGCGCCGTCCTTTTCATTGCGCGGGGGCACCCGCGAAATCCTGCGCGGCATCATCGCCCGCGGCCTCGGGTTGCGATGACGGGCCTTCGTGCACCAATTTCCCCTCTCCCCTCGGGGAGAGGGGCAGGGGTGAGGGGGCGATGCTAGGCAGCCTGCGAAAGAACGATAGGAAGCAGATCCGATGAGTGATCTCGTGCTGTTCGAAGTAGCCGATGGCGTCGCCATTCTGACGCTGAACAACCCGGCCTTGCGCAACCCCATCTCCGACGCCGACATGGTCGACGCCCTGGTGGCCGCGCTCGATCGCCTGAATGCCGACACCTCGATGCGGGTGGCGATCCTGACCGGCGCCGGCAAGGCCTTCAGCTCCGGGGGCAACCTGAACAAGATGGGACTGCCGGGTGAATTGGGCGGCGGCGATCCGGCCGAAACGCCGCGCGGATACAAGCGCGGCATCCAGCGCATCCCGCTCGCCTTCCAGGCACTGGAGGTGCCGATCATCGCCGCCGTCAACGGTCCGGCGGTGGGCGCCGGCTGCGACCTCGCCTGCATGTGCGATATCCGCATCGCCGCGCAAGGCGCCCGCTTTGCCGAAAGTTTCGTCAAGCTCGCGTTGATTCCCGGCGACGGCGGCGCCTGGCTGCTGCCGCGCGCGGTGGGATTTTCGAAGGCCTGCGAAATGGCCTTCACCGGCGAAGCCATCTGCGCCGCCGAGGCGCTGGCCTGCGGCCTGGTATCGAAGGTGGTGCCGGACGCCGAGCTGATGACGGCGGCCCGCGAACTGGCGGCGAAGATCGCGCGCAATCCGCCGCAGGCGCTGCGCATGACCAAGCGCCTGCTGGTGCAGGGCCGCGACATGCGCCTGGACCAGCACCTGGAGGCCGCCGCCGCCTTGCAGGCGCTGGCGCACACCACGGCCGATCAGCGCGAAGCGCTGGCCGCGTTCCGTGAATCGCGCACGCCGAACTTCACCGGCCGCTAGCCGGCCAGTCGCGGCCAGTCGACATGGACGAAGCCGAACAGCAGCAGATCCTCGGTCTGCTTCGCCCGGGCGATGCTCTCATCTGGGGCCAGGGGACCGCGGAGCCGCTGCCGCTGACCGAATTCGTCGTCGCGCAGCGCGAGCGCTTGCGTCCGCTGTCGGTATTCCTCGGAGTGTGCTTTTCCGATTCGGTGCGCCCGGAACACCTCGACTGCATGCAGGTCAGCGCCTACGGCACCTTCGGCTCGACGCGCAAGCTCGCCGCCGCCGGTGGCCTGCAGATCGTGCCCGGCCATATCTCGCAGCTGGACCGGGCGATCGAGCTGGGCCGGATCCGCTGCGACGTCGCCATCGTTCAGCTCAGCGCGCCGGGGCCCAACGGCAAGCCGAGCCTGGGGCCGATCAACGACTACATCCGCACCGCCATGGCGCGCGCCCGCGTCGTCATCGCCGAGGTCAACGAGCAGATGCCATGGACCTACGGCCCGGAGCCGGTGGGCCTGGAGCGGATCGCGGCGCGGATCCGCACCTCGCGTCCGCTGCTCGAGGCCCCGACGCGCCGGCCCACCGACGTGGACCGCGCGATCGCACGGCATGCGGCCTCGATCATCCCCGACCGCGCCACGCTGCAGGTCGGCATCGGGTCCACCATCGACGCGCTGCTCGAAAGCCTGGGCGACCGGCGTGACCTGGGCGTGCACAGCGGGATGATCGCCGACCCGATGGTGTCCCTGATCGAACGGGGTGTCGTGACCAATGCGCGCAAGCCGATCGACGCCGGCATCACGGTGACGGCCTCGCTGTTCGGCGGACGGCGCTTGTTCAGGGCGGCCAACCGCAATCCGGACATCGTGGTGATGCCTTATACCTACACGCACGCGCCGCGCGTGCTGGCACAGATCGACAACCTGGTTGCCATCAACTCCGCGGTCGAAGTCGATGTCACCGGCCAGGTCAACTCCGAAGTGGCGAACGGACGCTACGTGGGCGCCATCGGCGGCCAGGTCGACTTCATGCATGCGGCGGCGCGTGCGCCGCACGGCTGCTCGATCATCGCGCTGCCGTCGACCAGCGAAGGTGCGACCAGCCGGATCCGCGTGCAGGTGGACACGGTGACCTGCGCGCGCAGCGAAGTGGATTTCATCGTCACCGAATACGGCGCCGCCGATCTGCGCGGATGCCCGCTGCGCGAGCGGATGCGCCGCATCATCGCCGTCGCGCATCCGGATTTCCGGGAAGCGCTCGAGCGCGACGCCGCGCCCAGGCTGCGCCGGGGCTACTGAATGGACTCACTCCAGCTCGACGAAACCGGGCGGCCGCACCGCGCGGTCGATCTGCTCCGGGTGAAAGCTGATGCACGCGCCGGTCATGTCGGAGAAGAAATTGGCCCGTACATCCTTCGGCCGCACGCGACCGCGCCCGAGGAAGACGAACACGCCGCGCCGCATCACCAGGGCCGCCTCGCGAAGTTCGTCGTCGGCCTCGACCGCCGGCGACCAGACCGACCGCCCCGAGGTGGCGTGCCCGGCGAACTGCTCCGGCGCCACCACCACCCGGTCGACGATTTGCCATTCGAACAGGATCTTGCCGTCGCGATACAGGACTGCGAGGCATTCGCCCGCCTTGTCACTGGCGTCGACCTCCACCCGGTACTCGCGGTCGCCGCCCCGCGATGCATGCACCAGCGCCAGCTTCGCCACGTCGAGCATGTGGGTGCATTGCAGGCTCTGGTCGATCTTTGCCCGGCTGCCGGCCAGTGGCGAACCGATCAGCGCTCTCAAGCGCTCGGTCCCCATCGGGCAGGTGGTCCACGGAAAGCGGATCGCCTGGGCACTGACGTCGGTGACGTGCATGCCATCGTGCACCAGCGTCACGCAGAAATCGTGAACGTTGTCCTGCACCCGTCCGATGCTGCGGTCGCCCTCGCAGTGCAGCGTGACAAGGCGGCGCATCGGCTGCAGAGGCCCGCGCAGTTCAAACGAGGGGGCGGTCATTCGGAGTCGTCGGGGGGCGATACCGGCCCCGGCCACAGCGCCGGCGCCTTGTTTTCAAGGTTAACACTGCATGGGCCGCGCCGGTTGATTCTTATCAACCAGCGCGTTGACAGCGTGGTCTGTATGGGTTCCGATACGCTGGAAGGCGAGTCTGGTCGGGTTGGCGCCCGGCGGCGCCGACCGCAGCGGCAGTCGCGTGGAGGGCAGTGGTCGTGCAGAACGTGAGAAACGCGATGCGGCGGGCCGCCATGGCTCGTTGGAACGAACCGGCCGTGGCCAGCGGTGGAAGGGTTTTGAGCTTCGGCCAGGTGTGGCAGCGCGGCATGCGCCTGGCCAATGGGCTGCGTTCGCTCGGCCTGCAGCCCGGCGACCGGGTCGCGGTGCTGGAGGACAACTGCATCGAGGCGGCCGACTTCTTCGTCGGTTCGGTCGCGGCCAACCTGGTGCGCGTGCCGCTTTACCGGCGCAATTCCTCGGCAGCGCACGGGCAAATGCTGGCCACCACGGGCTGCCGCGCACTGGTGGTGTCGCCCGAGTACGCGCACGAGATTGCGCCGCTCAAGCTCGACGGCGTCCACGTCATCGTGCGCGACGCCACCTACGAAACCTGGCTGCAGTCGTTTCCGGACAGCGACCCCGATCCGGTCATCGACCTCGACCACGTCTTCATCATCCGCCACTCGGCCGGCACCATGGGGAACGCCAAGGGGATTTCCTACACGCACCGCGCCTGGATGAACACGACGCGCGACTGGTTCTACATGCTGCCGCCGGTCGAGCCTGGCGACAGGTGCCTGCACGTCGGACCGATCAGCCACGGTTCCGGCTACCTGTTCCTGCCGATCTGGCTGGGCGGCGGCTGCAACTACCTGGAACGCAAGTTCGATGCGGCGGCGTTCATCGATTTGCTCGCCAGGGAACGGATCAGCTGGTTCTTTGCCGTACCCACGATGCTGGCGGCGATGGTGGAGGTGGTTGGCGGCCGGCCGCAGCAGCTGCCGGCCTTGAAGGTGGTGATGATTTCCGGCGCGCCGATCAGCGTGCCCACCGCGCTGGCGGCGCACACGGTGTTCGGCGATACGCTCTACCAGATGTACGGGCAGACCGAGGCGGTGCCGGTCAGCTTCATGGGGCCGAAGGAATGGTTCCGCGAACTGGCCGGCTCCGATCCGATCCGCGCCGCCGGCCGCATCATGCCGTTCGCCGAACTCGAGATCCGCGGCGACGACAACCAGCCGCTGCCGATCGGCCAGGCCGGCGAGATTGCGATCCGCTGCGACGGCCAGATGACCGGCATCTGGGGCGACCCCGACATGACGAGCCGGCGCCTGATCGACGGCTGGGTCCTGACCGGCGACGTCGGCCGCCTCGATCACAACGGCTACCTTTACATCGTCGACCGGGTCGACGACATGATCGTGTCGGGGGGCTTCAACATCTGGCCGGCTGAACTGGAGCAGGCGATCGAGACCATCGAGGGCGTGCGCGAAGTGGTCGTGTTCGGCATCCCGCACCCGAAATGGGGCGAGGCGCCGCACGCGGTGGTAGTCAGGCGCCAGGGCGCACAAATCGAAGAAAAAATCATCATCGAGGCCTGCGCGCTCAAGCTCGGCTCCTACAAGAAGCCGCATTCGGTGGAGCTGCGCGACGACCCGCTGCCGCGCAGCGTGGTCGGCAAGATCCAGCGCAAGGTCCTGCGCGAACCGTACTGGGCCGGCGAGGAGCGGCGCGTGCGCGGCTCCTAGCACGGGGCCGGGAGGCCGGCGCCGGACGCCCTGAAAGGCGGACTGCGCAGCACGCCCGTCTGGACCCAGAGGGGTCCAGACGAGCCCTTACTTGGCGCGCCTGACGCCGGCTTCGTATTCGTCTTCGCTGACCCTGCGAACTTCGGACTGCTGGATGATGACCTTGGCACCGGTCGATTCGTCCCTGAACTTCACCGACCCGGAGTCCCCGGTGCGATCGACGTCCCTGGTGTAATAGGTGGTGCCGCTGGCAGGATCGCGCACCATGTAGTGGCTGGCGCACGACGCCACGGTGAGCAGCACGACGGGCAGAATCAACCTCATCTTTCGCATCATGGCCTTGCCTCCTTCGCGATACGGAAGAAAGCAAGATAGAGGCATCGAGGCCGCAGGACCGTGCGCCAGCGAACGCAACTCAGCGCCTTGACTGCAATCGCGCCGCCTCGGCCGAGTCGGCGCTGGCGCGTCCGGGATCGCCTTTGCGCAGCCACGCCGCGGCTCGACTCGCATAGGCCCTGGCCGACTGCGGTTCGAGCTGGATCTCCTCGGTGTAGTCGGCGATGGCATGGTCGGGGTCTTCCTTGATCGACCAGACGTCGCCGCGGATCAGGTGCAGGTACTGCCGTCGCGGATCGAGATAGATCGCGGTGTCCAGGTCTTCCAGGGCGCGCGCGTAGTCTCCCCTGGCGCTCCAGATGGCGGCCCGGTTGGCATAGATTTCCGCCGGCCGGCCGCCGAAACCGAGGGCGTCGTTGACGTCGGCCAGGGCCCGCTCGAAGTCGCGCTTGGACAGCCAGGCAGCGGCCCG